>Ga0310916_10000001_pt1 | contig 116617 bp, 109 predicted proteins | sample GREbulkMGLF176_FD_203444 | JGI IMG/M metagenome (GOLD analysis project Ga0310916, IMG submission 203444) | Lab enrichment of tropical soil microbial communities from Luquillo Experimental Forest, Puerto Rico - GRE.bulkMG.LF176 | ecosystem: Environmental > Terrestrial > Soil > Tropical forest...
GTTGGACACAAACTGAGCACCATCAGCTAAGCAATTAAAATCATTGGCGCTCCCTAGGGGACTCGAACCCCTGTTTTCGCCGTGAGAGGGCGACGTCCTGGGCCGCTAGACGAAGGGAGCCAAAAGCGGGAGCAATCGAGATAGCCTTGATCCGGCGCTTCCGCAAGTTTGGCGGAACGACCGCAATGAACGGCCGCTAGCGGCGGAGAATGCCACCCAACGTGCCGCGCACAATCGCGCGACCGATGGTGCTACCCATCGACCCGCCGAGTGATTTACCCACATCGGCCGCAATCTGGCCGGCAACGCGATTGGTGACCGAGCGCGTGACCTCGCGGCTCATGCGCTGGCCGGTCGACAGTCGCGTACCGCGGGGCACGTTGGTACCAAATATAGTGCCGATCACGCCACCGATCTGACCCAACAATCCGCCACCACCCTGCCCCGCCTGGCCCTGTTGTCCCGGAGCGGGAGTCGCCGCGGAATTCTGCATTCGCTTCTGCAGGATCTCGTACGCCGATTCCGAGTCGACCGGGGTGTCATATTTGCCCTTGATCGGACTTTTATCGATGACCGCCTTGCGTTCCGCCGGCGTGACCGGACCAATGCGTGCCGAAGGCGGACGAATCATGGTGCGCTCGACGATGGACGGCACGCCGTTGCCTTCGAGAAACGAAACCAGAGCTTCGCCTTTCCCGAGTTCGGTAATCACCTTGGCCGTGTCGAGATCCTTGTTTGGCCGAAAAGTGTCCGCAGCGGCCCTGACCGATTTCTGGTCACGCGGCGTGAACGCGCGCAGCGCATGCTGCACGCGATTGCTCAGCTGCGCCAAGACGGTTTCGGGCACGTCGAGCGGATTTTGCGTGACAAGGAACACCCCGACGCCTTTGGAACGGACCAGGCGAACGACCTGCTCTATCTTTTCCAAAAGCGGCTTCGGCGCATCGTTGAACAACAAGTGGGCTTCGTCAAAAAAGAATACGAGCTTCGGCCTCTCGGGATCCCCGACTTCGGGGAGCTTTTCGAACAGCTCCGACAACAGCCAGAGCAAGAAGGTTGCATACAGTCGCGGATTTTCGATCAGTTTGTCGGCGGCGAGCACATTGACGATGCCTCGGCCGTCGCGGTCGGTGCGCAGGAAGTCGGCAAGATCGAGCGCCGGCTCTCCGAAAAAGGACTTGGCCCCTTGGTTTTCCAGCACCAGCAGTTGCCGCTGTACGATGCCGACGGTCGCGGACGAGACGTTGCCATACTCCTTTTGCAGTTCGGAGGCGTGATCGGCCACGAAGCCGAGGATGGCACGCAAATCTTTCAAGTCGAGCAAAGCGAGACCTTGCTCGTCCGCAACGCGAAACGCGATGTTGAGTACGCCCTCCTGCGTGTCGTTGAGCTGCAGGAGCCGTGACAACAAGAGTGGACCCATTTCCGAAATGGTTGCGCGAATGGGATGACCCTGTTCGCCGAAGACGTCCCAGAAAACCACCGGATACTGGTCTGGGTGATACTCCAGCCCCATGTCCTTGGCTCGTGCCACCAGGGCATCTTTCATTTCACCCGTCGCGGCGATTCCGGAAAGGTCGCCTTTGATGTCGGCGGCAAAAACCGAAACTCCCGCTTCTGACAGACCCTCGGCCAGAACCTGAAGTGTGACAGTCTTGCCGGTGCCGGTGGCGCCGGCTACGAGCCCATGCCTGTTGGCAAAATGAAGATCGAGCACTTCGTACTTTGTGCTCTTGCCGACGATAATAGAATTTGTTTTGGCCGGATCGTCGACCATCGCAGGCGCCGGTGCGCGACCGGTCTTTGCGGATTTTGCCATGACGTCTCCTACACGAATTTACGAGCTTTCAGCCAGTCTAACATGGCCAGGCGAGGCCGCCGCAACCGGCCCTAGGGCTTACCGCCAAGCGGCAGACGACCGAGAGGCTTGCGTGTCCTGAGATCGAAAAATCGCACCTCCACCCCTGTCGGGGTCTCGATCGTCAGTGCAAGTTGCTCGTCGTTCATGGCGCTGGAAACGACGCGCGCGCCATTTGGCCAAGGTGTGCTCGCATCGATGGCCGACTGCGCCCTTCCCTCCATTCGGAAAAAGCGATAGCCGATGACACCAAGTACAACCGCAACCGCGACAAAAGTCGTCAAGCTGGCAATGATCATCAGCCGTCGCACTCTTGCGACGATACGGGCGGCCTGCGGATCGAGCGGATTTTCGTTGTTGTCAGACATACTTTGAGCCATGACCGATAGTGTTGTCGAGACAGTCACGATTGCCAATGACGAGGCAGGCTGGCGACTCGACCGCGTTCTCGCCGCGCACATCGCGAAACTTTCGCGCTCCCATTTGAAAACCTTGATCCTTGGTGGCCATGTGATGCTTGCCGGGCGGACGATCCGCGATCCAGCGGCAGCCGTCAAACCCGGCGATGTCATCACGGTCACGCTGCCCCCACCGGAGCCCGCCTCCCCGCAAGCCGAGACGATCCCGCTCAACATCGTTTACGAAGATGACGCGATCATCGTGATCGACAAGCCGAAAGGGCTTGTCGTTCACCCGGCCGCAGGCCACGCCTCCGGGACCTTGGTCAACGCGCTGATCGCCCATTGCGGCGCGAGCCTGTCCGGCATCGGCGGCGTCAAGCGCCCGGGTATCGTCCACCGCCTCGATAAGGACACCACCGGCCTCATGGTCGTTGCCAAGAGCGACGCAGCCCATCGCGCGCTTTCAAAGCAATTTGCCGAAAAGGCCGACGGTCCACTCAAGCGGGGCTATTTGGCTCTCGTTTGGGGTGCGCCTAATCGCCCGAAGGGCACGATCGACGCCGCACTTGGACGCCACGCCCACGCTCGCGACAAACAAAGCGTGCGTCAGGACGGTCGGAACGCGGTCACCCACTGGCAGGTGCTGGAACGCTTTCCCGGACCCGACGGAAAGCCGTTGGCCAGCCTTCTCGCCTGCACCCTCGAAACGGGGCGTACCCACCAGATCCGGGTCCATCTTGCCCATATCGGACACCCTATTCTTGGAGACGCGACCTATGGGACCGGATTCAAGACCAAATCAAGCCGCCTAGGTCCCGCGGCGCGAGACGCCTTGGAGGCCCTTGGCAGACAGGCTTTGCATGCCTATCTACTCGTTATCGAACACCCCGAAACTGGCGATCTCCTGGAGTTCCAATCGGAACTGCCGGGCGATTTGCGTCGTTTACGTGAAGCTCTGCACATGGAGAGCCGTGAAGCCGAGCCCACAAAACGAAAATAGCCAAGCTAAATCAATTGGCTGGCTACCTGCAGTGGCGCGTAAAAGCGTCACGGTGACGTGAGGCCCGCGCTGCTATCTTTTACGCGGCCAAGCCGGTATGCTGCAGTTGCGATCGAGGGACTTTCGCGGTCGCAACATAGATGTGCCGTCGGCTCGGGGAGCGGCGGCCACAACCCGCCTGCCGATAAAACGGGGGCAAGTAAGGAGGGCGCTATCATGGCCCGTACTGCCGTATTGCCGGCACTCAAGGCTGAATCCGGTCTTTCACAATATCTGGACGAGATCCGTCGGTTCCCAATGCTGGAGCCGCAGGAAGAATACATGTTGGCCCGCAGCTGGCGCGAGCACGGCGACCGCGAGGCAGCGCACAAACTCGTCACTAGCCATCTTCGTCTCGTCGCCAAGATCGCGATGGGCTATCGCGGCTATGGCCTGCCGATTTCCGAAGTCGTTTCGGAAGGCAATGTCGGCTTGATGCAGGCGGTCAAACGCTTCGAACCGGAAAAGGGCTTCCGTCTGGCCACCTACGCGATGTGGTGGATCAAAGCGGCCATACAGGAATACATCCTGCGTTCCTGGTCACTCGTGAAGATGGGAACCACCGCCAACCAGAAGAAGCTGTTCTTCAATCTGCGAAAGGCGAAGAGCAAGATTTCCGCGCTTGAGGAAGGCGATTTGCGCCCCGACCAGGTACAGGTCATCGCCAAACGCCTCGGCGTCACCGAACAGGATGTGATCGACATGAACCGCCGTCTCGGCGGCGATGCTTCGCTCAACGCTCCGATCCGCGATGATGGTGAGAGCGGCGAGTGGCAGGATTGGCTCGTCGATGACGCTCCAAGCCAGGAACGTATCCTTGCCGAGAGTGAAGAGAGCGACAATCGGCACAAGGCGCTGATCTCTGCATTGGACGTGTTGAACGAACGCGAGCGGCGCATCTTCGAGGCACGACGACTGGCTGACGATCCGATCACGCTCGAAGAACTGGCAGCCGAGTTCGGTGTGTCGCGCGAACGCGTACGACAGATCGAAGTGCGTGCATTCGAAAAGGTGCAAAAGGCTGTGAAGAGCCGGATGGCTGCGATAGAACAGCCGGCGGCGGTAGCTCACGCAATCGCCGCGCACTAAACCCCGCGCGAAAAACTCAAATGAAAAAAGGCCGGGTCCGAAGCCCGGCCTTAGCTTTTGGAGCCTTCACTCAAGGAACTACTGCCCCCACGCGCGAAAGGCTTCCTCGAAGACGCGAGTGCCGGGCGCGCCTTTTTCCATCGCCAGGATTGCGCGCTTTCCGCTCGTGTACACGAGGGGAACGTCGAACCAGTCCCGCTCCTTGAGCAATTGAATATTGCGCTGTTGATCGGCCTCGACCGCCGACAGGCCGATCAGGAAATATCCGTTGGTGACTTTCACCGCCAAGCCCGCAAGGGGCACGCCGCGCGCCTGCTCGCTCTGTTTCATCAATACGCCAGGTACGTTGCCGATCCCGCCTTCCGGGAAATCCGCGGGCAACGTAAACATGATCTCGATGGTGTGGCTCGCCGGTAATGCCTTGTCGGAATTGCGGCGCAGCGACCAGGTCATTCGCAACTTGCGTTCCGGTATCTCGATGTCGGCGCGAACGGCTAGCTCAGGCGCAAGCCCTGGCCCGGGCGACACGGTTTCCGTCCGCCAAAGAGCAGAGCCGACGTAGCGCTTGCCTTGCGGATCGTTCGGGTCCTCATCGTAGAGGACAACTTTTTGCGCAACGGCAGCAGCAGGTGCGTTCGCTGCATCTGGAGTCGTCTGGGACTGCCCGATGCGGTCTGCAATCTTCGGACGGGTTGTGGGTTGGGCGGCATCTTTGGGTTTCGGCGCCGGCTGCGAACGGAAGCTCGCCACCAGCGCCGTGATGGCGTTGCGTTGCCAGTAAGCAGCGCCGGCGCCTCCGGCCAAAATCGCCAGAATGATCGCCCATTTGATGATGCCGCCGTAAGAGCGCGCGGGTCGCGTGTACAGTTCTTCATCGTCATAGGGTGCTGGACCCGATGGGGACGGCGCGTAGCTCTCTTGAAGCGACTCTTCGGTGACCCGTGGTTCTGAAACCCGGCCCGACTCGGCGCCGTGATAATCGAAGTTACGCGGCGATGCGTCTGGCATCGCATCGTAGGTCGCGTGAGCCGCGCGCCTTGCCGCCGCTGCGGCACCCCCCAGACCCTCGGCTTCGGCAACGGTTTCGCGGAAATCCCGCAAGCCGCGGTCGCGAAGCGACGCTTCGCCAAAAACATCGTCCTGAATGTCGGCGCGGGTGCGCTTGGCCGTTTCCGCTTCCACCTTGCGGATCGCTTCCTCGAGCGCCAGTCGCTCCCGTGTGATATCGGTTTCGTCCAGCGCCGGATGGACACCGCGCAATTGGGAAACCAGCGCAGCACGTGCACGATCGTAAAGCGCGCGGCGGTGCTCGCCCGTGTTTTTATCAAGACCGCCAACGGCGCGGTCAATCAAAGCGTAATAGTCAGCCATTGCGCGCTATCGTGCTTGTTAGCACCCGTTCGAAAACCGGCCCCCCGGGGCTCCTGCTTGGCGCCGGTTCGTGTCTTTTTTCGGCAATCATAGTTCAAACGGATTCTTCATGAGGATGGTGTCTTCGCGTTCCGGACTAGTCGATAACAGGGTGACCGGACAACCGACGAGCTCCTCGACTCGACGCACGTATTTTATTGCTTGTGCGGGCAATTGCGCCCAGGAACGTGCACGCGCTGTGGGTTGTTTCCAGCCCTCAATGGTTTCATAAACCGGCTCGACCCTGGCCTGCGCCTGTTCGCCGGCGGGCAGGTAGTCGATCTCGCGGCCGTCAAGTCGGTAGCTGATGCAGACCTTGACCTCATCGAACCCGTCGAGAATGTCCAGTTTCGTGAGGGCAAGGCCGTTAATACCGCATGTCCGCACGGTTTGCCGAACGAGCACTGCATCGAACCAGCCGCAGCGACGCGCCCGCCCCGTCACCGTACCGAATTCAGAACCACGCTCGCCCAACGTCTTGCCGATCGCATTGTCCATCTGGTCGGTCGGGAATGGCCCCAGGCCCACACGGGTCGTGTAGGCCTTGCAAATGCCGAGCACGTAATCGACCGCATTTGGGCCGAGACCCGAACCGGTCGCCGCCTGTGCGGCCACCGTGTTCGACGACGTAACATAAGGGTACGTACCGTGATCGATATCGAGCAACGCGCCTTGCGCGCCTTCGAAAAGAATGCGTTTTCCCTCGCGCCGCTTGCCGTCAAGGAGCGACCACACTGAATCCATGAACGGCAGGACCTTCGGCGCTATGACCGCAAGGTGGTCGTAGACGGCCTTCGCCTCGATCTCGGGCAGGTTGTGGCCGCGCCGCAGCGCATTGTGATGCGCCAGCAACCGATCGATCTTTCCGCGCAGGGCCGGCAAGTCGGCCAGGTCCATGAAACGGATGGCGCGCCGTCCGACCTTGTCCTCGTAAGCGGGACCAATTCCGCGCTTGGTCGTACCGATACGCGTTGCGGCATTTTCAGCCTCGCGCAGGACCTCAAGCTCGCGGTGGAGAGGGAGGATCAAAGTTGCGTTCTCGGCAATGCGCAGAGTAGTGGGCGTCACGACGATGCCTTGCTTCTTCAGTTGGGCAATTTCATCGATCAGGGCCTGTGGATCGATCACCACACCGTTGCCGATAACGGAAAGCTTGCCTTCCCGCACAACACCGGACGGCAGCAACGACAGTTTGTAGGTCGAACCATCGATCACCAAGGTATGGCCGGCGTTATGGCCACCCTGGAATCGCACGACGATGTCAGCCTGCTCGGATAGCCAGTCGACGATCTTGCCTTTGCCTTCGTCGCCCCACTGGGATCCGACAACCACGACATTCGCCATCAGAATCCCTTCCCTGCCCTAGCCCCCGGACACTTGAAACCGGGAGCTACCGGCCAGGTCCACCTTCGGATAAAGGATGCTCCTCTCTGAGGCAAGCGTCCGGCGGCAGCGGCAATCGCTTGATTTTCCGCTTGAATTTTCAGAAGCGCAGGGACTTGGCCGACTGTACCTGCGGTAACGCGCGCACCTTGGTCAGAACCGACTCAGGCAGCTCGCCGTCAATCTCGATCAGAGCCACGGCGTTGCCGCCGGGTGCGTCGCGCCCCACGTGAAAGGTCGCGATGTTGATCCCGGCCTCCCCCAAGGTCGACGAGAATTTGCCGATAAAACCTGGCTTGTCGAGATTGGTGATGTAGATCATCGAGGGACCGAATTCCGCGTCCATCCGAATGCCCTTGATGTTGACGATTCTGGGCCGACCATCGGCAAAAACGGTTCCCGAGACATGCCGTGACTGCCGCTCGGTCCTCACCGTGATGGTAATCAGACTTTCGTAGTCTTCGCGCATTTCACGGGTGATCTCCTCGACCACGATGCCGCGCTCTTTTGCCACAACCGGCGCCGACACGACGTTGACGTCGCCAAGCATCGGACGTAGCAGGCCGGCCAGTGCCGCCGACGTCAGTGCCTTGGTGTTCATCTGCGCAACCGCGCCCTCGTAGGCGAGTTGCACCTTGCTGATACCGGTTTCGGTCAGCTGCCCGGCAAAGGATCCTAACCTTTCCGCAAGTGCGATGAATGGCTTGAGCTTGGGCGCCTCTTCGGCGCTGATCGAGGGAAAGTTGATCGCGTTCGTGATGGCGCCACGCAGAAGATAGTCTGACATTTGCTCAGCGATCTGCAGCGCAACGTTCTCCTGCGCCTCGGAAGTTGACGCGCCGAGGTGCGGCGTACACACCACATTTGGCAGGTCGAACAGCGGATTTTCCGTCGCCGGTTCGGTCACGAACACGTCAAACGCCGCACCGGCAACGTGTCCGTTTTTAAGCGCTTCGTATAGCGCGGCCTCGTCCACCAATCCGCCGCGTGCGCAATTGACGATACGAACACCTTTTTTCATCGTCTTGATTGCGGCGGCGCTGATGACGTTGCGCGTTTTTTCAGTAAGCGGCGTGTGCAGTGTTATGAAATCAGCGCGCCTAAACAACTCATCGAGTTCCACCTTGTCAACGCCCAGATTGGTCGCCCGCTCAGGTGACAAAAACGGATCATAGGCGATCACCTTCATTTTCAGGCCGAGTGCACGGTCCGCGACGATCGAACCGATATTTCCGCAGCCGATGACGCCGAGAGTCTTGCTGAACATCTCGACGCCCATGAATTTGTTCTTTTCCCATTTTCCGGCGCGCGTGGAGGCGTCGGCCTCCGGGATTTGCCTCGCTAGGGCCAACATGAGCGAGATCGCATGCTCGGCGGTGGTGATCGAATTGCCGAACGGCGTGTTCATCACGATGATGCCGCGCGATGTTGCCGCCGGAATGTCGACGTTATCGACACCGATGCCCGCGCGACCGATGACTTTCAAATTTTTAGCCTGTTCGAGAATTTTTGACGTCACCTTGGTCGCCGAACGGATGGCGAGACCGTCAAAGTTGCCGACGGCTGCAGCGAGCTTTTCCTTGTCCTTGCCCAGCGCGGGCTGGAAATCGACGTCGATGCCGCGATCCTTGAAGATCTGCACGGCGGCCGGCGAGAGCGCATCGGAAATGAGTACTTTTGGCATGGCTCGCGCCTCACGCAGCTTTGGTCAGTGAGGCCTTGGCCTCGGCGAACGCCCAATCGAGCCAGGGACACAGCGCCTGGATATCGCTGCGGTCAACGGTCGCACCGCACCAGATGCGCAGGCCAGGTGGCGCATCCCGGTAATAAGCGATGTCGTAGGCAACGCCTTCCTTTTCGAGAAGACCAGCCAAGGTCTTGGCAAACGCCGCCTGGTCGTCGCCCGACAACCGCACCACCGCCGGATCAACGACTTTCAGACACACGGACGTGTTGGATCGTTCGTTGGGATTCTTGGCGAGGTGCCCTACCCACGATGTGGCGGCAACCCAATCGGACAGCTCCTTCGCGTTCGCGTCGGAGCGCGCAACGGTTGCACTCAACCCGCCGAGCGACTTCGCCCACCGCAGAGCGTCAAGGTAGTCTTCCACGCAAAGCATCGATGGCGTGTTGATCGTTTCGCCGGCGAAAACGCCTTCGTTGAGCTTGCCGCCTTTGGTCAGTCGGAAAATTTTCGGTAGCGGCCAGGCTGGCTTGTATGTTTCGAGCCGCTCCACCGCACGCGGCGAGAGGATAAGCATCCCATGCGCACCTTCGCCGCCGAGTGCCTTCTGCCAGGAAAAGGTCACTACATCGAGCTTCGGCCAATCGAGCCGCTGCGCAAAAGCAGCGGACGTTGCATCGCAGATCGTGAGGCCCTGCCGCGTTGACGCAATCCACTCGCCGTTCGGGACGCGCACGCCAGACGTCGTGCCGTTCCAGGTAAAGACGACATCGTTGGAAAAATCGACTTTGCCCAGGTCCGGCAGTTCGCCGTAAGGCGCCTTGATGACCGTGACGCTCTTGAGCTTGAGCTGCTTTTCAACATCGGTCACCCAGCCTTCGCCAAAGGATTCCCACGCCAGCATTGTTACCGGACGCGCGCCCAGCAACGACCAGAGGGCCAGTTCCACGGCGCCGGTATCGGAGGCGGGAACGATGCCGATGCGGTAGTCCGCCGGCACTTCGAGCACCTCGCGGGTGAGATTGATGGCGCGCTTGAGCTTCGCGCGGCCGGCCTTTGACCGGTGCGAACGTCCGAGAACCGCGTCAGTGAGGGTTTGGAGGCTCCAGCCGGGGCGCTTCGCGCATGGGCCGGATGAGAAGTGCGGGGTCACCGGCCGCACGCCGGGCTTGGTCGTTGTCATGGTCTATCCTTCCAGATAGGCGCCCCTCGTTGGGGAGGGGTGTCCCACTGGCCGGAATAAGCGACTTGCCCACCGAGGTCAACTCTGGCGGTTCAGGCAAAAGGTCTGCGGCGAAGATTGGTTAGAATTTTACGCCGATGGCTAGCTGGCCGGTGTTGAGCTCGGCCTGCGTGCCATTGAGGGTGGCAAAGGCGATGTAAAAGCCGTCTTTGCGACGGCGATTGGTAGAAGGATGCCAGCAAATTCTTAATCACTGCTTAACCCTGTTCATTAACCACGCTCGTTAAGAAACCCGTCAGCATGCGAGAAAGACTGCGGCGCATGCACATGCGCCACACCACAGATCCGCGATTTAAGAATTTATGAGCGTGGGCGCTGCCGGACGTCAGGCGGCGACTTCGCTCAATGCTTCGACCACGTCATCGACAACCGATTCGACCAGGTTTCTGTCGTCGCCCTCACCCATGACCCTGATGACCGGTTCCGTCCCCGAAGGGCGGACGATCAGGCGTCCAGCGCGGCCCAGCTTCCGTTCGGCGCTCGCAATCACCGAGCGCACCTGGGCGTCATCAAGCGGCTTGCCCTTCTGGTAGCGAACATTCTTGAGAATTTGCGGCAACGGTTCGAAGCGGTGGCAAAGCTCCGACACCGGCTTATCGCCGCGCTTGACTACCGCCAACACTTGCAACGCGGCAATCAACCCGTCGCCGGTCGTCGTGTAGTCGGAGAGAATGATGTGACCCGAAGGCTCGCCACCGACGTTGTATCCGTGCGTGCGCATGTGCTCGAGCACATAGCGGTCGCCGACGGGCGTGCGCACGAGTTCAATACCCAGGCCGCCGAGGTGACGCTCGAGTCCGAGGTTAGACATCACTGTCGCAACCACGCCGGGACGCTGAAGCCGGCCGTCTTCTTTCCAGCTTTCCGCGATGACTGCGAGCAATTGATCGCCGTCGACCACATGGCCGCGTTCATCAACGATCAGCACACGGTCGGCGTCACCATCAAGCGCGATACCGATGTCGGCGCGCATCTCCCGCACCTTGCGGCAAATCGCGGCCAGGTCGGTCGAACCGCAATCCTTGTTGATGTTGAAACCATCGGGATCAACGCCAATGGAAATAACGTCCGCGCCGAGCTCCCAGAGCGTGCCGGGCGCAACTTTATAGGCCGCGCCATTTGCGCAATCGATCACCACGCGGAGACCTTCGAACGAGACAGCCTTCGGCAAGGTCAGCTTCGCGAACTCGATGTATCGATCCTGTACGCCATCGATGCGCTTCGCGCGCCCGAGATCGTCGCTTTTGGCGAGGTGCTTGCCGAGATCGGAATCAAGCAGACCCTCGATCTTGCCTTCCGTCTCGTCGCTGAGCTTGTAGCCGTCCGGTCCGAAAAGCTTGATCCCGTTGTCGTCGAACGGATTGTGCGACGCCGAGATCATGACGCCGAGGTCGGCGCGCATCGAGCGCGCGAGCATCCCTATCGCCGGCGTGGGAATCGGACCGGTGAGCAGGACGTCCATGCCGACTGACGTGAAGCCGGCGACCAAAGCCGTCTCGATCATGTAGCCCGAGAGGCGTGTGTCCTTGCCGATCAGGACGCGATGCTTGTGATCGCCATTTCTGAAGATCAGCCCGGCGGCCTGACCGACTTTCAACGCAAGCTCCGGGGTAATCACCCGGTTGGCCCGGCCGCGAATTCCGTCGGTGCCAAAATAACGACGCGCCATACAACTGATCCTTGACGCCAACTAAGGTTTGATCCCCCCGGCCGGCCGGATGTCGCGATCGGCCAGTCGCTTTAGTGGGCGCATAATAATGTCAGCCCGACCAATTTGCCTCAAAAATCGTGGCCGATCCTTGCTGCGCGCATTAACCTTAAAAGCCACCAAAACCACCTATTTCGCCGCAAGCCGCCGCCGTGCTACCCGATCTGGAACGATTGAACGACCGGGCCACTTCCCATGAAGCCTATTACCTGCATCGAAGACCTGCGTTGCCTTGCCCGGCGCAAGGTTCCCAAGGCTTTCTTCGATTACGCCGACAGCGGTTCCTATAACGAAGAGACACTTCGCGCGAATCGCGCCGATCTTGAGAGAATCAAACTGCGTCAGCGTGTTATGGTCGATGTTTCGAAGCGGAGCCTCACCACTATCATCATCGGCCAGAAAGTCAGCGCGCCAATTGCGTTGGCGCCGGTCGGGCTTTGCGGCATGCAGCATGGCGACGGCGAGATTCTCTCCGCGCAGGCGGCGGAAGAGGCCAATATCCCGTTCACTCTGTCGACCATGTCGATCAATTCGATCGAGCAGGTGGCGGAAGCAACTAAAAAGCCGTTCTGGTTTCAGCTTTACGTTATTCGCGATCGTGGCTTCTCCCGCGACATCCTCGCGCGTGCCGTCGCCGCCAAGTGCAATGCGCTCGTGCTCACCGTCGATCTTCAGGTGCTCGGCCAGCGCCATCGCGACCTTCGCAACGGCATGACGGTGCCACCTGAAATTCGCCTGAGAAATGTCATCGACATTGCCACTAAGCCCGCCTGGGCCTTCAGTATCCTGCGAAGCAAAAGCAAGAACTTCGGGAATCTCGCCGGGCATGTGAAGGGCATGGAGGACGTCACGTCGCTGGCGCAATGGACCAACGAACAATTCGATCCGGCGCTGAACTGGAAGGACGTCGAGTGGATCAAGAAAAACTGGCCGGGCAAGCTCATCGTCAAAGGCATCCTCGACGTCGAAGACGCGAAAATCGCGGTCAAGCTCGGCGCGGACGCCGTCGTTGTTTCAAACCATGGCGGACGCCAGCTCGACGGCGCGCCCTCCTCCGTCTCCGCGCTTCCGGCGATCGCACAAGCCGTCGGCTCCGACACCGAAGTGCTGTTCGATGGCGGTATCCGCACCGGTGCTGATCTTTTGCGCGCGCTCGCGCTGGGAGCACGCGCCTGCATGATTGGCCGCGCCTTCGTCTACGGGCTGGGCGCGCGCGGCAAGGAAGGCGTCGCCAAGGCGATCGACATCCTCGAGAAGGAGCTCAGCGTCGCGATGGCGCTGACCGGCACCACGCGCGTCGCCGATATCGGGCCGCAGGTGCTGGTGGACAGCGAGACGAAAAAGCCGGCGCGCAGGCGCAAGGAATGACGACTAATCTTCCTTCAATCCGTAAGTTAGAGCATTTCCTGTAGCGCCGTAATATTTGAACGGCAGGAATTTACCGGTCATATTGATCTTGACCCGGTCGCCTTTGGGGTCGGGCTGCCGATCGATGGTCATGTCGAAGTCGATGGCCGACATGATGCCGTCGCCGAACTCTTCTTCGATCAACGCTTTCCACGCGGGTCCGTTGACCATCACCAGTTCGTAGAAACGGTAGATCAGCGGATCGGTCGGCGGCATCGGCGTGCCGGTGCCGCGCATGGGCACTTCATTAAGCAGCGCCTGCTCGCTCTTGCTGAGGCCGAACAGTTTGGCGGCAGCGGCGGCCATCGGCTTGGTCATTTTCTGCTGACCGAGCACGCCACCCGTGATCATCACCGGCGACATACCGCCGATCTGCTCGCAGATGTATTTCCACGTCCATCCCTTCTCGCGCTTGATGTCGAGAAGCTTTTCGGTGAGATCAGCCCGGTTCATGATGTTTCCTCCTCTGCAAGGGGTCAGTGCGCGGCGGCCTGCGGGCCGCGGTTCGCTTTGGCGGATGGATCCTGGGCTCTAGCAATCATAGGCTCCGGCAGCCCAGGGCGCACCACAGCCACGTTTCGCGGATCATATGCCCGCGTCTCCTCGATGAAGGTGCGACTGCGGCTGACCAGAAAATCGATAATGTGATTGCGCGTTGCGTAATAGAGCGGATGCTTGTGGAATTCGTTGCGGGTTCGCTCCCTCGGCAAGGGGTTTTCCACGATCTCCGCTAGCACCGCACCCGGTCCGTTGGTCATCAGCATGATCCTGTCGGCGAGATAGATGGCCTCGTCCACGTCATGCGTGATCATGAACACGGTCTGCCCGGTCTCCTGGCAGACGCGACGAACCTCATCCTGCAGCGTTCCGCGCGTCAGTGCGTCGAGCGCGGAGAACGGCTCATCCATCAGCATGATTTTCGGCTCGATCGAAAGCGCGCGCGCAATGCCGACGCGCTGCTTCATGCCGCCGGAAAGCTCGGCGGGCCGTTTGTGCTCCGCGCCGGTGAGCCCAACGAGACCGATGAATTTCTGCGCGTGCGCCGCCACCTGCGCCGCCGACCAGCGGCGCCACTTTGATGACACGGCATAGGCGACGTTGCCGATGACCGTGCGCCAGGGCAGTAACGCATGGCTCTGGAAGATCACCGCCCGGTCGAGGCTCGGGCCTTCGATCGCCTGCCCGTCCACGATCACCGTTCCGTCCGATGGCGCATCAAGCCCGGCGAGAATGTTCAGCACCGTCGTCTTGCCACAACCGGAATGGCCGATCATGCAGACAAATTCGCCGCGCGCCATCGAGAGCCACAGGTCTTCGAACACTGTCGTCGCGCCGCCGCCAGGCGCGGGAAATCGCCGCGCAATGCCCTCGATGGAAATGAACCGGTCCGACATGGCTCACTCGGGAAAGGTGACGAGGCGCGTGAGCCGCGCAAGGATGAAATCGAGCAACATGCCGACAAGGCCGATCACCAGGATCGCCGTGATCACATTGGTGATCGACAGATTGTTCCATTCGTTCCAGACGAAGTAGCCGATGCCCGTGCCGCCGACCAGCATTTCGGCGGCGACAATGACCAGCCAGGCGATTCCGATCGAGATGCGCATGCCGGTCAGGATCGTCGGTGCCGCCGCCGGAAGGATGATCGTAAACGCGCGCCGAAAAGTTCCGACTTCAAGCGTCTTTGCGACGTTCAGCCATTCGCGCCGCACGGAGGCGACGCCGAAGGCGGTATTGATCATCGTCGGCCACAGCGAACAGATGAAGATAACGAAGATCGCCGAACGGCTCGAGTCCTTGATCGTGTAGAGCGCAAGCGGCATCCAGGCGAGCGGCGAGATTGGCTTGAGCACCTGAATGAACGGATCGAGCGCCTTGCTCATCAATGGCGACATGCCGATCAGGAAGCCGACCGGTATCGCTACCAGCATCGCGAGCAGATATCCGATCAGCACCCGCGCTATCGAATACGCAAGTTGAATGCCGACACCTTTGTCGTTCGGTCCGTTATTATAAAACGGCCGGCGCAGGTGCTCCCACAGCTTTGCCCCGACATCGATCGGTCCCGGCATCACCGATTTGCCCTGGGTCGCGGTCGCGCCCATTAGCTTGGCGTATTCGGGATCCATGTGCTGCACCGTTCCCGAACCGCGCGTGGCCAGATGCCACGCCAGCAGGAACGTGAACAACAGCGCGAATGAAACGACGGCCGCGCGCCCGGTCAGCGATGCCGTCTTCATTCAGACAACCTTCTTGATCTTGAAGCCCTTGAGGTAGTCCTCAGGTTTAGCCGGATCGAACGTCTTGCCCATGACCGCAAAGGTTTTCGATGTCGTGTTGGGCGGGGTAAGCCCCACATCTTTCATCAGCTTGGCGGTGTCGGTCGCAAGGAAAACCTCCTGCGCGACCTGGGCGTAGTCGACGTCACCCTTGATCTGCCCCCAGCGTTTCATCTGCGTCATGATCCAGACCGCAAACGACTGCCAGGGGAACGGATCGAAATCGATTCGATCGGGCACGGTCTTCACATTGCCGAGACCATCGGCGTAAGTGCCTGTCAGAACCTGTTCGACCACGATAACCGGCTGGTTGAGATAGTTGGCAGGCGCGATCGCTTCGGCGATTTGCTTGCGGTTTTCCGGCTTATGGGCGAAGGCGGTCGCATCGATGATCGCCTTGAGCAGCGCGGCATACGTGTTCGGGCTCTCCGTGACGAATTCCTTCGACGCCGCGAAGGCGCAGCACGGATGTCTGTCCCAGATCTCCTTTGACAGCATGTGAATGAAACCGACGCCGTCATAGACGGCGCGCTGATTGACCGGATCTGGCGCAAGGAAGCCGTCGATATTGTCGGCCCGGAGATTGGCCACCATTTCAGGTGGCGGCACCGCGCGGATCTGGATGTCCTGATCGGGATCGATGCCGTGTTCGGCAACGTAGTAGCGCAGCAGATAGTTATGCATGGAGTAGTCGAACGGCACGGCGAACTTCATGCCCTTCCAGTCTTTCGGATCCCGCTTGTCCTTGTGCTTGATCGCCAGCGTGATCGCCTGACCGTTGATGTTCTCGACCGCCGGCATCGTGTAGGGGATCGACTTCGAGCCCACACCCATCGTGATGGCGAGCGGCATCGGCGAGAGCATGTGCGCGGCGTCATATTCCTTGTTGATCGTCTTGTCGCGAATGACCGCCCAACCCGCGGTCTTGATGACCTCGACGTTCAGGCCCTGCTTCTCATAGAAGCCCATGGGCTTCGCCATGATGATCGGCGTTGCGCAGGTGATCGGAATAAAGCCGACCTTGAGATCTTTTTTCTCGAGCGGGCCGGCAGCGGCGAAAACTTCGGTCGCGGCCTTCAGTGGAAAGAACTGCGACAGCGCGGCGAGCGCGGTCGATGCACCGAGCGACTGCAGGAAAGCGCGGCGGCCCTTGTCGGCCGGAAACATGGCGCGCATGACCGCCGAGGCAACGACGTGCTGATAGCGTTTGTCCTCACTCTCGACGGCCGCGCACTGCAATTGTCTTGCGGCGTCGCGTTCGTGCTCCGCCTGACTGGCATGGCGACCGCACGCGCAGCCGCTGCCATTCAGAGAACGCGAGGCGTCGAATGGGTTATCGAATGTGGACATAGCTACGCCCTCCGTTGGACCGGACTCGGACCCGGCAATTAGCGTTTAGTTTGCAATCGACGTGCCAAGCCGCTGACCGGCCAGTGCCAAATCAGGCGGCAGGTTTGCGCGGTTGGTACACCGTTATTCCGTGCTGAGCAGAATGTGACGTCGCGAAATTGCTCTATTGTTGGGCAAACGCTTCAATCTTCGGCAGCGTGGCTGTCTGGAGTTTGCGCCGAGCGCAAACGGGTATATTTACGGCTCGTCATGCAAGACGCGGCACACGCACTGACAAAACAGTTTCTTGCCTGGGTGGCGGAGGCGCCGCGCAGCTATGCGGACGCTGACGCCTGGCGCCGGAGTTGTCCTCACCTGTCGGTCTGGGAGGATGCCATCGCTAATGGACTGATCCAGTTCAAGAACGGCAGCACGATGAAGGATTCGCAGATTCTGCTGACTGGTCGAGGCCGCTCTTTTCTCAAAATGAGTTGATCACGTCTCTGCGACGGCTAGGAAATTAAGGCTGTTGTGGGGGGTTTGGCACATGATTTGTCTGTTCAGGACTCGTCATGAATCGACCCGCCGATCCTCGACTCGTCTGGCTGGCCAGCGTGCTGGCGGCAGCAGTCTTCATCCTTTACGTCACGCACATCTAGGCTTGGGGTTCTTTCGCCGCGCATGACCCCATTCCCTTGTGGCTTGACGGAGATGGCGGACTTGGCCACACTAGAACAAACCATGAACAAAGTTATCACCGAGCCGAATAACTTTGCATCTTCAAAGATTTATCGATGGACGAGCAGCTTCGCCAGCGCCTTCTGACCTTGCAGAAGATCCCCGGAATGGTGGGTCGCCCTGGCCTTCTGCCTCTCGGCATTCCCGCCATCGACAAAGTGCTCGGGGGCGGATTGACGCGCGGTGCCCTGCACGAAATCGCAGCGGCCGGTGAAATCCATCTCCCCGCGGCGGCCGGATTTGCCTTGGGGCTGGCTGTTTCCGCTCCCTTACCTCGTCTGTTCTGGATCACGGAAGACATGGGCCTCACCGAAAGCGGCGCGCCGCATGGTGCCGGCATCGATGCCTTTGGCTTCGCGCCCGAACGGCTGGTGACGGTTTCGACCGCACACCGGCGCGACCTGCTGTGGGCAATGGAAGAGGCACTGCGCTGTCGCGCCGTCGGTGCGGTGATCGGAGAAATGCGGGCCGGCGAGATCGGCACGGTGGCGGTGCGACGACTTTCGCTTGCGGCCGCGGAGAGCGGCACGCTGGCACTCCTGTTGCGCGCCACACCGCCGCACGATGCATCCACTGCCGCCACCCGTTGGATTGTCGGAACCGCCTCTTCCATTTTGGAACGCGGGCAGAGCGAGCGGGAAATGAGATCGCGCTTTACCGCACACCTCGTCCGCAATCGTCACGGCCCGGCCGGATCCTGGATTCTTGAATGGAGTGACAACGATGAGCGACTCATCCTCGCCACGCATGCTCAGCCTATGGCTGCGCCGGCTTTCAACCGATCGCATCGCCAGGTCGCGTAATTCATCTGCGCCGCTTGTCGTCACCGGCAGACGCGGCAATGCCGAAATCTTTGTTGCCGTTGATGACGCAGCCGAGCGACTTGGCCTGTCGCCGGGTATTGCATTGGCACAAGCCCGCGCGATGCACCCCGGCATCGATACAATGCCCGAAGACGCCGAAGCAGATGCCACCCTGCTCGAGTCCGTTGCCGACTGGTGTCTGCGTTACACGCCACTGGTGGCCTGCGATGCACCCGACGGCCTGCTGCTCGACATCAGTGGCTGCGCACATCTTTACGGGGGCGAACGCGAACTCGTGGCTGATCTCAGCGGTCGGCTGGAAAATGCCGGCTTTGGCTATTCGCTTGCCGTTGCCGGCACCATTGGCGCTGCCTGGGCCGCCGCGCATTACGGCAAACCGGCAAGCCACGCTTGCGGTGAGGAACGTGCAATCCTCGAGTCATTGCCTTTGTCCGCATTGCGATTGCAGACGGTGACGGTTGCCGGCCTTGCCCGCGTCGGCCTGAAACAGATCGGCGATATCATCGATCTGCCGCGCGCGCCGCTGACCGCACGTTTCGGGTCTGACGTGCTGCGTCAGCTCGATCGTGCCTTGGGCCATGAGCACGAACCGCTGAACCCACGGCTGCCGGTGGCACCTTATGTGGCTGAACAGCGTTTTGCCGAACCGATCGCACGCGAGGAAGATGTTCTAGCAATTACCAGGCGGCTGGCGCGACGATTGCAATTCGCGCTGGAACGGCGAGGCGATGGTGCCCGCCGTATCGAGCTGGCTCTGTTCCGCACCGACGGCGTGGTCCGCCGCATCGCCACCGGTACTTCCCGACCTTTGCGCGATCCGGATGATATCCGTGAGCTGTTCGTGGAGCGGCTTGCCGCTCTGGCAGATGCATTCGATCCCGGCTTCGGCTTCGACATGGCAAGATTGTCGGTTGTTGTCGCCGAGCCCTGTCCGCCCGAACAAATCGGCATAGGCGGCAGTGAGGATGCATCCAAGCTCTGTCGTTTTGTCGATCGTTTGAGCGCCCGGCTGGGGCCGCGCCGCGTCCACCGGCTGGTCGCTCAGGACAGTCATATTCCTGAACTGGCCGAAGCCGTTCTTCCCGCGCAAGCCGTCAACGGCGATGCCGGCTGGGCCGGGTTTCGACAATACCGCAAGGAAACAAAACTGCCGCCGCGTCCGCTCAGGCTGCTGGCGCGGCCGGAGCTGATCGAAGCTGTAGCCGAAGTCCCCGACGGCCCGCCGCTGCGTTTCCGATGGCGGCGGGCCTTGCATGAGGTGATCGCGGCCGAAGGCCCCGAGCGCATCGAGGGTGCCTGGTGGAGCGAGCACGGCGGGCCGGCGCGCGATTATTTCCGCGTCGAGGACAAGAGCGGCCTGCGTTTCTGGTTGTTCCGCTCCGGACTCTATCGCGACCTCGCACAGGGCGCCGGCGCGCCAACATGGTTCCTGCATGGGACATTCGCATGAGGATCAAGCCACCGACGAAAGCTGGAAAGTCTGTATTCGTATGCGTTATCTCGAATTCGCCGTTGCCTCAAATTTCTCTTTCCTTCGCGGAGCTTCGCATCCCGAAGAACTGATGGTGCAGGCTGTGCATGTCGGTCTCGGCGGGCTCGGCCTATGCGACCGCAATTCCGTTGCTGGCGTGGTGCGCGCACATTTGGCAAAGCGCGAACGGAACCTGCCGCTGCGTTATCATCCCGGTGCGCGGCTCGTATTCGCCGACGGCACGCCCGATATCCTCGCCTATCCACGCAATCGCGCCGGTTGGGGAAGGCTCACGCGCCTGCTGACTCTCGGCAATCTGCGAACCGAAAAAGGCGCCTGCACTCTTTATCTCGAAGACCTTTTGGCACACGCCTTCGGGCTCGAGCTGATCGCGATGTCAGGAAACGCCTCGTTGCTCGCGCGCCTGCGTGAAATCGCGCCACATCGCGTTCGCCTTGCCGCCTCCATGCTTTACCGCGGTCGAGACCGGGCGCGCCTCATACGGTTGAAAGACCATGCGCGCACCGCTGGCGTACCGCTGATCACAGTCAATGATGTGCTTTATCACCATCCCGACCGTCGGCCGCTCGCTGACGTACTCACCTGCATCCGCGAGAAGACCACCATCGATCGTGCCGGGCGCAAGCTCGCCATAAATGCCGAGCGTCATCTGAAACCACCGGAAGAAATGATGCGGCTGTTCCGCGATGCGCCGGAAGCGGTCGAAGAAACACTGGCGCTCAGCGATGAACTTTCATTCTCGCTCGACGAGCTGCGCTACGAATATCCCGATGAACAAGTGAATGGCTTCGACAACGCCCAGGATGCGCTCGCACATTTCACCTATGAAGGCGCGGCCCGCCGCTATCCGCAGGGCATTCCCGACAAGGAGCGCGCCAATCTCGAGCACGAACTCCAGCTGATCGCGCAACTGCAATATGCGCCTTATTTCCTCACCGTCTACGACATCGTCAACTTCGCTCGTTCAAAGAACATTCTCTGTCAGGGTCGCGGCTCGGCTGCCAATTCCGCCGTCTGTTTTTGTCTTGGTGTGACCGAAGTCGATCCCGAACGCGCCGATCTCCTGTTCGAGCGCTTCATCTCGCCCGAACGGCGCGAACCGCCCGACATCGACATCGATTTCGAGCACGAACGACGCGAAGAGGTCATTCAATACATCTACGGCAAATACGGGCGCGAGCGCGCCGGCATCGCCGCAACTGTGATTTCCTATCGCGGTCGTTCGGCGATCCGCGAGGTCGGCAAGGCCTTCGGCCTTTCTGAGGACACGATCGGCGCACTGTCATCTTCAATCTGGGGTGGCGCCGGCGGTTCAGTGTCAAAAGACGCGGTCACCCGTACCGGCCTTGATCCGCAAAGCCGGCGCATGCGCCAGATTCTTTCGCTCGCGCAGGAAATCAATGGCTTCCCACGCCATCTTTCCCAGCATGTCGGTGGCTTTGTCATTACCCGAAGCCGGCTCGACGAAGTCATACCGATCGGCAATGCGGCGATGGATGAACGCACCTTCGTCGAATGGGACAAGGACGATCTCGAGGCCCTTGGCATTCTGAAAATCGACGTCCTCGGCCTCGGCATGCTGTCTTGCCTGCGCAAGGCGCTCGATCTGGTGGATGAGCACTATGGCGAACGATACACGCTTGCCACCATTGAACCTGAGGAGCCCGCCGTTTACCGCATGTTGTCCCGCGCGGATTCGCTCGGCGTGTTCCAGGTGGAAAGCCGTGCGCAGATGACCATGCTGCCGCGGCTCGCCCCGAGAAATTTCTATGACCTCGTGATCGAAGTGGCGATCGTGCGACCCGGTCCGATCCAGGGCGACATGGTACACCCTTATTTACGCCGCCGGCGCGGACAGGAGCCGGTCACCTATCCGTCGAAGGCGCTGGAAGCGGTCTTATCGAAAACCCTGGGGGTGCCTCTGTTTCAGGAACAGGCGATGAAAATCGCCATTGTGGCCGCCGGCTTCACGCCATCAGAGGCCGATCGGCTGCGCCGCGCCATGGCAACCTTCAAGCGCGTCGGCACCATTGGCACTTTTCAGCGCAAGATGATCGACGGCATGCTTGTCAATGGTTACGAACGCGAATTCGCGGAGCGCTGCTTCCAGCAGATCGAAGGCTTCGGCGAATATGGCTTTCCGGAAAGTCACGCGGCGAGCTTCGCGCTTCTGGTCTACGCTTCGGCCTGGCTCAAATGCCGTTATCCGGACGTTTTTGCCGCCGCACTTCTGAACGCGCAGCCAATGGGTTTTTACGCACAGGCACAGATCGTGCGCGATGCGCGCGAACACGGCGTCGAAGTACGGCCACCCGACGTCAATCATTCGTCCTGGGATTCGACGCTCGAACCAGGCCCGCATGCGGCCGGTCGTTTGCACACGCTGCATCATGAAATGCGGGACGATATCCGGACAACGCACGCGGTGCGTCTCGGCCTGCGCGAGATCAAGGGACTGAGCGAGAAAGACGGAAAATTGATCGTTGAACGGCGATCATCGCAAATTTCCGTCGCCTACGACTCCATGCGCGATGTGTGGTTACGCACAGGGCTTTCTCCGTGCGTTCTGGAAAGGCTGGCCGATGCTGACGCTTTCGGCTCGCTCGGCCTTGCTCGCCGCGAAGCGCTGTGGGCAGCCAAGGCGCTCGGCCGGGTCGGCGACCGTGATGACGATCAGCCGCTGTTCACCAGCCGCGGCAACACATCGGCCCGTATTGTTTCGCAGGAGCCCGATGTCCGCCTGCCACCGATGCCGATCGGCGAGGAAGTCATCAACGATTACCGTTTCCTGCACCTGTCGCTGCGCGCGCACCCGGCGCAATTCCTGCGGACCGACCTCGATGTCCGCGGTATCAAGCAGAATGACAGCTTACGCCGGATCCCTTCCGGCATGCGTACACGCATTTCGGGGCTTGTCACATGTCGGCAGAGACCCGGTTCGGCCAATGGCGTCGTGTTCATGACGATCGAAGATGAAACAGCGGTCGCCAACGTCATTGTATGGCCGAAGGTGTTCGAGCGCTGGCGGCCGATCGTCCTCGGCGCGCGCTATGTAACGGTTTTCGGTGTTGTGCAGGAAGAATGCGGCGTCATCCATGTCGTTGCCGACCAGCTGGAGGATCTGACACATTTTCTGGCGCGACTGGCAGACCACGGCGCAGACATTGACGGGCTGGCGCGTTGCGATGAGGTACGCCGCCCTATCGAAGAGCAGCGCGAGGCGCGGATTGCAGGTGGCCGGCACAATCGTCTCGTCCGGCTCATGCGCGAGATACCGGAGCTTGCTGGGGATCTCGATGTCTCCGCACGCGGTTCGGCACATGCGCCGGCGCGGCGTGCACGCATCAGCTGAAACGATTTCTGGCGCTACATCGGCGGCGCCACACCACGTCCAACATTGACCCGAACCGTCAACAGGGTGCCATCGGCCTGCCGCGTTGCCGCCGGGACATAGATGCTGGCGCCGGGCTTCAACTCTTCTCTCGTGCCGGGCACGTAGCTCACGATAACCGTTTGAGCCGTGACATCGATTTTCTTGGAACCGTCCTTGTAGTTGAGCGTCAGCGTCGTACCTTCTTCGTTCGCTACAGTTCCACTCGTCGTCGTTTTTGCCAGGCCATTGACCGTCCCATTCGTCATGGTGCTTTGCGGCCTGTAATCATACGGCCTGTCGCCTTCTCCGGTCCCACGCATTTCCTCCGGAAAGATATGAACCTCGACCGCTTTCCAGGTGCCATCCGGCTGCGGCATGGCCGTCGACCCAACGAATGAATTCGGCTTGATATCGGCAAGCGATGCCTTCACTAGCGCGACAACCTTGCCCTCGTCGGCCAGCTTTATCTTCAACGTGTCACCCTCACGCGATTTGACGGTCATCACCGTACCGTCAATCTGCTCGACCGTGCCCCGCACACGCATCGCCTTGTCCTGTGCAAACGCCACAGTGGAAGCCAACAGAACGGCGCAGGTCGCGCCAATCATAGTCAAAGTTCTCACGGGCCTTCTCCCTAAACCTGCGCCGCTCGAAGTGGCGGCGCAGTAACTGTGATGAAACGATATCGACGTGCCTCACATTGCGGGCGTCAAGCTGCGGCCGACATAGAGCGTCTTGGCAAGAACCGAGCCGTCCGGCTGTTTGTCGGATGCCATGATGATGATCTGCGCACCCGGCTTGAGTTCATCCTTGTTGCCCGGCGCGACCGCCGTGATCGCCGTCGTTGGCGTGACGATGATTTTCTTTTCGCCTTCCTTGAACTTCACCATGACCGCTTGACCATCCCTTTCGGCCACGCTGCTTTCGACATAGGCGTTCGTCATCGTGCTTCCGGGCTTTGCGTCCCAATTGAAATGCCGATCGGCGACGAGGCCGCGCTGCGCGGGCAGGAAGATGTGAACCGAAAACGCCTCGATACTTCCGTCCGGCCGCGGCATGCCGGCGACACCGATGAAACTGTCGTTCTTGATGTCGGCAAGAGATGCTTTGACAAGTGCGGCCACGCGCGCATCGTCCGCAACTTTGACGTCCAGCATCGAACCATCGCGGGTCTTCAGCGAGAGCGTGCTGCCATCGGTTTTTTCGATCTGACCGCGGATACGGACAGGCTGTTGCGCAAAAACAGCTGTCGTGAAGAGCAAGGCAATTGCGACGGCACCGAGCGCACGCCAAGTCATATTCAGGTTGTACATTATAAACCTCCCGCTACCCGGGCCGGTGCTAAAGGCCGGCCTCAATCAGGCGGTAACCCCGGCACACTCGCCTTATTCCGAGCGGCGGCACACTCACGTTTTCTTGAGGAGGTCGGCCTCGACCAGGGCGCGCAGCTCCGGCGTCACCTCAGGCTTAATTCCGAACCAGAGCTGAAAACCGCGCACCGCCTGGTGCAACAACATGCCAAGTCCATCGGCGGTTCGAAGCCCACGCGCGCGTGCCGATGCCAGCAATCCCGTTACCAGCGGCGCATAGACAATGTCGGCCACCACCAGCGACGCCGGGCAACGCAGATTGAGTTCCAGCGGGGGCTGACCGACCATGCCCAATGTCGTCGTATTGACCAGAAGGCCGGCGCCGCCCAGCAGTCCTGTTGTTTCTTCCCAACCTGCGACTTGCACAGCCGCGCCGAACTTCTTGCGCAGGGCCAGCGCCTTTTCCTTCGTTCGGTTGATCACGTAGATACGGCCGACTTCACGCGTCACCAGAGCGTAGACAACCGCTCGCGCTCCGCCACCTGCCCCTAGCACCACCGCGGTCGAAAGACCGCGATCCCATCCGGGGGTCAACGCATCGAGGTTTGCGAGAAAGCCTTCGACATCGGTATTGGTCGAACGAAGCCTGCCGTCCTTGTACCAGAGCGCGTTGGCGGCGCCGACCGCGCGCGCCCGTTCGTCCGGTTCGGTCAATTTCAGCGCCATCTCCTTGTGCGGCACCGTGATATTGGCACCGACGTACCCGTGGTCGTGCAGGTGAGTAACGAACTCGGGGAATTTTTCGGGCGGCACGGCCTCACGCCGATACTCGGCGTCGAGATTATGCTGCTTGATCCAGTAGTTGTGGATTAACGGGGAGCGCGAATGACCAGCGGGCCAGGCAATGACGCAAACCGCTTTCTGTTCTTTGCCCATTACTCGACTTCGTTATGTTGCGGCGTCCGGTGCATGTAGTCCGGACCGCGGGACGCGTCAACGCTTGTCGATTTGTCTACTTCCGTGACATTTTTCTTGGGTTGCCGCTACCTTCCGGTCGCGGTAGCGCCCGTTGGAACGATCATGAAAGCTATCTTCCTCGACTGCAACGACCAATTGGCACCCGTCTGGGCCAGAGTTACTCGTCCCGACGATCCGCCGATCGATGTTAACCGCAAGTTATTCGCGCGCGACGAGCTGCCAGAAATTATCGGCGGCTATGACATCGCAATCGATGACCATTCATACATGCCGACGCCGCTAGTGGCGCAATGTCCCGGGCTCAAGCACATCATTTTCCTTGGCACTGGGCCGGCCAGCTACATGAATGTCCGCGAACTCAACGAGCGCGACATCAAGGTCCACATCATCAAGGGTTACGGTGACACCGCGGTCGCCGAGCACACCATCGCGCTGCTCTTGACGTGCGCACGCGATCTCGCGCGCATGGATCGCGAGGTCCGCCGCGGGATCTGGACACCACATGAAGGCGTACAGCTTCTTGGCAAGACCTTGGGGGTGATCGGATTAGGCGGCATTGGCCGCGAGGTCGCACGCATCGGCAAAGGCATGGGAATGAATGTCATCGGCTGGAATCGAACCAAGCATTCCGAGATTGACGTGCCAATTGTCGATATCGACACGTTGCTCGCGCGCGCTGACGTCGTCTCAATGAATTTGACTCTCGGTGACGAGACGCGCGGCTTTCTGTCCGCCGAACGGATCGCGCGGATGAAGAAGGGGGTCATCTATGTCAATACTGCGCGCGGCGCGCTGGCCGATGAGGCCGCACTGATCGCCGCGCTGAAAAGCGGTCACATCAGGCACGCGGGACTTGATGTGTTTCATAACGAGCCGCTTCCCACGGATCATCCGCTGGCGAAGCTCGAGAACGTGACGCTCTCGGCGCACGCGGCATTCCGCACGCCGGAGGCGTCCGAAACGCTGCTGCGTCGTGCGATCGATATCGTCAAGCGCATCACCGCCTGAACTCTGCGACACGCGAGCACGTTGCCCGCATTGACCTGCCCGCGTTCCCGGTCACAATAAGAAAAAACGCGACCCGAAAAGCCTCGGGCAAAGCGACGTGATAAGAGCCGTGACAAGAGCGGGGAGCACAGGTGAAACCTGCGCCATTTGCGTACAAAAAGGTGCGGACGCTGAAGGAAGCCGTGACGCTTCTGGCCAAGCACAAGGACAACGCGCGGCTGCTCGCGGGTGGGCAAAGCCTGATCGCGACCCTTAACATGCGCCTTTCGGCGCCGTCCTTGCTGATCGACATCAACGGGATCAAGGGGCTCGACGGCATCGCCAAGAAGGGCAAATTTGTTGAGGTCGGCGCGCTTGCGCGTCATGCCCAGGTTGAGAGGTCCGACGTTATCTCCCGCTACGCCCCGCTGATTGCGCTCGCGATGCCGCATATCGGGCATGCTGCGATCCGAAACAGGGGCAGCTTTGGCGGCTCCATCGCATTTGCCGATCCGGCCGCTGAGTTGCCGGCCTGCTTGCTGGCGATGGGCGGCGAGGTCGACATCGCCAGCGCAAGGGGCAAGCGCAAGGTGAAGGCCGACGCTTTCTTCAAGGGCCTGTTTGAGACCGCGCTGCGACCCAACGAAATCGTAACGGCCATTCGTATTCCGGTGGCCGACAAGAATACGCGCGTCGGCTTTGCCGAGCTCGCGCGCCGGCACGGCGACTATGCAATTGTCGGACTGGCTGCCAGCGCGCGCACAAACGGCAAGGGTCTCGCCGATGTGCGGCTCGCCTATTTTGGTGTCGGCGACACGCCGATCCGCGTGAAAAAAGCCGAGGCGGCGCTCGCCGATGGAAACGTTGACGCCGCCGTCAACGCACTGGATCTCGATCCGCACGACGACGTGCAGGCGACCGCCAAGGTGAAGAAGCATCTCGCGGGCGTGTTGCTTCGTCGCGTGGCCGCACAGCTTCTGGAGGCGCGGCCATGAACGATCGCACTCTCGAAATTTCACTAACGGTCAACGGCGCGCGGGTTCAGGAGCGCGTTGAGGCGAGGAAGACGTTGGTCGATTTCCTGCGCGAAGACCTCGCGCTCACCGGCAGCCACGTCGGATGCGAGCACGGCGTCTGCGGCGCCTGCACGGTGCGTGTGAACGGCGAGATTGTGCGCGGTTGCCTGATGCTGGCCGTGCAATGCGATGGCGCCGCGGTGGACACGATCGAAGGTCTGTCGGATTCGGGTGAAGTGTCGGATCTGCAGGCTGCCTTCGAGCAACGCAATGCGTTGCAATGCGGATATTGCACGCCCGGAATGATCACCACCGCACAGAATCTGCTCAAGCGCTCAAAGAAGGTCCCGAGCCGTGATGAAATTCGCGAGCATCTGTCGGGCAACTACTGCCGCTGCACCGGCTATCAGGCGATCGTCGACGCTGTTGAAGCAGTTGCCCAGGCGCGCGCGGGAGCCAAGAAATGAAAATCACCGAAGACTCCCCATCTGTATTGACGGCGCTCGACCGGCCCAACTCCTACATCGGCCGTTCGGTGCCGCGACCAAACCTGCAGCGATTAACGCAAGGGCGCGGCCAGTACATCAGTGACATTGCATTGCCGCGCATGGCGCATGTCGCCTTTGTGCGCTCACCACACCCGCACGCACGTATCGTGAAGATCTCGGCCGACGCCGCGAAAAAGGCACCCGGCGTGATCGGCGTAGTGACCGGCGCCGAACTTGCCAAGGTCATGACTCCCTGGGTGGGTGTCCTCACACATCTAAAGGGCCTTAAATCCGCACCGCAATCTCCGATCGCAGTCGAGCGCGCCTGCTGGCAAGGCGAAGCTGTTTGCGCCGTTGTCGCCCGCACGCGAGCCGAGGCCGAGGATGCCTGCGAGCTGGTCGAAGTCCGCTATGAGCCATTGCCCGCAGTCACTGATCCGGAAGTGGCGCTCGACGCCAAGACGCCGGTGATCCACGCCGCGCTCGGCGACAATCTCTGCTTCGAAAGGAAGCTCGACGTCGGAGCGGTCGACAAAGCCTTCGCTGAATCCGATGCGGTCGTGGAAACGACGTTCCGTTTCGGTCGCCATACCGGTGTGACCAACGAACCGCGCTCGGTCGTTGCCGACTGGAACGAAGGCGAGCAGCGCATGACCGTCTATCACGGCACCCAGGCGCCGCACATGATGCAGAATTTGTTCGCCAAGCATCTCGGGATTGCCGAGCATCAGGTGCGTGTTCTGACCAAGGACGTCGGGGGCTCGTTCGGCATCAAGGTGCACACCTACGCCGACGAGATGGCGACAGTCGCGCTGTCAAAGCTTCTCAAACGGCCGGTGAAATTCGTCGCCGATCGCATCGAAAGCTTCGTGACTGACATTCATGCCCGCGACCACCGCATCAAGGCCAAGATCGGCGTGAGCAAGGACGGCATCATCACGGCCTTCGAGATCGACGATCTGACCGGAATTGGCCCCTACTCCGTCTATCCTCGCACCAGCGGTATCGAGGCCAACCAGGTCGTCAACCTCATCGGTGGTCCGTACAAGTGTCCGAACTATCGCGCGCAGGCGCGTGTGGTCTTTCAGAACAAGAACGTCATGTGTCAATACCGCGCCGTCGGTCATCCGATCGCGGTCGCGGTGACCGAAGGCCTTGTCGAGCTTGCCGCGGCCAAGATCGGCATGGACCCGCTCGAATTGCGCCGCCGCAATCTCATCCCCGACGATGCGTATCCGACACAGTCCGCTTCGGGTCTGAAGTTCGAGCTGCTGTCGCACCACGAGGCGCTTGCGCATCTTGATTCGATGATGAACTACGCCGGCCTGCGCGCCGAACAGAAGAAGCTGCGCGAAAAAGGCATCTATCGCGGGATAGGCTTTGCGAGTTTCATCGAAGTGACCAATCCATCGGCGGCTTTTTACGGTGTGGGGGGCGCACGCATCACCTCGATGGACGGCGCCACCGTGAAACTTGACGCGCAAGGCGCGATCATCGTGCACACCGGCGTGACCGAGCAGGGTCAGGGCGCCGAAGCCGTGGTCGCGCAATGCGTAGCGTCGTCGTTCGGCGTGCCGATTGGAAAAGTGCGCGTCATCACCGGCGATACCGACAACACGCCATATGGCGGCGGCACCTGGGCCTCACGGGCGGCCGGCATCGGCGGCGAGGCGGCGTGGCAAGCCGGAAAGGCGCTACGCGCGAACGTCCTCGCGGTCGCGGCGAGTATCCTTCAGGCCAAGCCAGACGATCTCGATATCCGCAACGGGCTTGTCGTGGACAAGGACAGAGGCACCGAACGCCTGCCGCTCGACGAACTGGCGCGCGTTGCCTATTTTCGGCCGGACACACTGCCGCCCGGCTTCCAGGCGGAGCTGATGGCAACGCGGCATTACGTGCCGCGCGCATGGCCGTTCGCATTCACCAACGGCATTCAGGGGAGCTACCTCGAAGTCGATACCGACACCGGATTCGTGAAGCTGCTCAAGCATTGGTGCGTGGAAGATTGCGGCACCATCATCAATCCGCAGCTGGTCGACGAGCAAATCCGCGGCGGCGTCGTACAGGGTATCGGCGCAGCACTGTTCGAACACTGCCTCTATGACGAGCGTGGCCAAATGCTCAACGGCAATATGGCGGACTATCTCGTGCCGATGGCGATGGAAATGCCCGACATCGAGTGCGGGCACGTCGTTTCACCCACCGCGGACAGCGAGCTCGGTGCCAAAGGCGCCGGCGAAGCGGGAACCGCAGGTGCACCCGCATCCGTGATGAACGCGATCAACGATGCGCTGCGCCCGCTCGGGGCGCAGCCTCTCACCGATATGCCGTCCACACCGGATAAGATTCTCCGGGCTCTGGGAAAAGTGTGAACCGAACTAGAACTTGATCATGTCGCTTCGGGTGAGCGTGGTCTTCGCCGAAACAAAAGGCGCATTCATGAACGTGAAGACCGTGGAATACTCGGCGTAGGGATCGACCGCGGACATGCCGTCGACCGGAATGATCACATTCATGCCGCGGAACGCAGCTCCGCTTGCCGTATAGAGCACGGCACCATTCGATGAGGTGCCGACAGCGATCACGGTCGTGATGCCCTTATCCTTCAGGATCTTTTCCAGATCGGTGTTACGGAATTTATCAGGCCCGGAAAGCACGTGCGGCTCGTCCGCCAGCGGTGCCACATCTTTGATGACGTCGGCTGGGGTGCTGTTGGCAATGATCGAATAGACGACAGGCACCTTGTGCGCGCGCGCCTCGGCAAGCAGCTTCTTCATTGCGGGGATTGTATCGAGACAGCGCGGCCGCTGACCGCAATTCTGATTCATGAAGTCGAGCATCAACAGCGCCGTGGTCTTGGGATCCACCGTCACCGCCTTGAGCTCCGGCGCTTTGGGAGTTTTCACGTTTGCCCACTCATCGACAATATTGGCGGCATGTGTGGGCGCCGCGAGCGTCATCAGCACGGCAACCGCGGCGAATAGATTGCGTTTCATGAATATTCTCCCCGAGTGACTTGGTACGCGCCCCGCGGGCCGGGATGATGCGCAGCCGTGACGGGCTCTGTCAAAATCCCGATGACGCACCCGGCTTGATGAAACACCGACGCTCTGTGCAATATTGCATTCGGTAGCTGCGGCAAGTTAGACGCCGCGAAAAGATAAAAGTCGGAAGGAAGCTCCGCATGGACATCAAGGTCGGCAAAGAAGCGGTCGCCGAAGCCACGGAAAAACTGAAGAACTGGGGGCGATGGGGCAAGGAAGACCAGATCGGCACCCTCAACCATGTCACCCCCGAAGATATCGTGAAAGCTGCGAGCCTGATCCGATCGGGCAAGGTGTTTGCGCTGGGCATTCCGCTCGATCGCACGGGACCCCAGACCGGCCTGTTCGGCGGGCGCTTCAATCCGATCCATCAGATGCTGGCGACCGGGACCGACGCCATCTCCGGTCAACAGGACTGGAACAAGATCCGCTACGCCGATGACACGCTGACCCTTTGCGTACAAGGCGCCACGCACTGGGACGCGCTTGGTCATATTTTCTATGAGGACAAGGCCTACAACGGTTACGACGCAAAACTGATTGACTCGCGCGGACTTTCGGTCCTCGGCATCGAGCATTCCAAGAACAAGATGGTCGGACGTGGCGTATTGCTCGATATCGCGCGTTTTCGTGGCGTGAAATGGATGCAGGACGGCGAAAGCATTTCCAATGACGAACTCGATCAGTGCGCGAAGCAACAGAATGTGACCATTGGACGTGGCGATTTTATCATCGTCCGCACCGGGCAGATGGAACGCTGCCTCGCCGAAAAGGAATGGGGCGGCTACGCGGGCGGCGACGCACCAGGCGTCAAGTTCGAGAACTGTTACTGGTGCCAGGAGAAGCAGGTCGCCGCGATCTGCACAGACACCTGGGGCGTGGAAGTCCGGCCCAATGAAACCACCGAAGCCAATCAGCCCTGGCATTGGGTGGTTATCCCGGCCATGGGTCTGTGCATGGGCGAAATCTTCTATCTCAAAGAGCTTGCCGAGGACTGCAAACAGGACGGCATCTATGAGTTCTTCTTCTGCGGCCCGCCTTTGATCATCACGGGTGGAACGGGATCGCCAATCAATCCGCAGGCCATCAAGTAACGCATACTTAACAAAGCAGGCGCTACCCCCGGGCTTGACCCGAGGGGCCATGAGGCGTTTCAACTTGGCGAAACGCATATGGATGGCCAGGCTCGGCCATGAAAGCGTGGTACGCCGCTGCGACAACCCGGAGGATGAAACCATGCCCCGCTGGCTCAAACGCGGAATGGATGCTGGCGCGATCAAGGCTGCTGATGCCAAAGTTCGCGAAATCGTCGAAAGCATCCTCGCGCAGGTCGATGAGCGGAAGGACGCGGCCATTCGCGAGCTGTCGGAGAAATTCGACAAATGGTCGCCGAGGGATTTTCGCCTCACGCCACAGGAGATCGAACGCGCCATAGCGCAGGTCCCCAAACGCGACCTCGATGACATCAAGTTTGCGCAGGCGCAGGTACGCAACTTCGCTCAGAAGCAGCGCGAAACGATGCACGACCTCGAGGTCGAGACGTTGCCCGGCGTCGTGCTCGGCCATCGTCATATCCCGGTGAATTCGATCGGCTGTTACGTGCCGGGCGGGCGCTATCCGATGGTTGCATCGGCGCACATGTCGATCGTCACTGCGAAGGTCGCCGGCGTGAACCGGATCATCGCCTGTGCGCCACCCTTCAAAGGGGGACCGCACCCGGCCATCGTCGCGGCAATGCATTTCGGCGGCGCCGACGACATCTATGTGCTCGGTGGCGTGCAGGCCGTCGCGGCCATGGCGCTCGGCACGGAGACGATCGAGCCGGTCGACATGATCGTGGGCCCTGGAAACGCGTATGTGGCAGAAGCCAAGCGGCAGTTGTTCGGCCGCGTCGGAATCGATCTCCTCGCCGGGCCGACCGAGACCCTGATCATCGCCGATGACAGCGTGGACGGAGAAATCTGTGCGACCGACCTGCTTGGTCAGGCCGAGCACGGTCCCACTTCGCCCGCTGTCCTGATTACCAATTCCGAGAAGCTTGCACGCGATACGATGAAAGAAGTCGAGCGACTTCTGTCGATCCTTCCCACCGCGGACGCGGCCGGCCAGGCATGGAAGGATTTCGGCGAAGTGATCGTTTGCGATAACGAAGCCGAGATGATTGCCGAAGCGGACCGTGTCGCGTCGGAACACGTGCAGGTCATGACCCGCGACCCGGATGTGTTCCTCAATGGCATGAAGAACTATGGCTCGCTGTTCCTCGGGCCGCGCACGAACGTCGCATACGGCGACAAGGTGATCGGCACCAATCATACGTTGCCGACGAAAAAGGCGGCGCGGTACACCGGCGGCCTTTGGGTCGGCAAGTTCATGAAGACCTGCACCTACCAGAAAGTGCTAACCGACGAGGCCAGCGCCATGATCGGCGAATATTGCTCGCGACTTTGCGTGCTGGAAGGGTTCCTCGGTCATGCCGAGCAGGCCAATATTCGCGTGCGCCGCTATGGAGGCCGCAACGTGCCCTACGCGCAGGCCGCGGAATAAGGCCTTCAATGGTCGAGCTTACGTCTACCCCCTCATTCCGGCTCGACGGCAAGCGCGCGCTGGTGACTGGTGCCGGGCGCGGCATCGGGCTTGCGGCAGCCTCCGCCTTGGCCGATGCCGGCGCGCACGTCACTTTAGCCGCACGAACATCGAAAGAAATTGAAGAAGCGGCCGACGCAATCCGCTCGCGTGGCCAGCAGGCCGCGCCGCTTGCGCTCGACGTCCGTGATCTCGAGTCCGTGCAGAAGACGATTGCCGGCCAGCAACCGTTCGACATCCTCGTGAACAATGCCGGCACCAACAAACCGGCACCTTTCGTCGACGTGAAAGTCGAGGATTTCGATTTCATGATGTCGCTGAATGTGCGCGCCGCCTATTTCGTGGCGCAGGCAGTGGCGCGGCGGCTGATCGAGGCCAAACGCGGCGGCTCCATCATCAACATGTCATCGCAAATGGGGCATGTCGGCGGCCCGACACGCACCGTCTATTGCGCGACCAAGCATGCGATGGAAGGCTTTACCAAGGCGATGGCAATCGAGCTTGCCCCGCACAAGATCCGCGTCAACACGCTGGCACCAACTTTCATCGAAACTCCGATGACGCGGCCGTTCTTCCAGAACGAAGCTTTCCGCACCGACACGCTCAAGCGCATCAAGCTCGGTCGCCTCGGCCAGCTCGAAGACTTGACGGGCGCGATTGTCTTTCTTGCCGGCGATGCCGCCGCCCTGATGACCGGCACGTCGCTGGTCGTGGACGGCGGCTGGACGGCGGAATAGCTAGAGCTTCGGCAGGTCCGCGAAATATTCCGGGTGCTCTTTCTCGACCGCGGCCATGAACTGCGGCCGGAATAGGCTCGGCACGTCGAGCCGCGGCGAGCCCTTGAGCGTGTTGGTGAGCACCTCGTCCTCGGCGTTCTCGAAGGCACGCAATACGTTCGGCGACATGCGAGGGTCGAAGCTGATGTGCTTGATCGCTTTCTTGCCGATGGCAATGTCGGTCCCCGGTACCCACTTGGCGAAAATCTCCACCGCTTCGTCGCGGTTGTTACGAGTAAAGTGTGAGGACTGCGCCAATCCCGCAGCGATGCTCTTGATGACGTCCGGCTTCGTCTCGACCGTCGGCCCGTGCGCGACCGCAACCATCACGTAAGACATGTGGTGCCCGCCGCGCAGGACGAGATATGAATCGGGCACCTGGGTGAGCGCCTGTGTCACATAAGGCTCCCAGGTGACGATTGCGTCCACCTTGCCCTCAGCGAGCGCCGGCGCGAGACCAAACTGCGACCAGATGTTCTCGACCGTAAGATCCTCATATTTCATCTTGGCGCGGCGCAGCACCATCTTGAAGAATTCGTCGGATGTCTGCCCGCGCGCGAGGCCGATCTTCTTGCCCTTGAAATCGGTGACCTTGCCCGGCTCGATGCCCCTGCCCTTTTTGGTGACGATGGCGAGCGGATCGTCACAGTTGTCGCGGGTGGCATCGTTCATGATGAGCCCGATCACCTTGAAGGGCTCACCGGCATGCACGGCCTTGAGGTAGGTGGTCGTGCTCATGTCCCCGACCTGAGCCTCACCCCTGTGCAGGGCGTTCACCATGTCGGTGCCGGTATCCACCACCTTGAAGCTGGCGTCGACTCCGTGCTGCTTGAAGTAACCTTTCTCCGCGCCGATGAACATCGGCAGATGGCCAAAATTGTTGGCAATCACCACGTCGAGTTTGGGTAGCGCCATTTTTTCCCTCCCGCACCGGCTGCGCCAGATATTGCTTATATTCAAACGCCGCGTTTGACCGATTGCAATCGGATCCTCAGCACTTGTGGGTTCACGCAGTTCGGAGGCACGCGCCCACCCAGCAACGCCTCAATATTGTCGACTACGATATTCGCCATCTGCTCGCGTACCTCGACGGTCGCACTGCCGAGATGCGGCGAGAGCACGACGTTCTTCAGCTTCTTCAGCTCTGCGTGCACCTTCGGCTCGTGCTCGAACACATCGAGCCCCACGCCGGCGATCTTTTTTGACTTGAGTGCGCGCACCAGAGCCGCCTCGTCGATGATCGGGCCGCGCGCCGTGTTGATGATGAAGGCTGTCTTCTTCATCAGGTCGATCTCGGGCGCGCCGATCTGATGGCGCGTTTGCGCATTCAGCGGCGAATGCAAGGAAACGAAATCAGACTCGCGCAGGAGTTCATCGAGCGGCACGAAGGTGAGCCCGGCGTCGCGTTCCTCGCTTTCGGGCTTGCGGCGGGGGGTCCAATAGAGCACGCGCATGGAGAAGCCGTGCGCACGGCGCGCCACCGCTTTCCCAATCAAGCCACCGCCGCCGATGAGACCGATCGTTCTGCCGTGCACGATGGACCCGAGCAGGTGCCGTGACTGACCGCCTGGAAACCGTCCGGCACGCACGAGCCGGTCACCCTCCATCATGCGACGCGCGACCGATAGCATCAGGCCAAAGTTGAGATCGGCGGTCGCCTCCGTCGTCACCGGCGGGACCACGGTGACCGGAATGCCGCGTTTGGTTGCTTCGGCGACGTCAACGTTGGATGGCGAGATCGATTGCGAAGCGATGTGACGCAGCTTCGGATTGGCGGCGATGAGAGCCCGGTCGATCTTGTCGTGCAGAAGGCAGAACAGGATGTCTGCCTTGCGAACGGCCGCGGCCAGAGTGCGATGAGGAATAATCCGGTTGTCGTCGGGAAAAATTTTGACGCTGCCAAGCGCACGCAAGCGCTTTACCGCGCTCTCTGCAATCGGCTGCGTGACAAAGACGCGCGGTCGGGCACTCACCTGAGCCACCGCACGATACCGGCGACGCCGTCGACGGCACATTGTGCGCCGTCCGGAATCTTGGTCGTGGCTTCAAGCACGCCCAGCACCATCGGAATGCCTCGCTCGCGCGCGAGCGAAGCCAGATGCGACGTTGAACCGCCGAGTTCGGCGACAACTCCCGAAACGCGCGGCAGGATCGGACTGAGCGCAGGCCCCGCGACACGGGTCACGAGTACGTCACCGGGCGCGACGCGCGACAACTCACATTCGCAATTTACCACTACGGCGCGTCCAGAGCCCCAGCCGATGCCGGCGGGATGGCCGTTCAGGCCGGGGTGCTGCAACCAGATCTCGTCCGGCACGATCGCCGGCTCCATATGCAGCGGTCGCGACTGCAAGAGCCTGAAGCCGTTCTCGTCCATCGCCCATTCGATTTCCACGGGACCGCCAGCGAGGTCTTCGCATTTTCGCAACAGACGGCCGAGGGTTACGGCCTCTCCAGGCGACAGGCATGGTTCACTGACAAGGTTTTTAGGCACGAGCTCTGGCGCGGAGACCCCGTGAGCGCAGGTGTCGCGATGGCCTTTGCGACCGGCCTCGACCGTGCGCAGGAATCCCGCCTTGCTGAGCACTATGCGATCGGGCACGACCTCGCCCTGCGCGATGGCAGAGCCAAGACCCCAGGTCGCAGAAATCATCATTTGCCCGTCGGCCGTCTCGCTCAGCCCGCCGCCGGAAACGCGCGCGGAAATCAACGACTGGATCAAGACGCCCATCGCGGTGTCCGCGGGTGAAAGCTCGTGATTGTCCATGTAACGGCGTGCATGCGACATCCAGAGGGCCGCCCAGCAGGCACGCACTGCTGTCAGGAATTCGGTTTCATCCGACAGACCGAGGAAGCTTTCAAATTGACCGGCGAAGTTGGCGCCCTTGCGGTCTTCGATCAGCGCGGATGAGCGGACGACGCCGAGCGGCGCGCTCTCACGCTGCTTTCGCCACGCCCTGAGCAAGGGCTCGAGAATCTCCGGCGCGATCGGACGTTGATACAGAGCCAGTCTGATCTGGATCGAAATCCGGCGCGACGCCGGCCCGTCGCCTTCGCTGTATTGCCGCAGCAGGTCCTCGATGCCGAGATAGCGCAGCTGATGCCGATAGGCGTGGGCCGTCAGCGCAAAACCGCCGGGCGTCGGCAAGCCTGCTTGCGTCAAGCCTGCAAGATTCGCCGCTTTCGGCCCGACCCTTTCGGGTTCGGTGGCAAGAGGATCATCAAGGTGAAGGATGAAGGCTGTCATCACAATTGCCTTGCGCTTCTTCGACGACCGGGCTTGTCCCGACCGTCTCGCTTCGGAGGGCAGAACCGTGCTCGAGATTCCCGGGTCTCGCCTTCGGCTCGCCTGGGGTGATTTCGGCTAATCGGCCGAAATCACTTCACATGATCTCCGTAACCCGGCAGCGGATCGACAACCGTGATCTGCTTCACGGGGAAATTCGACACGATCTCGATGTCGTTCTTCTTCACGATCAGCATTTCCTCGATGCGAACGCCGTAGCGGAAGCGTTTCCCGTGCTGCGTCTCGAGCGCAAATGTCATGCCTTCCTGAATGTCGACCGGATGATCGAGCGACCAGATGCGTGAGATCACCGGAGGATCGTACTGCGCGAGGCCGAGGCCGTGGCCCCACAGGTTGGCGGCGGCCTGGTCTTCGTCCTCGTAGCCCCAGGTCTCCATCGCCGAAGGCCATTTCAGTGCGATGTCGCGTGTCGTTGCACCGACCTTCACCGCGCCGATCGAGTCATAGAGCCATTCGAGCGCGGTCGCGTACGTGTCCTTCTGCTCTTTGGTCGGCTCCTTGCCGACACAGTACGTTCGGTAATAGCAGGACTTGTAACCGTTCCACGTGAGCGCGGCCAAATCCATGAACACGATGTCGCCGGGCTGGATGATGCGGTCGGAGAAGTTGCGCCAGTTCGGCCACGTATTCGGGCCGGAAGACACGATGACGTCCTCGACGTCTTCCATGCCGGGAATGTTGTAGAGATATTCCATCAGATGCGCGGTCACCTGGTTTTCGGTGATGCCGGGGCGCAAGAACTTCATGCATTCCCAGTGGGTGGCATCGCCGATCGCGCCGACGATCCGGAAACATTCTTGCTCGTCCGGGCTCTTGACCGCACGCGCCTCCATCATCGGGGTCATGCCGTCGACCCAGTTGATGTTGTTCTCCTTGAAGATGTTAATCATGTTGATGTCGATGAAGTCGACGCCGAGCTTTTGCCCAGCGACGCCATTGTCCTTCATCGCTTGCAGCACGGCCTTGGTGAATTTGTTCACTTGCTGGGTCGAAGCCGGGCCGGCGGCGCCTTTGATCCACGCAAATGAATGGCGCACGTTCTCTTTGGGGATCCATGGCGAGTGCCGCTCGATCTGAAAGCCGAGATCGCCCTGCTCGAACAGAATCGGGCGCCCGTCACCGCACAACATCGCGTAGCGCAGACCTGGCTTCAGCCTGTTCCAGCCGGGTGTGAGCGTGCCAGTGATGTAGCGGACATTTTCGTCGTACATGCAAAGCATGGCGCCGACGCCGTGCTTCTTCATCATCGTGCGCGCGCGTTCGATGCGATACTCGCGGAGCCGATCCCAGTTGACCCGCTGCTGCCAATCCAAGCCGGCTATGCCGAAATTTGCACCCATGGTGGTCCCTCCCGACCCGGACGCGTTGGCGCGCCCATTGCTGATTGGCCGAAATCCTAAGCCGGTTGGTACCTAAAGCCGAAATAATATATTCTGCGTTCAGCCATCACCTTTTCTAATACCCCCGAGGCAATCATGGTAACGATCCCGCTGCGGCAAATCCGCGCCGTCATTGCGGTGTGCGAGGAAGGTTCGTTCACGCGTGCGGCCCAGCGAGAAAATGCGACGCAGTCCGGGATCTCCCAGCATGTCGCAGCCGTCGAGCGCGCGCTGAAGGTCAAACTGTTCGAACGCACGGCGGGCGGTGTCACCCCAACACCGGCGGGGCTGCGATACTACAAGCGCTGCGTCGAAGCCGTCGGCACGCTTGAGCACGCCGCTGAGGAAGCGCGCTCACTTGCCGGCGAAGTCACCGGCGAACTTCGTATCGGATTGATGCCGACCTTCACGCGGGCGGTGCTCGCACCCGTGCTCGATGATTTCGTTCCCCGATGTCCCGAAGTGCGGCTGCACATCGTCGAGGGCTACAGCGCCCTCCTGACCGAAATGGTTCTCGACGATGCGCTCGACTTCGCGGTGGTACCCGCGTTTGAAGGCACAATAGGCCTGAAGTCGCGGATGCTCGTACGCGACCGTGAGATGATGATTTCCGGTCCAAAGGCAGGCTTCAAGTCGCTGGCACCGCTACGCCTGGCGCAGTGCCGGCAGCTCAAGATTGTCGTTCCGGGTCCTGACAACATCCGTCGGCGGAACCTCGAGACCTATTTTCAGGCGCACGGCGTCGAGATCGCCGCGGTGCTGGAGATGGACGCGATGATTGCGACGCTGGAATTCGTTGCCCGTTCCGATTGGGTGACGATTTTGCCGAGCGTGATCTCCGTCAACGACATCAGCCGCGGCGAACTGATCGTCAGCCCGATTGCCGATCCTGAACTGCACGCGGAGTTCGTGGTGATTCAGCCGCGACGGCGTACCCTGTCAACGCAGGCCCGCCTTTTCCTCGAGCGCTTCGAGCAGGAAGTCTCCCATATTCACGGCGTGTGGGATCGCACGATCGCGGGCAACAAGCGACTTAAGGCATTGGCCTGAACATCCGCTTCAGCGGTTATTTGCGAACGCGACCCTTTATTGCGTTAGCAAATGCGCTGTGCGTGATGCGGCCTTCCGCATCGGCCTGAATCTTTGCGCGCAGACGCATTTTAACGGTTTCCGCTTCGCTGCGCGACAGCGCTTCAACGGCCGCGCGAACTGAGCCAGAGCCCGTACTTGAGGTCCAGAAGTCATCAAAATCGGTAAACGTGCGTTGCACCTTGATCTGGCGTGTCTCGAGCGCTTCCATCCCGGCGTCGCTCCACAGCTTGCGCAGAGAATCCATGCGCGAGGCTTCAACGCTTGGCGGGCCCTGGGTCTCTTTCCCCAACGCACGCACTTCCGCAAGGATTGGAGTCATCGGATACCCTCCGCTCTGCATGTCCCACGCGTAAGTGGCGACCACGCCTCCAGGACGGACCACGCGGGCCATCTCGGCAACGCCTTTTGCCGGTTGGGGCACAAAGAAGATGACGAGCGCCATGGTGGCGGCATCAAATCTTTCGTCGGGGAATGGAAGTGCCATCGCGTCGCCTTGGCGGAATTCCGCAATTTTCGCGGCGTGTCGCTTGCGCGCGAACTCGATCTGTTGAGGTGACGGATCAATTCCCTGGACTTCAGCGGGGCGGCAACGTTCGACCAACAATTCGGTGAATGCCCCGTTTCCGCAGCCAACGTCCACACATTTCAGGCCGGTGGGCAGGTTCAGCCAGTCGAGGAAATCTTCGCCGATATGTCGGCTCCAGATTCCCATCATGCGCTCGTAAGCGGCGCCGTCGTCAAAACGAACGATCTTGTCGGCCATAGCGTGTCATCTAGGTAAGGACCATCGCGGCAGCCTGAGCCTCTGGAACCACGTCGTGGTCGTAGAGCTTCTTACGGAACGCGGCGTGCGCAGCGATCTCGGCATCGCGGACCGCGAGGTCGGCGTAAGCTGAGTCGTAGCGCATACCGTTTTCGCGCGCGCCACGCTGAACCTGCGCGACACGCTCACGGCGCAGACGCTCATAGGCGGTAAGCGCGGCCCGCACAGTTGTGCGATCCGCGCGCGCGAGGATCGTCGCGAGCGCCATTCCGTCTTCTATGGACTGGTTGGCGCCTTGCCCGAGATGAGGAAGCATTGGATGCGCCGCGTCCCCCAGAAGCGTCAGCCGACCACGCGTCCAGGTCGGGAGCGGCTCGCGATCGTACAGAGCCCATCGAAATGTCATCTCCACCTGCTGCAGAAGCGACTCGATGCGCGGGTCCCAACCGGCAAATTCGCGGCGAAGCACATTGGGATCTCCGGGTGACGACCACGATTCCTTCATTTGCTGGTCTGCCGGAACAAACCCGACGTAGTTGACGAGCTGCCCTGCGCGCACCGGGAAAGTGAGGAAGTGTTTGCCTTTGCCGAGCCACATCAGCCACGAGTCCGTCGGCCAATCTGGAATGCGTTCGAGCGGCAGAACGCCACGATAGGCGACGGACCCGGAGAAAACCGGATTCGACGGTGGAAAAACGTAGGGCCGCAGCTCGGAATGGATGCCGTCCGCAGCAACAATGACATCGGCTTCGGCAACCGCGCCATTTGAAAAAGAGACTCGCGCCACGTCATCGCGTTGTTCAAACCCTGTACAGCGATGCCCGGTGTGAACCACATTGTCAGGCAGAGCCTCCGCGAGGAGTTCGACGAGATCGGCGCGGTGCATTCCGAACGTTGCATTCCAGCCTGAGGAATCCGTGACCTGCACAGGTGCAATCGGACTGCCATCGTGCCGAAAATAGCGGGACCCAGGACCTACCCGAGCTCCCCATTTCTCCACTGCCGGGCCAAGCCCTACTCGTTCAAGCTGGCGCACGCTGTTGGGAGTCAAAAAAACGCCGGCGCCCACTTCGCCAAGCGCGGGCGCCTGCTCGTAGACAGACACCTGAAATTCCTGCGCGATGAGAGCATTCGCCGCGAACAGGCCGCCGATGCCACCACCTACAATCGCAATGTTGGGCCGCGAGACGCCCATCGCCAACTCCTGCACGCCGGACACGTTGTATCCTCACATAAACTGAAGCAGTCTTGCCATCACAAAGACGCCGGTCAGGCGCGGCTGTATTGGGAGGCTTTTTTTGAATGCGCAACCTGCCGACACAACCTTTGTCATTCATCGGCAAAAGCCTGCTGGCTCTCATCCTGGGGTCTTCAGCCCTTTGCGGCGCGGCCGGCGCCGAAGACTATCCGGATCGCGCCGTGAAGATCATCGTGCCGTTCCCTGCCGGCGGGACAGCCGACGCGGTTCCTCGAATTGTCGGCGATTGGCTTTCCCGCAAATGGGGCCAACCGGTCGTCATCGAGAACCGCACCGGCGCGGCCGGAAACATCGGAGCCGAGGCCGCCTATCGGTCGCCTTCCGACGGCTATACGCTGATGTCGGCGCCGCCGCCGCCACTCGTCATCAATCAAAATCTGTATCCGAAACTCGGTTACGATCCGACCAAATTCGAACCGATCATCGTGATGGCACAGGTGCCGAATGCACTGATCGTCAACCCGAACACCATCAAAGCCACCAATCTCGCTGAGCTGATCGACTATCTGCGCCAAAATCCCGGCAGGGTCACCTCCGCGACGCAGGGCAATGGAACGACATCTCATCTCACGTCCGAACTTTTTCAGTTGATGGCAAAGGTCACGCTGCGGCATGTGCCCTATCGCGGCTCGGCGCCCGCACTGCAGGGATTGCTCGCCGGCGATGTTGATCTGATGTTCGACAATCTCGGTGTCTCATTGCCTCTAGTCGAGGCCGGCAAACTCAAGCTGCTTGCGGTTGCATCGGCGACCCGCATGCCGAGCCTGCCGAACGTGCCGACGATTGCCGAACTGCTCCCCGGTTTCCAAGCGGTCGCCTGGTACGGGATCGTGGCGCCACCCAATACGCCCAAGGCCATCATCGAGAAGATCAATGCCGACGCGAACGAAGCCCTACGTCAGCCCGAGGTGCAGGATAGTCTGAAAAAGCTGTCCGCCGAGATTTTCGGCGGCTCGGTCGAGAAAACCTCGAAGTACATGCGCGAGGAGGTCGACCGCTGGGGCAATGTGATCAAAGCCGCCGACATCAAGCTGCAGTGACGCTCTAAACGGTCATCCAGGCGCCGTTGGCATCAACCGATTTGAAGACCGCTTCGAGTGCGGCGACCGTTTGAAAAATGCCGTCGGGTGAAATCGGGAATTTGCCCTGCCCCAGCACGGCTTTCGCGAAATAATCGAGATTGCGCCCGAGATGATTGTCGGCCGGAAGATCAAACGCCTCGGGCTCCTTGCCGGCATGGCGGACAATTGCACGCGTCTCGCTCACACTTGTTGCCCAGCAATTCTCGCCGAAAATCGCGATACGCCACGCGAACGGCGTCTTCATCGTCGTGGTCAGCGTTCCTGTTGCGCCGTTCTCGAATTCAACAAGCGCGGATGTCGTGTCGCCCGTGTCGAGCTTGAGCGCGCGCGCCTTCGACAAGGCACTGACGCGCTTCATCGGCCCAACCATGTCACGAAAGCAATCGAGCACGTGGATGCCCATGCCGGTCATGCCGCCGGCGCGGCTTTCCTCCTTGCGAAGGCGCCAGCTGTCGGCCGGATAGTTCGCCAGCCAGTCATGGCTGTAGTTGCCTTCCGCATGCATGATCGTGCCGAAGGCACCCTTCTCCTTGAGTTCGGCGAGAAGGCGCATCGATGGCATCAGCCGGAAATGATGGCCGACAGCGATCACGATGCCGGCGCGGCGGCAGGCATCGAGCGCGGCCTGCGCATCGGATTTGGTGAGCGCGAATGGCTTTTCGCAATAAATATGCTTGCCGGCAGCCGCAATGGCTTCGACCTGCGCACGATGTTTGGTGTGCGGCGTCGCGAGGATCACCGCCTGGATTGATTTGTCGGTCAGGACCTCATCGAGAGAGGTCTCCAGCGCGATCTGATGTTCGGCGGCAAAGTCATGCACTGTTTCCGGCTCAAGCGTGACGCCGCGCATGAAACGCAACGGCGCGCCGAAGTCGTGCGCCGATTTAACCAGTGTTTTGCCCCACCAACCCAGGCCAACGATTGCCGTATTCAGCATTTGCGGGCGTTGCGTTTATACCGCCGCCGGCGCGCCGGGCTGCTTGAGCGGGTGAGCGCGCGCGAATGCATCGATCTTTGCGCAATTCGCGGCGATGCGGGCGAAGGTCGGAAATGGCGCGAGATCGACTTTGAAGAAATTGGCGCCCGCCGCCTGGCTGGCAACGCAGACATCGGCCATCGTGACCTGCTCGCGGTGGCAATAAGTTCCGGTTTCCTTCGAGCCCGCGAGGTTCTGCTCGAGCGCCGTCAAAGCCAGCTTGTGCCAGTGCTGGGCCCATTTGATGACGCCCTCTTCGTCGACCTTGAATTCATGCGCGAGATATTCGCGCACCCGCGGCACGATCAGCGGGTGGGAATCGCATGCGACAATCTGCGAAAGACCGCGAACGCGCGCGCGCCCGCGTGCATCACGAGGCAGCAGCGGCGGGTTGGGATGCGTCTCATCGAGATATTCGATGATTGCCAGAGATTCGAAAAGAACGGGCCCATCGCCGTCGACCAGCGCAGGAATCGCCATCATCGGATTGACGGCGCGGAATTTTGCCTCGCGTTGCTCGCCCTTTATCAGATTGATATCGATGATCTCATCGGGCTTTATACCTTTAAGATTGAGCGCGATGCGCACGCGGTAGGTCGCCAGCGAGCGCCAGAACGAAAACAGTTTCACGGCATCCCTCCCATTTTGCGGTTGCGGCCGGATTTGCCTCGGCCGTTCTACGATTTTTTCCGACCGGCCCAATAGACCGACATGCGCGACCCGTCCCCGTCGCCGAATCCGTGCGCGGTCGCATCCTCGAAACCGCTGAGCGCGGCTTTGGTGACACGCATGTCGGCGCCACGCGCTTCTCCGGTTTCGACCATCGTGCGCAGGTCTTTCACGCCATTGGCGATTCTGAACGTCGTCGGTCCCGGATCACGGCCCTCGAACATCGTCACGATCATGTCTGCGCGATTTTTCATGGCGGGATTGGCGCCATTGGTATCAACGAAAAGATCGAGCAGCCGCTTGGGCTCCCAGCCCGCCGCGCTCGCGATGGCGAAGGCTTCGCCGTAGGCCTGCCAGGCCACCATCAGCGGCAGGTTGATCGCAAGTTTCATCGACGAGCCGGTCCCGACAGGGCCGCAATGCTCGAGCCGCCGGCAGAGCTGATTGAGTACGGGTTTGGCTCGTTCGGCGTCGCCGGGCTCGGCGCCCATCAGGCCGAGCAGTTTCCCCTGCCGTGCCGGCGCGGTCGATCCGCCGACCGGACATTCGACAAATGCCGCACCCTTCGCGCGCACCTTGGGAGCGAGGCCGGTCGGTACCCTTGGAGAAACTGTACTCATTTCAATGAACAGCTTGCCTTTCACATCGCCCGCGAGGAGGCCGTTCGGCCCGTTGTACACGGCGTCGATCGCGGCTCCGTCGGTGAGCATCGTGATCGTCGCCTCGACGGCACTTGCAAGATCGGTCGGCGTCGCTGCCACTTTCGCGCCCGCGTCGGCGAGCGCTTTGGTCTTGCCGGGCGAACGATTCCACACCGTCACCTCGTGCCCGACTTCCATGAGGCGTGCTGCAACCGCCGCGCCCATCACTCCAAGACCTGCAACACCAACTCGCATACGTCCTCCTCCGGTGCTTTCGGCGCAGACGATAGGCGATCACGGACGCGCTTGAAAGCGCCTCGCGCGCCTGCGCGACTCGACAGCCCTGGCCTCAACGCATAAGACGGAACGGGACCACATTGATGCGTTCGGATCGGGAGACAGTGAATGGCAAGAAAGACCAAAGTTACGGTCGGTGTGATCGGCCTCGGTATCATGGGTGGTTCGTTCGCGAAGAATCTGGTCGCCGCCGGCTGGCGCGTGATCGGTTATGACATCAGCGCCGCCAAATGCCGGGAGGCCCAAGGTGCCGGCGTCGAGCTTGCGAATAGCGCCGCCGAAGTGGCGGCCGCGGCGCCGATCATCCTGACGAGCCTGCCCAAACCGCAAGCGCTTATGGATACCGCGCGAGAAATCGCCGCCGCCAAGCTCAAGGGCAAGGTCGTGGCGGAAATGAGCACCTTCACAATTTCAGATAAGGAAAAAGCGGAGCGCGTGCTGCGCAAGGCCGGTCACATCATGATCGACTGCCCGGTCAGCGGCACCGGCTCGCAGGCCAAGAACCGGGATCTCGTGTTCTATGCCAGCGGCGACGCCAAGGCGATTGCGCGGCTGCGCCCCGTGCTGATGGGCTTTGGCAGGCACACGTTCAATGTCGGTCAATTCGGCAATGGCAGCCGCATGAAATACGTGGCCAATCTTCTGGTCGCCATCAACAACGTCGCCTCTGCGGAAGCCATGGTGCTGGGCATGAAAGCCGGCCTCGATCCGCGGATGATCGTCGACCTCATCACCGCAGGCGCCGGCAATTCGCGCGTCTTCGAACTGCGCGCACCGATGATGGCGAAAGGGCGTTACGACGACGTGACCATGAAAATTTCCGTGTGGGACAAGGACATGCGCGTCATTGGCGACTACGCGCGCAAGATCCGCGTTCCAACACCCATCTTCAACGCCACCAAAGGCATTTACCTGAAGGCCATGAAGAGCGGCCTCGGCAACCGCGACACCGCCGCGGTCTGCGCGGTGCTCGAAAAGATGGCGAAGGTAAAGCGACGCAAGCGCGCCGCGTAATATCTCCTCTTACGCCAATCATGGATGGCCGGGCTTGTCCCCGCCATCGGCGTTTTGCAAGATCGCCGCCCACAGATAACGCCCGCAACATAGCGCGGGCATGAAGAGGCAGTCGGAGGGCGTGATGGCGTCGTTGCAGCAGAGAACAGAAGTCCGTGACGGCATGCGGATCGATTTTGACGTGCCGATTACAATGGATGACGGCGTTGTGCTGCGCGCCGACGTGTTTCGCCCGCTGCACGAGGGAAAATTTCCGGTCATCCTGAGTTACGGTCCCTACGCCAAAAATCTCGCGTTTCAGGACGGCTATCCGAGCGCATGGCAGCGCATGGCGGAAAAACATCCCGACGTCACCGCTGGATCGAGCAATCTCTATCAGAGCTGGGAAGTGGTCGACCCGGAGAAATGGGTGCCGCACAACTACGCCTGCGTGCGCGTGGACTCGCGCGGCGCCGGCTGCTCGCCCGGTTTTATCGATCATTTCTCGCCGCGCGAGACGAAAGACTTCTACGATTGCATCGAATGGGCGGGCGTGCAGCCCTGGTCGAACGGCAAGGTCGGCCTCAACGGCATCTCCTATTACGGCATCAACCAGTGGCACGTCGCATCGCTGCAGCCGCCGCATCTTGCCGCCATGTGCATCTGGGAAGGCGCCGCTGACTGGTATCGCGACATGACGCATCACGGCGGCATTCTCTCGACGTTCTGGGAAAACTGGTACGACATGCAGGTGAAGACCGTGCAGTACGGTGCCGGCGAACGCGGCAAACGGAGCCGCGTGACCAGCGATTTCGTGTGCGGACCGGAAACGCTGTCGGAGAACGAACTCGCGAGAAACCGTACCGACTTCGGCGCCCAGATCGTGGCGCATCCGATGGACGACGACTACCATAAGGCGCGTTCACCTAAGTGGGACAAGGTGACGACGCCGCTATTCTCGGCGGCGAATTGGGGCGGCCAGGGATTGCACCCGCGCGGGAATTTCGAAGGCTTCGTCCGCGCCGCCGCCAAGCACAAATGGCTCGAAGCGCACGGCATCGAACACTGGACGCACTTCTACACCGATTATGGGCGCGAACAGCAGTTGCGCTTCTTCGATCATTTCCTGCACGGCAAGAAACAAAGCTGGTCGAAGCAACCCAAGGTGCTGCTGCAGGTTCGTCACATCGACAAATTCGAGCCGCGCGCCGAGAGCGAATGGCCGCTCAAACGCACTCGGTGGACCAAGTTCTATCTCGATCCGGCGTCTATGACGTTGACGACAAAAAAGCCGTCCGGCAACGCGCAACTCAAGTTTCCAGCTATGGGTGACGGGCTCATGTTCCTCACGCCACCGCTGGCAAAGGAAACGGAGATCACGGGGCCGTCGGCGCTCAAGCTTTTTGCATCGTCGTCGACGCCCGATGCAGATCTTTTCATCGTGCTGCGCATTTTCACCGGCGATCTCAAGGAAATCGTGTTTCAAGGCGCGATCGATCCGCACACGCCGGTTGCGCAAGGGTGGCTGCGCGCCTCGCACCGAAAGCTCGACAAGAAACTGTCCAAGCCCTACCGCCCCTATCACACCCATGATGAAAAGCAGCTGCTCAAAAAAGGACAGACGGTTGAACTCGACATCGAGATCTGGCCGACATCGATCGTGGTCCCGGCCGGCTATCGCGTGGGCCTGTCAATTCGCGGCAAGGACTACGAGTATGGCGGGGCGAGTGGCGGCCGGCTGTCGAACTTCAAAAATGAACTGAAGGGTTGCGGCCCCTTCCTGCACGACGACCCCCGCGATCGTCCGCCCGCCATTTTTAACGGCACCACCAGCCTGCATTTTGGCCGCGGCAAGGCACCTTATCTGCTGCTGCCTATTATTCCGCCGAAAAAGCAAGCAGGCGGCCAAAAGTAACGACGCCGTGCAGACACCGGCACACGCAACCACAAATCAAAACTGCGGCCATTTAGGGTGTTTATTCCCTGCGAACCTCATGTAAGCTCCGCGCAACCTTCGACATAAAAGAAGGAGAAAAAAGGGGGGAAATGAACACGCAATTCTGGCTCGTCCAGGCCTTCAACGGCGTGTCCTATGGCGCGCTGTTGTTTCTTGTCGGCAGCGGACTGTCGCTGATCTTCGGCGTCATGCGCATCGTCAACCTGTCGCATGGCTCGTATTTCCTTCTCGGCGGGTACATCGCCCTGTCGGTCATTCACGCGACGGGATCGTGGGCGCTGTCATTGCCGGTCGCGGCGTTCGCCGTCGCATTGCTCGGCCTCGTGATGGAGCGCCTGTTTCTGCGCTCGCAAGGATTCGAAAGCTTTCGCAACGGCGCGATCGCGATCGGTCTCGGCGTGCTCGCCGCGCTGGCGGCGGTGCGCGGTCATTTCATCGGCGCCGGATGGACTCCATTCATCCTCGTTACGGCGATTGTCGCCCTGGCGTTCTTTTTCATTCTCACGCGCGTCTCGATTGTCCCCATCGAGACCGACGTTCTGCGACAGGTGCTGCTCACTGTCGGCTTCGCCTTCCTGTTCCAGCAGGGCGCACTCGATATCTGGGGCGGCAACAACATGGACATCAATCCGCCGAGCGCGCTCACGCAGAGCATCGTCGTCGGCGGCATCTATCTTCCGCTCTACCGCGTTTTCATGATCACCATGGCGATCGTGATCGGCATCGCGCTTTGGCTCGCGATGGAGAAGACAAGAATGGGCGCGGCCGTGCGCGCCACCGTCGACGATGCGCAGATGGCGCGCGGCGTCGGCATCGATACGAACCGCATTTCGATGTTCATCTTCGCGCTCGGCGCTTTCCTCGCCGCGCTCGGCGGCGTGATCGGCGGCGCATTTCTCGGCATCTATCCCGGTCTCGACTTTGAAATGCTGCCGCTCGCGTTCGCGGTCGTCATCATCGGCGGCATGGGCAGCCTTGGCGGCGCGGCGATCGGCGCACTTGCCGTCGGCCTTGCGGACAATTTCGGCAAGGCCCTGTTCCCCGAAGTCTCCTACTTCACGCTTTACGCGCCGATGGTGCTGATCCTCGCGATCAAGCCGACCGGCCTGTTCGGACGCGATTGAGAAACATGGGAAGCCAACGCACAAAGATCATCATTGTCGCCCTGTGCCTGGCGGCACTCGCGTTGATCGTCCCTCACTCCGGTTCGTTCGTCGTTCTGCTGGCAACGCGGGCGATGGCCTTCGCCATTCTTGCCATGAGCGTCGACCTTCTGCTCGGCTACACCGGCCTGTCATCGATGGGGCAAGCGGCCTACTTCGGCGTCGGCGCTTATCTGACGGCGGTGCTGGCGACGAAAATGCACTTCGGGCTCGGCTGGGATTTCTGGCTGGTCGTCATCATGGGGATATTGCTTGGCGCGGCACTGGCAGCGGTGTTCGGACTGTTCGCGATCCGCGCCGGCGGCGTCTACTTCCTGATGATCACGCTCGCACTCGGACAGTGCGTCTGGGGTCTCGCCTATCGCTGGAATTCGCTCACCGGCGGCGACAACGGCATCAACATGACTGGCCGCCCGAATTTCGGCCTCGACCTGACCAATGAGGTCACGTTCTTCTATCTGGTGTTCGCGTTCTTCGTCGTGTCGATGGTGCTGATGTATGTGCTGGTGCGCTCTCCATTCGGGCAAAGCCTTGCCGGCATCCGCGAGCGCGAATTGCGCATGCAAATCCTCGGCTACAATACCTGGCTGCACAAATACATCGTCTTCATCATCGCCGGCGGCTTCGGCGGACTTTCCGGCGTGCTGTGGGCGCATACCAATGGCCACGTGAGCCCGGAAACCGTGGTACTCACGACGTCCGTCGACTCACTGCTGATGGTCGTTCTTGGGGGCGCAGGAACGCTGGTCGGCGCCACGATCGGTACCGCCATCGTGTTCGGTCTGCGCGAATATCTCAGCACGCTGGTTCCGTGGTGGCAGTACGTGCTCGGGGGCGTCTACGTGCTTACAATACTTTATCTGCCAATGGGATTGATGGGTTTGCTCACACGCGCACGGCAAGGTCTCAAGCCCGAAAGCAAAGACGAAGGTGTGAAGAAACTCGCTACGAATCCTTCCTGACCCGCATCAGGAACGACAACATGGGAGGAATAACAATGACGACAAGTCTCCACAAAGTGCTGATGGGCAGTTGTCTTGCCCTCGGCCTCGGATTGGCCGCCCCTGCCAGCTCCGAAGAACTGCGCATCGGCTACATCTCGCCGGTGACGGGCATCTTCGCGCAGGTCGGCAAGGACATGGTCGACGGCTTCCAGATGTACCTTGACGAACACGGCGGCAAGCTCGGCGGCATGGATGTGAAATTCATCGTCGAGGACGATCAGGGCAAGCCCGACGCCGGCGTCACCAAAGCCAAGAAGCTGATCCTGCAAGACAAGGTGCACATGTTCATCGGCGGGTTGCTCGCTTCAACCGGCTATGCCCTGGCGCCGATCAGCACGTCGGAAAAGACGCTGTACATCTCTTCGGTCTCCTCGGCCGACGACCTGACGCAGCGCCAGCTCAGCAAGTATCCGTACTTCGTGCGCACGAGCTGGACCTCATCCCTCCCGCACCAGCCGCTGGGACAATGGGCCTGCGACAATGGCTTCAAGAAAGTCATCGTAATCGCCGCCGACTATGCATTCGGCTACGAAACGGCCGGCGGATTCCAGAAAGTGTTCGAGGATTGCGGCGGCAAGGTCGTGCAGAAAATCTGGCCGCCGCTCGGCACCAAGGATTTCGGGCCTTACATCCCGACCTTCAAGGCCGACGCGGACGCGATCTTCACCACCATGGTCGGACCCATGGCTTTGCAGTTCCCAAAACAGCTGCGCGGCGCCGGCATCAACAAACCGATCCTCGGCAGCGGCGTCAGCTATGACGAGTTCGTTCTGCCGTTCATGGGCGATGAAGTGATCGGCGACGTGTCGGCACTGCACTATAGCGCCGCGATCGATACGCCGAGAAACCAGGAGTTCGTCAAAGCCTACCGCGCCAAGTACGGCAAGGTGCCGGGCTACTATTCGGAAAATAACTACACCACTGCGATGTGGCTCGACGAGGCGATCAAGAAGGCGGGCGGCAAATATCCTGGTCCGGAGGAGTTCATCAAGATCATGGCGAGCATCAAGCTCGATGCGCCCCGTGGACCGGTCGAGCTCGACGAAAACCGCAATCCGATCGAGAACGTCTACATCAAGAAGGTCGAGAAGAAGAAGATGTTCGGTTACGACAAGGACGAGCTCTGGAACACCGTGATCAAGACCTATCCGAAGGTCAGCCAGTTCTGGACCTACGGGAAGGACAAGTTCCTGGCGCAGCCGGTCTATGACCGCGACTTCCCGCCCTGCAAGAACTGCGAGTAACGTGAAACCGCCGGAGCTCCAAAAGGGCTCCGGCATATTTTCAGGACATTCGAGGCACGCGTGAGCACCAACACTCAGGCCAACGGCGGCGAGATCCCGGTGCTCGAGCTCAGGGGACTGTGCAAGAGCTTTGGCGGTCTACAGGCCACGCGTAATGTCACGTTCACGATCAGACCCGGCGACCGAAAAGCCATCATCGGTCCAAATGGCGCCGGCAAGACCACGCTGTTCCATCTGATCACCGGCATTTACCCGGTCACATCCGGACACGTGCTGCTGTTCGGCCAGGATGTCACCAAATGGCCGAGCCACCGGCGCACGGCGATGGGCATGGCGCGCACATTCCAGATCACCAGCCTGTTTCCGGGCCTTACAGTTCTCGACAACGTTCTCTTGGCGATCGAGGGTCTGCGCCCCTCAAAGTTCGTTATGTGGCGCCTTCTGTCCTCCTACAAGGACGTCTACGAGAAGGCCTATCACCTGCTCGAACAGGCGGCCTTCCTCGATCGCAAGGATGTCGAAGTCAGGAACCTGTCGCACGGCGAGCAACGCCAGCTTGAAATCGTCCTCGGCCTTGCCAGCGATCCGAAAATCCTGTTGCTCGACGAACCGGCCGCCGGGCTTTCGTCGGGCGAATCGACTGAAATGACCGAATTTCTGATGAAGCTCGATCCGAAGCTCGCGATCCTGCTGATCGAACACGACATGGACGTGGTGTTCGACGTTGCCGACGAAATATCGGTTCTGCACTTCGGTGAGATCCTGGAATCAGGCTCGCCCGAGGACATAAAACAAAGCCGCCGCGTGCAGGAAATCTACCTGGGGACCGAGTAACGCCATGGCCATTCTCGACGTCCAGGACGTTCACACTTACTACGGCGAAGCCTACGTGCTGCAGGGCCTCTCGCTGCAGCTCGAACAAGGGCAGATTCTCGGGCTGCTTGGACGCAACGGGGTCGGCAAGACGACGCTGGTGAATTCGATTGTCGGCTTCAACCCGCCGCGCCGCGGCAAGGTCGTGTTCAAAGGCGAAGACATCACGCACAAGGCGTCGTTTGAAACAGTGCGCGGCGGAATGGGACTCGTGCCACAGGGCCGTCGCGTGTTCCCGACACTCGGCGTTGAGGAAAATCTCCTGGTTGCCGAACGCAGCCCCGAACGGCACAAGTGGAATCTCGAGCGCGTCTACAAATTATTTCCGCGACTGCACGAGCGCCGCTTCCAGCGGGCGAAGACATTGTCCGGCGGCGAACAGCAAATGCTGGCGATCGGCCGCGCGTTGATGACCAACCCTGACTGTCTGATCATGGACGAGCCATCCGAGGGGCTCGCGCCGATCATCATCCAGGGCCTTTGGGAAGCGATCGGCACCCTGAAGAAGGAAGGCCTCTCCATCCTGCTTGTGGAGCAGAATGCGAATCTTGCACTCAAGCTCGTCGATTACGTGCATGTAATGAGCAAGGGCCAGGTGGTTTATTCGGCCAGACCCGAAGAGCTGCGCGCCAACGACGAGATCAAGTCGAGCTATCTCGGCATCTAGCGCCCCCGCGCCGCGGAGTTGCCTGCCCACCATGGCGGCAACGACACATTGCCCACAGGCTTTACTTCACCGAACGGCTTGCCGATGATGGCTGCAAGTTGGTGAGCCATGGTGGGGAGTGGGCGCTCCGACTGACATCGCTTGCTGCAAATAAGGCCCGATCGACTGATTACATGGGTCGGCAAGGCCAATTATAATGGGAGGAAATAAATGTCTGACAAAGTCACGCGTCGTAAATTTATCGCGGGAACAGCGGCAGGCGCCGCCGCGGCCGCGTTCAATTTCCCGATGCCTGCCATCGCCCAGGCTGCGCCGTTCAAGCTGGGTCTGCTCACGGTCAAGACCGGTCCGCTCGCTCAAGGCGGCATCCAGATGGAACAGGGCATCGTCACGTACCTGAAAGAGAAGAACTACACGTTCGGGGGCCGCAAGGTCGAATTCATCTCTGCGGACACCGGCGGCAACCCCGCAGGCACAAAGACGAAAGCGCAGGAACTGATCGAGCGCGACAAAGTCGACACAATCGTCGGGCCGTTGGCGGCCTTCGAACTGCTCGCCATCACCGACTACATCGCGCAGCAGAAGACGCCGTGCATGAGCCTCGCGGCGGCCGAGGACATGACGCAGCGCCGCCCGAACCCGTATTTCCTGCGCGCATCGGCAACCTCTTCTCAGGCCATGCATCCGATGGCGGATTTCGCCGCCAAAGAATTGAAACTCAAGCGCATGATCACGGCCTCCGAAGATTTTGCCTTCGGCTACGAACAGATGGGCGGCTTCCAGCAGACCTTCGAGGATGCCGGCGGCCGGATCCTCAACAAGCTGTGGCCGCCGATCGTGACACCGGACTACACGCCCTATCTGGCGCAGATTCAGGATTGCGATGGCGTGTGCCAGGGATTTGCTGGATCGAACCCGCTGCGCTTCCTGAAGCAATATGCCGCGGCAGGTCTGAAATATCCCGTTGTGGCCGGCGAAACCGGCGGCGACGACGCGCTCCTGCGCTCGTTCGGCGACGAGGCAATCGGCCTCTACAGCTGCTGCCCTTACACGCTCGACCTCGAGACCGACACCAACAAACGTTTCGTTGCCGCCATGAACAAGGACTACGGCGTCGATCCGGGCTTCTATTGCGCTGGACTGTACGTCAACGGCATGGTCATCGACGCCGGCCTGCAGAAGACGGGCGGCAAGTCGGACGACAAGGCGGAACTGATGAAGGCGCTCAGATCTGTCGCGCTCACCGACACGCCGCGCGGCCAGATCAAGTTCGACAATTACGGCAACGTAATCGGCGACTTCTACGTACGGCATCTTGAGAAGGCGAACGGGAAACTCATCAACAAGACGGTGAAGACCTACAAGAACGTAAGTCAGTTCTGGACTTACGACGAGAAGAAGTTCCTCGAGCAACCGGTCTATTCGCGAAACTATCCACCGCTCAAGTCGTAATTGCCGGCAGCCGCGGGCGCCCTGCGGCGCCGGCGGATTATTTTAACTCGTCGAGCGCGAGGAAAATTGCGGAATGACTTTTTGGCTGGTGCTGACGGCCAACAGCATTACCTTCGGCGGTCTGCTGTTCCTGCTGTCGGCGGGCTTCTCCCTCATCTTTGGGCTGATGCGTATCCCGAATCTGACGCACGGCTCGCTGTTCATGCTCGGCGCCTATATCGGCGCGACTTTCGTCATCGGCATGTTCGGCGTGAAGCTGAACTTCTGGCTGGCCGCCGTTCTCGCAACGCTGACCGTCGCATTCCTCGGCGCCTTGGCCGAACGGTTCCTACTGCGGCGCCTGCCGGGTGATCAGCTGGCACAGGTGTTGGTGACGCTCGGCCTATCCTTCATGGCGGCGGATTTTTGCCTCATCGTCTGGGGCGGCGATCCACTCTCAGTCGCGACACCTCCGGAATTGGCTGGTTTCGCGCGTCTCGGCGTCCTTGTTTTTCCGAACTACCGGCTCGCGATCATCGTCATCGCGGCAATCGTGGCAATCGCTCTTTGGCTTCTCCTCGAACGCACCCGGCTTGGCGCCATGATCCGCGCCGGAGTGGATGATCCCGACATGGCGCGTGTCGTCGGCATCCGCGTGTCGCAGTTGTTCACAATCGTCTTTGCCCTCGGCGCGGGTCTTGCAGCTTTCGCCGGCATCATCGGCGGGCCGATCCTGTCGGTCTATCCCGGGCTCGATCAGGACATGCTGCCGCTCGCGCTGGTCGTGGTCATTCTCGGCGGCACCGGCAGTCTGCTCGGCTCCTTTGTCGGCAGTATCATCGTGGGCTTCATTTACAATTTCGGTCAGGCGCTCCTGCCGGAGCTTGCATATTTCGTTCTCTTCCTTCCGATGCTGCTCGTCCTGCTGCTGCGGCCGCAGGGCCTTTTCGGCAGGCATGTGCCATGAGCGGGCGTTATTTCGCTCTCGGCATTGCCGTCGTCGCGCTCGCGACGCTGCCGTATTGGATGACTGGGGTCTACTACATCAATGTCGCCAGCCAGATCCTGTTTTACGCAGTCTTCGCTCTCGGGCTGAACGTGCTCGTTGGTTACGCCGGACTGGTTTCGCTCGGTCACGCGGGCCTCTTCGGCGTCACTGCTTACGCAATCGGCTACATGTTGCAGCTCGGTTATGGTCATCCGATTGCGATTCTCGTTGCCCTCATTGTCAGCGTCTTCGCGATGGCGGTCTATGCAGCGCTATCGCTGCGCTCGACGGGGATCGGTTTCATCATGATCACCCTGGCATTGGGCGAAATCCTCTGGGGCCTTGCCTATCGCTGGATCAGCCTGACCGGAGGCGACAACGGCCTGAGTCTGCAGACGCGCCCCGAGCCTTTCGGCTACTCGCTCTCGGACGCGAATGCATTTTACTACGCCACTCTCGTTGTCTTTTTCCTGTCGCTTGCCGCCATAACGATTTTCGTGCGCTCGCCGCTCGGCGCTGCACTGAAAGGGACGCGCGATCAGCCACGCCGTATGAATGCGCTCGGCTACCACGTCTGGGCCATCCGTTTCATTGCATGCCTGTTCTCGGGATTGCTTACCGCGGTTTCCGCGATTCTGTTTGTCTATTACACGCAATTCATCAGCCCGCAGACGCTGGCCCTTACCTCCTCTGCTGAAGTCCTGCTGATGGTGATTTCCGGCGGCGCCGGCACACTGCTTGGACCGATCGTCGGCGCGGGGCTGGTGGTCGTCGTCAAGACGGTGGTGAGCGGTTTCATCGAGCGATGGAATTTCCTCCTCGGCGCTATTTTCGTCGCGATTGTCATCCTGATGCCGGAAGGACTTGTGCCGGGCAGCGTGCGCCTGTGGCGGCTGGCATGGCGAAAGCGCGAGCGCGCAACGAAGGTGGTGTCCGGTGGCGCTGAGGCAAAGCCATGAGCGCCCTCACCATCAAGGGACTTTGCAAGTCGTTCGGCGGTCTGCACGTGACGACCAATGTCGATCTGAACGTCGCGCCCGGAGAGCGCCGGCTGATCATTGGCCCCAACGGGGCGGGCAAGACAACGTTGTTCAACCTTATTACCGGGGAGCTGACTCCCGATTCCGGATCGATCGAGCTGTTCGGCCAGGACATCACGCATGTACCGAGCCGGCGCCGCACCCATCTCGGCATGGCGCGCACCTATCAAATCATCACCTTGTTTGCGCGCGACACCATCATTCACAACGTCACGCTTGCGCTGCTGGGCCTGTCGCCTTCACGGTGGAATCCGTTGATCGACCTCAGGCGCCAGGGCCACTTCGTTGAGAACGCGCAAAAAGCCCTGGAGCAAGTCGGCCTCGGGCACATCGCCAACCGGCCGCTTGCGCAGACGTCGTACGGCGAGCGCCGCCGAGTCGAGATTGCAATGGCTCTGACGCAGAACCCGAAGGTGCTTCTACTCGATGAGCCTTTCGCCGGTCTGTCGATCGACGAGCGGCGCGACGTGCACCAGCTATTGCTGGCCATCCCACGCGACGTCACCATCGTGATGATCGAACACAATATGGATGTGGCGCTGGAATTCGCAGAACGCATTACGCTGCTGCATTTCGGCGAGGTCATCGTCGAGGGTAATCGGGCTGAGGTTGTTGCCGATCCGCGCACCCGGGAGGTGTATCTTGGTCACTAGCGCGCTCAGCCTCAGCCATATCGATGCCTTCTATGGCGACAGCCACGTGCTCGGCGATGTCTCGTTCGAGCTCGGCGAGGCCCGCATGCTCGGCCTGCTCGGTCGCAACGGCGCCGGAAAATCGACCTGCATGAATGTGACGATGGGCCTGCTGCCGCCGCGGCGCGGCGAGGTCACGGTTTTCGGCGAGCCGGTCGGCGGCAAATCGCCCGAAATGATTGCCGCGCGGGGCGTCGCGCTGGTGCCGCAGGGCCGCCGCATCTTCAAAAGCCTGACGGTGCGGGAAAATCTGGTGGTCGCCGCCCGCAAGCCGGACCCAGGCAGCAAGCACGCGCCCTGGACCGTCGACACCGTGTTCGGGATGTTTCCGCGCCTCAACGAGCGCCGTAACCAGATCGCCGCACATCTGTCCGGTGGCGAGCAGCAGATGCTCGCGATCGGGCGTGCCTTGATGGGCAATCCACGCGTCCTGCTGATGGACGAGCCGTCGGAAGGGCTGGCCCCGCAGATCGTCGCCGAGGTGATGGCGACGATCCGCAAATTGAAGGAAAGCGGCTTGTCGATCGTGCTGGTCGAGCAGAACCCGAAGCTGGTGTTCGACGTCGCCGACGACATCGTCATTCTCAATACCGGACGAGTCGCCGTCGTCTCCACGCCTGCGAAACTGGAAAAGGACGGCGTCGATTTGCGTCAGCATCTCGGAGTCTTCTGAGGCGACGCGTTGAAAAACAGGAAAACCCGGGTAACTGGATCACCCCCATTCGCGGGCGAAGATTAACGAAAGGCTGGAAATGGCTGACATCTGGAACAAATACGCGGACACCGCAGCACGCAAACACGGCAAGCCGGGGCGCGACGTGCGGCCGAAGAGCATCACCATCGACGCTCACACGCACATTGCCGTGCCGCGTGCCGGCGAATTCATCAAGCCGCATCTCGATGTCAGCACCATTCCGCTTGCGCATTTTTCGTCCGCCGAAACCAAGGCGATCAACGCCAAGCAGGAAGCGGACATCCGCGCCTGCATGACCGGCTATGACGAGCGGTTCGCCATCATGGACAAGATGGGCGTCGACGTGCAGCTGGTCATGCCGCCGCCACCGCAGTGCTATCACACGGTCGCGCTCGAATATGCGGTGCCGGCCGCGCGCATGATCAACCAAGGCGTCGCGGAATTCGTCTCGCGCCATAAGGATCGTTTCATTCCGTGCGGCACCGTGCCGATGCAGGATGGCAACGAAGCAGCGAAAGAACTCGAGCACTGCATGAAGACGCTCGGTTTCAAGGGCGTCGAAATTCTGACCAATGTCGCGGGCAGGGAATTATCCGATCCCGGCTTTGCGCCGTTCTGGAAAAAGGCCGAGGAACTCGGCGCGCTGGTGGTCATCCATCCGAACGGATTCACCGAAGGCCAGCGGCTCTCGCGTTTCTACTTCAACAACGTCATCGGCAATCCGTTCGAGACGACGCTTGCCCTGCACTATCTCATTTTTGACGGCGTGCTTGAGCGTCATCCCAATCTGAAGATCTTCGCCATGCATGGCGGCGGCTATCTCGGCGCCTATTCCGGACGCATCGACCATGCCTGGGGCGCACGCTCGGACAGTCACGCCAATCTGCCAAAACCGCCAACCAGCTATCTGAAGAAGGTCTATGTCGACACCGTCGTCTTTACCCCGGTACAGCTGACGGCGCTGGTCGATGCCTTCGGGGTCGACCACGTCATCATGGGCACTGACTATCCCTTCGACATGCTGGAAAACGATCCGATCGGCCACGTCGCCTCTGTCGACAGCTTTGACGAGAAAACGCGCGCCGCGCTTGTCGGCGGCAACGCGAAAAAGATGCTGGGGATGTGAACGCCCTATACGTAGAGAAAATCCAGCACCGCCGTCTCGGCGATGACGGCCGCGTCGGTGCTGTGGCGGCCGGCGCGTGCCTGCTCTTCCGCGGTGCGGGTCGCCTGCAGATAGGCACCGAGGTGCCGCGCACGTTCTATGATGCGGCAGTTCTGTGAAAACCGCATCGCCTGGTAACGCCTGAGCGCGCTCTCGACGTCCTGCTCTTCCTGAAGCGCCTGGGCCAGCGCCGCCGCGTCGTCGGCAGCCTTGGAAACGCCGGCGGCCACGTGCGGCCTTGCGACAAAGGCCGCATCGCCGACGATTGCGACACGGCCGACCGCCATGCGCGGCGATTCCAGATCGTAGATCGGCTGCAGGATCAATTCTTCGATGAGCCGCACGACCTGCCGGAATTGCGGAGCGACCAGCCGTTCGGCGTCGGTACGCATTTCGGCGATCGCCTCGCGACGGATCAGGGGGGGCGGTATCGATATTGCGTGCGTCACCCCTCGCTCGTCTGTGAGTAGCCACTGGAGTTTGGTCGCCTCGTCGGCGGGCCTGTACCAGACGACATTGTAGCGGCGGTAACCGGGGCGCAGATCGTTGTCAGGGCCTGCCACCGGATAGCCAAGAAATTGTTCACCCGGGGGAAGGCCGAAAGACATGTATTCGAACAGTTCACGATGCACATCTGCGGGAAATACCCGTTCCGGGATCAGCGCGCGCCAGGCGCTATAGCCTGCGTAGCGAGGCGTCACGTTCGGCAGGCACTGCTGGCGCACGGTTGACCGGATGCCGTCCGCCCCGATCAGCAACTCGGCTTGAACAATTTCTCCATCGGAAAAATGCGCCCGCACAGAATGCGAATCCTGGGTAAACCGGGTCAGGCCGCGGCCGCGATGATAATGCTGCGGCGGAAACGCGTCGCGCAGCAGGCGATAGACGCGCTCCCAGGCGGTCAGCACCTGCGGGCATTCGATTTCATGCGTCAACTGCCCCTGCGCGTCGATGATCTTGCGCGTCGTGACGTGGACGCCGAGATCCTCAGTAGCAAGACCAAGCGCGCGCAACCGCTCGATCAGTTCGTATTGCGCCACGATGCCAGCGCCGCGTCCCGACAGCTCGCTGTCCACCCTTTCGAAAATGTCGACGTTCCACCCGGCCCGGCGCAGCAAAAGCCCGCTGAGCAAGCCGCTCATCGAACCGCCGATGATTATTGCGCGTTTTCCGTGGGCCCCGGCCAACTGTCCAGCCTCGATCTTTCGGTTTACCCAATTATTCTATATATAAAAGCCAACAGCTTTGGAGGAATCCCAATGGCACTGACCATGCTCGACAAGCAAGCCGAGAAAAAGGACGAGACGCAGTGGCCGGCAGACATTGCCGCCGAGTTCGAGCGTGAGAGCAAGAATCCGAACCCATGCGTCGGATCGACGCTGCTGTCGGAAAACGAACGCACGCGCGTATGGATCATTCGCCTGGCGCCCGGTGAACGCATCGGCTTTCATCGCCATGTCCTCGATTATTTCTGGACCTCAGTGTCTGGCGGCCGCGGTCGTCAGCATGTGCACGATGGCACGACGGTCGAATACACCTATCAGCCGGGCGAAACGCGGCACGAGAGCTACGGAAAAGATGAATTCAAGGTCCACGATCTCGAAAATCTCGGCGACCGCGAAATGGTTTTCATGACCGTGGAGTTCAAGGACAGCGCCAACAAGCCGATGACCTTGCCGGCTGGCGTACGGCCGCAATCCGCCGCCGCCTGACGCCCACGATTTCTGTTACGCCCGCCGGTAGGCAGCAACCCACGGCGGGCGTTTTATTTGTCGCGCTTGCAAAGGTTCGGCTGATCGTTCAATAGGCTAGCCAAGCGACGAGCCTTCCTGCACACTGCCGCGAAATCCATGGCAGCGGGGCTGCTGCTGTGGGATAACAAAAACGCAAAGCTTCAGAGGGGAGTAACGCCGGCAATTCGATGGCTGATAGCGGCCGCGCATCGTTCGGACGAACTGTCTGGCAATGCATAGCGGCGGCGAGCCGGTTTTATGCTCGTATGGATATTTCCTTCGATCTGCTGATGAACGCGATTGTCGCGGGGCTTTTGCTCGGCGGGTTCTACGCGGCTGTTACAGCAGGCGTTTCGATTTCCTTCGGCATGCTCGATATCGTCAATATCGCGCATCCAGGTTTCATTATTCTCGGGTCCTATATCGCCTACATCATCAATATCTCCTTCGGGATCGACCCGATCGTGGTCAGCATTCTGACGTTGCCGGCATTCTATTTGCTCGGCACATTCATTTATCAGGTCTATTATCTGTCGTTTGAAAAGCGCGGACAGGAATCTCTGCGCGGCCTCGCCTTTTTTTTCGGCTTGTTGTTCGTGACCGAGGTAATGCTGATCCTCGTTTTCGGCGTCGACTATCGCTACGTCGAGGCAAGTTACATCGGACCCAGCCTGCATCTCGGCAATATCGACTTTCCGTTGCGCATGCTGGTGCCGTGCATCACGGCGCTTGTTCTGTTCGGCTTGCTGCATCTGTTCGTGACACGCACCTTCACCGGGCGCGCCATCATGGCGGTCTCGCAGGATCAGCTTGCGCTGCAGTTGATGGCGGCTGATCCGATCCGCATCAAACGCATTGCCTTTGGTATCTCCATCGCGACGGCGGCGATTGCCGGTGCGCTGTTAATCATCATTCAACCTGTGGAGCCTTCGGTCGGCCGCGAATATATCGGTCGGGTGTTTGCAATCTGCGTGCTTGGCGGCCTGGGCAGCCTCCCCGGTACATTGGTCGCAGCGATGCTACTGGGCGTCATGGAAAGCATTACCTCGACCTTCTACGGGCCTTCCTGGGCGCCAGCGGTGTCATTCGGATTCCTCTTACTCACGCTCGCCTTCCGGCCGGCGGGATTGTTCGGACGATAAGTCGTGAGCACAACGCGTTTTACATTGGTCTGCGTCCTGGTTGGTCTGGTGGTCTACATTTTCGGCCACCTGCTCGGCATCGGATATCTGTTCTTCGCGGGTTACACAATCCTGCAATTCATCGCTTTGGCATCAGCCTGGAACATCCTCGGCGGCTACTGCGGATACGTGAATTTCGGCTCGGCGGCATTCTTCGCGCTTGGCGCTTATTCCACCGTGTTTTTCTACAAGTTCAATCCGCTGCCGATCCCGCTCCTGATCATCATCGCTGCGGTGGTGTCGGGCATTGTCGGCCTCGGCATGGGTTACCTGACGTTGCGGTTACGCGGCGCCTTCTTCGCCATCGCAACGCTGGCAATGGCGGTCGTCCTGCAGACCCTGGTGGTCAATTGGTCCTACGTCGGCGGTTCGCGCGGCGCCTATATCGTACGCACGGACACGATCGATATCGGCGGTTACACGATCGAATACATCGAGTATCTGTTCCTGCTGATGATGGCGGTTGCCATTCTCTCAATCGTCATCTCGCGCACGATCGCGCGCACGCAGCTCGGCTTCGGCTTTGCCACCATCCGCGACGACGAACTGGCGGCGGAAGCCTCCGGCGTGCCGACGTTGCGGCTCAAATTGATCGCTACCACGATATCCGGCGCATTGATGGGCATGGCAGGGGCGCCATTCCCATACTACATCGGCTATCTGCAGCCGGCTTCGGCCTTCGGGCTTGAATATGGAGTCAACTCTATCGCCATGCCGATCATCGGCGGAACGACGAGCTGGGTCGGTCCCCTGATCGGGGCCATTCTGCTCGGCTCGTTGCAACAGATCGCCACGGTGACAATTTCTTCGGCCGTGAACCTGCTGATCGTCGGCCTCCTGCTTGTCGGATTCGTCGTGATCGCACCCAACGGTCTTGTTGGCCTTGTGCAGGATCGCCTTCGCACGCGGAGGAGCGGCAAATGAGCCCGCTTCTGCACGTCAGCAATATCAGCAAGCGCTTCGGCGGCTTCGTTGCGCTCGATGGCATCGAGCTTGAAGTGCAGCCAGGCGAGCGTCTCGGGCTGATCGGCCCGAATGGCTCGGGAAAAAGCACCCTGGTGAACTGCATTTGCGGCGCGCTGCAGAACGAGCAGGGCAGCGTGCATTTCGACGGCCATGCCTTGGATGGGCTGGCCGCCCATCAACGCACGCATCGCGGGCTGGCACGAAGCTTCCAGCTCCCCCGCCCGTTCGTGAGCCTCAACCTCGCCGATAACTTGCGCGTGCCGATGCTTTACACGGTCCACAAGCGCTCCGGTCCGCTGCACGGCGACAGTATCGACGCCCGCTGCGTCGAACTCCTGCGGTTGGTCGGGCTCGACCATAAAGCGCGCCATATGCCGCGCGACCTAACGCAGGTCGAAATGCGCAAGCTCGAGCTCGCGCGAGCTGTCGCCGCCGAGCCCAAATTGCTGATCGCCGACGAATCGATGGCCGGTCTGTCGCACTCCGAAATCGAGGACATCCTCGCGCTTCTGATGCAGCTCAATGAGCGCGGCATTACGATCATCCTCATCGAGCACATCATGAGCGCGGTCATGAGCTTCTCGCAGCGCCTTGTCGTGCTGGTCAGCGGCAAGAAAATCGCCGACGGCAAGCCTGAAAACGTCGTAAAGAATCCCGAGGTCGTGAGGGCGTATCTTGGCCAGTAGCCTGACAATTCAGAGCGTGCACGCCGCCTACGGCTCGGTCCGCGTGATCGAAGATGTTTCGATCGCGGTTAGGCCGGGGGAAACGGTTGCCCTGCTTGGCACCAACGGCAATGGCAAAAGCACGCTGATGAAGTGCGTGATGGGCATCGTGCGTCCGAAAGACGGAAGCATCGTCGCGGAGATCGACGGCGAAAAGCACGAACTTGTCGGCCGGACCACCGAACAGATCGTCGACCTTGGAATCGCACTCGTGCCGGAGGGGCGCCGGCTATTTCCCAAGCTGACAGTCGAGGAAAACCTCCTGTTGGGCGCGTTTCGGCCCAAGGCCCGATCCGACATCAAATCCAATATGGACTTCTGCTTTGAGTCCTTCCCTCGTCTCGCGGAGCGCCGCACTCAGTTGGCGGGCTCGATGAGCGGCGGCGAGCAGCAGATGCTGGCGCTTGCGCGCGCGCTGATGCTGAAGCCGCGGATCCTTCTGGTGGACGAGCCGTCAGTCGGACTGGCGCCGCAACTTGTCGCGCGCACGATCGACGCTATCAAGCTGCTCAAGGAGCACTATCAACTCACGGTGCTGATGGCCGAGCAGAATTTCACGCAAGCCATTCGCATCGCCGACCGTGGTTACGTCATCGTGCACGGAAAGATTGCCTTCGAAGGCCGCTCAGCCGATGAGTTGAACAACAACGATCTGGTGCGCAAGCTCTATTTGGGCATGTAGCGTAAAGTCTGGTCACGAAAATAAAACGGCGCGGGATCTCTCCCGCGCCGTTCTCGTTTCAACGAGAATTATTGTGCCGCCTTCTCGTACGGATAGATCACGTCGCCGGTCTTGAGATCGGCAGGTGTGAGCACCGTCTGATAACTCATGCCCTTCCAGGTCTCGAGCCCGGCACCTTCTTTGATGTCGTGATACTGCACCTGCATCATGCTGGACTTCGTCCACTCGCCGCCTGGCCCATACGACCAATCACCCATGATGGTTTTGTGGGTGTTCTTGCGCAGCCAGTCGGCGATCTTGTTGTCCTCGATGCTCTTGGAGCCGGTAATCGCTTCGCCGAGCAGATTAGCATAGGCATAACCCCAGCCGCCGAGATAGTACCCGAGCGGGTCGACGCCTTCGGTGCCAGCTTTCGCCTGATACTTTTTGAAGAATTCCACGGCGGGCTTCATCATCTTGTCGGACGGGACCCATGTCTCATAGTTGATGATTCCATTGAGCTTCGATCCGAGCTTCTGCTTGAAGACCGTCGCTTGCAGACCAACCATCGCGCCGCCGATGATTTTCGGCTTGTAGTTCAGTTCGCGTACTGCCTGCACGATACCGACGGAACCGAGCGGGTAAGAGCAGACAATCACGATATCAGGATTGGATGCCTGCACCGCACGAATAATCGGCGTGTAGTCGGTCGTGTTGGGCGGGTACTTTTTGTCGTACACGATCTTCATATTGAACTTCTTCGCGTTCTCCCTCGCGCCATCGCAAGCGTTGTTGGAGAACTCGGCGTCTTCGACCACCAGCCCGATCGTTGATGGTTTCGGATTCTGCTGCTGGGCGACCTGGAAGACGCCCTCGGTAAACGACGGCTTGGTCTGAGGGCCCGTCGGCAGCACCGAGAAATACTTCGGATACTTAAACTCGTGGTTGACGTCGAGAGCGAACAGACTGATGTAGGTCTTGCCCTTTTGCATTACGACGGGCAGTGCCGGAGCATTCATGTTGGTCGCATAGCCGCCGAGCACGAGGTCGACTTTGTCGACGTCGAGCAGCTTGGTGTAGATGCCGGGAACCGTCGAAGGATTGCTCTGATCATCATAGAAGATCAACTTCACTGGACGTCCGAGCAAGCCGCCCTTTTCGTTGGTTTCTTCTTCCCAGATTTTCATGCCCAGAAGCGCTTGCTTGCCGTTGGCGGCGAGCGGCCCGGTCAGCGACATTCCGAAGCCGATCTTGATCGGCTCCTTGTTTTGCGCCGTTGCGCTACTGACGAACATCGCGCCGGCCGCGACGGCAAGAGCCGTTCCCGCGAACAGCGCCAATGTCCGGGACTTGAGGTTTTGCAGCATATTTTTCCTCCCATAAAACCTCGTTTTATTTTCGATGGCCTGATAATGACAGCGCCCGATGCAATGGTCCACCGGGCGCGGCGGAAAGTCCCGAAAGATTGGACCAATGGCCGGCGGCTGCCGCTAAAACGCGCTACAGCAAAGCAATTTTTGCTGTGCCGTACATTAACGCCAGACCGTGGGCGAAGGTGGGAAGGCTTATTGCCTCGCCTTCTCGAATGGATAAATCACGTCAGCTGACTTGTATTCGGTCGGCGTAATGATGGCCAAGGTGTCCACATTCTTGAATTGGTCGACGCCATTGCCCTTGATCCCGCGGAATTGCGCCTGAAAGACCCGTGACTTCGCCCATTCACCGTTCTTGCCGAACGATATGTCGCCGACAATGGTTTTGAACGCGCTCTTGCGCAGATGGTTGGCAAGCTTGGCATCGTCGACGCTTTTGGTCGCCGTGATCGCCTGCCCAAGCACGTCGAGATAGGCGTAACTGAACGGCGCCATATAGTAGCCGAGCGGATCAACGCCCGCTTTCGCCGCACGGTCCTGATACTTCTGCATGAAATTGGCCGTCCCCTCGAACATCAGAGACTTGGCAGGCAGCCAGAAGTCATAGTTCATATAGCCGTTAAGCGCAGAGCCGAGCTTGGTCTTGAACACGGTCGACTGCAGTCCAACCATAGCGCCGCCAATCATCTTCGGATTGAGCTTGGCTTCGTTCGCGGCAAGGACCATTCCCACCGAGTCGAGCGGATAAGAACAGATCACCACGAGATCGGCGTTGGTAGCCTGAATGGCTCGCACAATCGGCGCGAAGTCGGTGGTGGAAGGCGGATAGCTCTTGTCGTAGACGATCTTCAAGCCAGCTTTTTGCGCATTCTCGCGCGCGCCGTCTGACGCGTTCTTAGAGAACTCGGCGTCGGCGGCAACGATTGCAACCGTTGTTGGCTTGGGATTCTGCGCCATCGCCGTATCGAAAAAGCCCTTGGTGAAGGATGTCTTCGGTTCGGGCCCCGAGGGGATCATGGCGAAGTAGCGGTCGTAATTGAAATCCGAGTTCACGCCTAGACCGTACAGACCGAGAAACACTTTCTTGCGCTGCACGACCACCGGCATCGCAGGCGCCAGCATATTGGTGCCGTAGCCGCCGACGATGACGTCGACTTTGTCGACATCGAGCAGTTTGCTGTAAATGCCGGGCACCGTCGACGGGTTACTCTGGTCGTCGTAGTGAACGAGCTGCACGGGTCGTCCGAGAAGACCGCCCTTGGCGTTGGTTTCCTCGACCCATATTTCCATCGCGAGCAGCGCGGATTTGCCGTTGGGCCCGAGCGGACCGGTTTCCGCAATGCCAAAACCGATCTTGATCGGTTGCTTGTCCTGCGCCGCCACCGGCGCGATCACGCCAAACATGGCGACCGCCCCGATCAGGCCAGCAAATGCTGCCGCTTTAAGATTTCGGAACATGGCTAGCCTCCCGAACGGATTACGATTTTGAAAATTTCTAGCCCAATCGCCATGCCCACACCAGTCGTATGGACGGCGTGATGGGATGCTCACACGCCTTCGACCATGATGGTTTCGACCTCGCCGGCGCCGCTACGCCGGAAGGCGGCGGCTGCATCGTATTCCGGCGATCTGAAGCAGGCGACGCCCTGCTCGAGGGTCGGAAATTCGATCACGATGAAACGATGGAATTTGTCAGGGCCCTCCATGATCTCGAAACGTCCACCCCGCGCCAAAACCTTGCCGCCGAACTTCGCGATAATGGCGGGAACCAGATCGGTGTATTTTTTGTATTCGACAGGATCGTTGATCTTCGAACGCGCAACCCAGTAAGCGGGCATCGGCCTCTCCTCGTCGTCATGACCGGGCTTGTCCCCGCCATCCACGTCTTGAATGATGAGACAGTAAAGACATGGATGCCCGGGACAAGCCCGGGCATGACGGAGGCTAGGTAACATGGCTCGCAAGATAGTCGACATTTCCGTGCCGCTCGAAAACGACGTGGCAGCCGATCCGCCGGGCTATGGACCGAAGATCGAATATCTCGATCACGAGGCCACCGCCGACGACATTCTCAAGTTTTTTCCCGGCCTGAAAAAGCAAGACCTCCCCGACGGGGAAGGCTGGGGAATCGAATGGATTCGTTTGACGACACATTGCACGACCCATCTCGACGCGCCGTGGCATTTCGCTTCAACGATGGACCACGGCAAGCGCGCGATCACCATCGACGAGGTGCCGCTCGACTGGTGCTTCCAGCCAGGAGTGAAGCTCGACTTCCGGCATTTTCCCGACGGCTATGTCGCAAGCGCAAAGGATGTTGAAGCCGAACTCAAGCGCATCGGCCACACGCTTTCTCCGCTCGAGATTGTCGTTGTGAACACGAGCGCTGGCGCCGCTTACGGCCGTCCCGATTATGTCTCCAAGGGCTGCGGCATGGGACGCGAGGCAACACTTTACCTGCTGGAACGCGGCGTACGCGTGACGGGGACCGACGGGTGGAGCTGGGACGCACCTTTCATCCACACGATGCGGAAATATGTCGAGACAGGGAACGCTGCGCTCATCTGGGAAGGCCATCGCGCCGGACGAGAGATCGGCTATTGCCATATTGAAAAGCTGCACAATCTCGAAACGCTACCATTCAAAGGCTTCACCGTGAGTTGCTTTCCGGTAAAGGTGCGCGCCGGTTCCGCTGGTTGGACAAGGGCGGTTGCGATCATTGACGCTTGATTGCTTACTGAACCGGGCGATAGCATCCCGCCCCAACAAAGGCCGACTTAAAAAACCTCGGCAAAGTAAGTGTTTCCAGGGAGGATTCACGTGGACCGACGTCGATTTGTTGCCGGGAGCGCCGCCACAGTCGCGGCTTTCACCCTGCGCCCCGCTTTTGCTGAAGATCCCTATCCGTCTCGCGCCATAACTTTTATTAATCCGTTCCCACCAGGCGGCGCCGCCGACGTCGTCGGCCGGCCATTGGCCGCCGTGCTCGAACCGATTCTGAAACAGCCTTGCGTCATCGAAACGAAAGCCGGCGCCGCGGGACAGGTCGGAGGCCAGGTTGCCGCCACCGCCAAGCCCGACGGATACACACTTCTCATTCACATCGTGTCGATCTCGGGCTTCGCTGAAGTCGACAAATTGTTCGACCGCCAGCCCAAATTCACGCGCGCCGATTTCATCCCGATTGCGCGGCTCACATCAGGGCCGATGGTTCTCGTCGTCAACGACCAGACGCCGTACAAGTCGATCAAGGAACTGGTCGACGACGCCAAGGCAAATCCGGACAAGCTTATCTTCAGCTCATCCGGCCTTTACGGCGCGCTGCATCTGCCGGCCGCGCTTTTCATGAAGGCCGCAGGCATTCAGATGAAACACCTGCCGACAAATGGCGGCGGCCCTGCCCTCACTGCCCTTCTCGGCAACAACGCCCAGATGCTGGTGTCTTCGATCGCGGCCGCGAGCGGTCAGATCAAAGCCGGCAAGTTGCGCGCGCTCGCCTGTTTCAGCCGGCAACGCGCGGCGTCTCTGCCTGACGTGCCGACGTTGAAAGAATTGGGTTACGACGTCGAATTTTCCTTGTGGGTGGGTGTTTTTGCACCAAAGAATACGCCCACAACAGCCGTCAAAGTGGTGAGCGACGCAATTCGGCAAGCCGTCGCGGGCGAGCAGTTCAAGACCGCCATCGCCAATATTGGCGACGAAGTCGCCTACCTCGACCCGGCGGCTTTTGCGAAATTCTGGGAGGAGGACGCAAAGCGGGTCGAATCGGCCGTGCACGCGATCGGCCGCGTTCAGGGTTAGCAGGACCGGTATCGCCCCGTTTGCCAGAGTCCGGAGAAATATGATGGACCGCCGTAGTTTCGTGGTCGGCACGACTGCCCTCGTGGCCACCGGCCCCGTGTTCGCGCAGGAAAGCTTCCCCTCGCATGCAATCACGATCGTGAATGCATTTCCGCCCGGAGGCATCAACGACATCGTGACCCGTCCGCTCGCGAGCATGATGGAGCCGATCCTGAAGCAGCCTGTCGTCGTCGAAACGAAAGCCGGTGCCGCCGGCCAAGTGGGCGCGCAGGTCGTCGCCAGCGCAAAAGCGGACGGATACACGCTGCTCTCGCACAACACCGGCATTTCCGGGTACGCCGAGGTCGACAAATTGTTCGGGCGCCAGATAAAGACGTCGCGTTCCGATTTCATCCCGCTGGCGCGGATTGTCGCCGATCCGGTCGTTCTTCTGGTCAACGACCAGCAGCCTTACAAAACCGCCAAGGAATTCATCGAGGACGTCAAAAAGCGCCCGGATACGCTGGTGTTCAGCTCGGGCGGCCTCTATGGCGCCACTCACTTGCCGCTTGCATTGCTCGATAAGGCCGCCGGCGGAGTGAAAGTACGTCATCTGCCCACGAACGGCGGCGGTCCGGCCATTACCGCGATCCTTGGCAACAACGCGCAGTGCACGACTCAATCGGTTTCCGCGACGCTTCCGCATATCAAAGCCGGCAAGCTGCGGCCCCTGGCCGTGTTCAGTGCGACCCGCTCGAAGGAATTGCCCGACGTTCCGACGCTCAAAGAGCTCGGCTACGATACCGAATACTATCTGTGGGTCGGCATCTTCGCGCCGAAGGGAACGCCGGAACCGGTTGTGCTGACTTTGCGCGACGCCATCAAAAAAGCCGCGCATTCCGAACAATTCAAGACCTCGCTTGCAAACGCGGGCCAGGAGCTCGATTACCTCGACGGCCCTGATTTCCAGAAATTCTGGGACATCGACGGTAAGCGAACCGACGACGCCGTCAATTCAATCGGTCGGGTTCAGGGGTAAGCAAGTCCGTATGCCGGGGGCGGCAAGAGCAGGGGGAGCAAAATGGATCGCCGCAGTTTTGTAGTGGGTACGGTCGCATCTGCCGCCACGATGGCGAGTGGCCCGGCGCGCGCGCAAGATGCCTATCCCACGCGGGCCATCACGATGATCAGCCCATTTCCGCCTGGAGGCGTGAGCGACACGATCACACGTCCGCTCGACGCCGCGCTCGAAGCAGTGTTCAAGCAACCGGTGGTCCTTGAAAACAAGGCCGGGGCGGCCGGCGCCGTCGGCGCGCAATTTGCGGCCTCCGCCAAACCGGACGGTTACACTCTGCTGTCACACATCGTGTCGATTTCCGGTTTCGCGGCAGTCGACAGGCTTTTCGATCGGCAGCCGAAGTTCACCAATGTCGATTTTATTCCACTCGCACGCATCGTCGCCGACCCCATCGTGCTGATCGCCAGCAAGGATGCACCGTACAAAACCCTGAAGGATCTCGTCGCCGACGCCAAGGCTAATCCGAACAAGCTGATTTACAGTTCGTCGGGGCTGTATGGGGCGTCGCACATTCCAACAGTGCTGTTTGCAAAATCGGCCGGCAATCTGGAGATGCGCCATCTGCCGACCAACGGCGGCGGGCCCGCGGTGACAGCCGTGCTCGGCGGCAATGTGAACTTCTTCATGTCGCCGACTTCGATCGCATTGCCGCACATCCGCGCCGACAAAGTGCAGCCGCTCGCCGTATCGAGCGCAAAGCGCACAAAGTCGCTGCCGGACGTCCCGACCTTCAAGGAACTGGGCTACGATCTGGAATACTATTTCTGGGTCGGCATTTTCGCGCCGAAGGGAACGCCAACCCCGATCGTCAATGTCCTGCGCGAGGGGCTCAACAAGGCCGCGCACAGCAAGCAATTCCTCGACACGCTCGAAAATCTGGGTCAGGAATTGGCGTATATGGACCAGCCCGAGTTTGCTGCATTCTGGGCCGTCGACTCCAAACGTCAGGAAGATGCCATAAACGCCATCGGCCGCGTGCAAGGATGACATCTGTCATCGTCGGAGCTTCGACGCAGCCGGGCTTCAGTTTTTCGCCAACCGTCAGGGAACTCTCATGACTTTGCGCGCCGATCATGTCGCGGGCGCCTTTTTCGTCGGCTTCGGCCTGTTGGTGCTGGCGCTTAGCACCGATTTGCCGACCGGCACTTTGTCCCTGCCGGGCTCGGGCTTCATGCCCAAGATCGTCGCCGCCCTAACGATCTTTTTCGGGGCGGCGCTGGCACTGCGAGCGGGCGAAAGCAAACCTTTCGCGACCGTGTCCTGGGATGACGTCAGACATGCCGGCATGGTTGTGGCCATCACCGCGGCGGCGGTGGCGCTGCTCGAGCGGCTCGGCTTCGTCACCACGAATGTCTTGCTCATCTTCGCCTTGCTCGTCGTCATCGAACGGCGCCGGCTGCTCCCGGCGGCGGCCTATAGTATCGGTGTGGTTGCCATCACTTACGCGCTGTTTGTATTCGCGCTGAAGACGCCACTGCAGACCGGACCGTTCGGATTTTAGGATCACCGTGGAAAGCACCCTTCTCAGCCTCGCTCACGGTTTTTCGGTCGCACTTGCGCCGGCGAATGCGTGGTACGCATTTCTCGGTTGTCTCGTGGGTACCCTCGTTGGCGTGCTCCCGGGCATCGGCCCCCTCGCCGGCATTTCTATCCTGCTGCCGGTAACCTTCGGCCTGAACGCCACGCAAGCGATCATCATGCTCGCGGGCATCTACTACGGCTCGCAATATGGCGGCTCGACCACTTCGATCCTGATGCGGATCCCGGGCGAAGCATCGTCGGTGATGACCTGCATCGACGGCTACGCCATGGCTAAGAAAGGCCGCGCCGGCGCGGCGCTCTGCATTGCGGCAGTTGGCTCATGGATCGGCGGAACGTTCGGCGTGCTTGTGCTCACGGTCGTCGCGCCGCCACTCGCGACGATCGCGCTCCGTTTCGGACCTCCGGAATACACGGCGCTGCTTGTCCTCGGGCTGATCTTCCTCGCCTACATGTCGTCGTCTTCACTGATCCGGACATTGCTGATGGCATGCCTCGGGCTGCTCCTCGGCATGATCGGCATCGACAACATGACGGGCCACTTCCGCTACAGTTTCGATCTGGCCGAACTCGGCGACGGGATTGGCATCGTGCCTGTCGCGGTCGGGCTGTTTGGGCTCGGCGAAATTCTTTCGACGCCGAGTGCCGGCGCCGTGAAGGACATCATTAGTCCGCGCGTGCGTGACCTCTTGCCGACCCGCAAGGAGTGGAATGAGGCCGCGATGCCGATCGCGCGCGGGACGTTGCTTGGGTTCATCATCGGCATCATTCCGGGCTCGGCGCATATCATTTCCAGCTTTCTCTCCTACGCGGTCGAGCGGCGGGTGGCGAAACATCCCGAAGAATTCGGCAAAGGTGCGGTCGCGGGCGTGGCTGGGCCGGAAACCGCCAACAATGCCGCTTCCACCGGCGCCTTCGTGCCGTTGCTGGCACTCGGCATTCCGACCAGTCCGATCACCGCGGTGCTGATCGGAGCTTTGATGATTCACGGCGTTTCGGTGGGACCGACGCTGGTCAACGAACATCCCGACGTATTCTGGGGCTTCGTTGCCTCGATGTATGTCGGCAATCTCATGCTGCTTGTGCTCAACCTGCCGCTTGTTGGGCTGTTCGTGACCGTGCTGCGGATTCCCTATGCGTATCTTTATCCCCTGATCATCATGTTCTGCATCATCGGCGTCTACGAGGTGAACAATTCAATCGTCGATGTCTGGATCATGCTGATCATGGGCGTTGTCGGCTACGCGCTGCGCAAGTTCGACTTCGATCCCGCCCCGCTCGTGCTGGGTCTAGTGATCGCGCCCATTCTTGAACAGAGCCTCCGGCAGTCGCTGATCATGTCGAACGGCAACTACCTGATCTTCTTCAGCCGGCCGATCTCACTCAGTCTCATGATTTTCAGCATCGGCCTGCTCGTGCTGGCGGCCTATTCATTCGCGCTCAAGCGCGCGGACTGGCGCACCAAGCTGGCTGAAGCGGAGGCCGGCGAGACGGAGACCTAAGCGGCTTCCTTCCGTGCGTACAGTGACATCGCAATCAGGGCCGCGCCGCCGAAGATCATGTTGATGCCGACCAGCAGGCCGAGCGCCCAGGCTGCGGTGCTCGGCAGACCGGCGAAGATCATCAGCGCAAGCGCCAGATCGATGATGCCGCTCACCAGCATCCAGCCCCATCGGCCGGACAGTTCGCGTTTGTGATCGAACGCGAACATGATCGTTGCCGCGCCCTCGATAAGAAAGAACGCGATCAGAAGCAATGTGAGCGAGAACGCACCGGTCAGGGGCGAAGCCAGCAGCATGCCACCGACGACAAGGGCGAGAATGGCGGATATCAACGACCACCAGAAGCCCGGTGCATGTCGCAACCAGTATGTCGTGAAGAGTCCGACGACACCGCTGACGAGAAACAGCCAGCCGAACAGGATGGTGACCGCCAGCGTCGCTAACGGTGGCAGCACGACCGCGGTTGCCCCCAGAACCAGCAGGACAACGCCTTCGACAAGAAAGAGAACCCAGTGCTCGCGCAACGCGGCCTTGGCCGCGCGTTGAATGTCCTGAAGGCCAGATTGTTGGGCGGTCATGGAAATGCTCCAGAGCTGGATCCACGGCCCGGGTACAATACTCTCGCCGGTCGCCCCGGTACAGCAGCCGGCAGCCGGTCACGCCCAGAGACGTTCGCGGTCCAGACCTTTGTAGAGGTCGGCGACGTACTCGCCGTAGCCGTTGAACAGGAGCGTCGGCCGCCGCTCGCCGGTGCCGATGATCTCTTCACTCGCCTGGCTCCAGCGCGGATGCGGCACCTGCGGATTCACATTGGCCCAGAAGCCATATTCCGAAGGTTGCAATGCTTCCCACATTCCCTTCGGACGCTTGTCGGTGAAACTGAAACGCACGATCGACTTGATCGACTTGAAACCGTACTTCCACGGCAAGGCGAGCCGTAACGGCGCGCCGTGTTGTCGTGCGAGCGGGTGTCCATAGGCGCCGGTGACAAGGAAAGCGAGTTCGTTGGTCGCTTCCGCCATCGTCACGCCTTCGATATAGGGCCAGGGATACCAAGGCTGCCGCTGACCGGGCGCCATCTTCGGATCCAGGAACGTTTCCATTCGCACATATTGCGCGGACCCGAGCGGGCGCGCGAATTCGACCAGCTTGGCGAAGGGGAATCCGGTCCAGGCAATCGCCATGCCCCACGCTTCGACACAGCGGTGGCGGTAGGTGCGCTCTTCCAGCGTCAGCTTGCGCATCAGATCGTCGATGCCGACCTCTATCGGCTTTTCCACCATGCCGTCGATCTTCACCGTCCAGGGCCGGATCGTCAGCGCCTGCGCGGCAGAGGCGATCGTTTTCGCGGTGCCGAACTCGTAGAAATTATTGTAGTTGCCGTTGACCTTCTCGTCAGTGATCGGCCGATCGAGAGTGTATTTCTCATTGCGCCTGGCAGGATAAAGATCAGCGCTTGGATCCGGCAAGTTGGCAACGTCGGTCAGACGCTGAGCGTTCGCCGCATAGGGCGCCAACGCGAGCGCACTGGCGGCTCCGGTCAGCACAGTCCGGCGGCTGAAGGCCAGATGCTCCGGCGTGGCAAGACGATCGGGGATTTCCCAACCGCGGCGGCGAATGACGTTCATGGCGCAGGCTCCCAGAATCCTCGCCCCAGACGTACGAGGCGCGGCGTTCACTGGCAAGTCACGGTTACGGGAAAGTCAAAAGCCTGTCTCAGGAAAACAAACAGGCGGGCATGATTTTGTCCGCTGCTCGTGTGATTGGGCTTTTGCCGGTCCGAATTGGTGATGCGCCCGCGTCCGCGCGCATCACACAAGTGTGAGCGCGGCCTACTCGGCCGCGCGCCTGGCCGCGACGATCTGATCGGCCGTCCGGCCGGTAAGCTCAGCCATATGATCGAATTTGAAGATGAAGGAGCCAACGCCAGCGGTGGCCGAACGCACTTCGATAATCAGGTCACCGATTTCGGATTCCGGCATCTGCGCCCGCACGGTATCCCAGCCATCCCAACCTTCGCGGGTATCGAAGCCCAATATCTGGCCCCGACGTCCCGACAGGATAGCATTCATCTTCGCAGTCGCTTCGCTCGGGCAGACGATTTCGACTTCATGGATCGGCTCAAGCAGGACAGGTTGGCATTGCGGCAGCCCTTCCACGATCCCTATACGACCCGCGGTGCGGAACGCCTGATCTGAAGAATCCACCGTGTGGTAGGAGCCGTCGATCAGCGCTACCGAAAGATCGACCACCGGAAAACCAAGCGGACCGTGCTTGAGGGCATCGAGGACACCTTCCTCGACCGCCGGGATATAGTTTCTCGGAACGACCCCGCCGGTGATACGGTCTTCGAACTTGAAGCCCGTTCCGCGCGGCAGTGGCTTGATCTCCAGCACCACATCACCGAACTGGCCGTGACCACCCGATTGTTTCTTGTGCCTTCCCCGCTGGGTGATCGGCTTGCGAATGGTTTCGCGATAGCCCACCGAGGGCGGCCGCGTCGACACCGGCACCAGGAAGCGATCGGCGAGCCGTTCCGAGGCGACGCGCAAATGCATTTCGCCTTGGCCCCATATGACGACTTCGTGATTCTCCGCATTGTGTATGACCGTCAGCGAGGGATCTTCCTCGGTGAGCTTGGTGAAAGCGGGGCCGAGCTTGACGTCGTCCTTGCGCTCTTTCGCCTGCACCGCGGTGGCCAGCACAGGCGCAAAAGGCTTCACCTGTGTGAGCGCGGCTGGCGCCTGCTTGCCCGATGACAAGGTGTCGCCGGTCTTTGCACTGTCGAGCTTGCCGAATGCGATCGTCTCGCCCGCGGTGGCCTGTGGCCGCTTCTCGAAATGCTGACCCATGAGCTTGAAGACCCCCGAAACGCGCGCGCTGTCGCCGCCCGGCGTCATCAGGGTCGTCCCGTCGCCGGCCTGGCCGGCGAGCAGCCGCACGACTGACATCTTGCCGCCATGGGTCGTGTGGAATGTCTTGAGCACGAGTGCCGTTGCCTCGTTGCCAGCCTTCACTCCCAGACGCTGCGACGTTTCGGCAACGCCCGGCGATTCGTGCCGCAGCGCCTTCAGGAGGCGCAACACACCGTTGCTGCGCGTGGCGACACCAAGAAGAACCGGGCAAACGATGCGTTCGCGCAGTTCTTTCGCAAGGTCGTCAAATACTTTGTCACGCGGCGGCTCGATATCCTCGAGCAGTTGCTCCATCAACTGATCGTCGTGGTCGGCCAGCGTCTCAAGCATTTTGAAACGCGCCTCTTTCTTGCGATCGACGTTTTCGTCCTTCAGCTCGATGATTTCCGACGCCGCGTACTCCTTGTAGACAAAGGCGCGCTCGAGCGCGAGATCGACGAAACCGGAGATGATGTCTCCGTTCCAGATCGGAATTTGCCGCAGCAGCAGTGGTACGCGCGAGGCGGGCTGCAGAAGTTTGATCGTTTCGCGCACGCGCTTGTCGGCCTTGTCGATCTTGTTGAGGAAAACGAAGCGCGGAATGTTCTGGTCTTCCAGTTCGCGCAGGATCAGCTGCAGCTGCGGCACCTTCTTTTCGTCCGCCTCGCAGACAACGACGGCGGCGTCAACGGCCGGCAACACACTGCGCATGTCCTGGATGAATTCGATCGAGCCCGGGCAATCGACGAAGGTGTAGTTATCGCCCATGAAGTTGGTGGTGGCGAAAGTGGCCTCCACGCTCATCTTGTGATGCCGCGCTTCCTGACCGGAGTCGCCGATCGTGGTGCCTGCATCTACGGTGCCCTGGCGCTGAACAGCACCGGTTCGGGCGAGAATTGCTTCTAAAAGAGTAGTCTTGCCGCTTTGGAAGGGGCCCACCAGCGCGATGCACCGGGGACCCAAGCTCCTCGTGCCATTGGGACCATTGTCGTTTTGTCCCATAATTACCTCCCTTGCCGGCCGGGAGGTCGGACCTGGTTTCCCGGCCCTGTCACAATATCGTCTCAGGACCCGGGGAGGCTGGCAAGAGAGAGATTCGTCGCTGCGGAAAAATCCCTACCTGACGAAACGCGAATCAACGACAGCGCGTGCGCTGACGGTCTTGTCGACCCGGCCGTACAAGGCCTGCATAGAGTTTCAAGGAGAGTTTGGTGGTGGGCTAATTAATCCGTCAACGTAGTTGCCCTAAGAGTGCTATAGCAAATACCGGGATGTTGATCGGTCGCAATCTTAGGAAAGCAATATCCCAAACATGGGCCTTCATTGCATTTCGATGGGTTGCGATCTGGTTTTTGGTTGGTGCATGCGTCGCACCGAAACAATCGCGCCGCCCGTTCGATTCATATCTTGGGGGCGGCCGAAAAGGCTGCTCTGGCGATCGCGCGTAACTGAGCTATTGTCCTTAGCCGCTACACAACTCTTCGATCCTGGGTTCGACAATCGGGTCGACCGCCGAGACGCAACCATTGTACTCTTCCGCCGGAAGCATCCAATGCATCGGGAGATCGAGCGGATAAGAAGGGTCGTGATCGGTCTCGGCGTCACCGTCTATAGCATCGCGATATTTCTGGCACTGGACGCCGGCTATTCAAGCTTGCTGCACGATGAAGCTCATTCCTCCCGGTATCCTCACCCTGCCTATCATCATGCCCTCTTACCCAATTTCGATGGCTACGATAATTGGGGTGATTTCCGCTACAAGGTCTACACGAACAGCCTTGGGTTCCGCGACGCGGCCATGCGTGTTGTCTCGGCATCACCTTCGGGTCGCAGAGTGCTTCTTCTCGGCGATTCGTTTACCGAGGGGATTGGTGTCGCGTTCGAGGATACATTTGCCGGCAAGCTCTTCTCGGCCGGGCTACGCCTTCCTAACAAGATCGAGTTTCTCAATGCAGGGGCCGTATCCTATTCGCCGACGTTGTACCTTCGGAAAATTCGATACCTCCTCGAACAGGGGCTTCGTTTCGACGAGGTAGTCGTCTTCTCCGATGTCTCAGACGTCTACGACGAAGCCACGAAATATTTTTGTCATGACGATGATGCCCAGTATCAGAAATACTGCGATCCTGCCGAGCGCGCCTTCTTCCAATCACTGTGCGACCTGTCGGCTATGCCTAGCTGCCGCGCAGGAGAAAGCCTGGCCTATCCGCGGTCGTCGCTGGCGGCCTTCCTCACTCGCCACTTCGTCGTAACCGATCGAATACGCCAACTAGCCAAGTTTCGAATTCAACAGTGGCTTGGAAATCGCAAGAAGGAGATGCTGGCGCCGACAAAGGAAACCGCCTGGTTGTTTCCCGGCACCGAGCTAGAGCGCGAGTACGCCCCGCTCGGGATCCAGGGCGGAATCTCGCGCTCGATTGAAAAAATGCGGTCTCTTGCCGACCTCTTGCACCAGCGTGCCATTCCGCTCACTATCGTGACCTATCCCTGGCCTGTGCAGCTTGCAATGAACGATCACAATAGCCGGCAAACGGCACTGTGGCGCGACTTCTGTGTGGACACATGTAAGTTCATTGATTTGTTTCCAATTTTTTCGGCCGAAGTCAAAACCCATTCCGACTGGTACGAACGTCTATTCCTGCCCGGTGATTTGCACTACTCGGCAGAAGGTAATGAACTCATGTTTCAAGCACTCTCAAAATACTTCCTGCGATAATTTCGAGGTCGAGCGCCTAGGCAGTCTTGAGGCCGAAATGCTTGGCAATGCCGCTTCGGTTGAGAGGAGCGAAGATCATTAGACGAAATTTGCGAAGGGGTATTGCGTCGAAGGTCCGGCAACGACAAAGGTGCCCAAAACGAGGCTGCTGGCTGCGCTACTTCAAATTGCCGCAGAACCGTTGGATGCGGCGGCAGGCTTCTTCGAGGTCTTCGGTCCGCGTCGCATAGGAAATCCGAAATGCCGGGCCGAGCCCGAACGCGGTGCCCTGCACCACGGCTACACCTTCAGCTTCCAGGAGTTCGGTGACGAAATCCTCGTCGGTCGCGAGCTTCTTTCCGCTCGGCGCCGTCTTGCCCATGGTGCCTGCGCAGGACGGATAGACATAGAAAGCACCTTCCGGCGTCGGGCATTTGATGCCGTTCGCCTGATTGAGCATCGACACCACGAGGTCGCGGCGCTCCTTGAAGATCTTGTTGTGCTTGGCGATGAAATCCTGCGGCCCGTTCAATGCTTCGACCGCGGCCCATTGCGACACCGCCGCGGGGTTCGACGTCGATTGCGACTGGATCATCGCCATCGCCTTGATCAACGGCTCGGGGCCGCCGGCATAGCCGATGCGCCAGCCGGTCATGCAATAGGCTTTCGAACATCCGTTGATGGTGAGCGTACGCGGATAGAGCGACGGCTCGACCTGCGCCGGCGTCGTGAATACGAAGTCGTCGTAGACAAGGTGCTCGTACATATCGTCGGTCATCACGTGGATGTGCGGGTGCTTCACCAGCACGTTCGTGAGCGTCTTTAATTCGGCACGCGTGTAGGCGGCTCCTGTCGGGTTCGACGGCGAGTTCAAGAGCACCCATTTCGTCTTCAGCGTGATCGCGCGCTCGAGTTGCTGCGCCGTCATCTTGAAGCCGTTCGACATGCTGGTGACGACCTCGACCGGTTCGCCGCCGGCGAGCAGCACCATGTCTGGATAGCTCACCCAGTACGGCGCCGGGATTATCACCTCGTCGCCGGGATTGAGAGTCGCGACGAAGGCGTTGTACAGCACCTGCTTGCCGCCGGTGCCGACGGTGATCTGGCCCGGCTTGTAGTCGAGGCCGTTCTCGCGCTTGAACTTCTTGACGATCGCGTCCTTGAGCTCCGCGATCCCGTCCACGTTCGTGTACTTGGACGCCTTGCCGCTCTCGATCGCCTTGACCGCCGCCTGCTTGATATTGTCGGGCGTGTCGAAATCCGGCTCGCCGGCGCCCAGACCGATGACGTTGCGGCCGGCCAGTTTGAGCGCGCGCGCCTTGTCCGTGACGGCGATGGTCGCCGACGGTTTGACGCGCTTGAGCTGGTCCGCAAGAAAAGCCATCGAAACTCTCCAATATGCTGCAGTGCTCCAGGTCAGCGCCTTGTCGTAATGCCGGCGCGCGAGTCCAGCAAGTGGCGATTTGGTCAAGAAATTCGATCAATCCGATCGGTCAAGGCGATCAATCCGCCGTGGGCGGCGGAAACGCCCATGCCGCAGGGCCAAACCGAGGAGGAGATCGCGCTGTTGCGCGCGGAAGCCGCGAATGTCCTCAACCAGAACCACCAGGAAGTCTGGCGCGAGAAGACCGGGCACCGCGGACCGCGCTTGCCGCGCACACCTTCAGCTAGGTGTTCAATCTGCTGGCGCGGCATCCGCGCCTGGTCGAGCCGCTGCGCAGCGGTTCGGCGAAGTGGGCGCGTGACGACGGCATGCCCAAGCCGCGGGCAATGAATATCGCCGTGTTTCTCGATGCGGTGATGGCGATCAACGGGCCGCTGTTTCTCATTCGGAAGAGCCACAGGACGGATGTGCTCAACGCCGGTCACGACAAGTTGATCACGTCGTAGCTCTGGACTCTCGACAACGAGACGGTGACGCGCCTTGTGGATTAGGCCGCCGCCGACGACGTCGCCGACGGTGTCGACCGGACCGACCGAACCGACCGTGTCGGCATCGAAGCCCTCACCGGCCAACCCGGCTCGGTGCTGATGTTTCACCGCAATTTGGCTACCCGCGCAAAATTGTCTATCTGACGATGTGTGCGGTTTCCAACCACATTACAAATTCACACGTCCTGAATGGATCGCGCATCGCGACTTCACGCCGATCAAACAGGTTGGCGACGATGCACTCTACGAATACGCGCACGTCCACAGGGTTGCCGCGGAATAGAATTCCGTATTTTCGCACTGCGGAAGGCTAAGTATTGCTCGCTGCACTGCAGTGAGTGCATTTTAATTTTTTCGTTACGTCATTTTGAATTGCGGCCTTGTATTTGCCGGACTTTGTTCGTCCTAATCTATCGGCCCAGCGGCGTTCGGGGGCGAACATATTTCGACGGCCGTCACTCCCATGAGAGAACTCTCCATCCGATGTACACGCTCTATTCGATGCAACGCTCCGGTAACAGCTATAAGGTCCGCCTTGCGCTGGCGCGCCTGGGCATTCCTTACAAACTCGTGGAGATTGACATCCTCAAAGGCGAAAGCCGCACGCCGGAATTCCTTACCAAGAATCCGAATGGACAGGTGCCATTGCTTGAGGTCGCGCCTAATCGTCACCTCGCGGAGTCGAACGCAATTCTTTGGTATGTCGCCGGCGGCTCGACTCTGGCGCCGGAAGATCGAATTGCGCGAGCCGAGGCATTGCAGTGGATGTTCTTCGAACAGCACAGCCTGGAGCCGAACATCGGCGCAGCCTATTTCTGGCTCGCGCTAATCAAGGGCGGCCGCGAATTGCAAAGCCACGCGCTCGAAGACTGGATGGAAAACGGCTATCGCGCACTCGGTGTCATGGAAACCCACCTGACTCGGCATCGGTTTTTCGTGGCAGACCATTTCACGATCGCCGATATCGCGCTGTACGCGTATACTCACGTCGCCGATCAGGCGGATTTTGACCTCAGCCGGTTTCCAGCAATCCGCGCCTGGCTCGCGCGCGTCGCGGACGAGCCCGGCTATATCCCTATGGACTGGCAACCGGAGCTCGCCGCAGCGCAATAGCGTCGGAATGCCGAGGCTTTTGCACTTTCGCCACGAAAACGCCCCGCTTGGTAACCGGCTCCGCCCCAATCGGGTCGAACCCTTGCCGCCTTCCCGCGTTTACCTATGGCTTATTGTCGAATCGCGCTTTTCAGGTTTGCCATGCGCATTACGTCTGCAGGCTTCGCTCCCCCGGCCAACCGTCAACTCGGTACCGAGCATCGAAGCGTCGCGATAGCTGAGGTTGTCGCGAGCGTCGCCCTTATTTTATCCACGCTTATTGCCGTTACCGTAATCTCGGTCGGCGTCGCGCGGGCGGACGTGGTGAGCGGCGTGATTGACAATGAAGGCGGGGTGTTCGCCATTGCCCTGTTGCTGGGCCTGTTGTTCATCGGAATGGGCGGCGTCACGATCATCTCGCTGCCACACCAGTCACGTCACAGAAAAACTCACAGCTAGACCGCCCTATCGGAACTGCCGGCGATACCGCACAGTTGAAGGCGGCAGGAGACTAGCATGCGGCTTGTTGTGGCGTTGATCGTATTCCTGAATGTCAGCCACGCTCGCGCTGCCGATCCGGTGTTCCCCAGCTCCGCCGGCAACCTGAAAATCCAAACCGTCGCCAGCGGACTCGTGAATCCATGGTCGCTCGCATTTTTGCCTGACGGCCGAATGTTGGTGACCGAGCGGCCGGGGCGTATGCGCATTGTCGCGATGGACGGTCGGCTTTCGCCACCGATCGGGAACGTGCCGAAAGTCTACGCCGTGAGCCAAGCCGGACTGATGGACGTCCTCCTCGCTCGCGATTTTGCGCAGTCGCACACGATTTTTGTCTGTTACGCCGAAGCTGCCGAGGGCGGTGGACGTATCGCTCTTTTGCGCGGACGTTTGACCGACGATGAATTGCCGCGACTCGACGAGGCAAAAGTCATCTTTCGACAGGTAGGACCGGTCTCGCGCGGCCTCAATATCGGTTGCCGCATGGTGCAGGCGCCGGACGGCAATCTGTTCGTCACGCTCGGCGACCACTTCGGACCGAAAGAGCTTGCGCAAAGACTCGACAACCATATTGGCAAGATTGTGCGCATCACGGCGGACGGCGCGCCGCCCACCGACAATCCATTTGTCGGCACCGCGAGAGCGTTGCCGGAAATCTGGGCCTACGGTCTGCGCAACGCGCAAGGTCTTGCCTTCAATCCGACCGATGGAAAATTGTGGGAGCAGGAGCACGGGCCCATGGGCGGCGACGAGATCAACATCATTGCGAAAGGCAAGAACTACGGCTGGCCGCGCGTGAGTTTTGGCGTCAACTACGATGGCACTCCAGTGGGCACCGGCAAGTCTGAGATAGACGGCGTCACCAGCCCGATTTGGCATTGGACGCCTTCGATCGCTCCGTCTGGCATGGCTTTTTACACAGGCGACCTTATTCCCGGCTGGACAGGCAGCTTGCTGAATGGCGCGCTGAAGTTCGAACTGCTGTCGCGGCTCGAGCTGACGGGTGACAAGGTCGTGAAAGAGGAGCGTCTTCTGCAGAACCTGCGCGAGCGCATTCGCGACGTGCGGCAGGGGCCAGATGGCGCCGTCTATCTGCTCACCGACAGCGCATCCGGACGCATCCTGCGCGTCGCCCCGGCGAAATGATTCGGGGAAACTGTCATCACGTTTTGAAGACGAAGAATGCGCCGGCGACAATCAACGCGAAACCGAAGCCCTGGCTGAGAGTGATCGGTTGCTGCAAATACAAATAAGAGAACCCGGCGAACACCACGAACGTGATCACCTCCTGCATCGTTTTCAGTTGTGCTGGGTTATAGACCGCGCTGCCGTAGCGATTCGCCGGCACCGCGAGGCAATATTCGACGAAGGCCAAGCCCCAACTGATAAAGATCACATAAATGATCGGCACCTCTTTGTAGCGAAGATGCCAATACCAGGCGGCCGTCATGAATACGTTCGAACCTAGGAGCAATACAATCGGCCTCATATAAGGAGACAAAAATGGCATGGGTTTCCTTTGCTTGAGCCGAATCGGGCGGGGCCGTCAGTTATAACCGCCCCAAAGCACAGAAGTTCTTCGGCGTCACCGGGCCGTCATAGCCCTTCGGTAACATTACGCTGCTTCTGTCTTATGCTGTGTTCCCCTCCTCGCGATCCCGACGGCTTGCTCCTCGGGATCGCAAATTTTCTCCTGGCAAAAGACCTGTGTTAGGCTGGCCAAGTCGGGGGCTCGCGCGCGCAGCGGCGGGGAGTATTACAATGAGCACTTGACTCACTTCAGTGTTCATAACTTTGCTGTTTGCGTCTTTCGCGTATAGTCAAAACCGACCGCGTGGTCGGCAGCCGCCCGGGCCGGCAAGATCGGTTATGTGCTGGTGGACTCCGTCGCTCCGATCGGCAACGACCAGCCCTGCTATCGTCAAGGACTCGAGTGGGTGGAAGATCGGTGGTGATATCGGCGGTGGCGACACACAATAGTCACGAATTTTGAATTCAAGCGCCATAACGGCGGGTTGCCCGTCTGCGCCAATCGAGTATTCTGCTCTAGGCCCACAATTTGTTCCGGAAGGGGGCTCAATTGTTTACAGCACGCCTTGCCGCGGCCGTGACAGCACCGCTGCTGATCGCCGGTGCAGTCTTAGCCTCAGCCGTACCAACACAGGCCAAAAGTGCCTGCGAGGACGCCGACGTCGCGGTCCTGTCTTCGCCGGTTGCGCCGTGGAAAGGCGCACCTTTGCGAGTCGTCTTTGCCGCCGAGCATGCGATTCAAGGCGAACTCTCATTGATTGCGCCGGATGGAAGCGTTGCGGCGAAATCGCGCCAGCGCTATGGCGGGCCGCCATATTTCTGGTTTGTCGAGGTGCAGTCCCCCGCCGCTGGGACATGGCGCGCGACCCTCGCGGGCAGCGACTGTACGCGTGAGATAGCTGTGCGCGGCGACGAGCCGCCGCGGCCAGGCGCGACGGCGGGCACTATCTGGCCTCTTCGCAATACATGGAATCGTGCGACTGAAAATCTGTTTTCTGCGTGGGTGGAGAAGCTTTTCGATGCACCGCTCGACGCGGCGCCGTCGTGGGCCGCCTTGCATGAGGTGCTGCGCGATCGATCGAGAAACATGCTGTTCAATCATCTTGGTCTCGGTGAAGATGAGATGAAGATCGTTCTGCGTCCCGATTGCGCCGATCTCCCGTACTTTTTGCGCGCGTATTTCGCGTTCAAAATGGGATTGCCATTCGGCTACTCGAAGTGCTCGCGCGGCGGGGGCGGAAAGCCGCCAAAGTGCTTCGGCTGGGCGAGCATCCAGACCGCCGAGGGCGCAAAGCGGCCGGGACTTGCGGCGACGTTCGGGGACTATATGCGCGTCGTTGCCGACGGCGTTCACTCCGGAACCGGACGGACACCAGCCAGCGACGACAACACTGATTATTATCCGGTGCCGCTGAAGCAGGAAACGCTGCGCCCCGGAACTGTGTACGCGGATCCGTACGGCCACATCCTGATGCTGGTGCGTCGCGTGCCGCAGACTGCTGATGCAGCGGGCGTTTTCCTCGCGGTCGACGGGCAACCCGACGGGACAGTCGCACGAAAACGCTTTTGGCGCGGCAACTTCCTGTTTGCGCAAGATCCGGCGCTCGGAAGCCCTGGGTTCAAGCGCTTTCGGCCGATCGTGCTCGAGAACGGCGCATTGCGGCGGCTGACCAATGCCGAAATCGCAAAAAATCCTCAGTACGCCGACTATTCGCTCGACCAGACCCGGCTCGGCATTGAAGCCTTTTACGACCGGATGGACGACGTAATGTCCCCGGCCCCGCTTGATCCTCTGCGGGCGATGAAGGAGGCCATCACGGCGCTCGAAGAACAGGTGAAGGCGCGGGTGACATCTGTTGAGAACGGGCGAAAGTTCCAGAACAGCGGACGCGGCGATGCCGAGATGCCCGAAGGTGCGACCATCTTCGAGACGACTGGAGCATGGGAGGATTTCGCGACACCAGCGCGCGATCTGCGTCTGCTGATCGCGATTGACGTGGTGCGTGGATTCCCAGACCGCGTGGCGCGGCGACCGGAGCGATTCGCGATGCCTAAGGATAAAAGTGCGGCGGACGTGAAAGCCGAACTGGAAAGCGTTCTCGCCTCGGAGTTAGCGTCACGCAAGTTTTCCTATACACGGACCGACGGCTCCCAATGGACACTCGCACTGAAAGATGTCGTCACCCGCACGCGCGCCCTTGAGATGGCGTACAATGTGAATGACTGCGTCGAGCTACGGTGGGGGGCGCCGGAAAAGAGTGAGGAAGCTTCGACCTGCAGGCGACACGCACCTTCAGCACAACGCGCAAAAATGACGCAGTACCGCACGTGGTTCCAGGAGCGGCGGCGTCCCCCGAGGGCGTAGCAGGTTGGACCGAGCGCACGGCGAAAAGCAGTATCAGCCGTATCGCAATTTCATTGCGAGGATTGGTGCCATCAAGGCAAGCGTCGCAGCGTTCGATCCGATCAGCGGCCAATCGCCAATCGCGATTCCGTAAATCAGCCAGAGCAGGATACCGAGGGTGAAGGCGCTTGTTGCTGGCAGTGACAATGCGCGGGTCTCTTTCTCGCGCACGGTCTTAAGCACCTGCGGCAACCAGCACAAAGTGGTGAGCAGCGCGCCCGCAACACCCACAAAATCAATGATCCAGGAAAATGCCATGCGTCTGCCATAGGCATGATTCGGCTTCTGCCGTATGACATTCTTGCGTTTAACCCCATCCACGCGCAGGCTCGCCGCGTGACTTCGACCGAAGCTGCCCCCCGCCGCCTCTCCTGCGCCCGCTGCGGCACCGCATTCGACTGCGAACTTGGTGGAGACTGCTGGTGCGCAGCCGAACCTTTCCGGTTTAAGGCGGGCGTGAGCCCTGACGAGGACTGCCTTTGTCCCGCGTGCCTGCGCCAGGCCGCAGAGGCACTGGCCCGAAAGGCCCCTCCTCGTCTATAGAGAACGGCCGCACTCCGCGGCCCTTCAAACGAGACAATTCTTATGATCGACCTTTACGCGCTGACCAGTCCGAACGTGCAGAAGATATTCATCATGCTCGAGGAATGCGGGCTGCCGTACAACGTCAAGCCAGTGGACGTGTGGGCCGGCGAGCAATTCACGCCCGAGTTTGCCAAGATCAATCCGCTGCTGAAAGTGCCTGCAATCGTCGACAGTGACGGCCCGGGAGGAGCGCCCTACACTGTGATCGAATCGGGCGCGATCCTCCTCTATCTCGCTGAGAAAACCGGCAAGTTCATGCCGCACGATCCGGTCGCGCGGTATGACACGCTGCAGTGGCTGATCCTGCAGGTTGCCAATGTCGGCCCCATGGGCGGGCAGCACGTGCACTTCAGCAAATTTGCCGGGCCCGGCCACGATTACAGCGCGAGCCGTTATCGCACACAAATTCTCAAGCTATTCGATCTCTACGAAGCGCGGTTGTCGCGACAACCCTATGTGGCTGGCGCCGACTACACGATTGCCGACATCGCGGCTTGGCCTTGGTTACGCAATTTTGAATTGCTGACCATCGACCCGGCCAAGTTTCCCAAGATCAAATCATGGGTGGACAAGATCGCCGGACGCGACGCGGTCAAGCGTGCGCTGGCTCAGGTTGGAGCGCTCAAGTCTGTGCGCGACAAGGCTACTGATGATCAGAAAGACCGATTCTTCGGACGCGGAAAGTACGCGCGTGCGTAGGCTGGTTGCCCGCTCAGCATTGCCACGCTCCGGTCACGATGCGAACCTAGCTTGACTTCGAATCGAAGCCTGCAGAAACGGCACAGCGCGATGCCAACGGCATCGCGCGTGGCGTTTTGAGTGTTTCAATGTTCCGATTTTTTGAGAAAGCCCTGACGCCCACCGCGGCGCCGGATGGTGGTGAACCGCCGCCCGGCCTGGCCGCGTTCTATTGGCATTTCGCCCGCCAGGCAAAAATGCTGTTCATCGGGCTTTTTGCGATCGGCTTTGTTGTTGCGTTGCTGGATGTACTGATCCCGGTATTCATCGGCAAGGTCGTCACGCTGGTGACGGAAAGCAAGCCGGAAGAATTGCTCGCCACGGCCTGGCCGTGGCTGGTCGGCATGGCGTTGGTGCTGCTGGTGCTGCGTCCCGCTGCCTTTACAACCCAACATCTGCTGATGAACCAGGCGATCGCGGCAAATGTCTCGAACCGCATTCGCTGGCAGAACCATTGGCATGTATCTCGTCAGTCCTGGGCGTTTTTCCAGAACGATTTTGCGGGTCGCATCGCGACGCGCGTGATGCAGACTGGTCCCGCGATCCGCGAAAGCCTTGTTTCGCTCCTTACGGCTGTCTGGTTCATCCTGATCTACGGCACTTCGTCTCTAATCCTGCTCGCTTCTGCCGACCTCTGGCTGGCGCTACCGGTCCTCGTCTGGTTCGCAGGCTATATCGCGATGCTGCGCTATTTCGTGCCGCGGATGCAGAACAAGTCGAAGGTGATGTCGGAAGCGCGCTCGATGTTGACCGGGCGCATTGTCGACACCTACACGAATATCGTCACGGTGAAGCTGTTTGCGCGAGCGCGAGAAGAAGACGCCTACGTGCGCGAGGCAATCGACACCCACACCGGCCGCTTCCATGAATCGCTCCGGCTCAACACCCTGTTCGCGCTTACGCTTATCTTTCTCAACGCATTTCTGATCACGGGTACTGGCGCATTCGCCATTGTCCTCTGGCGCTACGGCCATGTCAGCGTTGGAACGGTCGCTATGGCGCTGCCCATGACGACGCAGATCATCAGCGCCTCTCATTGGGTGGCGTGGCAGGTAACCGACATTTTCGAGAATATCGGCGTCGTTCAGGAAGGCATGATGACGATCGCGCGGCCGATTGCGCTCAGCGATCCTCCGGAAGCGGGAACGCTTACGGTCACGCGTGGCCACATTCGTTTCGAGGACATTCGCTTCGGTTACGGCCGCGAAAGCGGCCTCATCGACGGGCTAACCCTCGATGTCATGCCCGGTGAGAAAATCGGGTTGGTGGGCCGCTCCGGCGCGGGCAAGTCGACACTCGTCAATCTGCTGTTGCGTTTCTTCGATCTAGAGGGCGGACGAATCCTCATCGACAATCAGAAGATCGCCACGGTCTCGCAGGAGAGTCTGCGTACACAGATCTCGATGGTCACGCAGGATACATCGCTGCTGCATCGTTCGATCCGTGACAATATTCGTTACGGGCGCGCCAATGCGAGCGAGGCCGACATCATTGCGGCCTCCAAAATGGCGCACGCGCACGAATTCATCGCGGAACTGGAAGACTGGAAAGGACGCCGCGGCTATGACGCACACGTCGGTGAACGTGGCGTGAAACTTTCGGGTGGTCAGCGCCAGCGGGTCGCGATCGCGCGCGTGATCCTGAAAGATGCGCCCATTCTCGTGCTGGATGAGGCGACCTCCGCGCTCGACAGCGAGGTCGAAGCCGCCATTCAATCCAGTCTCGGCACGCTGATGGAGCGGCGCACCGTGATTGCGATCGCGCATCGCCTATCTACCATTGCGCAGATGGACAGGCTTGTGGTGCTCGATCACGGCCGCATCGTGGAACAGGGTTCGCATGACGAATTGCTGCGCCGTGACGGGCACTACGCCGCGCTGTGGCGGCGTCAGTCCGGCGGCTTCATCAACGCCACGCAAGAGGCTGCGAAGTAGCGCTGTCATCGTATTGTCATGAGCACCGGTCCCACTCGCTTCGTGATTAGCGAGAGAGGACACCGCCATGGACACCCTCGATTTGGCCGATGCCACCCCAGCCATCGGCATTGTCTGGGCGTACCGTTTCAGAGCCGATGGCGCTGCCGAGCCGATTCCGCAAGACAAAATTGAAGCCATGCTCGCCGAGCACGGCACCGGCTGGATCTGGCTGCACCTCGGGCTGGCCGACACGCGTTGCCGTAACTGGATCGCGCGACGCGCCCCAATCTCGGATCTCGCACGCGAAGTCCTTGCGGGCCCTGACCGGCACCTGCGCCTCGATATCCTGGGCCACGAGATTGTCGGCGTGGTGCCGGATCTGCATCAGGAATTCGCACAACCCGGTGAAAACCTCGTGCGGCTGCGTTTCGTCATGACTGAACGCATGTTGATAACCGCCCGCCAGCGTCCAGCACATTCGATCGAAAGCAATCGGCGGGCGATCGAAAGCGGAAAGCGCTTTCCGACCGCAATATCGTTTCTCGATGCCGTTATCGATCAGTTCGCTGATGCTATTGCGCACATGGCTGAAACGCTTGGAGACGAACTTGATCGCGCCGAAGATCACGTTTTGCACGAGGAGCCGGACGACGAACGCCAACGGATCGGGCGCGTCCGCCTACAGTCGGTGCGCGTACACAGGCAGCTCGCCCAACTTCGCGGCATGTTTCATCGCCTTGAGCCGAGGCTTGCGGTTCACGATGCGCAGGTAGCCAGTGCTATCGGCGCCCTGGCACAAAAGCTCGATGCGATAGACCATGAGGTTGGCTCGTTGCATGAGCGCTCGCGCCTGTTGCTTGATGAACTCGACGCTAAGATGATGGCCGTAACGAACCGGCGGCTATTTACGCTTTCGATTCTGACGGCATGTCTACTGCCACCAACACTGGTCACGGGCTTCTTCGGCATGAACACCAAGGACATGCCATTCCAAAACACCGAGGGTGGCACATGGTTGGCGGCTTTGGTCGCACTCGCCGCCGGCCTCGGGTGCTATTGGGCCTTACGCCGGTTGCGTGCGTTCTGAGGTGCCCGCGTAACTGTCTGCCCTTTGCAGTAGGCGGCCGATCACCCATAATGACGCGGCCGAACAAACCGAAAGCTTCCGACCATGATTCTTGAGATTGCACAGATCGATGTAAAACCCGGCATGGAGGCCGAGTTCGAAGCCGGCGTGAAGAAAGCGACGCCGATTTTCAAGCGCGCCAAGGGCTGCAAATTTATGACGTTGCAACGATCGCACGAGATGCCACAGCGCTACCGGCTGTTCGTGCAATGGGAGACACTGGAAAATCATACCAAGGACTTTCGCGAGTCACCCGATTTTCACGAGTGGCGAAAACTGGTCGGCCACTGCTTCTCGACGCCGCCGAATGTCGAACACGTCACCGAGGTGATGCGCGGGTTCTGACGTGAATCGCATCCCGACCACCCACACCGGTAGCCTGCCGCGTACGCCGAAAGTTGTGCAGCTTCTGCTCGCTGAGGACAAGCATCCCGGTGCGCGTAGTGGCGAATTGAAGCAGGCCGTACGCGAGGCAGTCGAATACGTCGTGGCCAAACAGGTGGAGTGCGGCCTCAACATCATCAATGACGGCGAACAGGGACGTAAAGACTACACCGTCCATGTGATGCAGCGCCTCACGGGCTATGACGGCCCGAGTGCTTCGCCGATGGGTACGGGCGACGAAGAATTTCCCGAGCTCGCACAGCTATTGAAACCGCTTGCGTCGCCATTTCAGCATCGGCCCGCGTGCAGCGGCCCAGTCGACTGGAAAGATTGGCCAGCGGCGCAGGCCGACATCGACCTTGCCAAACGGGCGTTACAAGGGGTGCCGGCCGAGGATATTTTCATGACCTCACCATCGCCCGGCCAGATCGCGCGCTACCTCAATATATTTTCGCGTTGGCTGATGTCATGCGGCGCGAGTACAAAGCGATCATCGACGCGGGATTCATCCTCGTTGTCGCAGGTGTCGACTGCGGCTTCGGCACCTTTGCCGACGCTTGCAGGTCGACACGAAAATCGTATGGCTTAAACTTCAATTGCTGAGCGAAGGCGCGCGCCGCGCCTCAAAGCAATTGTGGACAAAGGCGGCCTGATTTTTCTCAACGCAAAATATCCCTGTCGCAGTTGAACGTGCATCGTTGCCAACTGCGATCGATAATGTTCTGGACGTCGTCGCTCCACGACGATCTTCGTCCAGCGCGGCGATCAGCCGAGATGTCGTAGGCGAATGGCGAGCGGACCTCGCGCCACGGAGTTACGGTCGCCTGCGGGTCCTGGGCTAGTGACGTCGTACGATTCTGTCGCTTCTTCGCGACGTGCTGATTCTTGGCCGCATGCGATTTGGATGCGCTGGATATGTGTTTACGGACTTTGGGCTGCGACGACACCCCGTTCGTTGTGGGCTCATCCTGCCATGCGAGCAAGGCCTCTTTCGGCGCCGCGCTGTCGTCAGCTTGTACGGATAGCGCCGACGGGGTGGGCTTCACAGTCTCGCTGAGATCAATCGTGCTCGGACGCCAGGTCAATCGCACGGGAGCGCGCGCTATTGCCTGCTCGGTCCCGCTGCGCAGTTCGGCGATGATTGTCATCGGACCGACAAAATCGGACGGCGGCGTCACAAAGGTGCTTTGCAGACCGTCGGTAGTGCCGGACTGATCGTCCAGTGCAATTCGCCAGCGACCCTCCCCTGCACCGGCCCCGGAACTCAGTTTCGTGCCGGCAGCAAGACCGCTGAACGTGATCGTCGTGCCGGGCGCGGCGTTGATTACCTTGATTGCGAGCGGCAGCGCCGCATTCGACTCTCCGATCGCGTCGGCGACGGCAAGCGAAGGTGTCGCAACCTCTTTAACCGGCGGCGGTGTTACAGCCTCTTTGGCTGACGGCGTCACGACCTCTTTCGGAGTTTCGACGAGCGCGACATTTACGGTTTGCGGCGGAGCGAGCGCTGACGTCTCCGCACGCTTTGCTGACGGCAATCCGTTTCGCAATTGCTCGAAATTGATGACATCAAGTCGCCCGAGGGCCAGCACAACGCAGACTGCGGTCCAAAGCACAACGCCGGCCGCGATGGCAAGCGCCGTCACACGCATGTTGCCGTTCCCATACCGTGCCGAATGCTTGCGAACTTTCGGCAAAGCATCTGCGACCGGATTGGACACCGAGCGCCCGCGTTCATCTGCCAAGACATTTGCGAAGACTTCATCGCCATGATGCGACGTCCGGTCGGGATAGGCATGCGGAACCGGAAACTCAGTCGACCTCAGCGAGGGCTGAATCGACGGCGCCACAACCTCACCCCGGCGCCACTTGGGTGGCGCATAAAATTTCGGATCTTCCGGACTCACTTCGACCTGCCGGATCGGAGTACTCATACGCTACTCCCCACTAACCCACGACAACGGTTTGTTGCTACCGAGCCATCAGGCTCCCATCCAAGTCCGTCCACAGGGGGGAAAACGTTCCCGATTTTCGGAGTGCACCCGGAGGTAATTTAGCACCTTGCCAGGCGCATGTCGTTATAGGGCCTGAGAAAAGCGGCCCCAGTATGACCCCTATTTCCCGAACAGACGCGCCGGGGTCTCGACGAGAATACAGCGCCGCATCTGCTCATCCGGGATCCACTGGCAGAACAGATCGAAAAGGTGCCCATCGTCCGGCATGATTTCGCCCGGAATTGACGGATGCGGCCAATCCGTTCCCCACATCAGCCGCTGCGGGTTGGCACGAAGCAATGCCTCGTGATACGGCCTCACATCCGGATAGTCAGGATATCGATCGGACAGTCGGTAGGGTGCTGACAATTTCACATGGACATAGCCTTCACCGACGAGCCTAAGCAGCGCTTGAAAACCTCTATCCTGCGCCCCTTGCCCGGCGGGAATGTGAAGCATGTGATCGACGATCACCGGCATCTCTCGCGCGATCTCTCGAAAGGTGACGGCTAAGTCCTCCATCAGCCGCCAGTCACAGAACACCTGCATGACCCAGCCAAGTTCACGCATCGCGGTGCGAAATATCTCGAAGACCTCGAGCCCGACACCGCGCACATAGGCCGGACGGCCGGCTTCCGAGAAGATGTGAAACCGCAGTCCCCGCATGCCGAGCCGGTGCCAGTCCCGCAACGTCGAAGGCTGGACCCGCGCATCGATTATCGCCACGCCACGCAGCCGCCGCGGATAGCGCGCCAACGCATCGAGCAGTGCCCGATTGTCGAAGCCGTGCGCGTTGCCTTGAACCAATAAGCCATAAGTGAATCCAAGATGATCGAGGAGCGCCATGTAACGTTCGACCGGCGCATCGGGCGGTGTGTAGCCGCGACCAGCCGTATAAGGGAATTTGCTAGGTGGTCCGAAAATGTGGGCATGCGCATCCCAGGCATTCGGCGGCGGCCGCTCACGTGGCGCTGAGGGCTGCGCGACCGGGCCGGCGATGCGCGCCGGTTCTTGCGGAGTCTCGCGAGACGAACTCATCCGAGCCGAATATTCGCTTCCTTCACCACTTTGCTCCATAGGGCCATCTGATCCTGCACAAAGGCAGCGAATTCCTGCGGCGTGGTTGTACGGCTGACGATATTTAGTTGTTCGAAGCGGCTGACGACGTTCGGATCGCGAAGAGCTGCATTGAGACTTGAATTGAGGGTCTTGACGATCGTCGTCGGCGTGCCGTGCGGCACGAAGACCCCGTTCCACTCATAAGCTTCAAAGCCAGACAGCGTGTCGGATACCGGCGGGATATCGGGCAGACTGGCCAACCTGCCCTTTCCGGTGTGGGCGATCGCCTTCACTTTGCCGCCCTGGATAAGTCCAACCACCGAAGAGCCATTGGCGAAAAAAAACTTCACCTGTCCCGACATGACATCGTTGAGCGCGAGACTGCCGCCGCGATAGGGAACGTGACTAATTTTGATACCCGTCCGATGGCGGAACATTTCCAGCGAAAGATGCTGCAGCGTACCGTTTCCTGACGACGCCATGTCGATGCCATCCGGTGCGGCTTTAGCCAGCGCTATGACATCCGCGACGGTCTTGACCGGCACGGAGGGTGTCACCACCAGAATGTTAGGTACGAGTGATACTAGAGCGACCGGATCGAAATCCTTGCTGTAGTCGAACGGCAAGTTTGAATAGAGGTAGGAATTTATGGAGAACGCCGTCGCGTCGTGCAGCACAGTGTAGCCATCGGGATCGGCCTTCGCGACGACAGCCTCGCCGATTGTTCCACCGGCACCACCCCGATTCTCGATCACGAATTGCTGGCCAACCATTTCGCCGAGTTTGGCGAACACGATGCGAGCGGTTGTGTCCGCACCACCCGCCGGCGGATACGGCACCATCACGCGCACAGGCCGGTTCGGCCAGATGGCCTGGGCCCAGGCGTTGGGCGCAAACGGCGCGGCCGCAAATCCCGCGAGCAGCAGACGTCGTGTGAGATTGGTCCCCGGCATCGATTCCTCCCCAATTTTGTTCAGATTTTGCGGCCAGTGTAACACCGCATCGACCCTGCGACAGACCGAAACACAACCCTTTTCGCGGTCGCTTCTGCGGGTCAAAATCGAACGACCGCATTGTGGGTTCGTTTACGATCGAGTTCACAACTCAGGATACTTAATCCTCCGTAAACATCGGATGGTTAGTGGCGCCGAAATGCGAGGGGGCCCCACTGTGATCAATATCGAGGAGTACCGGCGCGGCAGATATGGCAGCCCACGCGCTGGTCGTCGCCGCTTGCAACGGCTCCCGCAGCGGTTGGCGCATTCGTCATCGGCGGATTTGCGGTTCTGAATCGGGACAAGATCCCCGGACCGAACCAATGGATCTCCTTGCTGAGCGCGCCAGCGGAGACGGACAGCAAGCTTTCCTTCTCGGGCGACAGGGTCGGCCGATCGGAAATGGCGTCACTGCTGAAGATCTGTGTAACGAAGGATGCAGTTCTCGAGGCCGATTCTGACCGCGAGACTGATCCGGCGAACTGTTTCAATCTCTGGTCTCAGCTCGCCATACTAGAGCTGCAACGGATGCACCGCGCGGCCATGGAGCTGTTGAACTCGCGGCGAAATGTGGCGCTATTGCCGATTGTGTCTATCGGTCGAATTCCATCGCTTCCCGCGCGAATACATCCTCTTTCCCCGTCGCGGGACTCGCCCCATATTTGGGCAATGGCCAAATCTCCTGACAAACCGAAAATGGATCCCGCGCGGCCGACGCGCGCCAAGGCCGCTCGTCCCGACGACAAGCCGACCCCGGATACGCTCGCCAATCTGCTCAATCCGGGCATCGGGCGTGGCACTGCGGGCCTGGGTTCCGGCACAGGATTGCAGCCGCCCCCGGACAATTCGTGGGACCGCCGCCGCGACTTTTCCGATGCTCACAAGGCGCGCAAGTCAACCCTCAAGGAATTTAACGAAGCGCCGCAACGCGACTATACGGCCTCGCCAATAACGGGGCTTGATCCGCAGCTTGCGCAAGAGCTTGGCATTGGCGACGACGATGCGCCACCGGCGCCGGCCTTGAAAAAGGAAGACTCGAAATACCGGCTGCCGCGTGCCGATCTGCCGACCCAACCGGGTGGCTTTGGCGGCCTGGCAAGTCAGCAATCGCTCGAACAATTGCTGCGCGAGGGTCGCCCTGAATTCACCGCCACGCCGTGGACGCCGCACCGTCCGCCGCGACCGGAAAAATCGGAAGGCGGAAAGAAACTCGTCATTGCTTCCGATTTCGAGCCGAAAGGTGATCAGCCACAGGCAATCGCCGAGCTCGTCGAAGGCGTGAAGCGCGCTGACCGCACCCAAGTGCTTCTCGGCGTCACCGGATCCGGCAAGACATTCACGATGGCCAAGGTAATCGAGGCCACGCAACGTCCCGCACTCATCCTGGCACCCAACAAAACATTGGCCGCTCAGCTCTACGGTGAATTCAAGTCGTTCTTTCCGGAAAATGCGGTCGAGTATTTCGTTAGCTACTACGACTACTACCAGCCGGAAGCTTACGTTCCGCGCACCGACACTTACATCGAAAAAGAATCCACGATCAACGAGCAGATCGACCGCATGCGCCATTCGGCAACGCGCGCCTTGCTCGAGCGCGACGACGTCGTCATCGTCGCATCGGTTTCCTGCATCTACGGTATCGGATCGGTCGAAACATATTCGGCGATGACCTTCGCCCTCAAACAGAGTGATAAGATCAACCAGCGGCAATTGCTCGCCGATCTCGTCGCGCTGCAATACAAGCGCACGCAAGGCGATTTTTTTCGCGGTTCGTTTCGTGTGCGCGGTGACACCGTCGATATCTTCCCTGCGCACTATGAGGATCGCGCCTGGCGCATCCATCTGTTCGGCGAGGAGATCGAGAAAATCGAGGAAATGGACCCGCTGACCGGGCAAAAGACGGATGAATTAGAGTTCGTAAAAATCTACGCGAATTCACACTATGTCACGCCGCGCCCCACACTTATTCAGGCCATCGCCGGCATCAAAAATGAGCTGCGCCACAGGCTCGAACAGCTCAATGGCGCCGGACGCTTGCTTGAGGCGCAGCGCCTCGAGCAGCGCACGATTTTCGACCTCGAGATGATGGAAGCGACGGGAAGTTGCGCGGGAATCGAGAACTATTCGCGCTACCTCACCGGCCGCAGGCCTGGCGAGCCCCCGCCCACGCTGTTTGAATACGTACCCGACAACGCGCTGGTTTTCGTGGACGAAAGTCACGTCACAATTCCGCAGCTCGGGGGCATGTATCGCGGCGACTTCCGTCGGAAGGCGACGCTTGCCGAATACGGTTTCCGCCTCCCCTCCTGCATGGACAACCGTCCGCTGCGTTTCGAGGAATGGGACGCCATGCGTCCGCAAACACTGGGGGTGTCCGCAACGCCAGGCGCTTGGGAAATGGAAGAAGCGCGCGGCGTTTTCGTCGAGCAGGTGATCCGCCCTACCGGCTTGATCGATCCGCCCGTCGAGGTGCGGCCCGCCCGGACACAGGTTGACGATCTCGTCGGCGAAGTCCGGCAAGTGGCGGCGAAGGGTTTTCGTTCCCTTGTTACGGTGCTGACAAAGCGCATGGCGGAGGACCTGACGGAATATTTGCACGAGCAGGGCATCCGCGTACGCTACATGCACAGTGACATCGATACGCTGGAACGCATCGAGATCATCCGTGACCTGCGGCTCGGTGCTTTTGATGCTCTTGTTGGCATCAACCTGCTGCGCGAAGGCCTCGATATTCCCGAATGTGCGCTGGTTGCCATTCTCGATGCGGATAAAGAAGGATTCCTCCGCAGCGAGACCAGTCTGATCCAGACGATCGGTCGCGCCGCGCGTAACGTTGACGGCAAGGTTGTGCTCTATGCCGATGCTCTGACGGGGTCGATGCAGCGCGCGATCGAGGAAACCAACCGCCGTCGCGAGAAGCAGGAGGACTACAACAAGGCGAACGGCATCACGCCGGAAAGCGTACGCAAGGGCATCGCCGATATTCTTGACAGTGTGTACGAGCGCGACCACGTGCTGATCGCAACCGGCGCCGCCGGTGCCGGCGAGTTCGCCGAGGCCGCGACCATCGGCCATAATCTCGAAGCAGTCATCGCCGATCTCGAGACCCGCATGCGTGAAGCCGCCGCCGATCTCGACTTCGAGCAGGCGGCACGCTTTCGCGACGAGATCAAACGTTTGCGAGCGACAGAGCTTGCGGTGCTCGACAATCCAACGGCGCGCGATGTCGTGATCGCGCAGGAGCCAAGGCTGCGAAAAGGACTCAACAGGCCGCACAAGCCACATCTTGACGAGATGGGCATCGCGCAGTCGCACGAGGTAAAACCGGCACGAGAGGATTCACCGCGCTCAAAGCTCGGAAAGCCGGGGATGCGCGGCGGTTTCCGCAGCAACAAACGGCGCTAGCGGCCACCAGTTTTCGTCAATAGCGATGGCGATGCCGGCCACGCGTAGGCAAGCGCGGACGGGCGGTCATCCCAGGGATAGCTGTAGATGTACCCATCCCAGGCGTCGAGGCAGTAGTAGTAGTCGGTCGCGCTAGCTTGAGTAACGCCACGCGGTTCTGAAATGCCGCAACCCGGGCCGGGGTGGGGAAATTTCTTTGCCACCCTAGCTCAACCCCGTGAGCTTTTCCGCGACCGCCACCTCCGCGCGCCCATGCCGGTGCCGACAGAAAGCGTTCCGACAAGGCGGCGACCACAATGGCGATGGCGCATTTGGTGAGCAACTGTATTCCAGTCAGCGCTGCTCTCAACAAGCGAACGTGTACCAAATGCCTGCGCGTGGGTGCCCGCTGGTAAATTAAAACGCCGGGCTTGGTTAAGCCCGGCGTTACCGTTTATCATTAATAGTTCTCGTACGCTCGATATCTCAGATTAACATTTGCGCTTTCGCAATTTACCGTCAGACGGATTCGCCGGCTCCTTCCAGTACGGCGTACTGAGTCATATCGGCGGTCGCACGCTCCCAGCCGGATCCGGTAAATCCGGCGACCACGTTGATGCGCACGATTTGCACAAGACGGTCCCTAAGCTTCACGGTACCAACGGTCTGGTTTCGAATGTAGGCGACGGCGGCAATGCCGCAGGCATGCCAGTCGCGCGCGGCGGCATTTACGACTCGCATTGCTTTTTCGGGTGCAGTCCCCTTACCACGTAAGCTGACGAACTCTTTCGCCTGTTGCGGCGTGTTGCAGAGAACACCTACACCGACCGCCGCTTCCCCGTTTTCGGGAGCGGGCCCCTCGGCCGCGAGCACCTCACCGCAAAAAAGCATGGCGGCTGCTGCCGCCATCCAAAGAAATCGCATCGCCGCCTCCGGTTCCATATTCATTTAAAGAACAACGTGTCGGCCTCGACGAGGGTTCATGGTCACGCACGCGATTGTGAAACCTGTTTTGATGCCGTTGCGTATTTCGAATTTTTCAGGCAAATAGCCGCCGCCCCCTGGGCGACCACCAATAGAAATCCGGTCTTCGGAAAGCGTGGCATGCAGCCTGTAGTCGTCAAGTTCCGCAATCTCTTTACTGCGCGCGTCGTGTTGTTTACCGCCTGTGCGCTGGCACTCGGCGGTTGCGAGACCGACGCCACCAGCCCCACAGCAGGAGACGCGCCCAGAGCCGTCACTGCGGCCAGGCCTGACGCAGAACCGTCTCGGAGTCAGCCGGCGCCGGTCGCAAATTCCACGCCAATGACGCACTCGCGCGCTGCACGAGAATGCTGGATGCGGACCGAAAAAGGCAGCGCGCACGAAAATCTCGATAAGCGCGCCGAACTCGTGAACAAGTGCATCGACGAAAAGCTGAAGGCGGCTGGTGTATCCTCGCCCCGAAGCTAAGGACCTCCAGAAAGCCGTAAGACATCCTCTTGCGCCTGGCCGCGCGTCAGCTAGCATTCGTCATTGCTCGACTTCAGGGAGGTCGTTATGGCGAAAGGTCAGATGCGTTCGACGAAGGAAAAAAAGAAGCCAAAGGCCGATAAGGACAAACCCAAGCAGCTGTCGGCATACAAGTTGTCGCAGATGCAGGGCTCGTCCGCCAGCGCTTATGGCAGTCCGCCGGGAAAGAAATCCTGAGAGTTACTTACGGCCGACGGTATCCGCTTTCGAATCTGACGGAAGCTCCTGTGCTTGCTTTGCCATTTCCAGGCAGGTGAGCAACTCCACGTAACTCGGTGCGCGATCAAGTGCGACGAAGCCGGCGCACTGGCTCTTTTGTGCCGCGTTCTATCGGGCCCAATCCTGCTCGAGCTTGCTGCGCGCGTCGCGTTCGTCCCGCTCGCAAGCTGCCGAGTCCCGGCCCGGCAACACCGCCGCCGCGGCCGCCGGCCGGCAGGTCCGCTCGAGGTCGAATTTCGGTATGGAGTCGGCCGCCAGAACAAGATGCGATGCGGTCAAAACGATCGGCAATAAAGCGGGCTGATCCCCACGCGAGCGGGCCTTCTGGTTTCAAAGCGGCCCGTTTGAACCCTTTCGTCGCTCCGACCGACCAAGAGATGTAACGATCGGAGGGCATGTCGTGCTTAAGCTCTTTCTTCGCAGATTTATTACCTTTGTCGGAATCATCCTGCCCGGCATCTCGCCCTCGCGTTGCTTATGGCGCCGCCGGCACATGCAGAGCCGCTACAGCCGCCGAGATGCGATCGCAGCCTTGCCGATGCAACAATGAACAGGGCAAGTTCGGCACAACGTTGAAATAATCGATTCCATTCGGCGGTCGTTTGGGCCGTCACCTTGCAGGACACATATTCGGTCACCGACACGCGTGGTCACCGACGGCGGGACCCGGTGATATTGCTTTCATGGCTCTGCCGCCTGGCTCCGCACCCCTGGCGTCTCAGGTGTACGGCAATGAGAGAAGCGTCAAATTCAATATCCTCCCAACCGGTATGATGCTCGGCGCCGGCCTGGCCAGCGCCAGCAACGACCCAGTTACGTACAACACGCTGAGCGCCGAGCAAAAGCTTTACGGGCCACTCCAGGTTACCACCGCCGTTAAGGATGTCGGCCAGACCACCAGCAGTAAAAGCATCAGCACCGGTTTTAAGGTCCATTGGGTAGGCCCTTTGGGGCCCTAAATCCTGAAAAAGTCGTGCATAACTTGTGCGGCGCGACCAGTTCCGCCGGCAGGCCCTGCTCTGCCCCACGGCCGCCCAAGTCGCATGCGGCAATCCACCTGCAAAGGGGACCCGCGCAATTTGCATTGCGCCTTGTAGGAGTTGACCATGAGCAGGAGTGATCGGCTTGGCGCAGTTCCAGAAAAGCCCGGGCCGGAGATATATGCTCCCAACCGGAAACCGGCGGAAAAATTGAGCGATGCCGAACAAGCGGCGGCGACGTTCGAGGGCGAAATTCGCGAATTCGTCCGACGCGACGTAGCGTTTATGCGTCGTCAAAAGCCAGAAAGCGAACCACCGTCCGAACCGGTGTCTGACAATCTGAATGGACTTATTCGGCGCGTTTCCGGCGCATCTATGGAAGAAATCGACCGAGTCATCCTCGAACTGCAAGGCGTTCGCGAGATGCTGCGTAGCGAAGGCGAGCGGGTCGGCCGGGAAATTGCCGGCTATGCCAGTCTGAGTCAGGCTGCGATGACGGCCATGAAGGTTATCGGTGATAGCCTCACGCAGTGGAAAAACGGATCCAGGAATTCGGATTAGTTGCTGATAGCCAATGGTGTGAGTTGAGAAAGCGGTTTCACAATCCAGATCGTGCGATTAGAAATCTTGTCCGGAAAACGGACCACGACCAGATCGGCGCTTTGCGTTCAGATCAGCTGGCGGCTGCGACTTTGTTCTTGGCACCTTTGCGCGGCAGCGGATAATCGGCGCTCTCATAAAGCTGCCGAATCCCGTTTCCATCGAAACGCTTCTCTTCGACTTCAAGATATGCGCCCAGCAACAATTCCGGCGGCAATTCCTCAATGGCGAAGCGAATGGCTTCGGCCGCAGTCGGAAAGCGCTTATAGCCAATCGGCCGGCGCGACTTCCGGCTCCGGCTAGGAAACAGTTCGGACGGGGCACGATAGTTGATCATCGACATAATCAAAGGCTCCTCACCGTATAATATGGCCCTTGTGACGCCGAAAATCCAGCACCTCGGCGAGTGCATATCTGCCCTGTTGGCCCACGGTAAACGTTGGGTTCGCAAAAAACATGGCCCGGCGCGCGCGGCGCCGGGCCAAATCCCAGCCGGTGGGACGCTTTAATCAGCCACTTCTGCGACGACCTCGCTGGTTGCAGGGTCGATCAACACAACGCGGTTGTTTACCACCATGTATTTGTAGGCCCTGATGGCCGGCACCTCGACTGCAACTTCTTGCGGCACCGCATAGAGTTGCGCGCTCTCAGGTATTCGCGCGCCGACGCGGTATTCAATGGTCGGCTGCGCCGGCGCAACGCGTTCGCGCACGATCGTGCGATAGATCGTTTGCCGCTGGACCGGTGTCAGCTGCAGGGGTTCAGTGGCCACAACCGCCCGCGATTGCACGGGCTCACGCGTGATGACCGTGGTCTGAGCGCCGGCCGCTCCCGCGCTTGCAAGTATCGCGGTCACGATAGCGGCATGGCGAAAATGTGTCATAAGTTCCTCCTCACGATTTGCGCTCAGAAGAGAAAACGCCAGGCCGTCCGGGACGGTTCCTCCGGCGACAAAAGGCGTTTTGCCCATTCCGTCACTGCACGTGTGGCGGGTCGTCCATCAGCCTCAGTTTTGCCTGTAGAGCCGCGATGCGGCGTTCGGCTTCAGTGCGGGTCAAGTTCAGGCGAAACGCATCCGGCTCGTACGCATCAAACGCGAGCTGGCGAAGCTGGATGGCCTGGTCGCCCGTCATCACACCAATAGATTTCGTTTTCTTTTCCATACACCACAATCGCTCGGTGCCGGATCGGTTCCTGTGCCCCCATCGGGCCACGCATTGCATCGTCCCGCAAGGTTTTCACCGACCCTCGGTACAATGCGGAACTAAAGTCGGACGAAATCAATGACCTTATCGCAGATTCGATGTCGTTCTGTGTTTGCCCTGTGCGGGCCATGATCGACGCCCATGACCCCATTATGGTAACGGCTCCGGAGAGGCGTTCCTCCTGGGACCTAATCTCGACTTCCTGCCAGCCGCGGTGGTGGGAAAGGTCAAGGCGCTCGAGCATTGAAGTCAGGATGCCCGCGCCGTTAGTGCAGGCCGCAAGACAAGGGTGATCGGCAACGTAACAAGGACGACGGCGGCGATGACCGTGAGTGCCGCCGGGATGCCGATCGCATCGCCCAGCAACCCATAGATTGCTGGCGAAACGGCGCCAGCACCGATCGTCCCCGTATAGAAGATGCTGAAAGCGCGCTGGCGCCAAGCCGGTTCGACAAGATCGGGCACCGAACCGTACAGGACAGAAGATGTGCCATTGAGCGCAATCCCGACAACCGGCAACAACATCAAGGCGGGTCCGAGTGACAACGGCAGCAGGCTCACAATGCTCAATGCCGTTACGGTTTCAGTCAGCCAAACCGTCGCCACCGCGCCGATGCGAGCGCCAATAAATGCACAGACAAGCTTGCCCATGGCCCCGCCGACAAAAACGAGCGTCAGCGCCAAACCGACAATTTGGACGCTGGCTCCCTTGGCGGTGAGTACGAACGGCAGGAAGGTAAGGAAGGCCATGCGTGTCGCGCTATCGATCACACCGACCGACAAGAGCAGGGGAAATGCAAATGGTCTCACGGCACCGGTCGTTCTTTGGGCATGATCGTCCTTTCGCGAAGATACTTGAGCGTCGCTGAATCTCGGCATCGCTACAAAGATCGCGAGCGCTGCAACCGCACCGAGAGCACCGAGGATCATCACCGCCTGGCGCCAGGGCAGCACGATGAGCATCAAGGCCGCGGCAGCCGGAAAGATCATTTTGCCGATGTCACCGGCGAAATTGTATGTACCGAGCGCCTTCAGCGAGCGGGTGCCCGCGAAGGCATGCGCAATAAGCGATGACGCGAGGGGATGCTGGGTACTTGCGCCAAGGCCGCCAATGAACAGCGCCACGACGAGGCCAGCGACTCCGCTGCTGAGACCGGCAAATATGTAGCCAAGTCCTGCGAGCGCGGTGCCGAGCGCAAGCACCGTCGCGGCGCCGAAACGTTCAGCTACAAAACCCGCCGGAATTTGCAAGCCCGCGAGCGTGCCGGAAAAGACCGTTCTCATCAGACCGAGCGCCGCAAAACCGAGGCCGAATTCGCCCTGCCAGATCGACAACATCACGTAGACGAGATCGGTGTACCCGTCATGCAGCGCATGCGCACCGCAGGCAACGCCGAGAGCACGCCGCTCTGCGGTCTTCGCCGAAGCAGGATCCGGCGCCGTCGAGTCATCCGTGGTCGCGCTCATACGTGCCAGCTTAACAGAAAGAATATCGTCAGGTGGCAAAGCGGACATGCATCACGTCGCCGTCCGCAACGACGTAATCTTTGCCTTCCAGCCGCATCTTCCCGGCGTCGCGCGCGCCCGCTTCTCCTCCGCAGGCAACGTAGTCGTCATAGGCAATGGTTTCGGACCTGATGAAGCCGCGTTCGAAGTCAGTGTGAATGACGCCTGCCGCCTGATGCGCCTTGGTACCGTGGGTGATAGTCCACGCGCGCGCTTCCTTCGGACCGACCGTGAAGTAGGTTACAAGGTGCAAAAGCGCGTAGCCGGCGCGCACGAGACGGTCGAGCCCAGTCTCCTTTAGTCCGACAGCCTCAAGATATTCCGCGCGTTCTTCCGATGGCAGCGTCGCGATCTCCGATTCGATCTTGGCAGAGATCACAACCGCAGCTGCACCTTCAGACTTCGCCCGCTCTTCGACCTTGCCGGAGAAATCATTTCCAGTCGCAGCGGACGCTTCGTCCACATTGCACGCATAGAGTACCGGCGCAGATGTCAGCAAACCCAGAGAGTGAAACAACTTTTCTTCCTCAGCCTTGCGCTCGACCAGACGCGCCGGTTTCCCGTCACGCAGGAGAACGAGGGTGCGGTTGACAAGTTCAAGAGTTTCCTTAGCAAGCTTGGCATCTTCACCGCTGCCTTTCGCTTTTTTCTCTAAATTGTCGATGCGCTTTTCCAGGCTATCGAGATCGGCCAGCATCAGCTCGGTTTCGATCGTCTCGATGTCGGCAATGGGATCGATCTTGCCTTCCACGTGCGTGACATCCCTGTCCTCAAAACAGCGCACCACATGCACGATCGCATCGACCTCGCGAATGGTGGCGAGAAACTGGTTGCCGAGACCTTCGCCCTTGGATGCGCCCCGCACGAGCCCGGCAATATCGACGAATGTGATGCGCGTCGGAATGATCTGCGCCGACTTGCCAAGCACCGCAAGTTTGTCAAGCCGCGCGTCCGGCACTGCAATCTCGCCGACGTTCGGCTCGATCGTGCAGAATGGATAGTTGGCGGCCTGTGCGGCCGCAGTCTGTGTCAAAGCATTGAAGAGTGTCGACTTGCCCACATTTGGCAGGCCGACAATGCCGCATTTAAATCCCATGATCTTATTGTCTCTATGTCAGTATTCTTATTTGGAGTCGGACAATTCATCGTCCGCTTCGTCGGCGAAGCCCTTTGCTTCCATGGCGAGATGGACCTTGTTTTGAAACGATGAATCCCTCCCCTCGACGAGAAGCGGAGCGTTGTCGGCCACCACATCGCACAAGGCCTCGACCCACGCCCATTCGCTTTTCGCGAAGTCGCCGAGCACGTGCATCGGGACCAACTCCTTGATGTCCGGCTTACCGATGCCGATGCGCACGCGCTTGTACTCGTTGCCGATGTGGGCGGTTATCGAGCGCAAACCATTATGGCCTGCAACACCCCCGCCAACCTTCACCCTGACTTTCGCCGGCGACAGATCGACTTCGTCATGAAACACCACGATGCTGCCGGCATCGAGCTTATAGAAATTCGCCGCCTCTCCGACTGCTCTGCCTGACTCATTCATATATGTGCCGGGCAAAAGCAGAAGGATACGCTCCTTCGCAATATTGCCTTCCACTGCAACGCCTTGAAACCGTCGCCGCCACGGCGAGAGTTCATGGCGGCGCGCAATCGCCTGCACCGCCATGAACCCGATGTTATGGCGGTTGCCGACATGCTTGGGACCGGGATTGCCGAGGCCGACGAAAAGCAGCATGGCGTGAACGGCGCTCGCCTAGAGTTTGCCGATTACGCAAACGCTGACAGTGAGACCCGAACGAGGCCTCACTTCTTCTCTGGCTTCGCTGCCGCGGCGGCGGTAGGTGCGGCACCACCAGCAGGAGCCGCGCCAGGCGCCGCGCCAGGCGCTGCAGCTGGGGCAGCTCCTGGAGCCGCGCCTTCGGCAGTGGGTGCAGCGCCGGTTGCCGCGGCGGCTGCGGCGGCTGCCGCTGCTGCTGCGGCCGCTTCGGCGGCGGCCTTCATTTCTTCCGCATAGCCAGACGGCGGCACGACGGTCACGAGCGTCATGTCGGGGCGTCCGATCACGCGGATATTCTTTGGAAGCGTTACGTCGGTCAGGTGTTTCGAGTGATTGATGTCTAGGCTGGAAATATCGACGTCGATCGATTCCGGAATCGCATCCGCCGGGCACACCACTTCGACAGTGTGCGTGACGATGTTCACCGCGCCACCGCGTTTCACGCCCGGTGCCTGATCTGCATTGAGCACGTGCACAGGAATGTGCACGCGAATGGAGGCGCCTTCCGACACCCGCAGAAAGTCGACATGCATCGGCAGGTCCTTGATCGCGTCGAGCTGGAAGTCGCGCGGAATGACCCGATGCTTGGTGCCGTCCACATCGATGTTGTAGAGCGTGGTGAGGAAGCGCCCGGCGTAGATGCGCTGGCGCAGTTCATCATGATCGACCAGGACCATGAGCGGGGGCTTGTTCTCTCCGTAAATCACGCCCGGCACTTTGCCGGTGCGACGCGCAGCCCGAGCGGCCCCCTTGCCGCCTTTCGGACGTGCCGTCGCTTTCATTTCATGGACGGTCGCCATTGTAATCCCTCATCTAAGTCGATGGAAAAAGGCGGCTTTTTTTCGCCGCCTGCGCACGCGGCAAGCCTCCAGGGGTGCCGGGGACCGCGAACGGGGCGGGTTATAGCGGCAGCTCTCCAAAAGGGCAAGAAAACCGCGCTGACCCGTAATCAGGGGGTCTTTTCGGACGAACCCTTAGCCTTCTTGCTGGGCTTTTCCGCCTTGGCTTCCAGAGCCGCGATCCGTGCCTTCAGGGCCTCATTCTCTTCCCGCGCCAGACGCGCCATATCCTTGACCGCCTCGAACTCCTCACGTTTGACCACGTCGAGATCGCGCAAAATCCTTTCAGCCTGACTGCGCAACAGGGTGTCAAATTCGCGGCGCACCCCCTGCGCCACGCCTGCCGCATCGTTCATCAAGCGCGCCATCTCGTCGAAAAAGCGGTTGCTGGTCTGGGTCATATTTCGCCTCCGGCACCGGATTGCTTCACAATGGCGATCCGGCCGTGCCGCCGCAAGACCTGACGTGCTAGCACTTCTCGGCGGGGCGAACGTTCCACAGAAGCGGATCTCGCAATGCCTGTACTTGTCATCCCCTATCCGACCTTCGACCCGGTGCTGGTCCAGCTCGGGCCCTTCGCCATCCGCTGGTACGCCCTCGCCTATATCTTCGGCATCCTGATCGGCTGGGGTTACGCGCGCCTACTAATCCGCTCGACAAAATTGTGGGGGCGCAAGGCACCGATGTCGGTGAACGACTTCGATGATTTCGTTCTGTGGGTGACGATGGGCATCATCTTGGGTGGCCGTATTGGTTACGTGCTCTTTTACAATCTCCCCTACTTCGTCGAGCATCCACTCGAAATCGTGCAGCTGTGGAATGGCGGCATGTCGTTTCATGGTGGGTTCATCGGCTGCGTGCTCGCGGTCTTGTTGTTTGGATACACGCGCGGCATCTCCGTTCTTTCGCTTGGCGATCTCACCTGCGCAGCCGGTCCCATTGGCTTGTTCCTGGGCCGACTCGCCAATTTCATAAACGGAGAGTTGTGGGGCCGTCCCACGGACGTGCCCTGGGCCATGATATTTCCGAATGGCGGGCCGTTGCCGCGACACCCCAGTCAACTTTATGAGGCCGGGCTCGAAGGTTTGTTGCTGTTTACCGTCCTAGCGCTTCTCGTACGCGCTGGCGCGCTGAAGCGACCCGGCCTGATCATCGGATGCTTTGCTGTCGGCTATGCCCTCGCTCGCACGTTCTGTGAGTTCTTCCGCGAACCGGATGCCCAGCTTGGATTTCTTTGGGGCGGAGCAACCATGGGCCAGTTGCTGTCCGTGCCGCTGTTCCTCGCCGGTCTTTGCTTTATTTTCTATGCGCTGAAGCACCCATCGCTTCGGAGACTCTAGTGGAGGAAAACTCAGCGCTGGAAGTTGAGATCCGCCGCCGCATCGAGCTGGGCGGGCCGATGCCTGTCGCCGAGTACATGACACTGTGTCTGCTCGACCCCACACACGGCTACTACACAACTCACGACCCGTTCGGCGCGCGAGGTGATTTCATCACTGCGCCCGAGGTCAACCAGATGTTCGGCGAACTGATCGGTATCTGGGCGTCTGCCGTATGGAAACAGATGGGTGCGCCCGAGAACGTGCGTTTGATCGAGCTCGGCCCGGGTCGCGGCACGATGATGAAAGACGCATTGCGGTCAGCGCAAATCGTGCCGGAGTTTCGCGCAGCAATCGTGTTGCACCTGGTCGAGATCAGTCCTGCTTTGCGAGCGCAGCAGGAAAAGACACTGGAAGGCGCAGGGATTCCAGTCACCTGGCACCGCTCGCTGGTTGATGTGCCGAAAGGGCCCGCGATCATCTTCGCAAACGAATTTTTCGATGCTTTGCCGATCAACCAGGCGGTAAAAACCGAGCGCGGCTGGCATGAACGGCGAATCCAGATTGATCCATCAGGACAGCTGGCATTCACGACCGCGCCGGAGCCGATGCCATTCTTCCAGAACTTGCTGCCGCCGACATTGCGTGCGCCGCGCACAGGTGCCGTTTTCGAATGGCGCGCCGACACCGCGGGCATCGAGGTTGGCCGGTGCGTTGCGGACAACCAAGGCGCCGCGCTGGTGATCGACTACGGTCACTCTGAGACCGCGCTCGGTGAAACTTTGCAGGCCGTTGGTCAGCACGCCTACGCCGATCCGCTCACATATCCGGGTCATATCGACCTGACCGCACATGTAGACTTCCAGTCGTTGACGCGCGCCGTCGAAGCCATGGGTACGGTTGGGTATGGGCCGGTCGAACAGTCGCAATTCCTGCGGCGACTGGGTATCGAACGCCGGGCCGCCGCACTGAAGGCAAACGCCCCACGGCCTGCCGAGATTGACCGGGCGCTCGAGCGTTTGATCGGCCGTAACCGGGATGCGATGGGCGAACTGTTCAAGGTCACCGCCTTCGCCCATCCATCAGTGGGCGTGCCTCCCGGATTTGAGACCTAATCGCTGGCCGCGCGATCTTGCAGGTCCTATCTATTCAGTCGATGCACAGGTATCGGAACGAAATGCTCCAAGCCGCCACACTTGCCACTCTCGAGCGCATTCGCCACGCGTTTTTCACGCGCTCCGGCGGTGTGTCGGAGGGTGTTTATGCTTCGCTCAATGGCGGCGTCGGTTCTCGCGATACGCCGGACAAAGTGGCCGAAAACCGCGCACGCATGGCGGCGGTACTCGGAGTGACCCCCGATCGCTTGCTCACCGCGTATCAAATTCACTCCCCGAACGTTGTGGTCGCTGATGAGCCATGGACTCCCGAAAATCGGCCGCGAGCCGATGCCATTGTCACGCGCGTTCCGCGATTGGCGATCGGCGTATCAACAGCCGACTGTGGACCATTGCTTTTCGCCGACAGTGCCGCTGGAGTGATCGGAGCCGCGCACGCAGGATGGCGCGGCGCGCTTACAGGCGTGATTGAAGCAACGATCGCCGCGATGGAGCGACTGGGCGCCGACCGCGATCGCGTCAGCGTCGCACTCGGACCAACCATTCGCCAGCAAAGCTATGAAGTCGGTCCAGAGTTCGTCGAGCGGTTCCTGACGGCCGAGCGGACGAATGCAAGCTTCTTTGCACCGTCGCAACGAAATGGCCACGCGATGTTCGATCTCACGGGCTATATCGCGCAACGCGTCCGACAGGCCGGCATTACGCGGTTCGAAGACCTCGGCTTGTGCACATATGCCGAGCCAGCGCGCTTCTTCAGCTATCGGCGCACTACACTGCACGCCGAGCCCGACTATGGTCGGCATGTCAATGCCATTGTGCTTGCCGAGTGATGTTTTGCGACTGGACTCCCCCGCGCGCTTCCCGTTAGGCTTTGCCCAGGCCGAAGAGACCAAGTACAAGGATCAGGCCGGGCGGGGTAGTCGATGGAGTGGGGTTCGGGTCGCCGCACGACCGGCGAGCTGCGGCGCGTTGGGTGCCTCGGCAGTTTATTGACCGTCCTCTGCGCATTGGCGCTAGCCGGATGCAATCCCGATAACCAGAGCCTGTCGGCGGCTCAACCACGCGGCGCAACTGTCGCCTTTGATTCCCTCGACGGATTGCCGCCTGGACAATTCCAAAAACTGGTCGGCGATCTCAACGAAGAGGCACAGTCCCGCCGTCTCGCGGTGATTTCACGCGAACAGACTTCCGCCTATCGCGTGCGGGGCTATCTCGCCGTCAAGGTGACAAAGCGGCGAACCACGGTCGCGTGGGTTTGGGACGTGTTCGACCAGAGCGAACAACGGGTGCTGCGCGTCAGCGGGGAGGAAACCGCGAAAACCCGAAACCGCGATGCCTGGGCTGCCGCAGATGACGCAATGCTGCGCCGGATCGCCAGCACCAGTGTGGAGCAACTGGCCGCCTTCCTGACCTCGCCCGAGGTGGCGCCGGGAACGGCGCCTTCCATGGTGGAGCCACAGGTGGCTATGGCGCCGCCCGCCGAGTCCTCACCTGAAGCAGCCGGCATATTCCGTGTATCCCGGCCCGATCCCATACAGCCGTCCGTAACCGACCCGGCACCCCTGCCCGCGGCGACGTCGGAACAAGAAGCGGTGACGCTCACAGCGTCCGCCCACTAGGCTCCGTTCAGCATCGCTTAGACCGATGAGCATATTGCCGGGCCGTGCCCGCCTTGATATGACCACGCCGCCTGTGGCGCGGGAGTAAGGGCGAGGAGTGAAGATGTCGGGCAAGAACGGAGCGATCAAGCTCGTCGCCGGCAATTCCAATCCTGCCTTGGCGCAGGGAATCTCGAACTACCTGAAACTTCCGTTGGCGAAGGCGGTCGTCCGCCGTTTCGCCGACATGGAGATCTTCGTCGAGATTCAGGAGAATGTGCGCGGCGCGGACGTGTTCGTAATTCAATCGACCTCGTTCCCTACAAACGACCACTTGATGGAATTGTTGATCATCATCGACGCGCTGCGGCGCTCTTCCGCGCGGCGCATTACAGCCGTCATTCCCTATTTCGGCTACGCCCGTCAGGATCGCAAACCAGGCCCGCGGACGCCGATCTCGGCAAAGCTGGTCGCCAATCTGATCACCCGTGCCGGCACTGACCGTGTCATGACGCTCGACCTGCATGCGGGGCAGATTCAGGGCTTTTTCGATATTCCGACCGACAATCTCTACGCGTCGCCGGTCATGGTCCGCGACATTCGCGACCGCTTCAAACTCGACAATGTCATGGTGGTGTCACCCGATGTCGGCGGTGTCGTGCGCGCGCGGGGACTGGCGAAACGCATCAATGCCCCGCTTGCCATCATCGACAAGCGACGCGAACGCGCTGGCGAGTCCGAGGTCATGAATGTGATCGGCGACGTCAGCGGTTACACGTGCGTCCTTGTGGATGACATTGTCGATTCGGGCGGCACTCTCGTGAACGCGGCAGACGCTCTGCTCGAGAACAAGGCCAAAGCCGTGTACGCCTACATCAGCCATGGAGTCTTGTCTGGTGGTGCTGCCAAGCGCATCGCAGGTTCGCGATTGAAGGAGCTGGTGATTACCGACTCCATCCAGCCGACAAAGGAAATCCTGGCCGCTGGTAACATTCGCATACTCGAAATCGCGTCACTGATCGGTGAAGCGATCGGGCGCACAGCTGCCGAAGAGTCAGTTTCGAGCCTGTTTGACTGAAGGCGCCCGCGACGCCTGAGGGCCGTACCGGCCATCGCTGTCCGCTCCTTACCCCCTCAAGTTATCCACCAAAGAGTGACTCCACCGCAGCATTCGTTGTGGAGAGTCAGTCCCGCACGGTTGCCTATGACTCGCAAATCACGGCTCATGACACTTGACGATGTCTTTGGCGGGCGGAATCAGCCGGGTTATAGTCGAATCGCTTGGTGATTCGTTTTTGCCGTCAAGGCAGCCCGTAAAATCCTGCGTCAAGGTGCGGACCGAGCCCCCATCCCGGGTCTTCCGCGATGTGCGGTGGCGTGCGTTTCCTCTCGCTCCATTCAGCAAAGCGGAGACGTAATGTCCCTGACAAATTACGCGGAAGAGCCCCGCATCAATCCCCTCGACGTCGTGGAGCGCCTGGCCACAGGCAACGACTGGTCATTCGAGCGCGCTAGTGACGACGAAATTACCATTTTGGTCACTGGGCGTTGGACCGACTATCAGCTCTCCTATACGTGGATGAGTGATATCGAAGCCCTGCATCTGGCTTGTGCGTTTGATCTGCGGGTGCCGGAACGAAGAAGGGCCGACGTCCAGGCATTGATTTCCCTCATAAACGAGAGGCTTTGGGTCGGGCACTTCGATCATTGGAATTCGGAAGGCGTCATGATGTTTCGCCATGCGCTGATCCTGGCGGGGGGAACCGAGGCCTCGGGCAAGCAATGCGAGGCGTTGCTTGGCACCGCGCTTGAGGCTTGCGAACGCTACTTTACTGCTTTTCAATTCGTGGTCTGGGCCGGCAAGGGTGCGCGCGAGGCGCTCGATGCCGCCATGTTCGAAACCTCGGGCGAGGCGTAAGGCCGCTGATCGGCCATGGCCATCCGTAATGTCAGACGACTAGGTGAATTTCGCGGCACCCTCGTTCTTGTCGGCGCGGGCAAGATGGGCAGCGCGATGCTTGATGGCTGGCTCGGGCGCGGGCTCGATCCAAAGAAGATAACCGTCATCGAGCCGCAACCGGTCAAAGCGGTGAAGGCACTGGCGCGCCGCGGAGTTAAACTCAACCCGAAGAACAGAATCGGCGTAGCCAGCGCGATCGTGATCGCCGTAAAGCCGCAAAGCGCGCCAGAGGCCTTGCCCCCGCTCGCCCGCTATATCGACAAAGCGACGCTCGTGCTGTCCATCATGGCCGGTCGGACGATCGGTTTCCTCGAAAAATCGTTACCGGCCGGAACGGCAATCGTTCGCGCAATGCCGAACACCCCCGCTGCGATCGGTCGGGGCATCAGCGTCGCGGTGGCCAACGCGAAGATTTCGAAGCGTCACCGCAAGCAGGCGTCGGATCTCCTCGCGGCGATCGGCAAGGTCGAATGGGTTCTCGACGAAGCGCTCATGGACGCGGTGACGGCGCTGTCCGGGTCGGGACCCGCCTACATATTTCTGTTGGCAGAATGCATGGCTCGCGCAGGCGTTGCCGCCGGCTTGCCGCCGGACCTGGCGACTCGCCTCGCTTGTGAAACTGTTGCCGGCTCGGCAGAACTGTTGCACCGATCGGATATAGACGCGGCGACGCTGCGGCAGAATGTAACATCCCCAGGCGGCACAACCGCGGCCGCCCTCGAAGTTCTTATGGGTCCCGGGGGTTTCGACCAACTTCTGACGCAGGCCATTGACGCCGCCACCCGGCGCTCGCGGGATCTCGCGGGCTAGTTCCCGCCCTAGCACGGTCGTCATTGGGGCCTTACATTTAATGTGTAGTGAACGCCATGGGAGGTCGTCATGGCCCGCAAATCCAAGCGCCGTCGCAGGGCTGCCCCACCGCAGCGTCCGGTAGCTGCATCCAGCGATCGTGAGAAAGTCATCGCCGCACTCATGGCGCTCCTTGCCGAAAGGCGCTTTGAACAAATCGGCCTTGCGGAGGTCGCCGGCCAGGCCGGGCTCAAGCTTTCGCAATTGCGCGCTGAATTTGGCTCGACGCTTGCCATCCTCGCTGCGCACATAAAGGAAATCGATCGTGCTGTCCTCGCGGGCGGTGATGTGGATATAGCCGAAGAACCGGCGCGCGAACGTCTTTTCGACGTGCTAATGCGGCGGCTGGAAGTCCTCGCTCCGTACAAGGAAGCAATTCGCTCGATCATGCGCTCGGCCCGACGAAGCCCCGGGCTCGCCGTTGCTCTCAACGCGATGGCTGTTCGATCGCAGCATTGGATGCTCGAGGCGGCCGGCATACGCGCGTCCGGTCCGTGGAGCGCGCTGAGGGCGCAAGGAGCTGCGCTCATGTTCGCACGGGTCCTGTCCGTCTGGGTGGATGACGAGGAGCAAGGGCTCGACCGGACGATGGCGGCGCTCGATCGCGGCCTCAACAGCGCTGAGCGTTGGGCCGGATTTCTCGACGATCTTTGCGCCCTGCCCTGTATGTTCCGCGGGCCTAGACGACGCCGCCGGGCACGTGGTGAGGAAGCAGAAGCTGCCTAGACCGGCACGCGTACCGTCGCTCGCAGACCTCCGAGCGGACTTTCGCCCAGCGTAATCTCGCCGCCATGCGAACGCGCGATATCGCGCGCGATCGCCAGCCCGAGACCGGTCCCACCCTCATCCTGATTGCGCGCGTCATCAAGCCGCAGAAACGGTTTGAATACTTCCTCACGCAAGTTCGCGGGGATGCCAGGACCGTCATCATCGACCGTAACAGTGAGATACCGATGATCGCGGTGACCGACGATTGCAATCGACGATGCAAAGCGCGCCGCGTTCGATACAAGATTGCTGAGGCAGCGTTTGAAAGCCGCAGGGCGAACGGTAACGATTGGCGGCCCGTGAAAAACGACACTTGTCCTGTGTCCGTGGCGCTCGGCGTCGACCTGCAACTCTTCCAGAAATTCCGCCATATCTGTCTGAGCCGAAGTCTCGCCGCTGTCGCCGCGCGCAAAAGCGAGATAGGCCTCCAGCATTCGGGCCATCTCGTCGGTATCCTTCTTCATCGCGTCGACTTCCGGCGAGTCTTTGATCAGAGCCAATTCGAGCTTGAAGCGCGTAAGCACTGTCCGCAGATCGTGCGACACGCCCGCCAGCATCGCCGTACGCTGTTCCATCGCGCGTTCAATGCGCGTCTTCATCTCGATAAACGCAGCGGCCGCGCGCCGCACCTCGCGCGCGCCACGCGGTCGGAAGTTTGGCGCTTCTCGGCCCTTACCGAAACTTTCCGCAGCATCAGCAAGTCGGAGGATGGGCTTGATCTGATTGCGCAGGAAAATGATCGCAACGATCAGCAGCACTGTCGAAGTACCGACCATCCACAGCAGAAAGATT
>Ga0310916_10000006_pt1 | contig 72073 bp, 79 predicted proteins | sample GREbulkMGLF176_FD_203444 | JGI IMG/M metagenome (GOLD analysis project Ga0310916, IMG submission 203444) | Lab enrichment of tropical soil microbial communities from Luquillo Experimental Forest, Puerto Rico - GRE.bulkMG.LF176 | ecosystem: Environmental > Terrestrial > Soil > Tropical forest >...
GATCAACACGCGAGGCGCCGTGTGAAGCGGTTGCGTCAGGGCGCTTTTCGGTCCCAAATGGCGTGGATTCGTTTGCCGATGGGAGGCCCGTGATGACCGTGATGACCAGGCCGCAACAGAGCGTCCGACTCGAACCCGTACACCCGAAACCCGAGGAGGCGCACACCATGCCGTATGCCCCGGCGGTGCGGATTGTCGGGGCGTGCGATCTGATGTTCCTGTCAGGCGCGACGCCTTCGCCCCTTTATCACAAGCATCCTCACGTCAACGCCGAGCACGTGCACCCGCACTCGATAGAGGAACAGACCACGCGGGCCATGGAAGCGATCAAGTCGATCCTGGACGAGGTTGGCGCCGGCTGGCGCGATGTGGTGAAGGTGACGAAGTATTTGACGGATTTCCGCGATGCCGACGCCATGCACGCGACCATGGGCAAATATTTCGGCGACTGGCGTCCGGCGAGCACGACGGTATGCATCAACCAGCTGTCGTCACCGGGAGCACGTATCGAACTCGACATGATCGTGGCATTGCCGAAGAAGTCCGGCTGAGATTTTTTAATCACGCGCCAGCGACACGATCGGACAATCATGGCTTCTCTCCCTCCTCATTTGGCGCGCATTGTTGAGGCCGAATACCCGCGCTTTTCCGAAGCGGAGATGACGCAGCGGCGTGCAGCTGTTGAAAGGCTGCTGACACAGGCCGAATGCGACCATCTTCTTTTCTGCGGCGCCAACCGGTTCGGTTCGGTCGTGCAGTGGCTCACGCAATGGCCCGTCACCGCCGAGGCAGTTGGGATATTCACGCCGCGTGAGCGCGACGCTCTTTTCGTGCAATATGTCAATCATGCCCCACAGGCGCAGATCCTCGCCGACAAGGCGGACGTCAAATGGGGCGGTGAGTCTTCTATCGCTGCGGCGACGGAAGCGCTCAAGCGGCGCGGCGCGCGACAGGATCGCGTCGCAACCATGGGACCTGTCAGCGCCGAGCAGCATGCGGCGCTTTCGGCAAAATTCGGCAAGCCGAAAAGCCTTAACCGCGATTATGTCCGGCTGCGTCAGGTGAAGTCGACCGAGGAGCTTGATTGGCTGCGCGTCGGTGCGTATTTCAGCGACCTTGGCATGGCGGCGCTGCGCGATGCGTCAAAACCTGGTCTGAACGAACGCGAGCTGGGTGACTTAGTCGAGCGCTCCTACGTGTCTCAAGGTGCGATCAACGTCATTCATTACATTGGCGTCACTGCGATGGGTGCGCCCGACCTTGGCGTGCCTCGTCAGTTTCCGCGCCGGCGTCGCTTGCGATCGGGTGACGTTATTGTGGCCGAGATCAGCGCGGCTTTCTGGGATCATCCCGGACAGGTTCTGCGCAGCTTTTCGCTCGGCGAGCCGAACCAGCTCTATCGCGAACTTCACGCGGCAGCGGATGCGGCGTTCGATTCAATCGCGGCGGTGCTCAAGGCCGGCGCTACACCATCGCAGGTGATCGAGGCATCCGGCGTGATCGAGGACGCAGGCTTCACCATCATCGACGATCTGCTGCACGGTTATGGTGGCGGATATCTTCCGCCGATCCTTGGTTGCAGGAGCCGCCCAGCGGGTCCGGTGCCGCAGGATCTGTTTCGCGCCGGGCAGACCGTCGTGATCCAGCCGAACGTTGTCACGCGCGATGGCAAGGCTGGCGTACAAACCGGCGAAATGGTCGTGATCACCGAAAGCGGCATCGAGCGCATGCACGCGGTGCCACGCGGGCTTGTTGCGCTTTAGCAGCCTGCTTACGCGGGCATAAGCGGGTGGTGTGGCTCTCCCAGCTGCTCTTTCATCCAATCCGCACTTTGCGGGCGCCATCGGTAGGCGCGGTTGGTAGCGATGTGGTTGCCATCCTCGATCATCATGAGTTCAACGGGCCCTTTTGCTTCGCGGGCCAGGCGTTCCGCGTCCTTGGCCGGAACGATACGGTCCAGGCGGCCGTTCACGATAAACAACGGGCAAGTAATGTTCTGCGCTACGCCCTCGAGAGACAGCGTGTTGGCATTCTTGCGGGCATCTTCGGGCGTCCTGCAGTGGCTGCGAACGCGAAAGGCCTGTCGCGTCAGTTCCGGTAATCCGTCCCAGGCCGCTCCCCAATTGAACGGCCCGCCGAGCGCGATGCAGGCCTTGATGCGCTTATCGAACGCCGCGGCACGTGGCGCGTAGTAGCCGCCGAGACTGACGCCCCACATGCCGATCCGCCCGGCATCTAGGTCGGACCGCTTCTCCACAAAATCGATCACGGCCTTCACCGGCGCCTCGAAGTCGCCGCGAATGGGAAAATCATATTGCGCTTCGCCCTGGCCGGGGCCTTCGAAGATGAGCGTTGCAATGCCGCGTGCAAGAAACGGCGCTTCGTAAGCGTCACCTTCTTCCTTTGTTGAGTCGAGGCCGACTGCCATTACGACGACCGGCGGCCGTTCAACGCCGACCGGCTTGCGCAGGATGCCGGCCATGGTGCTGCCTTCATATGGAATTTCGACGCGTTCGCCGGGCGGCAGCAAGTGAGGAAGTGCAGCCTGTCGACATTCGATCTGCTTTTTGTGCGCGGCTTTCATCTGCGCCTGATCGTGCACGAACAGGAAGGAGGCAAAATGATAGTAGACGCCGGCGCGTTGCAGGCATTCTCCCGCTGTGAGGAAATACTTTTTCGCCAACGCCTGACGGCCCAGCTGCTCGTGATGTGCTGCGCGCGCCGACCAGGCGCTGCACCAGCCGTTGTACGAGGAAATAGAACCGGTGACTTCTTCGAAGTCGGTCAGGACTACGCCGTTGGCCACGAAGCGGGGTCCCCAATGGGCGATAGCGGCCTTGAGCAAGGGGTCGGATGACATATGAAATTTCCTCGTGAAGCTCGATGAAGCCGCTAGGTCGACTTTTCGTCCCGGCGATACCACGGCATGAAGTGTCGCGTCGACCAGTTCACCAGCAGCTCGAAGCCGACGCCGAACGCCGCGAGCAAAAGCACGCCGACGAACGCCTCGTTGTGGTGATAGGAGCGGGAATTGTAAAGGATGTAGTAGCCGATCCCGCCGACCGAAAGAAAGAACTCGGCAACCACAGCGCCGATCAGCGCTCGGCCGGCGGCAAGCCGGAAGCCCGCGAGCAGATAGGGCATCGAGGACGGCAGCACGATGTCAATCAACGTTCGCAGGCGCCCCGACCTGAACGAGCGCGAGACTTCAAGATAGTCGCGCGGCACGGAGCGGGCTCCGTCCGCGACGTTCATCGTGATAGCGAATATTGCGGCGAAGATGATGGTCGCGATGCGGGCGCCGCTCGAATAGCCGAACCACAAAGAAAACAGCGGCAACACCACGATCATCGGCATCGCGTTGAAGAAGTTGATGTACACGCGGAATACGCGATCGAATGTGGTGCTGCGGCCCATCAGCAGCCCGAGAATCGTGCCGACGACGATCGTCATCACCAATCCTTCCGCAACCGCCACAAGGGTCGAACCGAGTGCCTGCAGAAACGCCGGCTCGGTGAGCACTTTCGGAATGGCCCAAATGACGGTGGTCGGCTTCGCCACGTAGGCCGGAGCGGAGGCGCGCACCACGACTTCCCAGGTGAGCAGAATCACAAATCCCGTGATCAGTCGCGGCAACCAGGCGCCGGACAATCCGCTCGACGCACTCTGCGTCTTCTGACCATCCGCAACGGCTGTGCTGAGAGCTTGTTCGGCCACGCTACTGTCTCCAGCGTGCGAAGTGCTGCTCGATGAGCAAGCCAAGTCGCGTCAGAGCGACACCGAGCAGCCCGATGACCAGCATCGACGCGAATACGCCGCCCGTGTCGAAATTCTGCGAGGCGCTCATGATGAGTTGACCGAAGCCGGTTGCCGACAGGAAGAATTCGGCCGCGATCATTCCGACCAGCGCACGGCCGATCGCCTGACGAACGCCCGTCATCGTGTACGGCAGGGTGTAAGGCAACATGACCTCGCGCCACAGCGCCCACTCGCTCGAGCGGAACGACTTCGCAACTTCGATCAGCTCAGGTTTGATGCTGCGTGCGCCTTCAACGGTGTTGTAGAGCACGGGAAAAACCGCGAACAGGAAAACGACCAGCAGCTTTGGCGCAAAGCCGAAACCCATCATCGAGAGGATGAAAGGGATCAATGCCACCATCGGCGTTGCATAGAGGATCATGATGTAGGGTTCGACACCCACACGCAGGATGCGGACGCGGGCGAGGAGCAGGCCAAGCGGCATTCCGACGATCAGGGCGAGCCCGAATCCGGCAAGGAAGAGTTTTGTCGAATCAACCAACTGAGAAATGAAATTGCCGCTGACCGTCAGCTGCCAAAGGCGCGCAATTGTCGTCGAGAACGGCACCATGAAGGCTGGGCTGGAGTTACGCCCGGCAACTTCCCAGAGCGCAATGCCCGCGAAAATGCTGAACCAGAAGGGTGCGTGACGGCGGAGTGCTTTTGACTGCAAGGTGACTGTCCGATCATCAACTGGTCTTCCCGGGGCTCGGCGTATCTCGGGAAGATGACTCTCACTTCACCATTGCGTTGGCATCTTTCCAGATGCTGGCGTCGACGAGTTTGTCGTAGCTGACCGGTTCCTTGTCGGGATTGATCGAACCGATCTTCTTCATGAGAGCAGCGACCGCCTCAATCTTGTCGCGCGGCATGCCGTCGTCCTTGGCGGCCCAGAAGTCGATATCGAGGAACGCCTTGAGCGCTGCCTTGTTCACTTCTTTATTGTGTCCGGTGATGGAGGCGATTTCAGCGACGGTATCGGCGTTTTTCGGGTCCCGCATGAAGCGCGCGGCTTCAATCATCCCGGCAACGGTGCGCACGATGGCGTCACGGTTTTTCGCCAGATTGTCCTTCCGCGCGACCATGATCAGGTAGTGGCTGGTCGGATTGGTGTTCTTCATCGCCAGCAGGATATTGAGCTTCTTGCCCTGGTGCTCGATCTCGGCGAGGTCGTCGAGATGCAGCACGGCATACTTTAGCTGGCCGGCGAGCAGGGCCGGTCCCGGTGTCGAACCCAAGGCGATCTGCTTGGTGTCTTCGATTTTCACGCCAGGGCAGCCGGTCAGCATCGAGCGCAGCGCCACTGAACGTGCACCGTTGATCGAGTCGACACCAACATCCTGCCCCACTATGTCCTTGCATGTCTTGCCGGTTTCGGTGGTGCCGATGACCCAATCCGGATTGGGCATGCCGTAGACAGCGACTAGTGGCACATCAGCGTTCGAAACCTGGTTGATCACCGGCGGCGTTGGCGACCAGGCCATGTCGATGTCGCCGGCCACGACCGCGCGGGCTGCGGCGGTACCATTGTCGAACGGACGGATTTCAACATCGACGCCATGCTTCTTGAAGAAGCCTTGCTTTTCCGCGACGAAGGCGATCGTGACCGAATAGATCGGCGGAACGCCCGGAATAGCGACGACGATCTTCTTGCCCTGGGCCACCGCGGCAGTAAGCGATGCGGCAAGCAGGATTGCGCCTGCCGCCAATGCGATTGTTCTATGGATCATTGAATCCTCCCTCTACAGCTTCATTTTCTTATTCAGGCTCAACGTTCGAGATGGAATTCGGCTTCGCGCGCCTCCCGCATCAGCGTGCCCCAGACCTGCTCGCGCAACTCGGCGAAGCGCGGTTCGCGCAAGGTCTCTCGCGTGCGCGGCTGTGGCAGGTCGATGGTGATTGTTTCGTGAATGCTCGACGGCCGTCCCTTGAGTACGATGACCCGGTGACCGAGGAGCACAGCTTCTTCGATCGAGTGGGTAACGAAAATCATTGCGGTCGGCCGCTGTTCCCAGATACGCAACAATTCGAATTGCAGGATCTCGCGCGTCTGCGCATCGACGGCGGCAAACGGTTCGTCCATCAGCAGCACGTTGGGTTCGACGGCAAGTGCGCGAGCTAGACCGCAGCGCTGCTGCATGCCGCCGGACATCTGGTAGGGAAATGCGTTTTCGAAACCGCTCAGGCCCACCAGCTTGATGAATTCCGGAACCTTGCGTTCGATATCGGCGCGCGGTGCGCCGGCCATCCGCAAGCCATAGGCGACGTTTTCGAACACAGTCTTCCACGGGAACAGGCCGAAATGCTGGAAGACCATCGCCACACCGGAGATCGGCTCCGTGATGCGCACATTGCCGACGCGGATTTCACCGGCGTCGTGCGGCAAAAGCCCATCGATGCAGCGCAAGAGGGTGGTCTTGCCGCAGCCGGAGGGACCGACAATTGCAACGATCTCGCGCTTACCGACGTCGAAGTCGATATTGCGGAAGACCTCGAGCGTACCGTAGCGCTTGCCCAGACCGCGGACGCGGATCCGTGGTTCACCTTTGGCAACCCGCGAAGCAGGGGCGGATCGGACGGCGGAAGACGCCATTGCTTGACTGGTCACTCGGCGGGCTGCTTTGCGGGTTTGGCGTTGATCTTGGCCCAGTAGTCCTGGGCCTGCTTTGAACGCTGCAATGCTTCGAGAGTTTCGAAGCCAGGCGCCATCGAACCGTCGGTTCCGGCCAGAATCTGATGGTGCTCGATATTCAGAGTGCGCAGCCAGCGCTGCTGACCCATGGTGATTGCGACGAAATAGCCGATCTCCACAAGTTCGGGTTCGCTGAAATGCTTGTGCAGGCGCTCCCACAAAGCATCAGTGGCCGGCAGGTCCCAGGTGATGGCTTCTGCGTAGGCCAACGCGGCCTTCTGTCGCTCGTCGTAGCGCGTCGAGCTCTCGAAATTGATAAGGTCTGAATAGTCATCTTCTTTCAGTCCCGATTTTGCCGCCTTGATTGAGCGCTGATTGCCGCAGAATTCGCACAGCACGGAACGCGAGACGTAGATTCGGCAAAGCTCTTTTATCCTATGGTCGGCCACGCCGTTCTTGAAAACATCGCGCCAGGTGTTGGCGAACGACCAGAACGTCGCTGGCACGTGCGCGCGAATAGCCTGGCTTTCCGGGCGTGGCGTGCCCTCGCGCGCGCAGCGCTCGAATTCAGCGATCATGGCCGGATCCTTAATCGTCGAAGGATCCACATAACTAATGCGAGGTTTCGACATCGACAGAAATCTCCCGGAAGAAATCGTCGCGGCGCCCGGCGTTGGGTGTAGCGACTTTCAGCTGATGACAGATGCAGACATGTTGCCGCAACACCGCCGCGCGAGCAACGGCACGACTGTACTTCGATAACCGCGCCTTAGTCTTGATGATTTCCCAATTGTTGTTCCCGGTGGGCGATAGCCCCGTATTTACGGGGTTTTTTGCAAGCCAGCGCACGTGACGCGCCCGGCGGCGAAACAGGAATACACCGTCCCGACCGAGGGAACGAATGGGGCTTCGGTCGCGGCGGAGCGGAGGCAAGTCCGTCTCGCCGTCGAGAAGCATCCGCGCGACGCCGAGGCCTGGATCGGTCTTGCCGTCTCCTGCGATTGCCTGCGTCGGTTTGATCTCACGGACCGCGCCTACGGTCAGGCGGTCCGCATGTTGGGCCGACCGTCGAGATTCTCAACAACCAGGGCTTCTCGTATATGTTGCGTGGTAACTATAAGCGTGCACACGCGGCGCTCGCGGCGGCGCAACGCAAGGATCCCACCATGGGGTATTGGCGCACGCGCGTCGCCTCGACTACCATCACGCACCAACCGGCGTAGACCGGTCGCAATATTCAATCCCACGGGGAGGGAACCGATGGCTACGACTGTGAATGCCGGCGCGCGTCTCGACCGGCTGCCGATTTCATCGTTTCATTACCGGATTTTCTGGCTGGTCGGGGCCGGAATGTTTTTCGATGGGTACGATCTCTACGTTGCGGCCAGCGTGCTTGCTTCGACAACACAGACCAAGTTCTCCACGCTGCCGCAAAATCTGCAATTCATCTCCCTGACCTTTGTCGGCATGACGATCGGCTCTTTCATCACCGGCTTCGTCGGCGACAAATATGGTCGGCGCTTCACCTATCAGATCAACCTGCTCATTTTTGGTCTTGCCTCGATTGCCGCTGCTTTCGCGCAGGACATGAATCAACTGATCGCCTGCCGTTTCGTGCAGGGCCTTGGTCTCGGCGCCGAAATCGTCGTCGGCTATTCGACACTGACGGAATTTGTGCCACCGCAGACGCGCGGGCGTTGGCTGTCCTTCATGGCATTTCTCGTCGTAGCCGGATTTCCGGCAACATCCATCCTTGGCTATTTGATCATCCCGACCTGGGGATGGCGTCCGATGTTCATCATTGCGGGCATCGGCTCGCTGATCGTCTGGTATCTGCGGAAAAATCTGCCGGAGTCGCCGCGCTGGCTCGAGGCGCAAGGTCGCACGGCCGAGGCCGAAGCTCTGATGGAATCGATCGAAAAGGAAGTGCAGGCGGCCAGCGGCCCGCTCGCGGCGCCGAAGCCGGCAGTCGCCGTGCCGCAGCTAACCGCTGTCGCGATGTTCAAGCCGCCGATTCTGCAGCGCCTGCTGGTCGGGAGCTGGGTGTTGATAACGATCAATACGTTGATCTTCGGCTTCGTGATCTTCCTGCCGCAGTTCTTCCTTCGTCAGGGGCTCACGATCACCAATTCACTCGGCTACACGGTCGTGCTTGCCGCCGCTTCGCTGGTCGGGTGTGCGTTCGGCGCAGTTTTGTCCGACTATATCGGGCGACGTTGGAGCATCATCGGCGCATCATTTCTCACGATCGCCGCGGGTTGGGTTTACTTGCATTTCAACGCCGCCTCCGATCCGGTGATCGTTCTTACTGTCGGCGCGATCCTGATCGTCGCGATCTACATCCAGACCGCCATCCTCTTCGGCGTCTACACGCCCGAACTGTTTCCGACCGAGATCCGCCTTCGCGCGAACGGCATCTGCAACACGCTGGGCCGCGGCGCCACGGTGGTGTCTCCGTTCGTCGTCGGCTATCTGATGGTCAATTATCAACTGCCGGGCGTGGTGTGGCTGATGATCGGCCTGGTCGTGATACAAATTATCGCTGTCTACTTTTGGGGTGTTGAGCCGGCGAGACGTCCGCTGGAAGGTCTCGATCCCAAAGTTGCGTAACGCGCAGAACCCCGATCGGCCGTTCGAGAGCGGGCGGCCGATCGCGTGATATTGCAGTATACAATGAGCAATCTGCGGCCAGTGACTGTCATCACCGGGGCCTCGGCGGGTATTGGCGTGGCGCTGGCCCGCGTATTCGCTCGCGATGGACATGAGTTGGCGCTGGTCGCGCGGAGGGAAAACAGACTACATGCGCTGGCTGACGAAATTGCCGCGACCGGCGCACCCCGGCCGATTGTTCTCGCGGCCGATTTGCTCAAGCCTGGGATCGCGCGTGTGATCGGCGATGCGCTCACGGCACAAGGCGTCGAGCCGCAATTCTTGGTCAACAATGCAGGGTTCGGCCTGGTGGGAGCCGCCAGCGCGCTCAACCATGACGAACAATCGCAGATGATCGATCTCAACGTGCGCGCGTTGACCGAGCTGTCGCTTGCCTTTGTCGACAGTCTCGCCCGCCATCGCGGCGGGCTGCTGAACGTCGGTTCGATGGCCGGCTTTCTGCCCGGGCCCGGGATGGCGGTTTACTATGCAACGAAAGCCTATGTTCTGTCGTTTTCCGAGGCTTTGCACAGTGAACTCAAGCCGCGTGGAATTCGCGTCACCGTGCTGTGTCCCGGCCCGGTGCCGACGGAGTTTGCCGATCGTGCCGGTCTCAGTAAAAAAGCGATCGGCCCGAGCTTTCTGATCCAGTCGGCGGAGCAAGTGGCGGAAGCTGGATATCGCGGTTTGATCGAAGGACGCCGAACCGTCGTGCCGGGGGCCATTAACAAGCTCATTACGTTCTTGATCCGTGTAACCCCACGAGGTCTGATCCTCAGTTTTGTGGACTACCGCCAAAAGCGCCGCAGATCCGCGCGGCCGACATAAGCTGTATCCCGCTGCTCGTGTTGCAAAGCCCGCCAAAGCCGTTACTAGTCAGCAACGGGAGCAACCGTCGAATCATCAATGCTGAAACCCGTACTTCTCATTTTGCATCAGGAGCATTCCTCGGCGGGCCGCGTCGGCCAGACGTTGGCGAAACTCGGCTATCCGCTCGACATTCGACGCCCGCGCTTCGGCGACCCTTTGCCCGAGACAATGGACGAGCACGCCGGTGCGGCGATTTTCGGCGGCCCACAAAGCGCGAACGACAACGAGGATTTTGTCCGCCGGGAAATCGATTGGATCGGTGTGCCGCTGCGGGACAAAAAGCCTTATCTCGGCATTTGTCTCGGCGCGCAGATGCTCGCACGCCATCTCGGTGCTCCGGTGTTTCCGCATCCGCAAGGTCACGCCGAGGTCGGCTACTATCCGATCCGACCGACCGAAGCTGGCCGTAAGGTTTGCGCGGATTGGCCCGACCATGTGTATCAATGGCATCGCGAAGGTTTTGAGCTGCCGTCCGGAAGCGAGCTGCTGGCGGAAGGCGATGCCTTTTCCGTGCAGGCTTTCCGGTTCGGTACCGGCTACGCACTTCAATTTCATCCGGAAGTGACGCACGCGATGATGTACCGTTGGCTGGTGCGAGGCGCGCACCGTATGGAATTGCCCGGTGCCAAGCAACGCCACGAGCACATCGCCGATCGCGCGGTCCATGACCTCGCATCACGCAACTGGCTCGCGGCTTTCATCGATCATTGGATCGGTTCTGCACCGGCAAACACGGTCACGAAAAACGCTTCCTGACCGTGACTTGCGGCGGTAACCCGGGGTCATAAGCCGCCCGTGCCATTGACAAATCATTATTGAACCTGATCGTTGCCTTGGGGGGCTGGGGGATCGAAATCCACGCGGAGGCGTGCGGATGGTTGATTCCGACGAGCGCAGCCATTCCGGCACCCGCCACATTCCGTCTCTGCTGAGCGCGATGCTTCGCGCATCCGATGGCATCCTCGAGTTGTTGCCGATCGCGACGTTCATCTGCGACGCCGAGGGGACAATCCTTCAATACAATCGCCACGCCGTGGCCGTATGGGGTGGTGCCCCAAGTCCCGGACAGACGCACGAACAGTTCAGGCAGACCGCCCGCTTTTTCGATCTCGACGGAACGCCGGTCAAGCGTTCCCTGGTTGCCGAGGTGCTTGCGACAGGAAAGCCGGTGCGTGATGTCGAGCGAATCGTCGAGCACGCGGACGGGTCCACGTTGATCATGTCCGTCAACATTGACCCACTTCGCAATGCGAAGGGCGAGCTGGTGGGCGCGGTCAATTGTTTTCTCGACATCACGGCACGCAAGCGGGCTGATGCAGCCCTCGAGCGTTCGCGTCTGCACGCGCTCGAGCAGGACCAACGGCTTGCGGCCACTTACGAGCATGCCGCCATTGGTATTTCCGAGGTTGACCCCGACGGACGTTTTCTGCGCGTCAATGAATCGATTTGTGCCATCACCGGCTTCAGTCGCAAGGAACTTCTGGCCGGCAGATTGTTTCGTTACACCTATCCCGACGATGCTGATCCTGACCGGGAGGCATTTCGCAAGCAAGTTGCTGGTGAACTTGAATTTTATTCAGTCGAGAAGCGATTCGTTCGGCGCGATAACCGCGTGATCTGGCTTTCTGTGTACTCTTCGCCTGTCCGGGATGCCGAAGATCGCTTGCAATATATCGTGCGTGTCGTTCAGGACATCACCGAGCGCAAGGCGGCAGAACAGCGGCAAAAGCTGCTGATGGATGAGCTGAATCATCGCGTGAAAAACACGCTTGCCACCGTTCAGTCATTGGCCGCGCAGACCGCGCGCGGCGCGCACACCCCGGCTGCTTTCCGTGAGCGTTTCGAAGGTCGCTTGATCGCGCTCTCCAAGGCGCATGACCAGCTCACAATGCACCACTGGGAGAACGCCGATTTGCGCGACCTGCTCGCGGGAAGCCTCGCACCTTATGCCGGTGCCGGACGAGTCGTTCTGCGCGGCGAAGATCTCGTATTGCGGCCGCGTGCGGTGCTGACGCTGGCGATGGCGGTGCACGAACTCACCACCAATGCCGCCAAATATGGCGCGCTATCCATCCCTGCGGGAAGTATTGAAATTCAGTGGCAACCGGTTCGTACCGACGACAACCAGCAGATTCTGCGCATCGAGTGGCTTGAAAAGGGCGGGCCGCCGGTTGTCGAACCTGAGCACCGCGGCTTTGGCTCCAAGCTCATTGAAGGGAGCATTTCCGCGGAGCTGAGTGGCGAGGCCAAGCTTTCCTTCGCGCCGGAAGGGCTGCGCTGCGAACTGGCAATTCCGATGGAAAGCATCGCGGCCGACTTTCATCAATAGCCCTGCGCGGATTTGGCCTCGAACGCCGCCACCAAAATCACGCGGATTGCGCTTCCAGCTCTTCGCCAACGGTGATCGGATGGGCCATCGTTTCGTGCAACTGGTCCACGTCGAGTTCGCCTTCCCATCGGCTGATGACAATGGTTGCAACGCCATTGCCAACCAGATTGGTGAGTGCTCGACACTCGCTCATGAATTTGTCGATGCCGACCAGGATTGCGAGCGACTCGATTGGTACATCCGGCACAATTGCAAGCGTCGCTGCGAGCGTCACGAATCCTGCGCCGGTCACGCCGGATGCGCCTTTCGAAGTCACCATAGCGATGACAAGAATGCCAAGCAGATGACCGAATGTCAGATGAGTATTGGTGGCTTGCGCCAAAAACAGCGTCGCCAGGGTCATGTAGATGTTGGTGCCGTCAAGATTGAAGCTATAGCCCGTCGGTACGACCAACCCGACCACCGACTTCGAGGCGCCGAGGTGCTCCATCTTTTGAATCATATGGGGGAGCACTGTTTCGGATGAAGACGTCCCAAGCACAATGAGCAACTCGTCCTTGATGTAGGCGAGGAAACGTAGAATGGAAAAGCCTGCGAACCGCGCAATTGTGCCGAGTACGAGCAGAACAAAGAGCAGGCTCGTCAGGTAGAACGTCGCGATTAGCTCCAACAGGTTGACAAGTGAAGACACGCCATAGGCTCCGACGGTGAATGCCATGGCGCCGAGCGCTCCAACTGGCGCAGCTCTTACAATGATGCGTATGATGCCAAAGAAGATCTGGGCCATGGCATTAATGACGTTGTTGATTTTTTCACCGAGCTCACCAAGGCGCGAGATCGCAAAACCTGAAAGAATGGAAATAAGCAGAACCTGAAGCAGATCTCCCTTGGCAAAGGCGCTCATGAATGTGTCGGGGATGATCGCCAGCAAATGCGCGACAATGCCCTCTTCCTTGGCCTTGGTGACGTAGCCCGCAACGGCCTTGGGATCGAGGCTTGCCACATCGATGTTGAAGCCTTTGCCGGGCTGCAGCACTTCGCCGACGATCAATCCAATGATGAGTGCAAGTGTCGAAACCACCTCGAAATAAAACAACGTTTTGACACCAACGCGGCCGACTTTTTTGAGGTCGCGCATCGAACCGATCCCGTGCACGACCGTGCAAAAAATGACCGGGCCGATCATCATCTTGATAAGTGCGATGAAGCCGTCTCCAAGAGGTTTAAGAGCCTTTCCCAGATCGGGCCAGAAGTGACCGATAAAAATTCCAACAGCGATGGCAATCAGAACCTGGATATACAGGACCGAGTACCACGGGCGATGTACCTTGGTCATTGCAAGCCCCCAGCACGAAATGAACGGCAGCAGCTCAAGAATTACCGAGACTGAGAAATTCCGCTATTGATCCTTAGGCGACTTCTTGCGTGACCCATCTTATTTGGAGGGTCAGGCGGCCTTTGACGGCAATCGGTAGTTCGGCGTCGAATTTGAGATGTTCAATTCATTCTCGCTCATGTCCACGCCGATGTCATTGAACAGGGGTGTCGACAGGTAACGTTCGCCGGTGTCCGGCAACATACACAGCACAGTGTCACCCGTCTTTGCGCTCTTGCACACCTCAAGCGCACCCGCGAATGTTGCACCCCCAGTGATGCCGACAAAGATGCCTTCCTTTTGCGCAAGCTCGCGGCTCCATTTCATGGCGTCCGGCCCGACTATGGTGAGAATTCGGCTGATCACGCCCATGTCGACGGCGTCACCCGTAATCTTCGGAATGAAATCAGGACTCCAGCCCTGCATCGGGTGTGGCTTGAATGCCGGGTTGGGTTTGGCCGGGGAACCGTCTGGATTGCGTTCCTGTTTCGCGCCGCTGGAAAGCATCGGCGCATCGGCAGGCTCGCACACGACGATTTTCGTATCTGGCCGCTCCTTGGCGAGCACCCGGGCAACGCCCTTGAGCGTGCCGCCGGTTCCGAATCCGGTCACCCAGTAGTCCAGTCTCTCGCCCTTGAAGTCATCGATGATTTCCCGAGCCGTCGTACGCGAATGTATGTCGGGATTGGCTTCGTTCTCGAATTGGCGGGTGAGGAACCAGCCATGCGTCTTCGCAAGTTCGACCGCCTTGTTGACCATTCCGACTGCACGATCGGCTGCAGGCGTAAGCACCACCTTGGCGCCGAGGAACCGCATGAGTTTGCGGCGCTCGATGCTAAACGTCTCTGCCATCGTGACAACCAGCGGATAGCCTTTCGCTGCGCAGACCATCGCAAGGCCGATCCCGGTATTGCCTGAGGTTGCTTCGATTACAGTCTGTCCGAGTTTGAGCTCTCCCGATTTCTCCGCCGCTTCGATGACGCCGAGCGCGAGGCGGTCCTTGACCGAACCAAGGGGATTGAACGCTTCGCTTTTTACGAAGAAATTGATGCCTTTCGGCGCGAGTTTATTGATGCGGATTACCGGTGTATGGCCGACCGTTTCAAGAATGTTGGCAAATTTTGCCATCGGGTCTTCCTCCGTACTCAACAGTCTTCCCGATGATATCGGACACAAGGCAAGTCTGCCTACCGGCGTTCCGCGGGTGGGTCGGCTGCGCTCGATGCAAAGCAGGGGTCGCGCGGATGGATCTACGCGGTCGTATCGATAAAAATCTTTCGGCGGCGAGCGAGATCAACCAGACAGTATCGTACGCCGGGAAAAAGGGTGCGTTTAAAGGGCTTGAATGGTGGAGCCGAGGGGATTTGAACCCCTGACCTCCTCATTGCGAACGAGGCGCTCTCCCAACTGAGCTACGGCCCCGCCAAAAAGAGCAACGACAGCAGTCGTTGCGCGAAAATTGCGGCGAGTGGGCGCCATTTAGGACCAGGTATTCGGCGTGTCAAGGACGCGCCGTATTCCCGGTGGTCGGCTTGTTCGAGACCATTCGACCCGCTACTTTTGCGCCCAGTTTGCAAACGGACGGACACTCATGCGCGCAGTACTCGATATCATTCTGCTGGTCTTGCAGATTTACATCTGGCTCCTGATCGCAGCCGCGGTCCTGTCCTGGCTGATCGCCTTCAATGTGGTGAACACGCACAACCAGGTGGTGGCGACGATCGGCGAGTTCCTTTACCGCATCACCGAGCCACTGTTGCGTCCAATTCGTTCGGTGCTACCCAATCTGGGCGGCATCGATGTTTCACCGGTGATTTTGATTCTGCTCATTCTGTTTCTCGAAAACGTCATTATCCGGTACATCTACCCTAACGTGTTCTAGCGGATGGCCGCGAGGCCAGGCGCGAGACCTTGGGCCTTGGCGATCGGCGGCGCTGCACTCGCGGTGCGGTTGACGCCAAAGAGCGGCTGCGATGCCATCGATGGCGTGCAGGAGTTCGGTGACGGTCGTCCTGCGCTCATGGTTCGCGTGCGCGCGGCACCGGCGGATGGCGAAGCCAATACTGCACTCATTCGATTGGTCGCCAAGGCGGTCGGCGTCCCACCGCGCGACGTCGCGCTTGTCTCCGGCGCGACGGGCCGTTTCAAGCGGCTTCTGATTTTGGGCGATGGGCCAACGCTGATCGCGGCGCTGGAGAAAATTGCGTTCCCGCGCTAAGCCTTGTTCGGGTGAGATCGGCTGGCGGACATTAGCACGCGACATGGGCACGCGAATTATCGACGGCAAAACGATAGCGGCCGATCTGCGCGGCAAGGTTACGGATGCCGTGCATCGCTTGCACCGCGACCGCGGTGTTGTTCCAGGCATCGCGGTCGTGCTGGTTGGCGCCGACTCCGCAAGCGAAGTTTATGTGCGCAACAAATCCAAGGCGGTCGCGGAATCAGGCATGCGCGCCTTCGATTGCAAGCTCGCGGCATCGACCAGCGAAGCCGAGCTGCTTGCTCTCGTTGCCAAGCTCAATGCCGACGAGGATGTCAGTGGTATTCTGGTCCAATTGCCTCTCCCCAAACAGATCGTTGCACAAAAGATCATTGCCGCGATCGATCCGGCCAAAGATGTGGACGGTTTCCATCCGGTCAATGCGGGCCGGCTTGCTAGTGGGCTGCCAGCACTCGTGCCGTGCACCCCGCTGGGCTGCGCGATTCTTGCCAAGACTGTTCACGAAACGCTTGCCGGCCTTGAGGCCGTTGTGGTCGGCCGCTCGAACATCGTCGGCAAACCGGTGGCGCAGCTTCTCTTGGCGGAGAATGCGACAGTGACCATTACCCATTCGCAGACCCATGATCTTCCTTCGGTCTGCCGCCGTGCCGATGTGCTCGTTGCCGCCATTGGGCGGCCCGAAAAGATTCGCGGCGATTGGATCAAACCTGGCGCGACTGTTATCGACGTGGGGATCAATCGCGTGCCCGGCGATGGAGGCAAAACACGCATTGTCGGCGACGTCGCCTACGCCGAAGCCATGCAGGTGGCGGGCGCCATCACGCCGGTACCGGGCGGTGTCGGCCCGATGACGATCGCGTGCTTGCTGCTGAATACTTTGCGCGCGGCTTGCGCGCAGAAGGGCTTGCCGGCTCCGAAAGTCTGATTACGCCTGCCAGGCGTAGGCGACCTTATCCAGCGTTTTGGCGCCGAAGCGTTCAGAGGAACGCGCAACCGCGCGGCCGCCAAGCGCGCGATAGAATTCCATTGCCGGGTCGTTGTCCGAAAGCGCCCAAACGACAAGGCTCTTCAGCCCGCTCTGGTTCAGGTCCTTGCGCGCCGCGGAAAACAGCCGACGGCCAAACCCGAGACCCTGGAATTCCGGCCGCAGATAGATTTCGTAGATCTCGCCGTCATAGAACAGGCTGCGTGCACGGTTGCGCCCGTAATTCGCGTAGCCGGCGATGCGATCCCCGAATTGGAGGATGGTGATACGGCTGCCCTTGCGGATCGCCGAATCCCACCAGTCGGGGCCGCGGCGGTTGATGAGTTTATCGAGCTCGTTGCCCGGGATGATGCCCTGATAGGCCGCGCGCCACGCCTCGTCGTGCGTCTCCGCCACGTCCATTGCGTCGGAAGACTTCGCGCGACGAATCTCGATAAGGGTCGTGGTCATTGCGAGATAGAAGCAACGAAATTTCTGCCCTTCAAGCCCCATCGTTAATGATGGGTTAACGGTGTGGATTACTGGTCACACGCGCTAAAACTCCAACAGCGACGCAGAAAAAATGACGTTCGCGGATTCGATTGAGGACGAAATCGGTCGGTTTCGTGACCCGTGGAAGGCGGGGAAGCCTCCGAACGCCTCAGGGGAGGTAAGTGATTCGAATCTGATTCGCGCCGGCTCGGTCGCAGTCGGTCAGACCGCCTCGGCTTCTTTCTTCCGCTCTTCTTTTTTGCGGTCGTTCTCGTCCAGGAGCTTTTTGCGAAGGCGAATCGACTTTGGCGTCACCTCGACCAGCTCATCGTCCTCGATGTAGGCCAGCGCCTTTTCCAGCGTCATCCGGATCGGCGGGGTAAGGCGCACCGCTTCGTCCTTGGACGTGGTCCGGATGTTGGTCAGCTTCTTGCCCTTGAGCACATTGACGATGAGATCGTTGCCACGGGTGTGCTCCCCGACGATCATGCCGTTGTAAACTTTCCAGCCGGGCTCGATAATCATGGGCCCGCGGTCTTCCAGGTTCCAGAGCGCATAAGCGACGGCATCGCCCCTGTCGTTGGAGATCAGAACGCCATTGCGGCGACCCTGGATTGGCCCTTTGTAGGGCGCGTAGGCGTGAAACAGCCGGTTCATGATCGCGGTGCCGCGCGTATCGGTCAGCAATTCTCCCTGATAACCGATGAGGCCGCGCGTTGGAGCATGGAATACAAGACGCAATCGTCCGCCGCCCGATGGCTTCATCTCCGTCATGTCGGCTTTGCGCTCGGCCATCTTCTGCACGACGATCCCGGAATGCTCCTCGTCGAGATCGATGACGACCTCTTCTATCGGTTCGAGCACTTCGCCGGTTGCAGGGTCCTCCTTCAAAAGGACCTTTGGTCGCGATACTGACAGTTCGAAGCCTTCGCGCCGCATGGTTTCGATCAGAATGCCGAGCTGCAGCTCCCCGCGTCCGGCGACTTCCATGGAATCACGTTCGTCGGACTCGCGTACACGAAGCGCGACGTTGCCTTCCGCCTCACGCAACAAGCGGGCGCGGATCATGCGACCGGTGACCTTGTCACCCTCGGTTCCGGCAAGGGGAGAGTCGTTGACGCGAAAGATCATTGCCAAAGTCGGCGGGTCGATCGGCTGCGCGGGAAGGGGGGTCTCGACCTCGGGTGCGCAAATCGTGTTTGAAACCGTTGCATTGGGCAATCCGGCAACGGCCACGATGTCGCCGGCCTCGGCTTCTTCGACACCGGTCCGCTCGAGCCCACGGAAAGCAAGCAACTTCGTCACGCGGCCGGTCTCGACGAGATTGCCGTCGCGGTCGAGCACCTTCACATTCTGGTTGGGCTTGACGGTGCCGGACGTGATGCGCCCCGTCACGATGCGTCCAAGATACGGATTCGCCTCGAGGATGGTACCGAGCATGCGGAACGGCCCATCTTCAACCTGCGGCGGCTTCACGTGCTTGAGCACAAGATCAAAAAGGGGACCCATCGATGCCTTTGGCCCTTCCAGTGAGTGGGCCATCCAGCCTTCCTTGGCCGAACCGTAGAGAATCGGGAAATCGAGTTGCTCTTCGGAAGCATCCAGCGCTGCGAAAAGATCGAATACTTCATTCACGACCTGCGTCGCGCGCGCGTCTGTTCGATCCACTTTGTTAATGACGACAATGGGCTTGAGTCCCATCTTCAGCGCCTTGGACACCACGAACTTCGTCTGCGGCAGGGGACCTTCAGCGGCATCCACCAGAACCAGCGCGCCGTCGACCATGTTCAGAATGCGTTCGACTTCTCCGCCAAAATCGGCGTGGCCGGGCGTATCGACGATGTTGATGCGCGTGTTCTGCCAGACAACCGAAGTTGCCTTGGCGAGGATCGTGATCCCGCGCTCGCGTTCGAGGTCGTTTGAGTCCATGGCGCGTTCGACCACGCGCTGGTTCTCGCGGAATGCACCGGATTGCTGCAGCAGTCGATCGACCAAAGTTGTCTTGCCGTGGTCGACGTGCGCGATGATGGCGACGTTGCGAAGGTCCATGAGGTTCCTGAAACCAAGCGCGGGCCCAAACTAGAGGGCCCGCGACTCTGTTGCGGCGCAATATAGTCAGGCGCAGCCAGGATGCAACCTCTGTCCGATCATGCCTGCGCCGGCACCATACACCTCGCAACGGCTTGCCATTAACGGGCTGTCACGTTGGCTAGCCGAGTTGGGGTTCGAGCGTTTTCGCCCACAATGATCGATCGTCCAAGTCCTTCAGCGTCACCGTCATTTGCTGGGTGTTGCCGTCAATGGCGACGTGGCCGAAGAACTGCATGCCTTCGCTGGGCGGCAGGTTCTGACCCTGCTCCTTGCTCGGTGCCTTTATATAGACGAGCTGGGGCCCGAAAGTCATGTCGAGCGCGTTGGGTCCGAACGTGCCGGCGTGGAGTGGACCGGAGACAAATTCCCAGAATGGTTCGAAATCCTGAAATGCGGCCTTGCTGGGATCGTAGTAGTGAGCTGCGGTGTAGTGCACGTCGGCTGTGAGCCAGACTGTATTGCGTACACCCGAGCGCTTGATGAACGACAGGATGTCGGCGATCTCAAGCTCGCGTCCACGCGGCGGTCCGTCGTCGCCCTGCGCGATCGCTTCAACACCCCATTTGCGGTCGACGTCGTAGACGACCAGAAGACTGATCGGCATATCGGCCGCAATGACTTTCCAGGTTGCACGCGAATTCGCCAGCTCCTGCTTGAGCCAGGCGACCTGTGTCGGGCCGAGAAAATAAGCGGCAGGACCGTAGCTGTCTTCTTTGCCCTCGCCATTGGGACCGCGGTAGCTGCGCATGTCGAGCATGAACACGTCGAGCAAGGGGCCATAGGAGATCTTGCGATAGACACGACCCGGCTCGCTTTGCGTCGTGCGAAGCGGCATGTACTCGTGGAAAGCTTGCGCGGCTCGAGCCGAGAGCAACAATGCGTTCTTCTCGACGTATTTCTTGCGTTGGTGCTCGGCGCGCGTGAGCGGCTCTCCCGGCCACCAGTTATTGGTAACCTCGTGATCGTCCCATTGGGCGAACATCGGAATCTCGACGTTGAACGCGAGCACGTTCTTGTCGAGCAGGTTGTATTTGTAGTTGCCGCGGAATTCGGTCAGCGTTTCCGCCGGCTTTGATTTGTCCTCGGTCACGATATTCCGCCACACTTGGCCATTCGGCATTTTCTGTTCTGCCGCAATCGGTCCGTCGGCGTAGATGGTGTCACCGTTATGAACGAAAAAGTCCGGGCGGTTCTTCAGCATGGCCGCGTAAGTGCGCATGCCACCTCGCGACTCATCGATGCCCCAGCCCTGTCCGGCGGTATCTCCTGACCACACGAAACTGATGGAGCGCCGGTCGTTCGGCGCAGTGCGGAAGTGCCCGACTTTCGGTTCGCCCGAAATAGTCGGTGAGGCGAGATCCTGGAAGCGCACGCGATAGAAGATGTCCTGGGCGGGCGGCAGATTCTCGACCAGAAGCTTGGCGGTGAAATCACTTTCCGGCAGGGCATCGACGAAAGCGAGGTTGCGCGCGTCCTTGAAGCTGTCAGTGGTCGCGATTTCGACCAGCATTCGCGACGGCCTGTCGGCACGCGCCCAGATGACACCGGAATCGGCTGTCACGTCTCCGGATTGCAGACCGTGCGTGATCAGGGGACGGTCGTTGGCACGGCTGACGAAGGGACGAGCCATGCCGCCTAATGTGGTGAATGCCGTTGCGGCCGCGCTTGTTGCCAAGAACCGCCGGCGTGTCGCAGACGAGCCGATCCGTATCGCCATCAAAACCTCCCCTTTTTCAGTTGAACACGAAGCTGGCTGGGGTCGCTTACAGATCATCGACGGCTGTGTGACCGATAGATGACACCGGCCAAAAAGCTGTGAGTAAACGCTGCAAAGACTATGCCTAGGACTATGTCTTGCCGGGCACCGGCCGCAAAAGACGCCTGACGCTCTGGTCGGATTTCGGCTCCAGCGTCGTCGCCCAGAGCCCCCGATTATCGACATCCTTGAGCGTTACCGTTAACGCCTCGGTTCTGCCGTCGATCGCTATGTGGCCGAAGAACTGCAGGCCGAAGCTCGGAGCGAGGTTGTCACCTTGCGTTTGGCTCGCCGCGCTTTGGAAAACCACTTGTGGACCGAAGGCCCGGTCCATGGCGCATGGTGTCCAGGTGCCGGCGTGAATCGGACCGGAAACGAATTCCCAAAACGGCTCGAAGTCCTGGAACACGGCATAGTTCGGATCGAAATAGTGTGCCGCGGTGTAGTGAAGGTCGGCGGTGATCCATATCGTGTTGCGAATGGCGGCATGATCCATGAATGACAGCAGGTCGGCGATCTCAATGCCGCGGCCAAGCGGCATGCGGGTGTCGGGCGTGCCACAGGCAATCGTCCCAAGGGGTGTGTCGGATGCGATGATTTTCCATGTTGCGGAGGAACGCTTGAGTTCGTGCTTGAGCCAGGCAAGCTGAACAGGGCCGAGAAGATAAGCGTCAGGTCCGTATTGCGTCGTTGGCTGCGCGTTGGGGCCGCGATAGCTGCGCATATCGAGCAGAAACAGCTCGAGCAGCGGACCGTAGGAAATTTTCCGGTAGATGCGGCCCGGTTCGGTCGGGCTGTAACGCAATGGCATGAACTCATGAAAGGCGCGGCACCCGCGAGCGGCGAGGAGCAGGGCGCTTCGCGTATTGTAGCCCCTGCGGTCGAACGCTTCGCCGGGCCACCAGTCCTCCATGACTTCGTGATTGTCCCATTGCGCAAAGATAGGCACTTCGGCATTGAAATCCCGCAAGTTCGCGTCGAGGAGGTTGTATTTGTAGTTGCCGCGATAGTCGTCGAGGTTTGTTGCAACCTTGCTCTTTTCTTCGGTGACGACATTTCGCCATGTCTCGCCATTTGGCAGCGCTTGCTCAGCCGGTATTGTGCAGTCCGCGTAAATGCTGTCACCGCAATGGACAAAAAAGTCCGGCCGATTGTGCAGCATCGTCCGGTATGTGCGCATGCCGCCGCGCGAAAGATCGATACCCCAGCCCTGGCCCGCGGTGTCGCCCGACCACACGAAAGAAATCGAGCGTCGATCAGTCGACGCAGTCCGAAAGCGTCCGACACTCGGCTCACTGATAGCTTGGGCCGACCACAGATCCTGGAATCGCAGCCGATAGAAAATGTCTTGTCCGGGCGGCAGGTCTTCGATCAGCGCCTTGGCGGCAAAATCCGTCTCGGGCAGCGCGTCGGCGAAAGAGGCGTGACAAATCTCTTTGAAGCTGTCTGTCGTGGCCGCTTCAATCAGCATGCGAGCGGGCCGGTCCGCACGAGCCCACACCATGCCCGAATCGACCGACACATCGCCGGATTGCACGCCGTGCGTGACGATTGGCCGTTGTGATAAAAGGCTGGAAGCCGGTGCCGCGATGATTGCTGCGCTCGCCGAGGCAAGAGTCGTCAGGAACCGGCGGCGCGTTGTCGCGCTGCCGGTGCGTAAGCGCCCGGGCATGAAGTGGCCTCCGAATCACCGCGGAGGGTGGACGCGTTTTCTGACAGCGGGAAAAAGATAAGACGACGGGTTTGTGACTCGGGCAGTCAAGCGCCGGCCGCACGGCTCCACGGGCCGATACGCACGCCCCGAGGCAAGGCTTCCCGCAGCATCATCATCTCTGCGATTGTTTCACTTGTGACCAGTCCCACCAGTTTACCGGTTGGGTCGGTAACGCCGACCGCAGGGACCGATTTCTGCTGCAGCAGCTTGAAAGCCTGTTCGAGCGTGGCGCGATGGCTGATCGTGGGCACTTCCCCGATCATCGCGTCGGCGACGTGGGCATCCGGACCTCGCGTCTTGATGGCGCGGATCAGATCGGCCCGCCCAAGAACACCGACGGGTCTGCCGGCGGCATCAATGACGGGAAACTCACCCTGGCTTGTCTGCAACAAGGTCCGCACGGCTTCGTCTATATGCGCCTCGGGGGACAAGGTGGCGAACTGCGTCATCATGGCGTAGCTCACTGGGACGCCACGCGAGGCGGCGCGAAGCGCGACCATGTGCGCCTCCGAAGAAGCCGCGAGATAAACGAAGATGGCGATGAAGATCAGGATCGGATTGAACAGTAGACCGATGAATCCGAGCGCGAACGCGACAAATTGCCCAATGCCGGCAGCAATTTCAGTTGCACGCACATAGCCAAGGCGGGTGGCGAGCAAGGCGCGCAGCACGCGGCCGCCATCCATTGGGAACGCCGGTATCATATTGAACAGCGCGAGAAACAGATTTACCGCCGCAAGACGATCGACCAGCGGGATTTTCAGATTATCGATCGCTGCCGCGGCGCTCGGCTGCAGCTGCGCATCGAACAGAACCATCAGGGCCGCCATGATCACGATGTTGACCATCGGGCCAGCGATGGCGATGAGGAATTCCTCCCATGGTTCCTCGGGAATGCGCTCAAGTTGCGCCACGCCGCCGATCGGCAGCAAGGTCACATAAGGCGTTGGCACGTTGAAAGCGCGCGCCGTGAAAATGTGGCCGAACTCGTGCAGCAGCACGCATAGAAAAAGAAGGACCATGAAGACGAGGCTATCCCAGGCGGTTGCGGCACCCCCGGCCGCGTAGCTCGCGGCGAAGATCCACGCGAGAAACAGCAGGAAGGTTAGGTGTACGCGAACGACGGTTCCCGCCACCTTGCCGATATTCAATGACCAGGACATGGATGCCTCGTATGGCCGGGATCGACCCTGAAAAGGTAGTATCGGGGCGGACCCTTTGCGAGGGTCGTGCGTTCGCTGCAGTGAGGCTCAGACCATGGCACAAAAGCTTACCGGTGAAGCCCGAAAATCCGCGCTGGCGCGGCTCAGCGGCTGGTCCGAAGTGACTGGCCGGGATGCCATCACAAGGAAATTCGTCTTCAAGGACTTCAACCAGGCCTTCGGATTCATGGCACGGGCGGCACTGATCGCGGAAAAAATGGACCACCACCCGGAATGGTTCAATGTCTACAAGACGGTCGAAGTGACCCTCTCGACCCATGATGCAGGGGGCCTGACCGAACTGGATGTGAAGCTCGCCGAGGCGATGGAAAAGGTGGCGGCCGGGTAGGCCCTGTCGAAAACCCGGGCGTATCCTTGCGGACGCCCTGATCCCTAACCACATCTGCGAACATGATGTTCGTACAGTCGGCCGTCGAGCCAGATAAAGAGGAAAGCGCCCTTCGCGACCAGTTTTGGCGCAAGGTGCGTCGCGTCGCCGCCTCGATTCCTTTCGCCGAGGACTTGTTGACCGCCTATTACTGTGCGTTCGACCGCGCAACGCCGTTGTCGGTAAAGGCCACACTTATCGGCGCGCTCGCGTATTTCGTCATGCCGATCGATGCCATTCCTGACGTTGTGCCGTTGCTCGGATTTACGGACGATGCCGCAATGCTGGCGGCGGCCCTCAACCTGATGGCGGCCCACATTCGCCCCGAACATCGCGTGGCCGCGAAGGACAAGCTCGAAGAATTTTCCAGGTGGTGAGTTCGACTGCGAAGCTCCGCTAAGGCCGCAAAATAACCTTGCCCATCACCTGTCGCGTGGCGATTGCCTTGAGTGCGTCCTTTGCCTCGACGAGCGGATAAACCGCGTGCACGTGCGATGATAATTTTCCCTCCATGCACCAGGCCAGCAATTGTTCGGTGTTGGCGCGGTGACCTGCTGGGTTGCGCTCGATGAACGAGCCCCAGAATACCCCGAGTACATTGCAGCCTTTCAGCAACACCAGGTTGAGAGGAAGCTTGGGAATTTCGCCGGCGGCAAACCCGACGACTAGAAAACGTCCGTTCCAGCCGATCGATCGAAGTGCGGGTTCTGTATAGGACCCGCCGACAGGATCATAGATGACATCGACGCCTTTACCGTCCGTGGCACGGCGTAACGCGTCCTTGAGATCGTTACTGCTGTAGTTGATGCCAACATCGGAACCGTGCTTGCGGGCAAAAGCAAGTTTGTCGTCCGACGAGACGCAGGCGATCACCCGAGCACCCATGATCTTGCCGATCTCGACGGCAGCAAGCCCAACACCGCCGGCTGCCCCGAGCACCGCCAGCGATTCACCTTCCTTCAGCGCTGCGCGATCTTTGAGGGCATGAAACGTGGTGCCGTAAGTGATGCAGATACCGGCAGCGCGATCGAAATCGAGCGTGTCCGGAATTTTGATAAGTTTGTCGGTACTCAGCGCGACACGCTCACGCGCCGCGCCATAGGTCATGTAACCGATCACCCGATCGCCGGCTTTGAACGATGTGACACCGGCACCGAGGCTCTCGATCGTTCCGGCAAACTCTGCAGCCGGCGAAAATGGCGGTTCCGGCTTGAACTGGTATTTGCCGGCGATGATCAGCGTGTCGAAAAAGTTCAGCGCCGCCGCATGGATTTTTACGACTGCCTCGCCGGGACCCGCCTGAGGCTCCGCTATATCGACAAGTTCGAGGTCATCCGGCTTTCCGTAGCGGGTGCAGAGGAGGGCTTTCATGGCGGTCCGTCGTTCGTGCAGCGGGGCTTTTTGCCGCGCTCCCGGCAATGTACCGGGACCTTTCATCGGTGGGTATCGCCTTCACATTGCCGATATTCGCTCCTAATGCGCTAATATCCACCCGATTCCCGACGCATCACCGGTAGGACCCGATGAACACCGCTGCTTTATTCCGAATTTGCGCTGGTCTGTTGGCCGTGGGCGCATTCAGTGGCTCTGGGGAAGCGCAGCAGCAACAGAAGAGCAGCGCTCCACCCGCAGCTACACAGCAGAAGAACAATGCGCCTGCGCTGCAGAAAGGCAGTCCGCCTGCTGCCGCGCAGCAGAAGAAACCTCCCAGTCCAACCGATCAGGCCGTATTGCTCGGCCAGTTCGGAGAGTGGGGCGCGTACAGGGCGACGCCCGGGGGCAAGAAAATCTGTTTTGCGCTTTCCAAGCCGACATCTGTCACGAGCGAACCTTCCGGGCGCACCCGCGATGCGGCGTATGCCTTCGTGTCGACGCGGCCTTCGGAAAAAGTAAAGAACGAGGTGTCGGTGATCGTTGGCTACCCGCAGAGAGCTGGTCACGACGCCACCGCATTAATCGGCACTTCGACGTACGTGATGTACACGCAGAATGATGGGGCATGGGTGAAGAACGCGGCCGAAGAAGGGCAGATGATTGAAACCATGCGTCGGGGCTCCGATCTTGTCGTGAAGAGCGAGTCCGCACGTGGCACCAAAACGACCGACACCTATTCGCTCAAGGGCATCGCCCAGGCCCTCGACAAGGTTGCCGACGAGTGCCGGTGAACCCTGAGGCTCGTCGCCGGCGGGATGACAGCCGTGACCCGACGGCCTCGATTAGATAGACTGTATCTTTCGATCTGCCGGGTGTGACCTTGTCCTTGCAAGACATCGACGTCATCGAGAAAACGCCGCTCGAGCGCTACGTCGCGCCCGAAAAGCCGTCGTTGGTCGGCTATACAAGGGCGCAGCTGTCCGACGCTCTCGGCTTGGTTAGCGTGCCGGAAGCACAGCGCAAGATGCGCGTTCAGCAGCTTTGGCACTGGATATATTTCCGCGGGCTCACGTCGTTCGAGGAAATGACCAGTGTGTCAAAGGAGCTGCGCGGCGCACTCGCAGAGCGGTTCACGTTGGCAAGACCTGAAGTCGTTGCCGAGCAGGTCTCGGTGGACGGCACGCGCAAATGGCTTCTACGGCTGCCTGGCGAAGTGCAAGGAGAGCGCCCGCACGAAGTCGAGTGTGTATACATTCCCGACTCTGAGCGCGGCACCCTGTGTGTGTCCAGTCAGGTTGGTTGCACGCTCAATTGCAGCTTCTGCCATACGGGCACACAGCGTCTGGTGAGGAACCTGACGGCAGGAGAAATCGTCGGCCAGATCATGACCGCGCGCGATCGCCTCGGCGATTGGCCGGGCGGAACGCGGCCGACAGACGGTGTTGTGCCAAGTGGTGATCGTTGCATCACCAATATCGTGATGATGGGCATGGGCGAGCCCCTCTACAACTTCGACGCAGTCCGTGACGCGCTTCTCATCGTTGCAGACGGCGAGGGCATCGCCATTTCCAAGCGCCGTATCACCCTGTCCACCTCCGGGGTCGTACCGAATATCGCGCGCACGGGCACCGAAATAGGCTGCATGCTGGCCGTCTCGTTGCATGCCGTGCGTGACGAACTTCGCAACGGTCTCGTGCCGCTCAATCGCAAATACCCGATCGCCGAACTGCTGGAGGCCTGCCGTAACTATCCGGGTGTTTCCAACGCCAAGCGCATTACCTTCGAGTATGTCATGCTCAAGGATGTGAATGATTCTATCGACGACGCAAAGGCCCTGGTTCGGTTACTTAAGGGCATCCCAGCCAAGATCAATTTGATCCCGTTTAATCCTTGGCCGGGCACGCGATACGAGTGCTCGGAGTGGGAACAGATCGAGAAGTTTTCACAGGTCGTGTTCGATGCCGGTTATGCGTCGCCCGTTCGCACGCCGCGCGGTCGCGACATCTTGGCCGCCTGTGGCCAGCTCAAGAGCGCCACCGAAAAATTATCCGCGCGGGAACGAATGGCACTGCGCGCCATGGCCATGGTTGAGTAACCGCGCTGGTTTCATTTCGAGGAAAAACATTATGTTTGGGCGGATCATCGTCATCATCTTCGCGCTGCTGCTGGCCATCGTGGCCGCGGGCATTACTCTCGCCGTCGGGATCGTCGCGCCCGACTGGACGGGTGCCGATGCCGATCCTATCGAACGTCTGAGCTTCTTTGTCGTTTCTTTCTTCGCCACAAGCCTCGTCGGTACGGTTGCCTTCCTGCCGGCCATATTGGCTATCGTCATAGGCGAGGCCGCGCGTTTGCGAAATTTTCTCTACTACGGAGTGGGCGGCGCTGTGGTCGGGCTGGCCTCGTACTACGGCACTGATATTTCCGTGCGATTGGAAAACACCACTGATGTCGCGCCTGTATCCAACGCGCTGCAACTCGCGGCCGCCGCCGGGATCATAGGCGGTCTGGTCTATTGGCTGATTGCCGGGCGCAATGCAGGCCGCTGGCGCGAACCGCGTACGCCAGGCACCACATAATCCGGGACAGAAATTCGTCGGCTTTTCATTTAGCGGTGCGTCGGGTAGACGAACCCCGCATGAACCGCACCGGACTGCTGATCGCGCTTGCCATTGCTGCCTCCGCCGGACTGGCCTTCGGCCTTTATCCCGATCTCGACTTGCGCATTGCCGGTTATTTCTACGGTTTCGAGGATCCCGTTCACTACAAGTTTGCCTTGCGTTTGTATCCACCGCTGATGCAAGCGCGCAACGTTGGCCTCTGGATCGGAACCGTTCTCGTAGTGCCGGCGGTGGCCGCACTCATGATCAAACTGGTCTTTCCGCGACGCAAACTGCTGATGTCGGGCCGTGCGGTCGTTTTCCTGATTGCAACCATGATTCTGGCACCAGGCTTGATGGCCAACGTGCTGCTCAAGGATCATTGGGGCCGGTCACGTCCGATTGACGTAACGCAGTTCGGAGGCAACGAACGTTTCGTGGCCTGGTGGGATCCTCGTGGCGATTGTCCGTCAAACTGTTCATTTGTCTCCGGCGATGTGACCGGCGCGTTCTGGACCGTTGCGCCGGCGGCACTGGCTCCGCCACACTGGCGCGCCATCGCCTACGGAGCGGCACTCGCGCTCGGGACCAGCATGGCAGTGCTGCGAGTGATGGCGGGAGCGCATTTCCCGTCCGATGTCATATTTGCTGGAGTATTCACGTTTCTGATCATATGGGTCGTCTACGCTTTCATCTACCGTTGGCCGCGCACGCGGCTGTCAGATGATGGCGTGGAGCACGCGCTCGAGCGCATGACTTTGCCGATCTACGATTCCATTGCCGCTTTGTTCAGCCAGAAGCCGAAATGAAGCGGTTAACCGGTCCAAGAACCCGCACAAGGACGTACTTTGCGCCGTATACCTTTCGCCCTATAGTCCGCCGCCTTTTCGACGCGGAAGTTTTCTGATGGCCGACAGCAAGCCCAAAAAGACTGTAAAGAAAGTCGTCCTCGCCTATTCCGGCGGGCTCGATACCTCGATTATTTTGAAGTGGCTGCAGACCGTCTATGGCTGCGAGGTCGTCACCTTTACGGCCGATCTCGGTCAGGGTGAGGAGCTCGAGCCGGCTCGGCAGAAGGCATCGCTGCTCGGCATCAAAAAGGAAAACATCTTCGTCGAGGACCTGCGCGAAGAATTCGTGCGCGACTACGTATTCCCGATGTTTCGGGCAAACGCGCTTTACGAAGGCCAATATCTGCTCGGCACGTCGATCGCGCGACCGCTGATCGCGAAGAAACAGATCGAAATAGCGGAGAAGGTCGGTGCCGATGCGGTTGCGCACGGCGCGACCGGCAAAGGCAACGATCAGGTTCGCTTCGAACTGACCTACTATGCGCTCAAGCCCGATGTGACGGTGATCGCGCCGTGGCGGGAATGGGACCTGAGCTCGCGCACCAAGCTCATCGAGTTCGCCGAGAAGCATCAAATTCCGATCGCCAAGGACAAACGAGGCGAGGCGCCATTCTCAGTTGACGCCAATCTTCTGCATACGTCCTCGGAAGGAAAGGTTCTGGAAGATCCCGCGCAGGACGTTCCAGATTACGTTTTCTCCCGCACGGTCGATCCCGAGAAGGCGCCGGATAAGCCGACCTACATCACGGTCGATTTCGAGCGTGGCGATGCGGTTGCCGTTGACGGCAAGAAGATGTCACCAGCTGCGTTGCTCAAGCAGCTCAACGAACTCGGCCGTGCCAACGGGATAGGGCGGCTCGATCTTGTCGAAAATCGTTTCGTCGGCATGAAGTCACGCGGCATGTACGAGACTCCAGGCGGCACGATATTACTCGCCGCCCATCGGGGAATCGAATCGCTCACGCTCGATCGTGGCGCTGCCCATCTCAAAGACGAACTGATGCCGAAATATGCGGAACTTGTTTATTACGGCTTCTGGTTTACCCCCGAGCGGGAAATGCTTCAGGCGGCGGTCGACAAAAGCCAGGAGTTTGTCACTGGCCGGGTGACGGTCAAGCTCTACAAGGGCAATGCCACTGTTGTTGGCCGTGAAAGCAAATATTCTCTCTACGATCAGGACTTGGTAACTTTCGAGGAGGGCGCGGTGGCCTACGACCACCGCGACGCCGAGGGCTTTATCAAACTCAACGCTTTGCGCCTGCGCACGCTAGGGCAACGCCACCGCAAGCTGAAGCTCGATTGAATCGTCGTGTTACAGGAACGGTCGATGGTGCGGTGCGCAGCGAGATTGTGTCTGCTGGCGGTACTAGCAGCATCTCTCGTCGCTTGTTCGTCCGATAGAAAGCAGGCGGAAGAAAATCCGAATGTCTTTCCCGGCGACTACAAGAACGAGATTCTGCTCACAATGACTAACACGCTTGATGATCCGACCAACATACGCAGCGCTTATATCACTGATCCATTTGTCAGATCGGCGGGGAAGGAAGAGCGCTATCTAGTTTGCGTGCGGTCCGATTCCCGGAACCTCAACAAGCATTACACCGGCGTCACGGACCGCGTCGCCATCTTTTACGGCGGTCACCTCAACCAGCTGGTTGATGCGACGAAAGAACAGTGCGGAAACGCAGCCTACAAGCCGTTTCCCGAGCTCGAGAAACTGTGCCAGGCCAAGAAATGCGACTAGGCGCTGGCTTGATCTGGCCTGAAGGGTGTTGAGCTCAGGGACCAATGGCGCGTTTACGGCGCTGTTTGTCGGCAATTTCGGCGACAGCTTTCTGCATCTGCACGAAACGCACGGGCGTTACCGGGTGCGTTCGCCCGACCCGAATATCGTCGGGGTTCTCCAACTAGAGTGCTCTCCAGATTTCTTCCGCTCCGGCGAGATAGTAGCCGGCGCGCGCTGCATAGTAGGCGCCGACATAGTCGGCCTCCCGCTCGTAGTTCATGCTGAAGTTGCAAAATGAGTACAGAGCCAACTTTATGTAGTATCGGCCATTCAGCTGATTAGAGCTGCCGGTCAACCAGCGCTTTTTTAAGTTTGGCAATTTCCTTTGCCGGATTTAGCCCCTTCGGACACGCCTTCGAGCAATTCATGATGGTGTGGCAGCGATAAAGCCGGAACGGGTCTTCGAGATTGTCGAGCCGTGGCCCTGTCGCTTCATCGCGGCTGTCCTGCACCCATCGATTGGCCTGTAGCAGCGCCGCAGGTCCCAGGTAGCGATCCGAATTCCACCAATAGCTCGGGCATGAGGTGGAACAGCATGCGCAAAGGATGCATTCGTACATGCCGTCGAGTTTGGTGCGATCCTGGTGACTTTGCCGCCACTCTTTTTCTGGCGTTGGCGTCGTCGTCTGCAGCCACGGTTCGATGGACGCATATTGGGCGTAGAAGTTCTTCAGATCAGGCACGAGGTCCTTGACCACGGGCTGGTGCGGCAACGGATAGATTTTCAGTGGGGCACGCGCGTCGTCGATCGCCTTGGTGCATGCGAGCGTGTTCGTGCCATCGATATTCATGGCACATGACCCGCACACGCCCTCACGGCACGAACGACGGAACGTCAGTGTCGGATCGATGGTGTTCTTGATCCAGATCAGCGCATCGAGAACCATAGGCCCGCAATCGTCACGATCGATATAATAGGTGTCGATGCTCGGGTTCTGCCCATCATCTGGGTTCCAGCGGTATATCCGGAATTCGCTCACGTGCGTCGCATGCGGCGTACGCGGCCATTTCCTGCCTTCGGTTATTTTCGAGTTCTTCGGTAAAGTGAATTCGACCATGGCAGGTTTCCGTCAGTAGACGCGCGCTTTCGGCTCGATGTAGGCGACATCGTTGGTGAGCGTGTAGGTGTGAACAAGGCGATAGTCGAGCTTCACTTTGCCGTTCTCATCCATCCACGCCAGCGTGTGCTTCATCCAGTTCTTGTCGTCACGCTCGGGATAGTCTTCGCGGGCATGCGCGCCACGGCTCTCGGTCCGGTTTCTTGCCGAATCCATGGTCACGACGGCTTGCGCGATCAGATTGTCGAGTTCGAGCGTTTCGATCAGATCCGAATTCCAGATCAACGATCGGTCGGTCACGTGAACGTCGCTCATCCCTTGATAGATGTCATGAATCCGCTTGTGGCCTTGATCGAGAACCTCGCCGCTGCGGAAGACCGCGCAATCTTCCTGCATCACCTTCTGCATGTTTAGCCTGAGTTTTGCAGTCGGTGTGCCGCCAGATGCGTTGCGGAATTTGTCGAGACGCGACAGCGACATTTCCGCCGAATCCTTCGGCAAATCCGGGTGCGAGTCGCCGGCGGTCAGCAGGTCGGCGCAACGCAGTGCCGCGGCTCGGCCGAAAACCACGAGGTCGATCAGCGAATTCGAGCCCAGCCTGTTTGCGCCGTGCACGGAAACGCAGGCGGCTTCGCCAAGCGCCATTAATCCGGGGATGATCGTGTCGTCGCTGCCGTTTTTCTTGGTCAGCGCCTCACCGTGATAGTTCGTGGCGATGCCGCCCATGTTGTAGTGGACGGTCGGAAGCACCGGTATCGGTTCCCGCGTCACATCGACATTGGCAAATATGCGTGCCGTTTCGCTAATGCCGGGCAACCGCTCATGCAGCACCGCGGGATCGAGATGATCGAGGTGCAGGAACAGGTGATCCTTGTCCTTGCCGACGCCGCGACCTTCGCGTATTTCGACAGTCATTGCGCGCGAAACCACGTCACGTGAAGCGAGGTCCTTGGCCGATGGCGCGTAGCGTTCCATGAAGCGCTCGCCTTCGGAATTCACGAGATATCCGCCTTCACCGCGCGAGCCTTCGGTAATCAGGCAGCCAGCCGGATAGATCCCGGTCGGATGAAATTGCACAAACTCCATATCCTGCAGCGGCAATCTGGCGCGCAAGACCATGGCATTGCCGTCGCCCGTGCAGATATGCGCCGACGTGCAGGAGAAATATGTGCGGCCATAGCCTCCCGTCGCAAGGATCGTCATGTTCGCGGAAAAGCGATGGATCGACCCATCGTCCATATTGAGCGCGACCACGCCGCGACACCGACCGTCGCTATCCATGATCAGATCGATCGCAAAATATTCGACGTAGAACTCAGCCGCGTGGCGCAGCGCCTGTCCGTACATCGTGTGCAGCATCGCATGGCCGGTGCGGTCGGCCGCGGCGCAGGTCCGCTGTGCCGTGCCTTTTCCGTAATGCGTGGTCATGCCGCCGAACGGACGCTGATAAATCTTGCCATCCTCCTCGCGGCGCGAGAACGGCAGGCCCCAGTGCTCCAGTTCATACACGGCCGCCGGCGCGTTGCGGCAGAGATACTCGATCGCGTCCTGGTCGCCGAGCCAGTCGGCGCCTTTTACGGTGTCGTACATATGCCAACGCCAGTCATCCTCACCCATATTGCCGAGCGCCGCCGCGATGCCGCCCTGGGCGGCGACTGTGTGTGAGCGCGTTGGAAACACCTTGGTGATGCAGGCGGTACGAAGACCCGCTTCACTGCACCCCACGACGGCGCGCAAGCCCGAGCCTCCAGCGCCGACAACAACGACGTCGTAGCCGTGGTCTTCAATAGGATAGGCGCGACCGTTGATCGCAGGCGCGCCGCTCGACTTTACGTTGGTCGCCATGGATCAGACCCCGAACGAGAGCTTTAGAATGGCGTAGACCGACGCCAAGCTGACTGCGATGACGAAAAACGTGTTCGCCATCAAAGCCAGAAACTTCCATCTCGCTTCATGCACGTAGTCGAGAATGATTTCCTGCATGCCTATCCACATATGGTAGGCCGTGTTGATGATGAACAGCAGCATGATGATCGCGACCAACGGCGAGCCCAGAATCTGGACGACCGCAGCGTGGCTGCGCCCAAGCAGCGCAGTGATGATCATCAGAAGCGCGATCGTCAGCGGCACACCGGCAACCGACGTCACGCGCTGATGCCAGAAGTGGCTGGTGCCGGATCGCGCCGCACCCAATCCGCGAACCTGGCGCAAAGCGGTACGCATGGGTTGCATCTCGCTCATCGCGGGCCTCCCATGACGAGATACCCGACGACCCAAAGAATGAGTGTGAGCGCGATCGAGCCGATCAGCGTTGCGAGCGTGAGCATCTCGCGTTCGGCGGGTTCAAGACCGTGGATCGTGTCCCAGATCAGATGGCGGATGCCGCCGAGCATGTGATGGAGCAGTGCCCACGTGTAGCCGAACAGGATCAGTTGCCCGATCAGGCTGCCCATGAACCACTCGACATTGGCATAGGCGTTTGGACCGGTGGCCGCCGCGACAAGCCACCAGGCGAGGAGCAGCATCCCGAAATAGAGTGCCGCACCGGTGATGCGATGAACGATCGACATCGTCATCGTTAGCATCGGCCGGTAGATTTGCAGGTGCGGAGAAATTGGCCGCGGTGCTCCGGTCGTCATCCCCGTCTCGAGCTCGGCCATTGTCAGCCTCCAATCATCATCCCTACAGCGAGCGGAGGGGGGATTGGCATCGCCGGGTTTGAGGACCGCGGGAGGTGGGTCACCGCTTGACCCAGGGCCCAAACCCATTACTTCATGATTTACGAAGCTTGAACCCGGAAATCCGGCGTTGCAATATGCCTTTTGCGTAGCCTGCCTTCGTAGAATAAGAAGGTAAGCCTTTCATGCGGTTCGATTTCACGGATCTCAATCTCTTCCGGCACATCGTTGAGGCCGGCAGCATAACCCATGGCGCGGAACGTTCGAACCTCGCTCTGGCGGCGGCTTCGACGCGCATCCGCAAGATGGAGCTGGCCTTCGGGACCGAGCTGTTGATCCGGGGGCGGGCAGGAGTGACGCCCACTCCGGCCGGCCGTACCCTGCTACAGCATGCCCGAGGAATTCTGGCACAGACCGAGCGCCTGCAGGAGGACCTCACCCCGTTTGCCCGAGGTCTGGCCGGTCAGGTGCGGGTGCTGTCCAACACCAATGCCCTTACCGAATTTCTGCCCGAGACGCTGAGCTCATTCCTGATGGCCTATCCGGATATCAGCGTTGATCTCGAGGAGCGACTGAGCGACGAGATCGTCGGCCTGATAGCGGAGGGAAATGCCGACATCGGCATTGTTGCGGGTACCGTCGACTATGGCGGCCTGGACACCTTTCCATTCCGCAGCGACCGCTTTGTTCTCGTTGTGGCGAAGAACCATCCGCTTGCAGGTCGCTCCCGCATAGCCTTCTCCGAAGTGCTCGACTACGACATGGTGGGACTTGATCGCGCCAGTGCGATTCAGCGCTTTCTTGCCGACAAGGCCAACCGTATCGGTCGTCCGCTTCGGCTGCGTGTGCAGCTACGCAGCTTCGACGCCATTTGCCGCCTAGTCGAATGCAATGTCGGCGTCGGCATCGTCCCCGAGACCACGGTCCAGCGTACCGAGCGTACGATGGCAATCAGCGCGGTCCGCCTCACGGACCCTTGGGCGTTGCGCGAGTTGACAATCTGCGTGCGCGATGTGAACTCATTGCCACCGTACGCGCGGCAGCTGGTCGATCATTTGCGGGCAAGCGCGTAGACGCACCATCACCGCGGCATCAGCACCCAATAGTCGAGATCAAGGATGACAGCCGGATCGTAGTCGTCTCCACTCTTGAGTGGGAAGTCGGCGCAGGGACGATCTTTCGTAGCAATGGTTCTGATGCGCAGCGCGCCGACATCTTTCCGGTTCGGTAGGTTCGCGCTTGCGATCACTTCCGACCACGCGAACACCGTGTCGCCGGCAAACAATGGCGCCACGTGGCGTCCGCCATTGATTGCCGCGACATGAAAAGCATTACCCAGTCCGTTGAACGACAGCGCACGCACAAGTGAAATGGCGTGCCCGCCATAAATCAGTCTCCGGCCGAAACTGCCTTTGCTTTCGATAAACTTATTGAAATGGATGCGTGCCGTATTTTGATAAAGCCGCGTGGCGATCTGGTGCTCGGCTTCTTCGACAGTGATGCCGTCAACGTGGTCGATTTTTTCGCCGACCTTGTAGTCGGGAAAGTGATGTAAACTTCCGGCCAATTTATCATCGTAGGCGGCCACCGCAATTTCAGGACAACCCTTGCCTAGCTGTTCGGGTTCGACGCTCTTGGGAAGCTCAGGAACCTTCTCGTGTGGTGCGGGCGTTGCCGGGTCACGCTTTTGCACCATCACCCACCGCGCATAGTCGAGGACGGTGTCGCCGGTCTCATCGAACCCGCGTGAGCGCACATAGACGATGCCGGTCTTCTTGTTCGAATTTTCCCGAAGCCCGATGACTTCGGACACCGCGTTCAGTGTGGCGCCCGGGTAAACGGGCTTGAGAAAGCGGCAGTCGGCGTAGCCAAGGTTGGCAACGGCGTTGAGCGACACATCGGGCACCGTCTTGCCGAAAACAACGTGAAATACCAGAAGATCGTCGATCGGAGATCGGGGATAGCCGATTGACTTTGCAAAAGGGTCGGACGACTGAAGCGCAAAACGCGACCCGAACAGACCGTTGTAAAGTGCTACGTCTCCGACCGTTATCGTTCGCGGGGTGGCGTGACGGATCTGCTGGCCAAGGCGGAAATCTTCAAAAAAATTGCCGGGGCTCGTGCTCGAAGATGATGGCGCGCTCACAAGTTCACCCTTTAATTCGGCCGGCTCACCATTCTCACAAAACCGTGAGCCGAACGCCAGCTTCCAGCAACGAGGAACTGATGAGGACGTTTCCAGACGTTGTGATAGCGCAAGGGGCGTAACGTCAATCTTGTGAAGGATGCCCTCTTGAAGAAGTGGATGCTCAAAGACGACATGAGCAAGCAAAGGCAACAAAAAATGGTCGGGAGCGTGATCCGCGAGCCCGGCCGTGTCGTAGGTGTGGTAGGAACTGCCCAAGGACATCGTCGCAATGACAACTGACACGCTCACCACTGTCGATACTTGCGAGGCAATTCACCCTGGCTGGGTGCGTGTCTGCCATTGGATCAACGCAATTGCCATCCTGGTCATGGTTGGGTCGGGCTGGCAGATCTACAACGCCTCACCGTTGTTTGATTTTGTGTTTCCCCGACAAATCGCCCTGGGCAACTGGCTTGCCGGCGCCTTGCTCTGGCATTTCGCCGCCATGTGGGTCCTGGTGATCAACGGCATCGTCTATGTCACGTTCGGCATTATCACCGGACGGTTTCGCCGCAAGCTTCTTCCGATTCGTCCGAACGAGGTTGTCGCTGACCTGAAGGCCGCAGTGACCTTCAAGCTCGCGCATGACGACCTCTCGCACTACAACGCTGTACAGAAATTGCTCTACACCGGCGTCATTCTGGCGGGTGTCGTGATCGTGCTGTCAGGTCTGTCGATCTGGAAGCCGATTCAGTTTCAGGAATTGACGACGCTGTTTGGTGGTTATGACATGGCCAGGTACGTGCATTTCCTGGCGATGGCGGCGATTGTTGGTTTTCTCGTCGTGCATGTGGCGCTGGCGCTGATCGTGCCGAAGAGCCTGCGCGCCATGATCACGGGTCGTTAGGAGGGCGCGCCATGCGAAAGCGCAGGATCATCCCCGGTGTCGACGCGAAGTTCCTGATCAAGGATGCGGTCAAACTGATGCCGAGCGCCAGCCGGCGCGGGTTCCTCCGCGCGGCGGCAAGTCTTGGTGCGCTGACCTTCTTGACCGGATGCGACATCATCGATGGCGAGACCGCCGAAGGCGTGCTGCGCAAGATTTCGGAATTCAATGATGGCGCTCAGGCAGCACTCTTCAATCCCACGAAGCTCGCGCCGACCTATCCGGAAAGTGCCATTACCAAACCCTTCCCATTCAACGCCTACTATGACGAGGACGAAGCGCCGGAAGTAGACGGCAAGACTTACAAACTGGAAGTTGCCGGCCTCGTTGAAAACAAGAAACCGTGGACGCTCGACGAATTGTACGCCTTGCCTGAAGTCTCGCAGATCACCCGTCACATCTGTGTTGAAGGTTGGAGCGCAATTGGCTCCTGGCAGGGCACGCCGCTGTCGGAATTCCTCAAACGCATCGGCGCCGACACGCGTGCCAAATACGTCTGGTTCAAATGCGCGGAAGGCTACACCAACACGATCGACATGCCGACCGCGCTGCATCCGCAGACGCAGATGACGTTCAAGTTCGCCCATCGAATTCTGCCGCGCGCCTATGGCTATCCGATGAAGATTCGCATGCCCACTAAGTTGGGATTCAAGAATCCGAAGTACGTGGTGGCGATGGAAGTCACCAACATCGACAACGGCGGTTACTGGGAAGACAAGGGCTACAACTGGTTCAGCGGTTTGTAGGCGTTGCCGGCACGAACGGCGTTGTCGTGGCGGGGCCTTCTCCGACGATGAGAAGGACTGCATCGGTATCCTTGGCGCCGTCCCAGTGCACTTGCTTTCCAAAATGAGTAACGAACGACCCCGCGGGCATGGGAACGCTCGCGTTCGGATCAAAATCAGGTCCACTGCCCACCCACCATGTTCCTGACAGCACGGTGATGAAGCGATCGTTCGGGTGAAAGTGCGGACGACTGAAATGATTGCCAGCGAGCCACTTCGTCATGACGCCGTACAGACCCGGCTTTGTCGGATCGCCGAACAGGATGGCCTGCTGGTTGCCGTTCGGGGTGACCGGCCCCCAGTTGATCTGATCGGGTAGCTTGAAGACGACAGCCTTCGGATCGAGTTCGCCCGCAGAGGACATCATCGTCAAACCGGACAGGATCGTCGCGGCGAATACAGCAGGCAGTGCTCGTTGGCGACCATTCATGTTTTCCTCCCGATCTCTGTGTTCGCGTTGCGGTACGAGAAATGTTGCCACACTCAGGCGTCGCGTCCAGCCCCTCCGCTATTGGGCGGATCCGTGATCAAACGCGCACCGCGCTGGAAGGTGACGTAGTCCCAGAACCAGTTAAAGGCGACGACAAAGCGGTTGCGTAACCCAATCAGAAAATAAATGTGCGCGACGCTCCAGAACACCCAGCCGATGAATCCTTTCAGTTCCAGCGGTCCGAACTTTACCACCGCCGCGCGACGCCCAATGGTCGCCAGCTCGCCAAGATGCATGTACTTGAAAGGCTTATTCCACTCGCGACCCGCGATGCGGGCTGAAATCAATTTGCCGACATAGGTTCCCATTTGTTTTGCGGCCGGTGCGATGCCGGGGACGGGATGACCGTTTTTGTCGGTCACCGAAGCGGTATCGCCGACGACGAAAATCTCAGGGTGCCCCGGCAGCGAAAGATCGGAATTGACTTTGACTCGCCCGGCGCGGTCGCTCTCGGCGTTGAGCCAGCGCATTGCAGGAGAAGCCGTCACGCCTGCCGCCCAGATGACGGTGCCGGCATCGATGCGACCGTCCTTGAGATCGACCCCGTCCGCATCACACTTCGTGACGAGGGTTTCTGTCCTGACCTCGACACCCACGCGCGTCAGTGTTTTCGATGCATAGTCCGACAAGCCGGGCGGAAACGTCGGCAGCAAGCGCGGTCCTGCCTCGATCAATATGATGCGCGCCGAGCCCGGATCGATGCGGCGGAAATCGGCGGCGAGCGTCTGACGCGCAACATCCGCGATGGCGCCGGCCATCTCGACGCCGGTGGCACCCCCGCCGACTATGACGAAAGTCAGCAGACGGCGCCGCTGGTCTTCATCTTTCACAACTTCCGCGCGCTCGAAGGCTATCAAGATGCTGCGGCGGATTCGCGTGGCATCTTCTATGCGCTTCAAGCCGGGCGCATAGCGCGACCATTCATCGTGACCGAAATACGAGTGCGTGGAGCCGGTCGCGATCACCAGATAGTCGTAAGGAATTTCACCGTATTGCGTCTGAACGCATTTCTTCTCTGGGCTGACGCCGCGCACATCCTCCATGAGAACCGTGGCATTGCGCTGCGGACGCAGAATATGGCGGATCGGCCAGGCGATATCCGCCGGTGACAGTGCCGCGGTAGCCACCTGATAAAGAAGCGGTTGGAAGCAATGGTGGTTCTCTCGGTCGATCACCGTCACGTCGGCTTGAGCCCGTCTCAGCGCCTTGGCGCATTCCAGGCCGCCAAAGCCGGCTCCGACGATCACGACCCTTGCATTACCTGTCACGGCCCGCCCTCTTGCCTGCAATCGCACAATGTCCGCACATAGAAGGCCGGTTGCCAAGCCTGCGCCGAGGCTTTAGCAATCCGCGCCTGTCTGTAACGGCGAGGCGTACATGGCGACCCACAATCTTCTTCTCCTTCCCGGTGACGGTATCGGCCCCGAAGTGATGGCCGAGGTGAAGCGCGTCATCGATTTATTCAACAAATCCGGCCCCGGCAGGTTCAACACCGAGGAGTCGTTGGTCGGCGGCTGCTGTTACGACGCGCATGGCGTTGCCGTCACCGATGTCACGGTGGAGAAAGCCAAGGTTGCGGACGCAATCATCTTCGGCGCCGTCGGCGGGCCGAAATGGGACAAGGTGCCTTATGACGTGCGGCCTGAAGCAGGCTTGCTGCGCCTGCGCAAGGACCTCGCGCTGTTCGCCAATATCCGCCCAGCCATCGTCTATCCCGCTTTGGCGGATTCTTCCTCACTCAAGCGCGAGGTGGTCGAAGGGCTCGACATCATCATTCTGCGCGAACTGACCGGTGGCGTTTACTTCGGCGAGCCGAAGACGATTACCGATCTCGGCAACGGCCAGAAACGGGCGATCGATACGCAGGTCTATGACACCTACGAAATCGAGCGGATCGGTCGCGTCGCATGCGAACTCGCGCGCAAGCGGCGCAACAAGGTTACATCGATGGAAAAGCGCAACGTCATGAAGACCGGCGTTCTGTGGAACGAGGTGATGACACAGATGCATGCGCGGGAGTTCAAGGATGTTCAGCTTGAGCATATGTTGGCCGACGCCGGTGGGATGCAGCTGGTGCGCTTCCCCAAGCAATTCGACGTCATCGTCACCGACAATCTTTTCGGCGACGTGCTTTCCGATATTGCCGCGACCTTGACCGGCTCGCTCGGCATGTTGCCTTCAGCCTCGCTGGGCGAAGTCGATCCGAAAACGCGAAAGCGCAAGGCGCTCTATGAACCCGTGCACGGTTCGGCGCCGGACATCGCGGGAAAGGGCATCGCCAATCCCATCGCCATGATCGCCTCGTTCGGAATGGCGTTGCGATATTCTTTCAACCTCGGGAAACAGGCTGACTGGATCGATCAGGCGATTTCCGCGGCGTTGGGCAGAGGCTTGCGCACCGCCGATATCAAATCGGAAGGCACCGAAGTCGTTTCCACATCGGGGATGGGTACAGCGATCCTGTCCGAGCTTGAAAAGCTCGCCGCTTGAAAAGCGGAACCGGACGAAAAGCAAAACGCGGCCGAGCGGCCGCGTTTCATTACCCTGATGTGTCCGGCGCTCAGTATTGTATCCAGGGATTGTTCTTGCTCGGCAAGGTCCAGGGTCCTGGAAGCGGCGACTGCTTATTGAGTAGACCGGCCGAAGTATTGTCGATCACGCTTCCCGCGGTCTGGGTCGGATTTTGCACATAGCCGATATTGCCCACCCGCTCGCCCGGAAAGGTTTCCGTCCCGGGATCAAGGAACGACCGCTTCTGAATGATAACGCGCGTTCGCGTCCGGCCGTCCTCATCGCGGCTGATCTGAACCGTGTTGTCACGATTGTAATAGACCACGGTACGCTTCTTTGCCTGGTTCGCTCGATTCGATTGTGCATCCGCCTGGACGGTTGGAAGGGCCAAGGCTCCGATCAGCGCGATCGCCGCGGTAACGACTTTAAATTTCATGGGCTCCTCGACCATTCCCTATGTTCAGCTTGCTAAACGCAGTTTAGCGGGGTTTCGTTTCCTGGAACAGGCCCCGAACAGGAGCAAATGTTTGTAAACTTGAAATAAAGACCCCGCCGCGCCCGCGGGGCCTTTTCGCTCGAAGAGGCAAAAGCCCTACTAGCTGCCGTAGTTTTTCTTCAGGTATTCGGCGATCGCCTTTGCGTCGGCGTCATCGATTGGAGCGCCATAGGCCTTGATCATCTTCGTGATCTCGGCATCCCACAACGCTGCATTGGGGAATGGTGAGTTCATTGGGATGTAGTCAAGGCTGTGACAGGCTTGGCAATTGGCCTCGACTTTGTCGAGACCCGGCGCGTTCTTGAGTTGCACCGGTTTTTCGTCGGCGCCAGCGGGAAGCGCGATCAACACGGCGGCCGCTGCGATCAACAGAGTTCGCATGATCCCCTCCCTATGCGTTCAATGTGATGTTTTGCATCACATTGTTGTGGTAGCCGGCCGGGTTGAAGATGAGCTCGGACGTCTGGCTTTGCCCGAGCTTGTTGCTGGCGTTGACCATCACCGTGTTCTTGCCTTTCTTCGCCCTGAAATCGAAGCTCCACGGACGGAACGCAAATCGGCCGAGATCCTGACCCAGCGTGGCAGAGGTCCATGTCTTCCCGCCATCAGTGGATACCTGCACCGTGCTTACGCCGTAGCCACCATCCCAGGCGATGCCGCTCACGGTCACCTTGCCGGGGTTGATTTTGGCACCGTCGCGATGGCTGGTGATCAGCGAGTTCACGACCATTTCGGTAATGGGCGTGCTGGTCGCGTTTTCCTGGCTGGTGAAACGGTCCCTGAGCGCAAATTTACCAAGCGGGATGCGATAGGCGGGGTTCATCCAGAAACCACCTTGCGGCTGGGTCAGCGCGTTGATGGTGACGATGTGCTTCATCCAGTAGGTGCCGGTCCAGCCGGGGACGACGATGCGTGCCGGAAAACCATTCCAGTGCGGCAACGGCTGACCATTCATTTCGTAGGCGATGATCGTTGACTCATCGACGGCTTTCCACGCCGGGATGCTTTTGACGAAGTCTGGCGTTTTGTCGACTGCTGGTCCGTCCGCACCATCGAACGCAACTTCGATAGCTTCTTTCTTGATACCCGCTTTTTCGAGCACATCCTTCAGGCGCGCACCCTTCCAGCGCGCGCAGCCCATCGCGCCGTATCCCCACTCGACGCCGACAACATGCGGTTTTGAAAGTCCGCGGCGGTTGCCGGAACACTGATTGACGGCCACCACTTCGAACGTCGGCATTTTTTTCAGGTCATCGAGCGTGAGCTCGATCGGCGTCGCAGTGCCATCTCCTCCAACCTTGAGCTTGTAGGTTTTGACGTCGACTTCAGGTATGTCCGCCAGATGATAACGCACGAAGAATTCATCGTTCGGCGTGATCGGATTGCGGAACGTTTCCAGCGGCGACTCATAATTGGGTGGCCGGTAGCTGAGTTTAATCAGCGGCTTTTTGCCTGGCAGCGCCTCCATGGTGGCGACAGTGCCGACGCCTTCCGGGACGCCTTGAGTGAGTGCTGCGCCCGCGGCCGTAGCTAATCTGGATCCGGACATTGCAAGCGCGGCGCCCGCGCCCGCCGTCCCAAGCAGGTGACGTCGAGTGATCATCGTTCCTCTCCCCAGAGGTCTTCTTGAAGTCAGCGGTCATCACCGCAACTTCAGATATTGTTGTTCGAATATGATCCGACGAATTGTTCGACCGGTCAATTGTGAACGATCAACCGACAAGCGAAATCGTTACAACGTACGTGCGCAATCTCACCGAATGGGATTTGGCAGCCGAGTTGCACGTGCTGATGCCGTTCAGCGCCCGGCGCGCGACGCGCTTCCGTACGATTTGTGGGGGCCTTCCACAGGAGGTGATATTTCGGCGTCGCCGCGAGATGTTTCACGTCCGCCGGACCTCTATCGGATCGGCGAAACGACGAACCTCGTTACCGGGGCGACAGATTTCGGCACGCAGGAACGGCGCGGCACTGTCCGGATCGCCCAAGTAAGAATTCCTTACGGCCGTTGCCTACTGTGTGCTGTCAGATCGTATAGCTTGCCGGCACATTGGCGGCTTCGGGGATGGACAGCGCGAAGGCGGCAAAGGGCCGCTCGATATCGATGCATCCCGGTTGATGCATCGGTGTGATGACACCCATCACTTTTGGCGATTTGGAAAAAATAAGCGCTGGCTATGGAAAGCAGCGCAATGGCACCCAGATATGCGAGCAAGCGCACGATGTTGGGCGGCAGGTCGTTACGCTATGAGCGTAGGGCCGGATGCATGTGGAGCTGTGCCGTTGTATTGGACGCTGTTCTCGCCTAGAAGCGCTGCCATCCGGTTGCCTCGAAGGGGTTATCGGGTGGAGTCCAGTCCGGAGCATTAACAATGGGTTACAAGGTCGCCGTGGTGGGTGCTACTGGCAATGTCGGGCGAGAGATGCTCGACATTCTGGCTGAGCGCAATTTCCCCGCTGACGAAGTAGTTGCCGTTGCCTCGCGACGGAGCCAGGGCGTCGAGTGCTCGTTTGGCGACAAGACGCTGAAGGTCAAGGCGCTCGACCATTTCGATTTCTCCGACGTCGACATCTGCTTGATGTCGGCAGGCGGTGCCGTGTCGAAGGAATGGTCGCCGAAGATCGCCGCGCAGGGCGCCGTTGTCATCGACAATTCGTCGGTATGGCGGATGGACCCTGACGTGCCGCTGATCGTGCCCGAAGTGAACGCGGATGCCGTCGCCGGGTTCACCAAAAAGAACATCATAGCCAATCCGAACTGTTCGACCGCGCAGCTTGTGGTGGCGCTCAAGCCGCTCCACGACAAGGCGAAGATCAAGCGCGTCGTGGTGGCGACCTATCAATCCGTGTCGGGTGCCGGCAAGGACGCGATGGACGAGTTGTTCTCGCAGAGCAAAGCCGTTTTCACGCTCGATGAGGTGGAGTCCAAGAAGTTTGCCAAGCGGATCGCCTTCAACGTAATCCCGGAAATCGATGTCTTCATGGAAGACGGCTACACCAAGGAAGAATGGAAGATGGTGGTCGAGACCAAGAAGATTATCGATCCCAAGATCAAGCTTACCGCAACCTGCGTCCGTGTTCCGGTGTTCGTCGGCCACTCAGAAGCGGTCGACATCGAGTTCGAGAACCCGATCACGGCCGATGAGGCACGCGAGATCCTGCGCAACGCACCGGGTTGTCTGGTCATCGACAAGCGCGAGCCGGGTGGATACGTCACGCCCTACGAATGCGTCGGCGAAGATGCAACCTACATCAGCCGTGTCCGCGAAGACGCGACGATCGAAAACGGGCTGCAGATTTGGGTCGTGTCCGATAACCTGCGCAAGGGCGCGGCGCTGAATGCGATACAGATCGCTGAGTGCCTGATCAATCGCAAACTCATCCAGGCCAAGCGCCGGGCAGCATAGGCCGCCGGCAAGCGTCAGAAGCGCGGTTGCGCGAACATCCGCGCGTGTTCATCCGCCGCGACCTGAACGAACTTTTCGGTCGCGAGATCGCGCACCGAAAGCTGGCCCGTCGCGACACCGAAATACGCGCCATGCACCAAAACTTGTCCGCGTTCGATCAGGATGCGCAGACGCGGAAACGTCATCAGGTTGTCGATGCTGTTGACGACGTTTGCCTGCTCTAGTCGGGTCAGATAGTCGTCGCGCGATAGGTTTCCACGCGGTCCCAGCTTCTCGGCGGCCGGCAACATCAGTTTCATCCAGTTGCTGATGAAATCCCCCGGAGAAAGTGGTTTGGTATCCTCGGCGAATGCTTTCACCCCGCCGCATTGCGCATGCCCGAGCACGACGATATGCCTGACCTTGAGAGCACCGACGCCGAATTCGAGCGCTGCCGATACACCATGAGCGTGCCCATCCGGTGCGTAAGGCGGCACGATGTTCGCCACGTTACGGACAACGAAAAGTTCGCCGGGTCTCGCGTCAAAAATGACTTCAGGCGACACGCGAGAATCGCAACAGCCGATGACCATGATCTGCGGGGACTGCCCGCTTTCGGCAAGACCTCTGTAACGGTCTTGCTCGTGACGGAGCCGGCTGATGAGAAAGGCACGATATCCGTCGATCAACTGCTGCGGAAATGACATTGGCGGCCGTTCATAAAACCGATGATGCAGGGTCACACAATCATGGCTGCATCGTCATTGGCAACCCGCCGAAAGGTGGGAGTGGCCTGCAGGTCATGTGGGCGATAGTCTTGGACGCGATGGAGGCTTACGAATGAACGCGCGCCCTCGCCGCAGCGTCCTCTATATGCCGGGCTCGAATGTCCGCGCGCTCGAAAAGGCAAAGACCCTGCCCGTCGATGGCGTGATCCTCGACCTCGAGGATTCGGTAGCGCCTGAAGCGAAGGAGGATGCGCGCCAGAAAGTGACCGACGCGGTCAAATCCGGGGGTTTCGGCGCGCGAGAGGTCTTCATCCGCGTTAACGGCGTCGAGACACCCTGGCATGCCGATGACCTATCCGCTGCGGCGCACGCAGCGCCGGATGCGATCCTGGTTCCGAAAGTATCGAGCCCGGATACCCTGGAACTGATCGGTCGCCGGTTGCTCGATATGGGCACCCATCACAGGACACGAGTGTGGGCCATGATCGAAACACCGCTGGCGATTTTCAACGTCCTGCGGATCGCGGGGGCGGCGAGCGATTCCGAGACGCGGCTGTCCGGTTTTGTGATGGGCACCAACGATCTTGCCAAGGATACGCGTGCACGGCTGGTGCCGGGCAGGACGCCGATGCTGTCTTGGTTGTCGACCTGTGTTGCTGCCGCGCGCATCTATGGCATCGATATCCTCGATGGCGTCTACAACGACATCGGAAATGCCGATGGCTTTGCCAAGGAATGCGCCCAAGGCGTCGAGCTGGGCTTCGACGGCAAGACACTTATTCATCCCAGCCAGATTGAGCCGTGCAACAAGGTCTTCTCGCCCTCTCAGGCCGAGGTCGAACAGGCGCGCAAGATGATCGCTGCCTTCGACCTGCCGGAGAACAAGGGCAAGGGCGTGGTCTCAATCGATGGCCGCATGGTCGAGCGATTGCATGCGGATATGGCGCGCCGAACGGTCGCGATCGCGGCAGCAATTGAACAACGCAACTAGTGGACAGCGATGCTGCGCTTCCGAGAGAGGGAATGAATCATGCTGCGGCACGGCTGGTTGATCGCCTCTGCATTATCGCTCTTCTCGCCGCTCGCCTTTGCCCAGGATATCGCACCGGGCGGCACGCTACGTGCAGCATATCTTGCGAGCAATCCAGCCCAAGCGGTGCGTGATCCGGTCAGTGGTGAAATTCGTGGTGCATCCGCAGATCTCGCGCGCGAGTTGGCGCGGCGGCACAACAAACCGCTGGTGTTCATGCCGCTCACGAATCCGCCAGCCGTGATCGAGGCTGTAGCCAAAGGCGACGCCGATATCGGCTTCGTGGCGTACGCGCCCGAGCGAGTGGGGACAGTCGAGTTCTCGCAAATCTATATGTTGGTACAACAGTCGTTCATCGTACCGGACGGTTCTCCGATCCGTGCGGTTGCCGATATCGACGCGCCAGGGCGACGCATTGCTGGTGGCAAGAACGATTCGATCACGCTTTATCTTGCACGGAATTTGAAACAGGCGACCTTGGTCGAAACCGACAATACGCCGGCGGACGCCAGGCGTCGGCTGATGGCGGGCGAGGTCGACGCCTTCGGGGCCAACCGCCAGCGCCTCACCAACTTGTTGAAAGAAATGCCTGGCTATCGTCTCCTGCCGGACAATCTGTTCGGCGTAACGCAGACGATCATCGTCCCGAAGAGAAAGCCCGAGGTACTCGCGATCATTAATGACTTCATCGACGACGTCCGTGCATCCGGCTTTTTGCAGAACGCCATCACGAAAAGTGAAGTGGTGGGCCTTGAAATGGCCCCCGCTGGAACCACGCTTCAGCGATAGTTACGTCATCCAGTGGTTGATCGCCGTATCCGTTGCGCTGCGGCAACTCACTGCGAGCTCTAGTCATGTCGTGATTAAACAATTTTGTGGCTAGAACAGTGCACCTGCTCAGCGACAAAAACGTCGTAACCGCAATAGTTTAGAACGCTTTTAAAGAGTGTTTTTATTTTGACTCCTAGCGACACTCCGGTTAGCGAATACCCCAACAAGGTGTCTGATGATCGTCTGCTCCTGCAATGTATTGAGCGACCACGAAGTGCGCAGCGCCGCAAGTGCTGCGTCACGTCGGTCGACCAGCCACGTGTATGGCTGTCTGGGGTGCAGCGCCCAGTGCGGGCGATGCGCGCGTACCATTCGCAAGATCATCGATGAGACCCTTAACGGCGCGAAAGTCGGTTGCCCGGTCGGTTGCGCCTGCGCGCTGCACGCGGCGGCTGATACGCTCTAAACCAGCCCGATACCGTCCACATGTGGAACGTGCCGCTGGCCTGGGCAGCACATCTCGAAGTTTTTTGCTAGCGTTGCGTTCGGGCGGAACATGAACGCCCATAACAGGAGCCAGTTATGAAGGGTGACGCTAAAGTCGTCGAGTTTCTCAATAGAGCGCTGCGGCACGAATTGACCGCGGTCAATCAGTACTGGCTCCATTACCGACTGCTCGACAATTGGGGTTACAAGGATCTGGCAAAGCAGTGGCGCAAGGAATCGATCGAGGAAATGGAACACGCCGACAAGCTGGTCGAGCGCATCATATTTCTTGACGGCTTCCCGAACATGCAGGTCCTCGATCCGCTGCATATCGGCCAGAATGTTAAAGAGGTGCTGGACTGTGATCTCGCGGCGGAGATGTCGGCGCGTGCCCTTTATCAGGATGCGGCGACCCATTGTCATGCCGCAAAGGACTATGTCACGCGCGACCTGTTCGAGAAGCTGATGTCAGATGAAGAACACCACATAGACTTCCTTGAGACTCAACTCGACCTTGTTGCCAAGCTCGGTCTTGAGCTGTACGCGCAACACCACATCGGCGAGATGGGCGAGGAAGGCGAGGACTGAGTTTTGGAATTTCGGCTAGCCGTCCGGTCAGCCAATCACGCCCAAGGTCTCGCGGACTTCGCTTTGTCTTCGTAGCTCTCGATCTTGCTCTGCTTTTGTTTCGTCAGGCCGATGTCGTCGAGGCCGTTCAGCATGCAGTGCTTGCGGTGTGCGTCGATCTCGAAACGAACGACGCCGCCATCTGGGCCGCGGATCTCCTGCTTTTCGAGATCGACAGTTAGCGTCGCGTTGGCGCCACGATCGGCGTCGTCGAATAGCTTTTCAAGATCTTCCGGCGACACTCTGATAGGCAACACGCCGTTCTTGAAACAGTTGTTGTAGAAGATGTCGCCGAACGAGGTCGAGATCACACAGCGGATGCCGAAATCCATCAGCGCCCACGGCGCGTGCTCGCGTGACGAGCCACATCCGAAGTTGTCGCCAGCAACAAGAATCTTCGCTTTGCGATAGGCAGCCTTGTTGAGCACGAAGTTCGGATTCTCGCTGCCGTCGTCATTGTACCGCATTTCAGAGAAGAGGCCTTTGCCGAGACCGGTACGCTTGATCGTTTTCAGATATTGCTTGGGGATCACCATGTCGGTGTCGACATTGATGATTTTCAGTGGCGCGGCGACGCCTTCGAGGGTCGTGAATTTGTCCATTTGTCGCTCCGGCCTCAGCTGCGTGCAGAGTTAAAACCGACCTGTTTCATAAGGTGTCCGGTGTTCCGGTCAATAGCACCTTCCGACCCGAAGGGCAGATATGCGTATATTGATGGCTGCGTTCGGACGCAAATCAGACAGAGGCAAGCTCCTCACGTTTGAATCGGGATTCCCGTACGAGAGTGCACACCTGCACGCAATATTCTGAGTAATAGACTTCGCGTGCCTTTTTTTGCGCGGCGCGATGTTCCGGGTGCATGCGCCACGCGCGCAGACCTTCCTCGTGTTCGAACTCGACGATAGTCACCCGCTCGGCATCGTCAGCGAAGAAGCCTTTGTGTGAAATATAGCCCGGGATGGTGCGGGCGAGTTCGACCATGCGGTCGACCAGGGCGACATATTCCTCGCGCACCTCAGGCATCAGGCGAGAGCGAAAGACGGTAATGATCATGGTGAGTCTCCACTGATTGCATGTTGGCGCAGGGGTCGACCGGCGACCAATTCCGTTTGTGAATAGACATCATCCGTTTTCGAGATCGCAATCTATTCCGCGGCTGCTTCGATGGCTTCCATATCGTCATCGGACAGACCGAAATGGTGACCGATCTCGTGCACCAGCACATGCGTGACGATTTCGCCCAGCGAATCCTGATTTTCGGCCCAATAATCGAGAATCGGACGCCGATAGAGCCAGATCATATTGGGCATCAGTTCCGGCACAGTCTCCGACTGAAATGGTAGGCCGACACCCTGAAATAGCCCCAGCAGGTCGAATTCGCTTTGAGCACGCATCGAATCGAGAACCTCCGAGGTAGGAAAGTCCTCGACGTGGATGACGAGGCCATCGCAAAGATTTCGAAACCGCTCGGGGAGACGAGCATAGGCCTGTTCAGCCAACTCCTGAATGTCGACCAATGAAGGTGCTGTCGAGCCTCGCCAATTGAATTGGCTTGTCATGACAACGTTGTAGGCCAGGCTGCAGCGGCAACCAAGCGGTTGACGAAGGAGATGCGATGCGCAACGTTGATTGTCCTGACGAGGGGTTCGGGTTTCCGATGGCAAAGGTCGCGGCCGGTCTGGCCCTTTCAGGCCTGATTTTCGTTCTGCTCGGTGGGTCGGTGACACCAGCACCGGCCGGATCGCGGAACTGTGCCGACGGCAATTCATGTAGCGCTTCGCCATCACAGGAATTCGCGGCACAAAAAAAGCGCCCGCGCGTCGTCATCTATGGTCGGCGCACCTATGTTCCGCCGAACGCCGTGCGGCAGTGCCGCTCCTGGCTCGCAAGGGAATACCGCGTCAGCGGTCCGGTCATCGTGCCGCAGATGTACTGCTGGTGGGAATAGCCCACCCGACTAAAGCCTACTTCCAGTCGCGAACGTCGACGAAGTGTCCGGCTATCGCGGCCGCGGCGGCCATGGCCGGCGAAACAAGGTGAGTCCGTCCCTTGTATCCCTGGCGGCCTTCGAAATTCCGGTTTGACGTTGATGCGCAACGTTCACCGGGAGCCAGCTTGTCGGGATTCATGGCAAGGCACATCGAGCAGCCGGGCTCTCGCCATTCGAAACCTGCGGCCTTGAATATCTTGTCGAGTCCTTCCGCTTCTGCCTGGATTTTCACCAGACCGGAGCCGGGCACGATCATCGCGTTGACGTTTGCGTTGACGCGCTTTCCGTCGACGACACGAGCCACTTCGCGCAGGTCTTCGATCCGTGAATTGGTGCAGGAGCCGATGAACACACGGTCGAGTTTGATGTCGCTGACTTTCTCGCCGCCCTTGAGACCCATGTAATCGAGCGAGCGTTCCGCCGCGATGCGTTTCTTCTCGTCCTGAATTTCGGATGGGGTCGGCACCCTGCCCGTGATGGCGATCACCTGCTCAGGGCTGGTGCCCCAGGTAACCAGCGGCGGCAGCTTGGCCGCGTCGAGTCTGATCTCGCGGTCGAAATGTGCGCTCTCGTCCGAGCGCAACGTCTCCCAATAGCGCATCGCCTCGTCCCAGGACTTACCCTTCGGTGCTTTCGGCTTATCCTTGAGATAGGTGTATGCCTTTTCGTCCGGCGCGATGAACCCGGCCTTGGCGCCGCCTTCGACTGACATGTTGCAGATGGTCATGCGGCCTTCGATCGAGATCGATCGGATCGCCTCGCCGGCATATTCCAATGCGTAGCCCGTGCCCCCAGCAGTTCCGATCTCACCGATGATGGCGAGGATAATGTCCTTGGCCGTGACGCCGGGCGGCAATTTGCCGTCGACTACCGCGCGCATGTTTTTCGATTTTTTCTGGATCAGCGTTTGCGTCGCCAGAACATGCTCGACCTCGGATGTACCGATGCCATAGGCGAGGGCACCGAACGCCCCGTGCGTCGCTGTATGACTGTCGCCGCACACGATCGTCGTGCCGGGCAGAGTGAAACCCTGTTCGGGCCCAATGACGTGAACTATGCCTTGACGATTGTCGAACTCGTGGAAATATTCAATTCCGAAATCCTTGGCGTTCTTGGCGAGCGCGGCGATCTGCTCGGCGCTTTCCGGATCTGGATTGGGTTTCGTTCGGTCGGTGGTCGGCACATTGTGGTCGACGACCGCAAGTGTTTTTTCCGGCGCGTGCACTTTGCGTCCTGCGGTACGCAGACCCTCGAAAGCCTGCGGCGATGTAACTTCGTGTACCAGGTGGCGATCGATATAGAGAAGACAAGTTCCGTCGGGCTGTTCGTCAACCAGATGATCGTCCCAGATCTTGTCGTAGAGCGTGCGCGGTTTCATGGTTAGGTGACTCTGCTCAAAGGCAAACGGGGAAGCTGCTTGCAAACGTGCGGGTATGGCCGGACGATCAAAGTCCCGCCTGCACCGCCGTCAGTCGACCGAAGAATCGCCACGGCAATCGCGCGTGGTCAGCCAGGACAATCCGTTGAGCCCTTAAAACCATAGGCGGTATATAGCCAATCGATTTGGGTTCGACAACGAAGCGTCGACCAAGAAAAAGGGGCCGCGCTGCGGCCCCTTAATACATACCTCCGCGCCGCTCGTGCTATTCCTGCGCGGCGGCCTCGACAGCTTCGGGCCCGGCGGCGCCCTGCGCCTCGGAAATGCGCGCCTTCTTGCCGCGCAGTCCGCGTAGATAATAGAGCTTGGCGCGGCGTACTTTGCCGCGACGCACGAGTTTGATCGAGTCGATCATCGGCGAGTGGAGCGGGAACACGCGCTCCACGCCTTCGCCATAGGAGATTTTGCGGACGGTGAAGTTTTCGTTCAGTCCACTCCCCGAACGGCCGATGCAAACGCCCTCATAGGCCTGCACGCGGCTCTTGTCGCCTTCGACAACCTTCACGTTGACGAGGACTGTGTCGCCCGGCTGGAAATCCGGGATCTCCTTGCCGGCCGAAAGCTTTTCGACCTGCTCTTTTTCCAGCTGTTGAATGATGTCCATCGCGAATTCTCCGTCGGCAGCGCCAGCAACCAGCGCGCGGTCTTGCTCAGGTCTGAATGGGTTGGCGAGCTTGTATTACAAAGATTACGGCTTGTCACCCTTTGGATTCGGGCCGGTTTTAGGCTTTTTTCGCGCCTGATAGGCCTGCCATAGATCGGGGCGGCGCTCGGCGGTCAGCCGCTGGGCCTCAGCCTGTCGCCAGGCCCTGACTTTCTTGTGGTCCCCAGAGACAAGGACGTCCGGGATCGGTTCCCCTTCGAAGACTGGTGGTCGGGTGTACTGGGGATATTCGAGCAGGCCGTCGGCAAAGCTTTCCTCGGCGGCGGAAGCCTCCTTGCCCATGACGCCAGGCAGAAGCCGCACGCAGGCATCTAACAGAGCCAGCGCGGCGATTTCCCCGCCCGATAGCACGAAGTCGCCGAGCGAAATTTCCTCCATGCGCCGTGCCCGGATGATTCGCTCATCGACCCCCTCGAAACGTGCGCAGACGATAACGGCGCCGAGGCCATGTGCGAGTTGCGCAACGCGACCTTGCGTCAGCGGCATCCCGCGTGGGCTCATGAGCAGGCGTGGACGGGTGTCGTGCGGAACGGCATCGAGTGCACGCGCAAGCACGTCCGCCTTCATCACCATGCCGGGTCCACCGCCGGCGGGCGTGTCATCGACGGTGCGGTGCTTGTCGGGGGCATGCGCGCGGATGTCGATCAGGTCGAGTGACCAAATGTTTGACGTCAGCGCCTTGCCAGCAAGGCTTTGTGCCAGCGGTCCCGGAAAGATGTCCGGAAAGATCGTGAGTACGGTGGCGCGCCACATATCTATTCGCTCTCCGTCGGAGGCACGACCACGATTCGCCGGGCGCCGAGATCAATTTCCGGAACCGTCGCATCGGTGAACGGCATCAATAGCGAATCGCCTGCAGGCGGTTTGATTTCAATGACGTCGCTTGCACCAAAGTTATGAATGGCGGACACGGTACCGACCTCATCACCGTTTTGTGTCACGGCCTTAAGACCGATCAGATCCGTGTGATAAAAAGTATCGGCTTCGTCGATTTTCGGCAGCCGAGCGCGTGGGATGTACAAATCGACATTGCGCAGTTTCTCCGCGGCGTCGCGATCCGCGATGCCGGCAATCCGCGCCACGAAGTGATCCTTCGCCGGGCGCAGCGCTTCGATCTCAAAGCGCTGCGAGCCGTCTTGCGTTTCCAGTGGTCCGTAGTCCGCGACAGCCGCCGGGTCTTCAGTGAAGGACCAAAGTTTCACCTCGCCGCGAACTCCGTGCGCGGCACCAATACGGGCGACACAAACTTTGTCGCGCGAAAGGTCGGACGGCATGGCGAGGCGTATCGCGCAGCGATGCGTCAGCTGGCCGCCGGCGCGGGCTCAGCAGGCTTCTCGGTCTTCGGAGCCGCCGCCTTGGCACCGCCTTCGGTAGCGGGTGCGGCCCCGGCCGCCTTTGCTGCTTCTTCTTCCTTGGCCTTGCGTTCCTTGCGCGGGATCGCCTTTTCCGGATTGTTACGGTTCGGCCGCTTCATGATGCCGGCGGCGTCGAGGAAGCGCATGACGCGATCGGACGGCTGCGCGCCTTTCTTCACCCATGCCTGGACTTTTTCGAGATCGAGCTTGAGCCGCTCGGTCTTCTCTTTCGGCAGCAGCGGATTGAAATAGCCCAGCCGCTCGATGAAGCGGCCGTCGCGTGGCGCACGATTGTCGGCGACAACGACGTGATAGACCGGCCGCTTTTTGGTGCCGGCACGGGCGAGACGAATAACAAGAGACATTCTTCAGTCCTTTCGAGCTATGGAACGGGATTACTTCTTCTTTCCAAGACCGGGCGGCAGACCGCCCGGCAATCCGGGAAACTTTCCGCCCAGGCCGGGCAGGCCGGGCATCTTTGGCGGCAGTGTCGGCATGGTCGGCGGGAGGCCTGGCATGCCCGGGGGCAACTGTCCGCCCGGCATCGTTTTCGCCATTTCCGCCAGCTGCTCAGGTGACGGCATTCCGGCGCCCAAGCCCATTGCCTTTGCGAGTCCGGCAAGCGGCCCGCGTTTCGCACCGCCCATCATCTTCATCATGTCGGCCATGCCGCGATGCATCTTCAACAGCTTGTTGATCGCTTCCGGCGTGGTTCCGGAGCCGGAGGCAATGCGCTTTTTGCGGCTCGCTTTGAGAATGTCGGGATTGCGGCGCTCCTGCGGCGTCATCGAATCGATGATGGCGATTTGTCGTTTGATCACGCTTTCGTCGATGTTGGCCGCGGCGAGCTGATTTTTCATTTTTGCGATGCCGGGCAGCATGCTCATGAGCCCGCCGAGGCCACCCATTCCCTGCATCTGGGTCAGCTGCTCGCGCAGATCGCCAAGGTCGAACGCGCCCTTGCGCATTTTCTCGGCGGTGCGCATTGCCTTCTCGGCATTGATATTGGCCGCGGCCTTTTCAACCAGCGCAACGATATCGCCCATGCCGAGAATACGGCCGGCAATCCGCGCCGGATCGAACTCCTCGAGTGCATCCAGTTTTTCGCCAGTGCCGATGAGCTTGATGGGCTTGCCGGTGACTGCGCGCATCGATAATGCGGCGCCGCCACGACCATCGCCGTCGACGCGCGTGAGAACGATTCCACTGAGGCCCACGCGCTCGTCAAACGAGCGCGCCAGATTGACAGCGTCCTGACCGGTGAGGGCGTCGGCAACGAGAAGGACTTCGTGCGGATTGACTGCGCGTTTGACCTCGGTCGCTTCGCTCATCATTGCATCATCGAGCGTGGTTCGTCCGGCCGTATCCAGCAGCACCACGTCGTAGGCGCCCAGCTTTGCTGCTTCAATGGCCCTCCGCGCGATCTGTGCGGGGGATTGTTCCTCCACGATCGGTAGCGTGTTGATCTGCGTCTCGCGGCCAAGCACAGCGAGCTGTTCCATGGCCGCCGGCCGACGCACGTCGAGCGATGCCATCAGCACCTTCCGGCGTTGCCGGTCGACGAGACGTTTGGCGATCTTGGCGGTTGTCGTGGTTTTACCGGACCCCTGCAGTCCAACCATCATGATGGCCACGGGGGGCGCTACATTGAGATCGATGCCCTGGCCCTCGGAACCCAACGTCGCGACCAGCTGATCGTGAACGATTTTCACGACCATCTGACCTGGCGTCACCGATTTCATGACCTCGACGCCGACTGCCTGCTTCTTGACGCCATCGACAAAGGCGCGAGCCACATCAAGCGAGACATCGGCTTCGAGCAGCGCGCGGCGGACTTCACGCAGCGCAAGGTCGACATCGGCTTCGCTCAGAGCGCCGCGGCGCGTGAGGCGGTCGAGGATGCCACTAAGCTTTTCCGACAGGTTATCGAACATCGGTCTGCAAACACCTTTGCGCCCGAGGGCGCATCGCGCTGTCGGGCGGTGGCCTCCGGCCTCTTGCGGACCGGGCGGCGGAGTCGAATTTCACGTCTCTATCGTGAACGGGTGGAACCTAGGGTCGCCGCATCATCGAGTCAAGGTGAGGCCGATTTAGGGCGTTAACTCATAACTGACGCTGACGGTTGCCCGCAGCGTCTGTTCGCCGGGCGCAATCGGAACCGCGCCCGCGCGTACAGCCTGCATCGGCCGAGGTTGCGGGGCAGTGCCTTCTTCGCTGATCGAAACCACCTGTCCGAGCTTGGCTCCTGCGGCCTTCGCGTAGAGTTCGGCCTTCCGACGCGCGTCGGCAATAGCTTCGGCGCGCGCCTGGTCGAGCAATTTCGATTGCTCGGAAACCATGAACTCAATGCCGGACATTTCATTCGCTCCCGTCGCGATGGCGCGATCGAGAACAGTGGGAAGATTGTCGATGTCGCGGATTCGGATGGTGACCTGATTGTTGGCCTGGAAGCCGGTGAGACGCGCTGTGCCGCCCTTGTTTGGATCGTATTGCGGCTGCAACGACACCCGCGACGTCTGAATGTCGCGCTCGGCTATCCCGCTTGCTTTGATGGCCGCCAACACAGCCGTCATCTGCTTGGCGTTTGCTTCGCCGGCCTCGTGCGCGGTCTTCTCCAGGCTGCTCACTCCGATGCGAATTACCGCGGTGTCGGGTGGAACGGCAACTGTTGCCTCGCCCGAGACTGTCACGAGTTTTTCCGCGGCCTGCGCTGTCGAGAGTGCAAGTATGGCGATAAGCAAGATCGGCAGGAAACGCAGTAGTGGCATCACTTCACAGGTACAAATACGTTGACCACCAGTTTGTCGGGCGCAGTCTTCACCGGGTCGGTGGTGTACTCTTCGATGAAGAGGTCTTTAGCTTCGAGTTGTTTATCGTCGAGATAGTTGGTGATCGCTTCGTACGTCGAATCCATGGCGTCGTAAGAGCCGCGATGGACGAATTTGAGCGCCTTGCCTGAAGGTGCCGGGCCGATGGAGATATCGCCTTTCGGAGGGGCCTTCGGTGCCTGTGTCACCGGCAGGCCGGCCTGATATGAAAAGCCGGTGTCATCAGTCTGCGTGTAGATCGTAAGCGGGGGACCGGCCGGCTTCACATCCTGCTTGTCGAGATATTCCTGCAGCGATTTGAAGGCATCCACTAGGGTGTCGAAAGCTGTGTCCCAGTTGGTGTGACCTTTCATATAGACGATCGTGCGTTCGGGCAGCGTCACTGACTCGCCAAAAGCATCGCCAGGCTGAAGCGGCGACGGTGACGACTTTGCACCGGGACTCGGCATCGAGTCGTTTGTGCCCGGCTTCGACGCCGGCGGGGTCTGGGCAGCGACAGGGCCGGCTACAAGAACGCACGCGAGCGCAAGCACGACCGAAGTGAAAAAAGGCGACATTACGGTTCTCCGTCCAATGCGGCGGTTGAGAAATTCGCCAGCATTGCCACGCATCCTAGCATGCCTCTGGCCAACCTGCGTTTATTCGCCATATAAACCGGGCGAAACCCGGGCAAGACAAATATGGGCGCGCTCGCCGACCAGGCCTTTGTTAAGATGAACGGAATTGGCAACGAGATTGTCGTCGTTGACATGCGCGCGCGCGGTGGGACGATCAAACCCGAAGAAGCACGCGCGGCTGCTGCGCCCGACGGCGCCCCCTACGATCAGTTGATGGCGCTTTATCCATCGCGCACGCCGGGCACTGATGCCTTCATCCGTATCTACAATAATGATGGTTCGGAGGCGGGCGCCTGCGGTAACGGCATGCGATGCGTCGCCGATCTGGTGGCAAAGGAGAGCGGAAAGGATGCGCTCACCTTTGAAACGACGGCGGGCATCCTCAATTGCTGGAAGAATCCCGACGGCCTGTTCACGGTCGATATGGGCGTGCCACGCTTCAAGTGGAACGAGATCCCGCTTGCCGAGGATTTCCGTGACACACGTGCGATCGAGTTGCAGATCGGTCCCATCGATAAGCGGGTGCTGCACTCGCCGTCCGTTGTGAGCATGGGCAATCCGCATGCGATCTTTTGGGTCGACGACGTCAACGCTTACGATCTCGCAAGCTTCGGTCCTCTTTTTGAGAACCATCCAATCTTTCCCGAGCGTGCAAATATCACGCTCGCACATATTGTCGCGTGCGATCACATCGTCATCCGTACCTGGGAACGCGGGGCTGGGCTGACCAAGGCTTGCGGTTCTGCAGCCTGCGCTGCGGCAGTTGCGGCCGCTCGCCTCAGGCGAACTGGCCGTAAAATGAAAGTTTCCCCGCCGGGCGGCGAACTCACAATCGAGTGGCGCGAAAAGGACGATCACGTGCTCATGACCGGCCCCGTCGAATTCGAATTCAAGGGCCGCTTTGATCCGGCGCTTTTCGTGAACGCGGGGGCATCGTGACCGTGAACGTCGTCACCTTCGGCTGCCGGCTGAACACCTACGAGTCGGAAGTCATTCGACGCGCCGCAACCGCCGCCGGCGTTGACGATGCCATTGTGGTGAATACCTGCGCCGTGACCGCAGAAGCGGTTCGTCAGGCCAAACAGACCATACGCCGTCTCAAGCGCGAGCAACCGGACGCGCGTATCGTCGTTACCGGCTGTGCTGCGCAGACCGAGGCAAACACGTTCGCCACCATGTCCGAGGTCGACCGCATCGTCGGCAATGACGAAAAATTCAACGTCAAAAGCTGGACGACAGGCGAGAAGATTGTCGTGTCCGACATCATGTTGGTGAAGACGATGTGGCCGCACGCGATCGACAGCATCGAGGGACGTGCGCGCGCGTTTGTTCAGGTGCAGAATGGTTGCGATCATCGCTGCACGTTCTGCATCATTCCCTTCGGTCGCGGCAATTCGCGCTCGCTTTCGATGAACGACGTGGTTGCGCAGGCACGGCGTCTTGTTGCCAATGGCTATCGCGAGATCGTTCTCACCGGCGTCGATATCACGAGCTACGGTGCTGATCTCGCCGACGCGCCGCGCCTCGGGACGTTGGTCAAGCGCCTGCTCAAGGCCGTGCCGGATCTGACGCGTCTGCGACTCTCATCCATCGATTCGGTTGAAGTGGATTTCGATCTGCTCGACGCATTGGGCGAGGAACCGCGTTTAATGCCGCATTTGCACCTGTCGCTGCAGGCAGGTGATGATCTCATTCTCAAGCGCATGAGGCGCCGCCACTCGCGCGGCGACGCGATTGCTCTTTGCGAGCAGGTAAGACGCTTGCGTCCCGATGTGGTTTTTGGTGCCGATATCATCGCGGGCTTCCCGACCGAAGAGGAAGACATGTTCGCTCGCTCTCTCGACCTGGTCGATGCGTGCGGGCTTACGCAGCTGCATGTCTTCCCGTTCTCGCCGCGACCCGGAACGCCGGCCGCGCGTATGCCGCAGGTCGACCGCGCAATCGTCAAGGAGCGCGCCCGCCGTTTGCGCGAAAAGGGCGATGAGGCATTACGGCATCATCTCGATCGCGAGATCGGCGCGCGCCGCTCCGTACTCGCCGAATCACGTGCGCTCGGGCGTACGGAGCAGTTCATGCCAGTGCGTCTGGCGACGCCGCTGGAGCCGGGTGTTATTGTGGATCTAACGATGTCGGCGCATGATGGCCGGCAACTGCTTGCCGCGTAGCTTGGGGGATTGGCGATGGCCTATCGCGATCATCTGATTACCACGATGGATCAACTCGAGTCGCTCTACGGCGAAAAACTGCCGACCTCGATCATCAAGGAGATCGATCACATCAGCGAAGGCTATCGCAAGCTGATCGAGGCGGCTCCGTTTATCGCGGTTGCGACGTCAGGTCCTGAAGGCCTTGATTGCTCGCCGAAAGGCGATGCGGCCGGTTTCGTGCGCATTCTCGATGACAGGACGTTGGCAATCCCGGACCGGCCCGGCAACAACCGCATCGACGGTTTCCGCAACATCGTGCGCGATCCGCGTATCGCGCTGCTTTTCCTGATCCCCGGTATCGGCGAGACGCTGCGCGTCAATGGCCAGGCCGCGATCTCGGTCGATCTCGAACTCATGCAAAGCTTTGCGGTTGGCGGCAAGCTGCCGCGCTGCGTGTTGGTCGTTCATATCGAAAGTATTTTCTTCCATTGCTCGAAGGCGATCGTACGTTCCAAGTTGTGGGACGAGGCGACCAAAATCGACCGCAAGAGCCTGCCTTCGACCGGCACGATCATCTCCGAACTCAGCCAGGGCAAGCTGGGCGGTGAGACTTACGACCGCGAAGCGCCCGAGCGCATCAAAGCGCAGCTTTACTGAGTGAAGCCGCAGGCCGCGAGTTTTTCGCGCATATGTTCCGGCACCGGGGCGGTGACGGTGACCGGCGCCTTGTTTTTCGAAATCGGTACCGTCACCTCACGCGAATGAAGATGCAGGGGCAGGCCGCCTGTGCGCGGCGCGCCTCCATAGATATTGTCGCCAACGATCGGCCATCCCATCTCGGCGCAGTGCACGCGCAGTTGATGCGTGCGCCCAGTCAAGGGCTCGAGCGAAAGCCAGCTGAAACCGGCGCCGCGACCCATTACCTTCCATGTACTCGCCGATGCCAGGCCGTGAGGGTCGGGCTTCATCCACCAGCCGCGCGCCTCGTCGCGTCTCGCCAGAGGGATGTCGATGCGGCCTTCGTCCGCTTCGGGGCCATTCTCGACAACCGCCCAATAGCATTTGCCGACCTTGCCCTGTTTGAACAGCTTGCCGAGCAGGGCGAGCGCCTTGCGGTGGCGACCGAGCACCAGGCAGCCGGTCGTGTCACGATCGAGCCGATGTGCCAACGCCGGCGGACGCGGCAATCCGAACCGCAATGCATCGAAATAGTCCTCGAAGGCATCGCCGCCGTTCGGTCCACGGTGCACCGGCAATCCGGCCGGTTTGTCGACCACCAGCATCAGCCCGTCACGGTAAAGAAGGCGGGCGAGCATCTCTTCCGATGTCATGCCGAAACGGCTATCACGTGCGCGGCATGAACGACAGCACGCAGGGCGAAAACTGGTGGAAGCGGCTCAGTGGCGGCCTAAAGCGCACGTCATCCTCGCTCAGTTCCTCTATCACGGCGATTGTCTCTCACCGGCCGCTCGAGCCTGAGACGCTCGACTCACTTGAGGACGAACTGGTGCGGGCCGACCTCGGACAGGATATGGCCGTGCGGATCGTGGACGCGCTAAGCCAGGGTCGCTATCCCCAGGGCCTCTCGTCGGACGAAGTGAAGGGCTTTCTGGCCGCCGAGATCGAAAAAACGCTTACGGCAGTGGCGAGGCCACTCGAGATCACTACGCGCCCGTTCGTCATTCTCGTGTCCGGCGTCAACGGTTCCGGCAAGACCACGACCATTGGCAAGCTTGCGGCGAGATTTCGCGCGGAAGGAAAAAGCGTGATGCTCGTGGCGGGCGATACTTTTCGCGCCGCGGCGATCGATCAGCTGAAGATCTGGGGGGAACGGACTGGTGCGCAAGTGATGGCGCGCGAGCCGGGCGCCGACGCCGCCGGGCTCGCCTTCGATGCAATCGCCGCAGCCAAAGAACAAGGTATCGAGATCGTTCTCGTCGATACGGCGGGGCGTTTGCAGAACCGCGCCGAACTGATGGGCGAACTGGAAAAGATGGTGCGTGTCATGCGCAAGGTCGAGCCGACCGCGCCGCACGCCGTGCTTCTCGTGCTCGATGCGACCGTCGGTCAGAATGCGCTTAATCAGGTGGAAATATTTGGAAAAACAGCGGGAGTCACCGGACTGGTGATGACCAAACTCGACGGCACGGCGCGAGGCGGTATTCTTGTTGCCGTCGCCGACAAATTCGGTCTGCCGGTACATTATGTCGGCGTCGGCGAAGGCGTGGACGATCTGGCGCCATTTACGGCTCGTGATTTTGCGCGCGCCGTCGTCGGCCTGGAGCCCTAGTCAGGAAACACATGGCGACGAAGAAACAACTGAATCCCGGACTCAAGCTGGCGCTCGACATCGGCCCGTTGGTTCTCTTCTTCGCTGCCAATGCAAAATTCGGAATCTATGTTGCGACTGGCGCGTTTATGGTGGCCATTCTCGTCGCGCTCGCCGTCTCATATGCAATGACCCGACATCTCGCGGTCATGCCGCTCGTCACCGCAGTGATCGTGCTGATTTTCGGCGGCCTAACGCTCGTTCTTCATGACGATCTGTTTATCAAGCTCAAACCGACAATTATCTACGCTCTGTTTGGTGCGACGTTGGTCGGCGGCCTCGCATTTGGCAAACCGTTGCTCGGCATGGTCTTCGATTCCGTTTTCCATTTGCGCGAGGAGGGCTGGCGCAAACTGACCTGGCGTTGGGCGATTTTCTTTTTTGTTCTTGCGCTCATCAATGAAATCGTCTGGCGCACGCAGACGACGGATTTCTGGGTGAGCTTCAAATTGTTCGGGGTTGTCCCGCTCACCTTCCTGTTCGCCGCGTTGCAGGTTCCGCTGCTGAACAAGTACAGCATCGAAAAAGAAAACTAGCGCAACGCTTTCTCGATTTCGGGCAAAAGCGTGCCGCCGAAGTTCTCGGGCGTGATCGGTCCCACCAATTTGTAGGCGATACGGCCGTCGCGCCCGATCAGGAATGTCTCCGGCACGCCATAGACGCCCCAATCGATCGAAGCGCGGCCTGCGTCGTCGCGTCCGGTGGCGACAAAGGGATTGCCGTAACGATAGAGAAAACGTCGCGCATTATCGGGCGTATCCTTGTAGTTGATGCCGACAAGTTGAATCCGCTTGTCCCGCGATAATTGTTCAAGAAATGGTGCTTCGTCGTGGCAGGGCACGCACCACGAGGCCCACACGTTCAACAGGGTTACTGCGCCCTGGAAGGTTGCATTGCTGAGGCCTGGAATTGGCTTGCCGTCGCGTTCAAGCCCCGGAATCGCCGGCAGATCAAAGGTCGGCACAGGGTGGCCGATAAGCGCCGAGGGAAGTCGTGAAGGATCGCCGGCGCCAAGCCGATACAAAAACAAGGCGGCCAGTGCGAGAAAAGCAATCAAAGGCAGCAGCACAAGGATGCGGCTTCGCTTTGAAGTGGCGCCTTCGCCTGCTGCACTCATGGACTCAAACCCACTAGCTCTTGCGCTGCGAACGCCGTGTGATGCCACGTTTTTCAAGGTCGCCGAGAATGCGCTGTTGCGCCGAATAGTCGAGCACGACCCACGCGATCAATGTGGCGATGACGAATATCGTCACCGCATAGGCAGCGATGATGAAATCCGCATGCGGCCCGAGGTTCATGCACTCGCCTCCGCCAGCTTCTGCGCCTGCAGAAGACGCATGCTGCGTACGCGGCGGCGCAATATTTCATTGCGTATGACGGCGAGGTGCAAGGTCAGGAACAGCAATGTAAACGCCAGCGCCATGATCAGAAGGGGCGTCAGCAGGGCAGGATCGATGCTCGATCCACCCATGCGAAAAACCGACGCCGGTTGATGCAACGTATTCCACCAGTCGACGGAGAACTTGATGATAGGCAGATTGACTGCGCCGACCAGTGACAGCACCGCAGCCGCACGAGCGCCGCGACCCGGATCCTCCGCGGTCCAATAGAGGGCGAGCACACCGAGATAGAGCAGAAGCAGGACGAGCATCGAGGTAAGGCGTGCATCCCAAACCCAGTAAGTTCCCCATGTCGGCCGACCCCACAGCGAACCGGTGACAAGGCAGATCAAGGTAAAAACAGTACCGATTGGCGCGGCAGCCTTTCCGGCGACGTCCGCGAGCGGATGACGCCACACCAATGTCCCCAGTGCAGCGATACTCATTAATCCCCAACCGAACATCCCGAGCCACGCTGCCGGTACGTGCAGGAACATGATCTTGACGGTTGCGCCCTGCTGGTAGTCGTCGGGTGCGTTCATCACGCGATAGAGGCCGATGACGAAAAGTATCAGCGTCGCGGTAATCAACCACGGCAGCACGCGGTTGACGACATTGAGAATGCGCGTCGGATTGGCGAAATCAATCACCGGCATCGGCAATTTCTGCTCATGTCGTCTGAATCCAATTTCATGTCATTCGAGTCCATGGCGCAGGACCGCTGCTGCGGCAATTGGACCAAGCACGAGGCTGACTAAGCTTAGCGCACAAAGAATGGTGAAAGGTGGGCCGAACGGCGCAGAACCGACGATCGCCGCGTTCGTCGCGGCAACGCCAAAGATCAACACCGGCACCGTGAGCGGCAGCACAAGAACCGCGAGCAACAAGCCGCCGCGGCGCAGCGCGACCGACAGTGCCGCCCCGATCAATCCAAGAAAGGTCAAAGCAGGCGTGCCGGCGGCGAGCGTGAGCGCAAGCCATCCCAGCGCGTGCAAGTCGACATTGAGCATCAGCCCGAGCAATGGAGCGATAATCACGAGCGGCAGTCCGGTGGTGATCCAATGCGCAATCGCCTTGGTTGCTACCGCCAATTCAAGCGGCATGCCACCCATCATTAGGAGGTCGAGCGAGCCGTCCTCGTAGTCGGTGGCAAACAACCGATCAAGCGCAAGCAGACTGGCCAGCAGCGCACCAAGCCAGAGGATTGCCGGTCCAATCCGAGCGAGCAATGCAAGGTCGGGTCCGATTGCAAAGGGAATCATGCTGACGACGACCAGGAAAAACAGGGCGCCCATCAGTGCGCCGCCACCGACTCGCACCGAGAGCCGCATGTCCCGCCGAAGAAGGGATGCGAATGCGCTCATGCCGGCCCTAATTTCAGTTCGCGCGCGCGTTCGAGACCGATCGCTCCGTGTGCCGCGGCGATGATCATGCCTCCCGTGCGCAGATGTTCGCGCATGAGCTGCGCCAGTCGCGTCTGCGAGGGTGCGTCGAGGGAGGATGTTGGTTCGTCAAGCAGCCATATCGGCCGAGGCACGGCAACTAGACGCGAGATCGACAAACGCCGCCGCTGCCCCGCGGACAGGTAGGCGGCGGGTAGATCCGCCAGTGGGGCGAGGTCGACCGCGTCCAGCGCCGATGTAGTGTCGCGTCGGGCGCCGAGAAAGCCCGTCCAGAATTGCAGATTCTCATCGACAGTGAGTGCTGGTTTCATTGCGTCAAGGTGACCGAGATAGTGCGCCTGTTCCGCAATTGGGATGTCGGCAGCGCCGCCCTCCAGGACGAGCTTCCCAGCAGCGATCCGCACCAGGCCCACGATCATCCGCAGGAGAGATGACTTGCCGGCGCCGTTGCGGCCGGTCACCACCAAGGCCTCGCCGGCGGGCAGGTTGAAGCTCACGCCACTAAATACTTCACGCCCGCCCCGGTTGCAGGCCAGTTGTTCGCCCTTGAGTTCCATCACCGTTAACGCGATCCGCCGATCGGCGGAGACACGACGCCAAGCCCGGAAAACCCCGATTTTACGAGCATTTTTGGCGTAGTTCCCTCGTCAATATAGCGTTGGGCGAGAAAAGACCTTATAAGCCCGAACTTGCGACGTTACGTAATTCGAATTCGGACGCAAGTCTCGCCAGCAAGAAAAACATCACCTTGCCAATAGCTTAGTCCGAACCAGTGCCGATTAACCGGCCGGGAATGGAAACAGCCGACATGACTTCGCTCGACAGCTTTAGATGCTGCAAGACCCTACAGGTTGGTAGCAAAACCTACGCTTATTTCAGCCTTCTCATTGCCGAGCGAAACGGCCTCAAGGGCATTTCCCGCTTGCCCTTTTCGATGAAAGTCCTGCTCGAAAATCTGCTGCGCAATGAGGACGGCCGGACAGTTACAAAAGACGACATCAAGGCCGTCGCCGAGTGGCTCAAGACCAAGACCTCCGAGCGTGAGATCGCATTTCGCCCCGCGCGCGTGCTGATGCAGGATTTCACCGGGGTCCCGGCCGTCGTTGATCTTGCGGCGATGCGCGACGCCATGAAGCAATTGGGTGGCGACCCCAAGAAGATCAATCCGCAAGTCCCGGTCGATCTTGTCATCGACCATTCGGTCGCGGTGACGTTCTTCGGCAACAATGCCGCATTCAAGAAAAACGTTGAGGAAGAGTACCGGCAGAATCAGGAGCGGTACAAATTCCTGAAATGGGCGCAGCGGTCATTTGACAACTTCAGCGTTGTCCCGCCCGGCACCGGCATCTGCCATCAGGTCAATCTCGAATATCTCTCGCGCGTCGTCTGGAATCGCAAGGACAAGGTGAAGGTTGACGGCAAGGCGTCGACTATGGAGGTCGCCTACCCCGACACATTGGTCGGAACTGATTCGCACACGACGATGGTCAATGGTTTGTCGGTGCTCGGCTGGGGCGTGGGCGGAATCGAAGCTGAAGCGGCCATGCTCGGTCAGCCGCTCTCAATGGTGTTGCCCGAGGTGATCGGTTTCAAACTCGCGGGGAAACTCAAGGAAGGGGTCACCGCGACCGACCTCGTCCTCACCGTGACCGAGATGCTTCGCAAACGCGGCGTGGTTGGAAAGTTCGTCGAGTTCTTCGGCCCGGGCCTTGCCCATCTGACGATCGCCGACCGCGCGACACTCGGCAACATGTCGCCTGAATACGGAGCGACGTGCGGCTTCTCGCCCATCGATGACGATACCATTCGTTACATGAAGGACACGGGCCGGCCGGCGGACCTCGTCGCGCTCGTTGCCGCCTACGCAAAGGCGCAGGGCATGTATCGCGTGAAGACGACGCCTGACCCGATTTTCACTGACGTGCTCAAGCTTGAATTAAGCTCCGTCGAACCATCGCTGTCGGGGCCGAAACGCCCGCAAGACCGCGTCGCCTTGAAGGAAGTCAAAGCCGGCTTCGCCAATTCGATGGACAAGGAATTCGGCAAGAGCGCCGAAGCCAAGAAGCGCGTAAAAGTCTCCGGCAAGAACTACGACCTCGGCCACGGCGACGTTGTCATTGCCGCGATCACGTCCTGTACCAATACCTCCAATCCGAACGTCATGATCGGTGCCGGCCTGCTCGCGCGCAAAGCCGCGGCGAAGGGCCTGACTGCCAAGCCCTGGGTGAAAACATCGCTGGCGCCAGGTTCGCAAGTCGTCGGCGAGTACCTCGAGAAGTCCGGTCTGCAGAAAGATCTCGACAAGCTCGGCTTCAATCTCGTGGGTTTCGGATGCACGACCTGCATCGGCAATTCGGGTCCGTTGCCGCCGGAGAATTCGAAGGCGATCAACGACAACGATCTCGTGGCGGCCGCAGTCCTGTCCGGCAATCGCAACTTCGAAGGCCGCGTTAATGCCGACGTGCGCGCCAACTATCTCGCTTCACCACCGCTCGTTGTTTCTTATGCAATCGCCGGCTCGATGAATGTCGATGTCGCAAGAGAACCGCTCGGCGTCGACCAGAAGGGCAAGAAGGTCTTCCTCAAGGACATCTGGCCGTCCAACAAAGAAATCGGTGACTTCGTTGCCAAGAACATCACCAAGCAGATGTTCACCAAGAAATACGGCGACGTGTTCAAGGGCGATAGCAACTGGCGCAAGATCAGCGTCAAGGGCGGCGTGACCTACGACTGGGACAAAAAGTCCACCTATGTGCAGAACCCGCCGTACTTCGTTCACATGGGACGCCATCCCAAGCCGCTTGAAGACATTGTCGATGCGCGTGTGCTGGCTTTGCTTCTCGATTCGATCACCACGGACCACATTTCGCCCGCCGGTTCGATCAAGGTCGACTCGCCGGCCGGCAAATACCTGGTCGCGCACAAGGTCAAGCCGGCCGACTTCAATCAGTACGGCACACGACGCGGCAATCACGAAGTCATGATGCGTGGCACCTTCGCCAATATCCGCATCAAGAACCAGATGGTGCCGGGTGTTGAGGGCGGCGTCACCGTCCACTATCCGTCGAAGCAGCGCATGCCGATCTACGATGCGGCCATGAAGTACAAGTCTGATGGGGTCCCGCTGGTCGTCTTTGCCGGCAAGGAATACGGCAGTGGTTCTTCCCGAGATTGGGCCGCCAAGGGTTCCGCGCTCCTCGGGATCCGCGCGGTTATTGCCCAATCCTTCGAGCGCATCCACCGTTCCAACTTGGTGGGCATGGGAGTGATGCCACTGGTCTTCGAAGAGGGGACTTCCTGGCAGTCTCTCGGCCTAAAAGGCGATGAACAGGTCACTATTCGCGGATTGCATGGCGAACTGAAGCCCCACCAGCGGCTGATTGCCGAGATTGTCTCAGGCAATGGGACTCTGAAACGCGTCCCACTCATCTGTCGCATCGATACTTTGGACGAGCTCGACTACTTCAAGAATGGTGGCATCCTACAGTATGTATTGCGCCAATTGGCTGGGTGACCGGCAATTTGGTAACAGTGTGCACAGAAAGTGGGCCGCTCACCGCGAAGTGAGTGGCGGGTGATCGAAAGCGCACTCTATAAATCGCTGGGCGAGGCAAGGATTGCGGTAACGAAATGAGCTATCGCCACATCACCTTTGCGTTCGCGTTCATCTGCAGCGCAGCCGCGCCAGCCTCTGCCGAACCGCGTGCAGTTATCGAATTGTTCACCAGTCAAGGTTGTTCATCCTGCCCGGCCGCCGACAAGGTGCTCGGCGAATTGTCGGACGACCCGTCGCTCGTAACGATGAGTCTCGCCGTCGACTATTGGGACTATCTCGGCTGGAAGGACACGCTGGCACTGCACGGTCATTCCGATCGGCAGCGCGCCTATGCCGGCGCGCGCGGCGATCGTGAGGTGTATACGCCTCAGGTCGTCGTCAACGGTGTTCTGCACGTCCTCGGAAGCGACAAGACGGCAATCGAAAATGCGATCGCGCAAACTCGGCGCGATGCAGCCGTGCTATCTTTGCCGGTTAAAATGACTGTCGCAGACGGCAAAGTGACGGTGAATGTCCCTGCGGCGCACGACGAACATCGCAGCGGCGAGGTTTGGCTCTGTCCCATCTCAAAGAAAGTTGCGGTTCAGATCGGACGCGGCGAGAACCACAATCGAACGCTGACCTATCACAATGTCGTTCGTCGCTGGATAAAGCTTGGTGACTGGAACGGTCAGGCGCAAACTTTCAGCTTTCCGGTCAATGATATTCCGAACGGCGACTATTCGCTCAAGGATATCGATCAACTAGATGTCGTCGTTCAAAATGGAGTCGCGGCCAAGCCAGGCCGGATGCTCGGCACCGCGTCGACAGAGTGCTGCGGCGCGTCGACAAACTGAAAAATTCAAAATCAGAAGAGAAACAAAAATCGGGCCGGCTAAAGCCGGCCCGAAGGCATTAGGGGATTGAACCGTACGCGGAACTCAACTGGCCCGGCCGATCGAACCCCGGGGGGCTGGGGGGCTGAGGAATCCGGCGCTCGTACCGGACCGGGCCTTGAGGCAACGGCTGAGTTATCCCAATCCAGAGTGACCGGCGATTGACCGAAATTGGGCGTTATTGTGGGGGCGTTTAACGAGTTCGTGATCGTACGCTGCGATTTTTGTACGTTTTTCAGTCACTTCGTGCCGGAAGTAATCGCTTGCCGTACGCCGAGACTGGCGCGATCATCCTTATAAGCAAAAGGAGGCGCCGCATGACGTTCGGTTCCGGCGAAATCGATCCAAGCCAGTCCCTTGGGGGCACCGGTACCCCGGTCCGTACCGCGTCAGCCCCCGCGCAAAATCAGGTGACCTTCAGCCGCCGCGAGCTCAATCGCATTCTCGACCTTTATGGACGCAAGGTTGCGGCGGGCGAATGGCGTGATTACGCCATCGATTTTCTCAAGGACCGCGCGGTGTTTTCCGTTTTTCGCCGCACCTCGGAAGTGCCGATCTATCGCATAGAAAAAAATCCGAAACTGGAGCGCCGGCAAGGCGTCTACAGCGTGATTTCGGCGAGCGGTCTTGTCGTGCGCCGCGGCCACGAGCTTGATCGCGTGCTGCGCTCGATTGATGGTTCGCTGGCGTTGGTCGCGAACTGATTGGTCACGGCGGCGTGGTTGCCCCGGGCCCAAGCGCACGCTGCATTAACACCGTATCGAGCCAGCGATCGAATTTGTAGCCGACGTTTTCGAAAACGCCGACGTGCTTGAACCCGGTTGCCTCGTGCACGCCGATCGAAGCGATCTGTTTTGAGTCGCCGATGACCGCGATCATCAGGCGAAATCCGCCTTCGGTGCAGGCCGCGATCAACGCTTCCAGCAGGGCTTTGCCCACGCCGCGCCGGTGCACGTCGGGCGCCACGTAGACGGAATTCTCGACGGTGAAACGGTACGCGGGCCGCGCGCGGTAGGGCGCGGCGTAGGCATAGCCGGCCAGTGCGCCATCAAGTTCGGCCGCGAGATAAGGAAAATTCCGCGCCAGCAGTTCGTTCATGCGTCGCGTCATCTCGGCCTCGTTGGGCGGCATGAGCTCGAATGAAGCCGTGCCGTAGTCGACCGCCTGCGCATAGATGCGAGTGATGGCGGGAATATCGGCGGGTGTAGCCGGGCGGATGGTGAGCGTCATGGCAAGTGCCGTCAGTTGCGCAAATTTGCACGGCTGTCGCAACAAAAAAGCGCCCGGACCGAAGCCCGGGCGCTCATTGCAGTCTTGTGCTGGCGCTTAGCGACGGTCGCCGAGGAAGCGCAGCAAGAACAGGAACAGGTTGATAAAGTCGAGATAGAGCGCGAGAGCGCCCATCACAGCCTTGCGGCCGGCGACGGTGCCGTCATCGTTCACGCTGTACATCTCCTTGATCTTCTGCGTGTCCCAGGCAGTCAGGCCCGCGAAGATCAACACGCCGATCGCGGAGATCGCGAAATCAAGCCCCGTGCTCTTGAGGAACATGTTGACGATCATCGCCAGGATGAGCCCGAACAGTCCCATTGTCAGGAACGAGCCTACCGGGGAGAGATCGCGTTGCGTGGTGTAGCCGTACAGACTCAACGCGCCGAACGACGCCGCCGAAATGAAGAACGTGCGCGTGATCGACGCGCCTGTGTAGGCCAGAAAGATCGACGACAGCATGAGCCCGAGCAGGCCCGCGTAGACCATGAACAGCGTGAGCGCTGTGCCTGGCTGCAGAGTCTGGATTCTGAAGCTCATGAAGAACACCAGGCCGAGCGTGACAAGGAACAGCACGATCGCCAGGGGTCCGCTGAAGATGGCTTGGCCAAACGGCGTCAGCGCGGTGACGCGCCCAGCCGCATCGGTGACCACGGCGGCGTTATAGGTAAGCCAGGCGACGACGCCGGTCAGAGCGACGCCGGCGGCCATGTAGTTGTAGACGCGGATCATGTAGGCGCGCAGGCCCGCATCGATCGCGACATCGCGCGCGGCGCCTATGCCGCGAGCAGCTACGTTACGGTCGTAGTCCGACATCGAAGTTTCCTCTCTCATGTCCCGGCTTTGCGCCGGTCACGTCACGCGCGCCGGCACAGTGCCGTCGCGCTCGTGTTCCGAATCTAGTGGTTGGCTAGCCTTGGCGCCAGATAGGCCCTGACAATGACTCTGCATTATTGCGAAACGTTAACCGTCCGGTGGCGCCATTATACCCGAAATGCCCGGCAAGGACCG
>Ga0310916_10000007_pt1 | contig 71428 bp, 56 predicted proteins | sample GREbulkMGLF176_FD_203444 | JGI IMG/M metagenome (GOLD analysis project Ga0310916, IMG submission 203444) | Lab enrichment of tropical soil microbial communities from Luquillo Experimental Forest, Puerto Rico - GRE.bulkMG.LF176 | ecosystem: Environmental > Terrestrial > Soil > Tropical forest >...
CCGCCCAGGCGGCGAGGTGTTCGAGGTCGAGATCCCGGCTGGTCGCGCGCGAATATTTCGAATGAACGTGCAGGTCCGCGTGGAAGCGCATGCGTGCCACGCCTGTTGATGCCCCGCGGGGGGGGGCCGGATGGGTCCGCGGGGGCAGGCACATTCGGCGGCGATTCGCTGCGGGAAGGAAAGGGCTCCTGTGGAAATCTATGGGTCTAAATCTATGGGTCTCTTGCGCGCCTACGTCTTGGGGCGGCGGGCGGGCCCCTTCGCGCAGACCTGTTCTTTCCTGATGTTTGCGGCCGCTGTTTTTTCTTCCTGTTGTTTACAGGAAAAACGCCGCCTTCCGGCCTGTAAACAACAGGCCGAAAAACAGCGGGCGCCTATTTCTTTCGCCGCTTCCCTGTCCTGATACATCTTGCTCGCGCATCCCCATGGGTACTGATCGATGATCCTGCCGATCGCCGTCGCCTCGCTCGGCGTCACATCGCCCGCGCTCACCGCGGCGACCAGCGCCGCCAATGCGGAAAGCGCGTCATCGCGGTCCGCCAGCGGCGGCAGGTCGCACTCGACGGCTGCGCTGCGGCGCGGCGGCGCGAGGCGGTCCATGCACAGCTTGATCGCTGCCATGTCGCCCTCTTTCGCGAGCGCGATGACCTTGCGCGTGATCGCCTCGGCTTCGCCCTCGAGCAGGCTCTGCAAGAGCACGGTCGACTTGTTGCGCGAGCCGGGCGGGCGGCCCGCGGGATTGCCGCTCTGGCCTTTTTGGAATCGCATCATTGTCTCCTTTGGTTGCGACCGAGCGTGCGCCGGCGCAGGCAGCTTCGCGTCTGCGCGCATGAAAAAAGCCCGCGGCGGTTTCCCACCGGGGCTTCGGCACACTTTTCGATCGTGCCTGAAGTATACCCGAATCGTGTTACATGTCAAGTTACATTTTGTGTGAACGGCAAAATTTTCGCCCCGGGCGCGGAAGAAAGTTGCCCCGCGCCTGTAAACAACAGGAGAAATACAGGAGCGTGATCACCACGGAAGTCTGAGCGGGATTGCATCTTCCCGCGCCGCATCGGCCGCATACCCCAGGTCTAACAACGCCGTCGCGTTCAACGTCCTGACAGCCCTGTAGAATTTCTGGCAGCTTCAGCGCGGCCGGCTTTTCGCCGGCCGCGGCGTTCGGTGCGCCAGCTGCAGCTCACTCTTCCTTATAGCCGTATTCCGGCACGTTGCCGGTGCTGCCGTAATACTTGTACGGCAGGAACTTGCCGGACATCGAAATCTTGACGCGATCGCCCTTTGGGTTGGGCAACCGCTCGATCTGCATGTCGAAATCGATCGCCGACATGATGCCGTCGCCGAATTCCTCCTCGATCAGCGCTTTCCAAGCCGGGCCGTTGACCATCACCAGCTCGTAGAAGCGATAGATCAGCGGATCGGTGGGCGGCATCGGGACATCGGCGCCGCGCATCGGCACTTCGTTGAGCAACGCCGTTTCCGCTTTCGAGAGGCCGAACAGATCGGCGGCCTTCGCGGCCTGCGGTCTGGTCAATTTCATCTGCCCAAGCAGCGCGCCGACCAGCAGGACTGGCGAATAGCCGCCGACCTGTTGGTGGATGTACTTCCAGCTCCATCCCTTCTCGCGTTTGATATCGAGAATTTTTTCCGTCAGATCGGCACGCGTCATCGATGTCTCCTTGCTCGCTCGGCTGATGGTTTCATGCCCGGCTTTGCCGCAGCGCTGCCAGTGCAGGCGTCGCGGACTCTGGCGCTTGTGCAGCGACGATCGGTTCCGGCGCGCCCGGCCGCACCATTGGAACGTGGCGACGATCGAAATGCTTGCCGTTCGTTTCCGCGGCGAAACTACGGCTCCGGCTGACCAGGAAATCGATGATGTGGTTGCGCACGCCGTAATAGAGCGGATGGCGGTGAACGTCTTTTCGCTCGCGGTTCTTCGGCAACGGATTTTCCACGATCTCCGCGAGCACGGCGTCCGGACCGTTGGTCATCAACACGACGCGGTCGGCGAGATAGATCGCCTCGTCGACGTCGTGGGTGATCATGAACACGGTCTGGCCGGTTTCCAGGCAGACGCGGCGCACCTCGTCCTGCAACGTGCCGCGCGTGAGCGCATCGAGCGCGGAGAACGGCTCGTCCATCAGCATGATTTTCGGCTCGATCGAAAGCGCACGCGCGATGCCGACCCGTTGCTTCATGCCGCCGGAGAGCTCTGCCGGCCGCTTGCGCTCGGCGCCGGTCAACCCGACCAAATCGATGAATTTCTGCGCGTGCGCATGAATCGCGTTTTTGCCGAGCGAGCGATATTTGGAGGCAACCGCATAGCTGACATTGCCCATGACGGTGAGCCAGGGCAGCAGCGCGTGGCCCTGAAAGATCACGGCGCGGTCGAGGCTCGGCCCCTCGATACCCTGGTTGTCGACGATGACGGCGCCAGACGACGGCGGCTCGAGCCCGGCGAGAATATTGAGTACGGTCGTCTTGCCGCAGCCGGAATGACCAATGATGCAAACGAATTCACCGCGCGCCATCGCGAGCCAAAGGTCCGCGAACACAGTCGTGCTGCCGCCGTCCGGCGCGGGAAAGCGCTTGCTGATGCCCTCGATGGAGATGAATTTGTCGGCGCCCGACACGGGTCACTCCGGAAACGTGACCAGGCGCGTCGCCCGCGCCAGCAATTGATCGAGCACCATGCCGACGACGCCGATCACCAGAATGGCGGTGATGACGTTGGTGATCGAGAGGTTGTTCCACTCGTTCCACACGAAATAGCCGATTCCGGTGCCGCCGACGAGCATCTCGGCGGCGACGATGACCAGCCAGGCGATGCCGATGGAAATCCGCATCCCCGTGAGAATCGTCGGCGCGGCCGCCGGCAGGATGATGGTAAAGGCGCGGCGAAACACGCCCACTTCGAGCGTGCGGGCGACGTCGAGCCATTCGCGCCGCACCGCGGCGACACCGAAGGCGGTATTGATCAGCATCGGCCAGAGCGAGCAGATGAAAATCACGAAGATCGACGACAGGCTCGAATCCTTGATCGTATAGAGCGCGAGCGGCATCCAGGCGAGCGGCGAAATCGGCTTGAGCACCTGAATGAATGGATCGAGCGCCCGGCTCATCAGCGGCGACATGCCGATGAGAAAGCCGATCGGGATCGCGACCGCGACCGCCATCAGATAACCGGTCATCACCCGCGCGATGGAGAATGCGAGCTGGATGCCGATCCCCTTGTCGTTCGAGCCGCGGTCGTAGAACGGATTGCGCAGGTGCTCCCAGATCTTTGCCGCCACCTCGCCGGGGCCGGGCATCGCCGACTTGCCCTGGCTGGCGGCGGCGCCGACCAGCTTGGCGTATTCCGGGTCCATGCTCACGGCCGGTCCGCTGCCGGCGGTGGCGAGGTGCCACACGCCCACGAACAAGCCGAACAGCAGCAGCGATACCAGCGCCGCGCGCAACGTGATTGCCATGTCCGTCTCCCGGCGAAACGGCGTCTATCGTTCGTCATGCCCGCGCTTGTCGCAGGCAGTCACCTTTGCTTGTTTGAAACACTGCACGACCGCGACAAGCCCGGCCATTACGGCGCCTTGCTCACGCACGCTTGATGGCGAAGCTGCGCACGTACTCGTCGGGCTTTGCCGGATCGAACTCCTTCCCCATGACCTTGAAGGTCTTCGAACTGCTTGCCGGGGGAGTAAGTCCAACCTCCTTCATCAGCTTGGCCGCGTCGGTGGCGAGATAGACCTGCTCGGCTACCGCCTTGTAGTCGACATCGCCCTTGATCTGTCCCCAGCGCTTCATTTGCGTGAGGATCCAGATCGCGAACGACTGCCAGGGGAACGGATCGAAATCGATGCGGTTGGGATCGCGTTTGATGCTGCCGAGTCCGTCCGCATAGGTCCCTGTGAGTATCTGCTCGAGCACGGTCTCGGGCTGATTGAGATAGTTTGCCGGCGCGATCGCGGCGGCGATTTGCTTGCGGTTCTCCGGCTTGTGCGCGAACGCGGTGGCGTCGATTATCGATTTGAGCAACGCCGCGTAGGTATTCGGCATGGTAGCGATGAATTCCTTCGATGCGGCGAAGGCGCAGCAGGGATGGCCGTCCCAAAGTTGCTTCGACAGAATATGGATGAAGCCTACGCCGTCGTAGACCGCGCGCTGGTTGAACGGGTCCGGCCCGAGATAGCCATCGATGTTGTCGGCGCGCAGGTTTGCCACCATCTCCGGCGGCGGCACCGCGCGAATTTGGATGTCGGTGTCGGGATCGAGGCCGTGCTCGGCGACATAGTAGCGCAGCAGATAATTGTGCATCGAATAGTCGAACGGCACCGCGAATTTAAAGCCCTTCCATTGCTTCGGGTCGTTCTTGTCCTTGTGTTTGATCGATAGCGTAATCGCCTGGCCGTTGATGTTCTCTACCGCGGGCATGGTGTAGGGAATCGGGTTCGAGCCGGCGCCCAGCGTGATCGCCAGCGGCATTGGCGAGAGCATGTGCGCCGCGTCGTATTCCTTGTTCAGCGTCTTGTCGCGGATCACCGCCCAGCCGGCGGTCTTGATCACCTCCACATTGAGGCCGTGCTTGCTGTAGAAGCCCATCGGATGCGCCATGATGATGGGCGTCGCGCAAGTGATCGGGATGAAGCCGACCTTGAGATCCTTCTTCTCGAGAGCGCCGCCTTGCGCGAATGCGTCGGTCGCAGTTTTGAGCGGAAACAATTGCGAGAGCGCGGCAAGCGCGGTCGTTGCACCGACTGATTTCAGAAATGCGCGGCGCGCGTTGTCTCTCGGAAACATCGCGCGTATGACGGCGGAAGCCACGACACCGCGATAGCGCTCCTGTTCGCTCTCGAGCGCCGCGCACTGCAAGGCCAGTTGCGCTTGAGCGTCGTGCTCTGGCTGGGTTGCATGTCGTCCGCAGCTGCAGCCCGAACGATTGAGCCGGCGTTGCGGATCAAATGGGTTATCGAAGGTGGACATGCGGGCATGCTCCATCGCGATGGCGGTGAAGCCCACCGACATCTGCCCGACGAGTTAGCAATGGACATGCCAAGCGATACCGCACGCTCAGGATGCGATTGTCATGTGCCGTCGCAGCGGTTTGCCCGAATCTTGGGCAAATGCCGAAGTTTCGAGCAGGACGAAATCGCAAAGGTGCTTGGCGGCGGTCCGCAATGCCGACATAGGCCAATTTGCGTGACGAACCGCGTGGCTGCCGTTTGGGCGCGGCTCGTGAAATCTATGCGACGGTGCGTCTGCCCGTCGCGTATCCCGACGCAGCCCAGCTCACCGATTTCGCATCTGCGCCAACTCGTTAGATGCAGTTCGGCTTGCGCACCGGTTCTGGCACGACCTTTGCGGAAACGCGGCGGGGCATCGGTTTGCACCGGGAGGTTGGCATGAAGCGTCGCGAATTCCTGAAATCGATGACTGCGCTCGCCGCGGGCGGCGCCCTGCCGGCACCGGCAATCTGGTCGCCCGCGCGGGCGCAAGCGCGCCAGGAGACGCTGCTCATCGTCTCGGAAAGCGGCCCCAACAATATCGACATCCACGGGGTCGGCACCAACGTGCCGGGCTACGAAGTGTCCTGGAATTGTTATGACCGGCTCATCAGCCACGAGATGAAGACGCTGGCCAATGGGGTGCAATATTACGAGCGCGACAAGTTCAAGATGGAGCTCGCCGACGATATGAAGGTCGGCGACATGTCGGTCACCTTCACCCTCAAGAAGAATGCAACCTTCCACGACGGCACCCCGGTCACCGCCAAGGACGTGAAATGGTCACTCGATCGCGCCGTCACGGTCGGCGGCTTTCCAACGTTTCAGATGGGAGCCGGATCGCTGACCAAGCCCGAGCAGTTCGTGGTGGTGGACGATCGAACCATCCGCGTCGACTTCCTGCGCAAGGATCGCCTGACCTTGCCCGACCTCGCGGTGATCGTGCCCTGCGTGCTCAATTCGGAGCTGGTCAAGAAGCACGCCAGCGAAAAAGATCCGTGGGGTCTCGAATATACGAAGCTGAACAGCGCCGGGAGCGGTGCGTACCGGGTGGTAAGTTGGAACGCGGGCACCGAGGTCGTCTTCGAACGCAACGACAAATGGGCCGGGGGCGCATTACCGAAAGTGCGCCGCATCATCTGGCGCATGGTACCGTCTGCCGGCAACCGGCGCGCGCTGCTCGAGCGCGGCGACGCAGACATTTCCTACGACCTGCCGAACAAGGATTTCGTCGAGCTCAAGGACAGCGGCAAGCTCAACATTGTGTCCACGCCGTACTCAAACGGAATTCAATACATCGGCATGAACGTAAAGAATCCGCCCTTCGACAATTTGAAGGTACGCCAAGCGGTCGCCTACGCACTTCCGTATCAAAAAATCATGGATGCCGTGTTGTTCGGCTTGGCCAAGCCGATGTTCGGCGCCGCGCCAGGCGCAGCGACTGAGGTCATCTGGCCGCAGCCCCACCATTACAATACCGACATCGGCAAGGCGAAAGCGCTGCTCGTCGAGGCCGGATATCCCAACGGGTTCGAGACCACCCTTTCCTTCGATCTCGGCTTTGCCGGCGTCAACGAGCCGATCTGCGTGCTCACTCAGGAAAGCCTCGCCCAGATCGGGATAAAATGCACGATCAACAAGATTCCCGGCGCGACCTGGCGCACCGAGCTCAACAAGAAGGTATTGCCGCTCTACACCAACGTGTTCTCGGGTTGGCTCGATTATCCCGAATACTTCTTCATCTGGTGCTATCACGGCAAGAATTCGATCTTCAACACGATGAGCTATCAATCGAAGGAGATGGACGGATTCATCGATGCGGCTGTGACCGCCGCCGCGGAAGGCGATAAGACCTCCTATGCGAAAAATGTCAGAGAATTTGTCGATCTCGCCTTTGTCGACATTCCGCGCATTCCACTCTATCAGCCCTATGTAAACGTCGCGATGCAGAAGAACGTGTCGGGATACCAATACTGGTTTCACCGGCGGCTTGATTATCGCGCGTTGGCGAAGGGCTAAGTGCTGAAAGGCATGTCCGGCGCGCAGGCCCGGTCAGGCAGATCCTATCTCGGTATCTACACGATCCGGCATAAAGCCAAAGAGGCGCCATGCTGCGCATGATCTGCAAGCGCATGCTGATCGCCGTACCGAGCCTGATCGGCGTGGTAATCATCACGTTCCTGCTGACGCGCGCGCTGCCCGGCGATCCCGCGGCTTACTTCGCCGGACCTGCCGCGACGAAAGAGGCGATCGAGCAGATCCGGACAAAACTCGGCCTCGACCAGCCGCTCTATCGGCAATTCGTGCGCTACGTGAGCGATCTCGCCCGCGGCGATCTCGGCAATTCGCTCACCACCGGACAGCCGGTGGGCTACGAGATCAGGACGCGTCTTCCCGCCTCGGCTGAGCTCACCTTGCTCGGGCTTCTCCTCTCGATGCTGATCGCCGTGCCGCTCGGCATTCTCGCGGCGACGCGCCCCAATTCGCTGATCGATCATGCCTGTCGCGTGATCGCGACGGCCGGCGTGTCGTTGCCGGTATTCTTCACCGGGCTGATCCTGGTGTACGTGTTCTATTATCTGCTCGGCTGGGCGCCGCCGCCGCTGGGGCGGCTCGACGTGTTCTTCAGTCCGCCGCCACATATCACCGGCTTTTATCTCGTCGATAGCATGATCGCGGGCGACGGCGAGTTGTTCCTCGCCAGCCTCAAGCAGCTGATCCTGCCCGCGTTGACGCTGGGCATCTTCTCGCTCGCGCCGATCGCAAGGATGACGCGCGCTTCTATGCTCGCGGTACTTGCCTCCGACTTCGTGCGCACCGCGCGCGCGAGCGGACTTGCGCCGTTCACCGTCGTCATCACGTACGCATTCCGCAACGCCATGTTGCCGGTCGTGACCACGCTCGGCATGGTGTTCTCGTTTCTGCTCGGCGCCAACGTGCTGGTGGAGAAAGTGTTTGCCTGGCCCGGCATCGGGTCGTTCGCGGTGGAGGCGTTGATCGCATCGGATTTCGCGCCGCTGCAGGGCTTCGTGCTCACCATGGCGGTGATGTACGTGGCGCTCAATCTTATGATCGATATTCTCTATGGCGCGATCGACCCGCGCGTGCGGATCGAGGCATGACCAATCTGGCGCTGCCGCGGGAAGACGGGGCGCCGAGCAGCGGGCTCGGGGCGGCGCTGCGCCATGCCCGCTACATCCTGCGTGACAACGCGGTCACCGGCTTTGCGTTCGCGCTGTTCGTTTTGATCGTGCTTGCGGCATTGTTCGGACCCTATCTCGTTCCTTACGACCCGTTGGCGAGCGACACCGCGGCCGCGCTGAAGCCGCCGTCGCTCGCGCACTGGTTCGGGACCGATCAGCTCGGCCGCGATGTGTTCAGCCGCGTAATCGTGGCGACGCGGCTCGATTTCCTCATCGCCGTCACCTCGGTCGCGCTGGTCTTCTTCATGGGCGGGCTTGCCGGGGTTGCTGCCGGGTTCTTCGGCGGCTGGACCGATCGGATCGTCGGCCGCGTCGCCGATACCGTCATGGCGTTCCCGCTGTTCGTTCTCGCAATGGGCATCGTCGCGGCGCTCGGCAATACCGTGCAGAACATCATTCTGGCGACCGCGATCGTGAATTTCCCGCTCTATGCGCGCGTCGCCCGCGCCGAGGCCAATGTGCGCCGCGAAGCGGGCTTCGTGCAGGCGGCGCGGCTCTCCGGCAACGGCGAGGTTCGTATCCTGCTCGGGCAGATCCTGCCCAACATCATGCCGATCATGGTGGTGCAGATGTCGCTGACCATGGGCTACGCGATCCTCAATGCCGCCGGTCTCTCCTTCATCGGCCTCGGCGTGCGCCCGCCCACCGCGGAATGGGGCATCATGGTCGCTGAGGGCGCGGCGTTCATGGTTTCCGGCGAATGGTGGATCGCATTCTTTCCCGGTGCAGCGCTGATGATCGCGGTGTTCTGCTTCAATCTACTGGGCGATGGCCTGCGCGACATCGTCGACCCGCAACGGCGGACGTGAGGTTGGCGATGGTGGAAGCCGTGCCGCTGCTCGACGTGCGCGACCTCACAGTCGAATTTTCTACCCGGCGTGGTGTCGTACGTGCGGTGGAGCGTGTCGACGTCAGCATTGCCAAGGGCGAGACAGTCGGCATCGTCGGCGAATCCGGCTCCGGCAAATCGGTGACCTCCTATGCGGTGATGCGGATTCTCGATCGTGCGGGAAAAATCGTCGAAGGCGCGGTGCATTTCACCGGCCTCGACCTGAGCGCGGCCAGCGAGGATGAAATGCGCGACCTGCGCGGCCGCGAAATATCGATGATCTTTCAGAACCCGCGCGCCGCGCTCAACCCGATCCGCAAGGTCGGCCGGCAGATCGAAGACGTGCTCAAACAGCACGCGCAGGTGGATTCCGCGGCACTCGCTGACAAAGCCGTGGAAATGCTCGATCAGGTGCGCATCGCCCGGCCGCGCGAGCGCTATCATTCCTATCCATTCGAGCTTTCCGGCGGCATGTGCCAGCGCGTGGTCATCGCGCTGGCGCTCGCCTGCCGTCCGCAGCTGCTCATCGCCGACGAGCCGACCACCGGCCTCGATGTCACCACCCAGAAGGCGGTGATGGACCTCATCGTCGAGCTTACGCGTCAGCGTGGCATGTCGACGATCCTCATCACCCACGATCTCGGCCTCGCCGCCACCTATTGCGACCGCTTGGTGGTGATGGAGAAGGGCCGCGTGGTGGAGACCGCGAGCTCACGCGAGATTTTTATCGCGCCGGCGCATCCCTACACCCGCAAGCTGATGCGTGCGACGCCGCGTCCTGGCGCGTCGTTGCGCGACCTGCTGCCAGAGGATAATCCCGCCGCCGCGCGCATGGCTGATTTGGAAGTCGCAACCAATGGCAAAGCAGGGATGCCGTTGCTCGTCGTGGACAAGCTGGTGAAGGAATACCCGCGCAAGGGCCGCGGTCTGGGCAGCTTCTTTCAACGCAAGCCCACGCCCGAACCAGACACCTTCCGCGCGGTCGACGGCATCAGCTTCGCGGTGAACCGCGGCGAGAGCGTCGGACTCGTAGGCGAATCCGGCTGCGGCAAATCGACGACTTCGACAATGATCATGCGCCTCATCGAGATGACCGAAGGCGTCATCACTTTCGACGGCGAGGACATCGGCGCCATCTCGCCGCAGCGGTTCGCCCGGCTGCCGCTGCGCAAGCGCATCCAGATGGTGTTCCAGGATCCGACCGACAGCCTCAATCCGCGCTTCACCGCCGTGCGCGCGATCGCCGATCCGATTTTGCGCCTCGGCGACGCAATGGAACGCAAGGCGGTGCGAGCACGCTGCGAGGCCCTTGCGCGCCAGGTCGGCTTGCCCGTCGATCTTCTCGACCGGTTTCCCCATCAGCTTTCCGGCGGTCAGAAGGCGCGCGTGGGCATCGCCCGGGCGATCGCGCTTAACCCCGATCTGATCGTTCTCGACGAACCCACCGCGGCGCTTGACGTGTCGGTGCAGGCGGTCGTGCTCAATCTGTTGCAGGAGCTCAAACAATCCCTGGGAATGAGCTATCTGTTCGTGTCCCACGATCTCAACGTGGTGCGGCTGCTCTGCGATCGCGTTATCGTCATGCGGGCAGGCCGCATCGTCGAGCAGGGGCCCACCGAGCACGTGCTGGTTTCTCCGCAGGCGCAATATACGCGCGACCTCATTGCCGCCATTCCGCATCCGAGATTCGGGCGCTGATCATAGCGATCGGACCCGCGGCCCGCCGACGATGGAAGAGAGAAAGGCAACTGGTGCGTGGCCGCCACGCCGTTGCGGTTCGTAATCACGCAGTTTCTTTCTCCCGCTGCACGAACGCGCGCCAACCGCCGAACGCGGAGATGTCGCGCGCGCCGGCCGTGGCCTGCGCCTCCACCAAAAATCCTTTCACGCTGCGGCCATCGCTCAGCGTGAGCGTGCCGATTGCGAGCGGCGGCGGCACCGCGGCAACGAAGCGACCGAATTCGTCGACCGCCATCGCCCAGATTTCCACCTCGATGGCAGCGCCGCCATCATGTGCGACGCGCAGCAATCCCGGTTTCGCCGGTGCGCTGCCGATCAGAGCGAACAGCCGATAATGCGGTGCCGTGGCAGTCGTTTCCAGAAGCCGCGCGCCGCGCGATCTTAGCTCGCGATTGAGCGGCATGCCCGAGAGGTGCGCACCAACTACCGCAATCGCCACTTCTCCTGCATGCGGCACGTTCGGCACAGCCGCGAGCGGCGGCTGCGGCCGCCTGGTCGCGCCGAGCGGCAGCCCCGTGTCGGCATGAAACACGCGACCGATGGAAGCGAGGAATGCATCTTCACCCGCAGGCGCCATAAGCGTAATGCCAAACGGCGTCCCGTCCGGGCGCATCGACGCCGGCACCGCGAGCGCGCAGAGTTCGAGCAGATTGGCAAAGTTGGTATAGGTGCCGAGCCGGCTGTTGAGCGCGATTGGATCGGCAAGCACCGCGTCGATCGTGTAGACGGCCGGCACGGTGGGAAGCGCGAGCGCATCGAGCTCGCGGAACGTTTCCTTGCAGACCCGGCGCAGCTCCTCGAGTTCATAGAATGCCGCAAATGTATCGATTGCGCTTGCGTCCGAGCCGCCGAGAATGATCTCGCGGGTCACGGGATGCATGGCTTCCGGCGCCGACGCGATCACGGAACGGGCCGCCAGATACCGTTCCGCCACCCACGGCCCTTCATAAAGCAGACGTGCGGCCCGATAGAACGGCTCGAAGTCGATCTCGACGATCGCGGCGCCGAGACGCGCCAGCCGGCTTAGCGCCACCTCATAAACCGCTTGCGAAGCGGCATCGCCGAAGAAAAGGCGCTGCGCCGACTTCGGGACACCGAGCCGCGCGTTCGGCATGGCGCCGATGTGCCCAGGCGGACGCTCGCGCGAGTAAGGATCGGCCACATCGAGACCCGCCAGTAGCGACAGCGCGGCAAAAGCATCGTCGACTGTGAGCGCCAGCACCGATACGCAGTCGACCGTGCGGCACGCCGGTACCACGCCGGCGTTGGAGATCAGGCCAAGGCTCGGCTTGAGACCCACGATATTGGTGAGTGCCGCCGGGACCCGGCCGGAGCCGGCCGTGTCGGTGCCGAGCGCGAGCGGAACGAGGCCGGCGGCAACCGCGACCGCCGAGCCTGAGCTCGAGCCGCCCGGGATCAGCGCCGGATTGAACGGATTGCGCGGAATGCCGTAGGGCGTGCGCACACCGACCAGGCCGGTCGCAAACTGGTCGAGATTGGTCTTGCCAATGACGATGGCGCCGGCAGTTCTGAGGCGGGCGACGCAGGTCGCGTCGGCCGTCGCCTGATAACCAAAAGCCGGGCATGCAGCCGTGGTCGGCAATCCCTTGACGTCGATATTGTCCTTCACGACGACGGGAACACCATAGAGCGAGCGATCACTCGTTCCCGATGCGGCGAGCGCCTTGGCTTCGGCGAGAGTGTCAGCCTCCTCACGCAGCGTGATGAACACGGCCGGATCGGCGTGGGCGCGGATGCGCGCGTAGCATGCCGCGATGGTGCTTTCGGGATTCGCCGCCCCTGACCGGTGTGCGGCGACGAGCGCGGCGACCGTGCCGTCCCCCGCAGCGCGATTTGTTTGGTCATTCACGACAGGAGCCCGCCCGTCACACAACGCTCTGATGCCGCTCGATGCAGGTACGCAGGACTTCGTCTGGGTCGCGCTTCCACCAGGTCTTGGCGGAAAGAATTTCCACCTCGCAATGGCCGCGATAGCCGGCCGCTTCGACGGTGGTGCGGATTGCACGCAAATCGATGATGCCGTCGCCCATCATGCCGCGGTCGAGCAAGAGATCGGTGGTCGGCACGAGCCAGTCATTGACGTGGTATGCGAGAATTCTTCCGGCGGCGCGGGCGATTTGCTCATGGAGCTGCGGATCCCACCAAACATGGTAAACGTCGATCGCCACCCCGGTGCCCTCGCCCAATTCATCGCAGAGGTCGTTCGCCTGCGCCAGGGTATTCAGGCAGGCGCGATCGGCCGCGTACATGGGATGCAGCGGTTCGATCGCGAGCGGCACGTTTGCCGCCCGCGCATGGGGAAGCAGCGCGGCCAGGCCCTCACGAACCTGTTGGCGTGCGCCAAAAATATCGCGTGAGCCCTTGGGAAGGCCGCCGACCACAAGTACGAGGCACCGCGCGCCGATTGCGGCCGCCTCATCCACCGCGCGTTTGTTGTCGTCGAGCGCGGCCCGCCGTCCGGCTTCGTCGGCGGCGGGAAACATTCCGCCACGGCAAAGGCCGGTGACCGTCATCCCGTGATCGCGGATGAGCTTTGCCGCGCGCGGCAGGCCGCAGGCTTGCACGATGTCGCGCCAGGGCGAGATCGCGGAAATGCCGGCCCGGGTGCAGCCTTCGACCAGCTGCTCGAGCGACCATGGCTTGACGGTCATCGAATTGATCGAGAGCAGCGAGCGATCGTTTGCGAGGTCGCGCATCAGGTGGCGACGCCCCGCGCAGCCATGACGACGCGCATTCGCGCAACGGCCTGTTCCGGATCCACCAACAGCCCCGCTGCATCGGCGAGGCGGAACAGCTCGGCGAGATGCAATGTCGAGCGGGTGCTCTCCTGGCCGCCCACCAACGTGAAATGGTCCTGCAGGCCGTTGAGATAGGCCATGAACACTACGCCCGTCTTGTAGAACCGCGTCGGCGCCTTGAAGATCTGGCGCGACAGCGGCACCGTCGGCGCCAGAATGTCGTGAAATGTCTTACCGTCACCGCGGGTCAATGCGCCGAGCGCGGCGGCTGCCGCCGGCGCAATCGCATCGAAAATGCCGAGCAGCGCGTCGGAATAGCCCTGCGCATCACCGGCGATGAGCTCCGCGTAGTTGAAATCATCGCCGGTATACATGCGCACGCCTTTCGGTAGGCGGCGCCGCATGGCGATCTCCTTGTCCTTGTCGAGCAGCGAGATCTTGATCCCGTCGACTCTGCCGACATCGGCGGCAATCACCTCGATGGCGACGTCCATCGCCTTGCCGTGATCGGAATCGCCCCAATAGCCCGCGAGCGCAGGATCGAACATCTCGCCCAGCCAATGGATGATCACCGGCTCCCGTACCTGACCGAGAATGCGCCCGTAGACTTTTAAGTAGTCGCGGCTGCTGCGAGCGGCCTGCACCAGCGCCCGGCTCGCCATGAGCACGATGCGTCCGCCGAACTTTTCGATCGCCGCGCACTGCTCCTCGTAAGCGCGGATGACCGCGTCGATCGTCACATGGGCGTCCGCCTCGAGGTGATCCGTGCCCGCGCCGCAGGCGATGAGCGCGCCGGGAAAATCTTTTGCCGCATCGAGGCTGCGGCGAATCAGTTCGAGCGACGCCGGCCAATCCATGCCCATGCCGCGCTGCGCCGTGTCCATCGCCTCGGCCACACCGAGTCCGAGCGACCACAAATGTCGGCGAAAGCCGATCGTGCGTTCCCAGTCGATGGCTGCGTCGAGCCAGGGATCGACCTCGGCGAGCGGATCGGCGACGACGTGCGCCGCCGCATAGGCGATGCGATTGAACGGCGGTTTGGCGGCCGGAAATTGCCGCGGCGGCTTGGTGCTGTAAGGCACGAGCTTGCCGCCGGCGACGGGAAGGTTCAGAGTTGGCACGCGTGCCTCGCTAATTCATTCTTTCGCGTCCATCACAGCTTGAGCGGCGGGATATCGATCCAGCGTCGCTGCTGCCAGCTCCTGAGGCCGGCTTCGGCGAGCTGCACGCCTTTGGCGCCTTCCACCAGCGTCCACTTGAACGGCGCGCCATCGTAGAGATGGCGGATGAACATTTCCCACTCCGCCTTGAAGCCATTGTCGTAACTGCCGCTGTCGGGCACCTCGCTCCAGGTCTCGAAAAATCTGATCGCCTGCGGCACGTCTGGGTTCCAAATTGGCCGCGGTGTGTTGATGCGCGCCTGACTCCAGCATTTCTGCAACCCGGCAACCGCGGATCCGTGGGTCCCGTCCACGTGAAAGGTGACGAGATCGTCGCGCCGCACGCGTGTGCACCAGGAGCTGTTGATGTGCGCGATCACCCCTCCTTCCAGCTGGAACGTCGCATAGGCGGCGTCGTCGACGTCGACGTCGTAAGCCTTGCCGTCCTCGTCCCAACGTTTCGGGATGTGGGTTGCGCCGAGACAGGAAACGCTTTTCACCTCGCCGAACAGATTGTCGAGGACGTAGCGCCAGTGGCAGAGCATGTCGAGAATGATGCCGCCGCCTTCCTGCTTGCGGTAATTCCAGGACGGACGTTGCGTCGGCTGCCAGTCGCCTTCGAACACCCAATAACCGAATTCCCCGCGCACGGCGAGCATGCGGCCGAAGAAGCCGGCATCGATCAGCATCATGAGCTTGATGAGGCCGGGCAGAAACAGTTTGTCCTGCACCACGCCGTGCCTGATGCCGGCCTTGTTCGCGGCTCGGGCGATGTCGAGCGCATCGTCGAGACTCTCGGCGATCGGCTTCTCGCAATAGATGTCTTTACCGGCGGCGATCGCCCTGCGGATGAGATCGGCGCGTAGTTTGGTCGTGGCGGCGTCGAAGAAGAGCGTGTCGTCGCGATTTCCGAGCGCGGCATCGAGGTCGGTGGTCCAGCGCGCAATCCCGCTTGCCTTTGCCAATTGCTCGAGCTTGGCCTCACTGCGGCCAACCAGGATCGGATCCGGCATCACCCGATCGCCATTCTTGAGAACAACGCCGCCCTGAGCGCGGATAGCGACGATCGAACGGATCAGATGCTGATTCATCCCCATGCGGCCGGTGACGCCGTTCATGATGATGCCGAGACGATGCTGCGCCATTGGTTCGCGACCTCGCGATCGAGCGTTTCGTTTATTCCATTCCCAACAGCCGATAAATCCGCCGCGTGTATTCTCCAAACAGTTCGTTCGTTTTCATTTCGAGCGTGCGCGGATGCGGCAATTCGACGCGAAAATTGTCCGCCATCCGCGCCGGGCCCGCGGTGAGCACGATCACGCGAGTACCGAGAAACACCGCTTCGGTGATGCCATGGGTGACGAAGATGATTGTTTTTTTGGCTTCCTCCCAGATACGCAACAGCTCGAGATTCATCTTCTCCCGGGTAAGCGCATCGAGCGCCCCGAACGGCTCGTCCATCAGGATCAGCTTGGGATCATGAATCAGGGCGCGCGCGATCGCCGCCCGCTGCTGCATGCCGCCCGAAAGCTCGTAGGGATATTTGTGCTCGCTGCCGCGCAGGCCCACCAGCGCCAGCAGGTCGCACGCGCGGCTGCGGCTCGCATTCATTGGCAATCCAAGGATTTCCGCCGGCAACAGGACATTGTCGATGACGCGCCGCCATTTCAGCAACAGTGGTTGCTGAAACACCATGCCGATATCGCGCGAGGGATCGAACGGCTGCGCGCGCGACCCAATCGTCAGTTCGCCAGAATCATGAGCATGGAGCCCGGCGAGAACTTTGAGCAGCGTGGTCTTGCCGCAGCCGGATGGACCGACCAGCGAGACAAGCTCGCCGGGCTCGACGTCGAAGCTCGCCTCGGAAATCGCCAGAAAATCCGCCCCGCGCGTGCGGTAGACCTTCCGCACGCGCGCGAGATGGATGAAGGGTTCGCCCATGCGAGGTTACGCGAGGCGCGCGTCGCGCACCACCAAGATGCGCTCGAGCGCCAACACCATCGCATAGAGCACCATTCCGATCAGCGTGATCAGGATTACCGCCATGAACATCGCGGCAGTGTCGAGAGTCACCTGCACCTGCAGCATGAGATAGCCGAGACCGCGATCGGAGCCGAGGAACTCGCCCACGATGGCGCCCGCCACGGCGAGGATCGCCGCGACCTTCATGCCGGAAAAGATATAGGGCAGGGCGCCGGGAAGCTGAATCTTGGTGAACACCTGCCAGCGTGACCCCTTGAGGGTGCGCACGAGATCAAGGAGATCCGGCTCGACCTCGCGCAGCCCGCGTGCGGTGGTCAATACGATAGGAAAGAAGCAGATCGCGAACGCCATGAGCGCGTTGGGGCCGATGCCGTATTTGAACCAGACTATGATGAGCGGCCCGAGCGCCACTTTGGGAATCATGTTGAGGCTCACCAGCAGCGGCATCACGCCCATTTCCAACCAGCGAAACCAGGAGAACAGCAGAGCCGCCGCGATACCGATCGCAAGGGCCAGGATATACCCGCCGAAGATCTCAGCGCTGGTTACCGCGATGTTCTCGAACCATCGGTAGTTCGGGACGAGCAGCGCCTGAACGGTATCGTAAGGCGAGGGCATGACGAATTTCGGTACCTCGCCCAGCCTGACGAAAAGGTACCAGGCAATCACCAGCGCGAGGTGACTGAGGATCGCGAGCGCATAACGATGCACGGTCTGCAGACTGGCTCCCAACGTCTCCTCCCTCCCACCACTTTGCCCAAGACATGGTAAGCAACGGATGACCCCGAGCCAATTGCCTCCAGTATCCCGATTCCGAAGTTCGCCCGCGCTAGCGGCAGTCTCGATGCGAACTTCGGAATCAAAAGGGACACTAGCAACGTTAAGATTCTAGTGCCGCTTTTGAACCGAAGTTCGCAAACGCTTTTGCGGCACGGTGTGTGCGAACTTCGGGTTCGCGGCACTAGCTGCGTGAACGCGTGTTGGCGACGCGTCAACTTTCGATTGGCTGCGATTGACAGGCCGAGGAAGCTCCTCTTATCGTCGTTGCCAAAGGAATAATTCACTGCGCGTCAACATGATGCGCCAACGATTGGAGCTCGGCATGAGCATCACGAAAGTTACGCTGAGGGCGCTCGCCGTTTTTACGCTCGGCGTCACACCGGCCGCCGCGCAAAAGATCACGTTCACGCTCAACTGGGTCGCCGGCGGCGATCATGCGCCCTACTTCTATGCGCAGAAGATGGGCGCGTACAAACAGGCCGGGCTCGATGTCGATTTCGAGACCGGTCGCGGCTCCGCGGCGTCGGCGCAGAAGGTGGGCGCCGGACAGTCACAGCTCGGCCTGTCCGATATGGCAGGCGTGCTGCTGTTCCGGGGCAAGGGTGCCGATCTCGTCGGCGTCATGAACATCTACGCCAATTCGCCGCAGGGCCTTTACTGGCTCAAGAGCTCCGGCATTCAAGGCGTCAAGGATCTCGCAGGCAAGAAGATCGGCAACCCGGCGGGGGACGGCGCGCGCACCATGTGGCCGGCACTGGCCAAAAAGGTCGGCATCGATCCCAACTCGGTGACCTGGGTCAACATCGACGCGAACGCGAAACTCAGCGCGCTCAAAGCACGGACCACCGACGCGACCACGTCGTTCTTCAATCTGCATCACGTGTTCGCGCGCGAGCTAGGAAGCGACATGGGTTTCCTGGCGTGGAAGGACGCAGGCGTGAATCCCTACGGCAATTCGATCATCGCGAACGGCGCATGGCTCAAAGCCAATCGCGAAAAGGCGGACAAGTTCGTGAAGATCACGCAGAAGGCGTTCGCCGATTGCGTGAAGACGCCAGAGCCCTGCGTCAACGCGCTGGTCGAGGCGAACGGCGCGCTGCTCTATCAGAACGAGCTCGACAACTGGCATCTGGTCACCATGCTGATGAGCGACGAAGTATCGCGCAGCGTCGCGCTCGGCTGGCACGATGACAAACGCATGGCCGACGATTACCGGCTCGTCGACGAATATCTGAAGATGGAAAAGCCGTACGACGTCAGGACCGCCTACACGAACGAGTTCCTGGACAAGAACGTCAAGATGCCGCCGATCCATCCGCCCAAGCTGTTCTGATCTTTGCTCACGAGCGCAGCTCTGCGAGCGAGACGCCCGCACGAGATCGTCAGCCAAATTCCGGCCCGACGACGGCGAAAGTGCGCGCAGCATCATCGAAACGGCTGGACGTTCTATAAAGCATGCGGGTGAACGGCCGCACCGCATTGAAGCCAGATGCGTCGAGAAAGCTGTGCACCTGCGTCTTGGCGTCGGCGAGATCGATGAACACCGGTCCTTCCAACGCGGCGAGTGCGCGCTCGAGCAGCGCGCAGGCGACCGCTTCGTCCTCGGCGATGAGGGGACCGATGTGTTGCGCAAGCCGTCCGTCGCGGCCGAGCAGAAAGCCGGCGACGTTGCCGTCGCGCTCAGCCATGAGTTCGGCCGCGGGCAAACGCCCACGTAGGCCGGCAAGCACAGCGCCGCGTTCTGCGCCAAACGCCGCGGCATCGTAGGCCAATACCTTGCGCCAATCGGCGTCGCTGATTGGGCGGACTACGCAAGTCGCCTGTGGTCGTGGTGTTGCGGGCGCGCGTTGGCGCTCGCGGCGGATCAGGCGATGAAACCCCCAGGAATCCTCGAAGCCGAGCCGCCGATAGACCGCGCTACCATCGGGCGTCGCATCGAGCACGGGAGTAAGCCGCGCTGTTGCAAGCTCGTCCATCGCTTGGCGCAGCAGTGCGGTCGCCACGCCACGGCGGCGATACTCGCCTCCCACCAGGACCATACTGATCCAGGCGAAGCGGCCGCCATATGAGAGGGCCGCGGTCGTCGCGACAATGCGGCCCGCCGCGGTGTGCGCGACATGAAGGCGGCCATACTCAATGAACACACGCCAACCGGCGGCGAGTTGGTTCCAATTGGCTTCTGTCACCAGCGCACTGAGATCGCTCAGCTCGGAAGGGGAAAGCGACGCCTTGGCCGCAAATCGCAATTCAGAAGTTGCCATCGCGGACGTCGTAATGGGTTTCCTTTCCGAGGCTCGGCATTCCACGGCTGACCCAATCGGCGGTCCAATCGACGAGCTTGGCCAAGGACACGCTCGGATGGCCGAACAGCCGAGTAGCCTCGGCCGTGTTGACGAGCCACGCTTCAGCCGCCTCGCTGCCAGTGAGCACCGGCCGCTTGCCCAATCGTTCGCCGAAGCGTTCCGCCAGCCAGCGCACACTCACGGTTTCCGTGCCGCTGACGTTGAGGGGGCTTGAGGGCACGGTGCAGCGACCGAATGCGCGCAGCACCATGGTATTGGCGTCACCCTGCCAGATCACGTTGACATGGCCGGTCATCAGATTGATCGGTTTACCCGCGAGCACGCGCGAAGCGACGTCATGCAGCACACCATAGCGCATATCGATCGCGTAATTGAGACGAATGATGCGGCCAGGGGTGCCGCGCGTGCGCGAGAAAAACTGGAACATAGCCTCGCGCGCAACGCAGGAATTGGCATAAGCGCCGGGCGGCGGGACTGCCGGCGTCGTCTCGGTGGCGCCGCCGTGACGCACATCGACATAGGGATACACGCAGCCCGTCGAATACGCGACGATGCGCGAGCCGGCGAACGCTTCGGCGACCAGTGCGGGAACATGCGCGTTCATCGCCCAGGTCAAATCCTCCTGACCGGTCGAGCCGAACTTGCGGCCTGCCATGAACACCACGTTGGCAAGCTTGGGCAGCGCGTCGATCTGCTTGCGGTCGAGGAGATCAGCCGCAATGCATTCGATCCCCCAGGCCTCGAGCTTCTCGCGCACGCCCCGTTCGCTAAAGCGCGCAACGCCGATCACGCGTTTTGCCGGTGCTGCGCGCTGCGCGAGTCGCGCCAGGGACGGGCCGATCTTGCCGCCCACGCCGAGAATGATGAGGTCGCCGGGAATTTTTGTGAGCTCGGCGGAAACGATCGCCGACGGTGCGGTCATGAAGTCTTCGAGGTGATCGACGTCGCGGAACCGATCGGGCAGATCAACGGATCGTTGAGTCATCTGGCGAAAGCTCTTGCGATCAGGTGCGATGCCGCGGCTGCCGTCGATGATAAACGGTGTTAGTTTGTGAAGCACTCCGTTTCGCGGGGCTCAGAAAAAAGGAATTGCTCATGCGCCACATCGATGCGTTCTGCCATTTTTTCCCGCCGCGCCTGTTCGAAAAGATGTCGCAGACCACCGGTGGCACCAAGGATATCGGCAAGCGGGTGCGTGGCGTACGCACGATCTATGATCTCGATGCTCGCTTGCGCATGATGGACGAATTCGACGACTACGCCGAAATCCTTTCGCTTGGTCTGCCGCCGATCGATGCCATGGCGGGCCCTGAGCAATCCCCGGAATTCGCCCGGATCGCAAATGATGGGCTTGCCGAGCTCTGCTCAAAATATCCCGACCGCTTTGCTGGCTATGTCGGCGCGCTGCCGATGAACGCGCCCGATGCTGCCGCGAGAGAAGCGGAGCGGATTCTACTGCACGGAAACGCCAATGGGCTGCAGCTGCATACCAACGTCAACGGCGCCTGTCTCGATGAGCCGCGCTTCTTCCCGATCTTCGAAATCGCCGCCAAATCCGGCAAGCCGATTCTGTTGCATCCGGCGCGCACTGCCGATGTCGCCGACTTTCCGGCCGAAACGAAGTCGAAATACGAGATCTGGGTGATTCTGGGCTGGCCGTACGAAACCAGCTGCACCATGGCGCGCCTGATCTTCTCCGGCTTGACCACGCGGCTGCCGCAGCTGAAATTTCTCATTCATCGCCTCGGCGCGATGATCCCGTTCTTTGACGCCCGCCTCGACACAGGGTGGGCCACTTTGGGCAGCCGGACCTCGGATGCGGACTACAGGGCCGTGCTGAAAAACTTAGGCAAGCCGTTGCTGGATTGCTTCAAGGATTTCTACGCCGACACGGCGCTGTGCGGCGGCCGCATCGGCACGGTTTGCGGCCTTGCGTTCTATGGTGTCGATCACGTGCTGTTTGCTTCCGATGCGCCGTTCGGTGCCGAAGGCGGCGCAAGCTACATCCGCGGGACGATGAGTGTCATCCGGTCTCTCGATATCCCGACGGTGGACAAGGAGAAGATTTGCTATCGCAACGCGCAGGTGCTGTTCAAACTGTGAGACTGTGGTCGCCCTCGCCTCGTGAACGCGAGGCATAGCGGCAGCGGCTTTACTAGTCCTTTCCGGCATGGGCTCCGGTTGCGCGCACGCCCAGATCGGCGTCGCGGTCACCGAACCCAAATTCGATAGTTCAGGCCGGCGCGGATGATGCTCTCCTGCACATTGATCGAGATCGGCCCGCCGCCGCAGGCGACGTTGCAGCTAAACCCGTTGAGGTCCGCGTAGAGATATTCGACTTTCGCCCGCCATGGACCCCAAAGCACGAATTCGACGCCGGCTCCAGCGGTCCAACCGAGATTGTTTTTGCCCTCGGTGCCGAACGGCCCGCCCGTGATGTCCGCGGTCAGCCGCGCGATCGCGACGCCGACCGTTGCGTAGGGCATTATCGTATCGAACGCGTAGCCGAAGCGCAGGCGAGCGGTTGCCAGCCACGGCTCATTGACCTCGCAGTTCGGCGCGCAGGAAAAGGGCGGGACGGTGCCTCTGATGCTGCTCCAGGCGAGATCGGCTTCCAGGCCCAGCACCAGGGGCTCCCGGGTTTGCAGGTTGTACCCCAACGTGCCGCCCACGAGGGCGCCGGAGACGCTGGACGTACCGCTCGTCACATCCGGCGTCGAGGTCCACGGCGCCCGGCCGAAGCCGCCACCCGCATTGATGCCGACGTAGGCTCCGGTCCAGTCGTAAAGCTTGACCGCAGGGAATGCGGGCGGCGGCGCGAAGACGTCGGGTATCACCGCGGGCTCGCGTCGGGCAGGAAATGCCGGCGGCGCAGTGAATACGTCGGGCACGACGACCGGCTCCCTATCCGCCGCACATGCCGGGCCCGCGGCCGCAAACGCGACCAGCGCGGCAGTTCCGATCAGCAGCACTCTCATCACACGCCCCCGACTTTCTTCACGCCTCTTTAGTAGAAGTTGTAAGGATCGATCAGCTTCACCGCCTCCGGATCGAGCAGCGTCGCCGCCTGTCCGGTGCCGACATCGAGAATTTTCTCCACCGGCGGCTCGACCCGGTTCCACCAGCCGCCGCCGAGCGCCTGGAACAACGCGGCCGTGTCGGCGAGACGGTTGGCGCGCGCCTGCACCACGGCGATCAGCGCATTGAGATAGGTCGATTGCGCGGTGAGCAGCAGCAGCACGTTGGCGTTACCGAGTTCCACCTGCTGGCGGGCAAGATCGAAGCTCACTTTGGCCGCGCGCTCGAAATCGCGCGCCGCTTTCAGCGCATCCGCGTCGTTTTGCAGCGCGCGCAGCGCATCGGCGACATTTTGCACCGCGCCGATCACCGTCCCCTTATAGGCCCACGCCGCCTGATCGTACGCGGCCTCGGCGGCACGCCGCTGGTGCAGCAAGGTGCCGCCGTCGAAGATCGTATGCGTGATGTTGCCGGACAACAGCCAGAATGCGTTGAAGGGAGAGATCAGACCAGCGAGCGCGGTGTTGATATAACCGCCGTTCGCGCCGATGGTGAAGTTCGGCAGCATGTTGGCGGTGGCAACACCCACCTGGGCACTTGCCGAGTGCAATGTTTCCTGCGCAGCGCGCACGTCGGGGCGTTGCTCGACCAGTTGGGATGGCAGGCTCACCGGCAGATCCTGCGGCAACTGCAGGTCCGCGAGCTTGAACATTTCGCGCGGCTCCTCGCTCGGATAGCCACCGACCAGCGCGGCGAGAAGGTCGCGTTGGACGGCCAGCGCCTTGCGCAGCGGCGGCAGCGTCGCCTCGACCTGGGCGAGCGCCGCTTCCTGAGCCGCCACGTCGCTGCGGTTGGCGTAGCCGGTTTCCAGCTGCTTGCGCAGGGTGTCGAGCATCTTCCTGTTGGCGGCGATGAGTTGGTTGGTGGCATCGATCTGCCCGCGCAGCGCAGCCTCGGTTATGGCGGCGACCGCAACGTTTGCGGTGAGTGTGATATAGGCGGCTTCGACTTGATAGCGTTGGTTGTCGGATAGTGCCTGCAGTGATTCGGCCGTGCGCCGATTGAGGCCCCAGACATCGAACGTGTAGGAGACCATCACCTGGGCCGTGTAAAGATCGAAAGGATTTTGGCTAGAATTAAGGACGGGCGTTATGACTCCGGCAGTTAGCTGGCGCGTCGGGTTGAAGTTGGCCTGGGCGAGCGGGAAGAACTTGCCTTGCTGCGCGTAGACGGCCTCCTTCGCGACGCGCAGCGCCGACATCGTCGACTGCAGGTTGGGATTGTTTCTTAGCGCCCGCTCGATCAGCGCGTTGAGCGCGGGCGAACGAAACAGGCGCCACCACTGCTGCGGGATATCGCCACCCGGCGCGAAACGTTGCGGGCGACCGGTCGGGGCATCGGTGGAAGAGGTGCGGGCCGGCAGCGGCTCCTTCGTATAACGGCCCACGGGCGGCGCCGCCGGGTGCAGGAAATCGGGTCCTACCGCAATGCAACTGGCGAGCGACGTCGCCGCCGCCACCGAGGCGGCGAGTCTGAAGAAACGCCTCATGGACAGACACATACGGCGACGCCTTACGGACAAAACGGCTGGGCTGGCCCGCTCCCGGAACTCCCCGATAAGAGCGCCTTAATCTAGTTCGGATTGCGGTTGTGGCTGTGACGCCCCTGCCACACTATCGAATTTTCAAAGGCGTGATCGAACTGTGATCTGTCACAGTCGCATTCGAAGCCGCGATCAAGCGGGGATTATTGTTAATCGTGTGCCTGCGATTAGTGACAGTAGACCCTTAGATCGGATGGTGGCCATCGTCACTACGTTAGTGGCGAGTTGGATGCGGTCCGCCAATGCGATCCACCAGGAAGCGCACGTCTGTGGCCTTGAACGCTGTCGCCGCGATTTTGGTCGCCGCGGTGATCGGGCATTTGTTCGGCTATTCGGCAGATTGGCTCGAATCGCAGCTCGGCACGCCTAGCAGAGAGGCTAAAGGGCAGGCGGTCGACTCCTCAAGATCCGGGAGCCGACCTGGCGGCGATCCGCCGCTCGCCGATAGTGTCAATCTGTCCGATTCGCAGCTGGCCTCGGTGAAAGTCGAACCGGTCGAGGAGCGCGAATTTCCCATCGAGAAGCGGGCGGTCGGTAGCATCGATTTCAACGAAGAAATGTCGGTGCAGGTGTTCACCCCGTATCCGGGGAGGATCATCGGCCTGTTCGCCAAGCTCGGCGATGACGTCACGAAGGGCCAGACCCTGTTCACCATCGACAGCCCCGACCTGCTGCAGGCGGAATCGACCCTGATCGCTGCGGCGGGGGTCCTGGAGTTCACCACCCGCAACCTGGCGCGCCTCAAGGCGCTCTATGCGACGCGGGCGGTCTCGCAAAAGGACATGGAGCAGGCGAGCTCCGATCAACAGACCGCGGAAGGCGCGCTGCGCGCCGCGCGCGACGCGGTGCGCCTGTTCGGCAAGACCGACGCGGAGATCGACCGCATTATCGCCGAGCGCATGGCCGATCCCACCCTGGTGGTGCCGAGCCCGATCAGCGGCCGGATCACGGCGCGCAACGCGGCGCCGGGCCTTTACGTGCAGCCGGGCAATCCTCCCGCTCCTTACACCGTTTCCGACATTTCGACGATGTGGATGCTGGCCAACGTGCCTGAGACCGATAGCCCGGCCTTCAAAGTGGGCCAGGAGGTCAAGGTCAAAGTCACCGCGTTTCCCGACCATGACTTCGACGGGAAGATCACCACCATCGGGTCGATTGTTGACCCCAGCACCCGTCGCGTCCTGGTGCGTTCCGAGGTCGGCAATCCGCGCGATGAATTGCGCTCCGGCATGTTTGCGAACTTCATCATCCGTACCGGCGATCCGGTCCGTTCCACTGCGGTTCCGGCCGATGGGGTGGTCCGGCAAGGCGATGGCACCTTTGTCGTATGGGTCACCGCTGACCGTCGCCGTTTCACCCGCAGGCCTGTGAAGATCGGCCTTCAGCATGAAGGCTATCGCCAGATCCTTGAGGGCGTGCAGCCGGGCGAGTTGGTCGCCACCGAGGGAGCGCTGTTCCTGAGCAACGCTCTGGCCACGGCATCCCGCTGACCGGTTGCAGCATCGAGGCGGATCGAGGGATAGCCGATGCTCAGAGGCCTGCTCGCGTTCGGACTGACCCGCCGTCCGATCATCCTCTTGTGCTTGCTCGTCTTCATCGGCGGAGGGCTGATTGCCTTCACGAAGCTCAACATCGAAGCCTATCCGAATCCGGCGCCGGTGATCCTCGAAATAACGGCTCAAGCTCCCGGCCTCTCGGCCGAGGAGATGGAGCGTTACTACACGATCCCGATGGAGGTCGGGCTTGCGCCCACGCCGGGAATCGATCTCATTCGCTCGACCTCGTTCTACGGGCTGTCGTTCGTGCGCGTCGTGTTCAAATACGGCGTCGATTATTATTTCGCTTACACGCAGGCAGCGCTCAGCCTCCAACAACGAGTCAATCTTCCGAACAACGTGCAGCCCACGATCCAAGGCTCGAGCCTGGTCGGGGAGATCTACCGCTACCAGGTGGTCGGTCCGCCCAATTTCGGATTGACCAATCTGCGCACGGTTCAGGACTGGATCATTCAGCGTCGCATGTTGACCGTGGAGGGCGTCATCCAGGTGGTCACCTGGGGCGGTACCACCAAGGAATACGAGGTCGAGGTCGACCTGCACAAGCTCGACGCTTACAACGTCACGTTACCGCAGGTTCTGGCTGCGATCGGGAATGCCAACAGCAACGTGGGCGGCCGCACGATCAACTTCGGCCAACAATCCGTAAACATCCGCGGCGTCGGCCTCATCGACAGCGGCGGTGCGTCCGATTTGACGCAAGGCTATCGGGTCTCGGACATCGAGAACATCGTGCTCGCGCAATCGAACGGGACTCCCGTGCAAGTCAAGCACGTGGCGAAGGTCTATGTCGGGTACATGCCGCGGCTCGGCAAAGCCGGCCGGGACTATCAGGACGACGTGGTCACCGGCATAGTAGTCATGAATCGGACTCTGCATACCAACGAAGTGCTGGCGCGTGTCGAAGACGCTGTCGAAAAGATGAACCGCGACGGCACCCTGCCGCCCGGGGTGCAACTCGTTCCGTATTACGACCGTGGCACGCTTGTGGCGGTCACCACCAACACCGTCCTGCACAACCTCATCTTTGGATGCCTGCTGGTTTTTTTCGTTCAATGGGTCTTCCTTGGCGATCTGCGCAGTGCGATCATCGTCGGCGTCAACATTCCGTTTGCGCTGTTTTTCAGCATTATAATTCTGGTGCTGCTCGGGCAAGATGCCAATCTGCTGTCGGTCGGCGCCGTGGACTTTGGCATCATCGTCGATTCCGCGGTGATTCTGGTCGAAAACATATTTCGCAATTTCCAGGCATCCTCCGACGAACGCCGACAGCTCCTGCAGCAGCTCGCGGAAGGGCGTTTCGGTCCCGATCCCACGCGCATGACGGATAGCGCGAACGCCTGGAGCGATCGGCTGCGCATGATTTTTGCCAGCGCGCTGCAGGTCGATAAGGCGGTGTTTTTCTCCGCTCTCATCACGGTGGCGGCATTCGTCCCGCTGTTCACGATGCAGGGCGTCGAAGGCCAGATCTTCAATCCGATGGCACGCACCTACGGCTATGCCTTGATCGGTGCGCTGATGGCGACGTTCACGATCACGCCGGTGCTGGCCTCCTATCTGCTGCCGGAGCACGTGCGCGAGGTCGAAACTATCGCGGTGCGCGCCCTGCGCAGGATCTATACGCCGCTCCTGCGCTGGTCGCTTTCGCACCGCAAGACCATGGTCGCGATTGGCGCCGGGTTCTTGGTTTTTGTCGGCTTGCTGGTTCCGCGTCTCGGCACCGAGTTTCTGCCGCATCTGGAGGAAGGCAACCTGTGGATCCGCGTGACCATGCCCCCGACGATATCGCTCGAGGCGGGCATGCCGATTGTGAACCGGCTGCGCGCGATCTTGCTGCGCCATCCGGAAGTCATCACCGTCGTCTCGCAGCATGGTCGGCCTGACGACGGCAGCGACGCCGCGGGTTTCAACAACTTGGAGCTGTTCGCGCCGCTAAAGCCATTCGAGCAATGGCCTGCGGGACTGACGAAGGAAGATCTCATCAAACAGCTGCAAGACGAGTTTTCCAACGAGTTTGCCGGGCTCGGCTTGAATTTCTCGCAATACATTCAGGACAACATCGAGGAGCAGCTCTCGGGCGTGAAGGGCGCCAACTCGGTCAAGGTGATCGGTTCCGATTTGGCCGTGCTGGAAAAGTTCGCCGATCAAGTCATGCGCGAAATGGCCCAGGTCAGAGGCGTTGCCGATCTCGGGATTTTTCCGGTCCTCGGCCAACCCAATTTGAACATCAAGGTCGATCGCGAGCGAGCGGCCCGCTACGGGCTCAACGTTGGTGACGTCAACAACGTCGTCCAAGCGGCACTCGGCGGCGCACCGGCGACGACGGTGCTCGAGGCGGATCGGCAATTCAACGTTACCGTCAGGCTTGCGCCTGAATATCGTGACCAAATCGACACTGTGCGCGCGATCAAGGTCGGGTTCCAGACCCCAGCCGGCACCAACGCCTATATTCCATTGAGCGAGCTTGCCGATATTTCCCTCGATACCGGCGCATCCTACATTTATCATGAGAAGCGCGAGCGCTACATGCCGGTGAAGTTCAGCGTGCGCGACCGCGATCTCGGCAGTACCGTGGCGGAAGCGCAGCAGCGGATCGCGCAGAACGTCAAGCTTCCCGATGGCTATCGCATTGCCTGGGCCGGCGAGTTCGAATCTCTACAGCAAGCAAAGGCACGCCTGGCGATCATCGTCCCGATCAGCCTCGCACTGATCCTGATGCTGCTCTACGGGCTGTTCAATTCCCTGCGCGACACCTTGATGGCGCTGGTCGGCATTCCCTTTGCCGCCGGCGGCGGCGTTTTGGCGCTCTATTTCTCTGGCCTCGATTTCAGCATCTCCGCGGCCGTCGGCTTCGTCTCGCTGTTCGGCGTGTCGGTCATGAACGGAATCTTGATCACGACCTATTACAACGAAGTCAGGGAAACCGGGGTAAGCCCAGTCGACGCGATGGCGCATGCCGCCGAGCAGCGGATGCGGCCGATGTTGATGACAGCGCTGTCGGCTTGCATCGGGCTTTTGCCGGCAGCGGTCTCGACCGGCATCGGCAGTCAGGTACAGCGCCCGCTTGCCGCGGTTGTGGTCGGCGGCATGTTCATTGGACCGATCATCCTGCTGGTAGTCGTGCCTGCGCTGCAAACGTTGCTGACCAGCGGGGAGGGCGCAAGGACAGGCGAGCCAATCCCGACTTCGCCTCCCCGGGCGTGAGCAGAGATCGAGCCGCTGCTGCAGTAAGCGGGAAAAACCTACGGTTTGATCAAACCACCGGCCGCCGCCTTGATCGCGGCCTCAGTGCGCGTTGCTGCGCGCAGCTTGATCCGCGCATTATCGATATGAAAATCCACGGTACGCTTGGTCAGCCGCAGTTTGCGCGCAATTTCGGCGGAAGTCTTCCCGCGCGCCACCCAGGTCAATGCCACGATTTCAGGATCGTTCAGCTTGACGAGGGTCGGCCAGACCCGGGTGCGCGCCACTCCCGCCAACCGGGCATTAAGGATGGTGGCAAGCAAATCGAAATCGATCGGTTTGGTGACGTAATCGTCGGCTCCCAGACGGCGGCCCTTGAGCTCGTGTTCACGATCGAACGCCGCCGCGAGGAACACAAATGGTACCTGACCAAGCGGGGGGGTAATCTCATTCAAGCGTTCGAGCACTTCGAAACCGGACATGATCGGTACGCCGACCTCGCACAAAACGAGGTCGGGCTTGTCTTTTAGGATGGCGACGAACCCCTCAGAGCCATTGTGGGCGACACTCACCTCAAACCCACGATTAACCAGTTCTTGGGCGATTTGGACCGCGGTCTTCCGGTCGTGTTCGATGCATAGGATTTTCTTACATGCTTTTGCCAAGCTCGCCCCCTCCAAGCAGATGGCTCGGTACTCACGTCAAATCGCCACCATCATTGAAAAAGTAGCGTGCTGTGGCCGACGATAAACTGTGATGCGTCGCACAATAAACTGTGATTAATCCATCCCTGGGATTAATAGCAGTGGATTCGCGACTTAGCAGTCGCCATCGTCACCGTGCTGTCGATGGTCGTGCGGCCGCAGAGAGAGGGGTTCCATGCGCCCAGCCGATCCTGAACCGGGGTGCACCGCTAAAGCGCATACCTAGCTATTGTTGATCCCTCCCAAAGGGAGAGAATGGCTTGAAACTGACTCACTATCTGTTGGCCGTGATAATGCTCGGGGCTTGCACGACGCAAGTTTGCTTAGCCAAGACTTCCAGGCCCAAGGCGAACGGCAGTGCCGGCGCTGCCCTGAATGCGGCCGGCCATCAAAGTTCTGTCGCGAATGGCCCGGCAGTTTCCGCCAAGAGCGCAAACGGCGGGAAGAGCGAGGCGGGCAATCCGATTGAGATGGCCGTTCCGGAGCCACGGCGTGCGCCGACCAACTCCAAGCCGATGGACTGGAAAAAGATCGGCATTGTCGGCGTCCCGCCGACGATGTCTCAGAGCCGAGGAGTGCCCGCGCTGCCGGGGTTCTCCCACCGCCAAAATTCCGGGCCAGGGACAGGTGTAGGCACGCACACAATCGCGCCGGTATCGCCGGGGCTAACCGCAGCCGGTCCCGGTGGCAGTGCGGGGGCGAGGACGGCCCTCGGCGCCACCGTGTCCACCCCTCAGGTTGGGGCGACCGGGGTGAATGTTGGCCGGCAAGGCGCTGCGATAGCGCCAGCGGGGCGCGGCCAAGTTCCAATGGCCGCTGGCAGTCTTGCAAGAAACGCGGTCGCCGCGCCAGCAGTCGGCAATAGCGTAACGGCCGCCGCACGGATCAACGGACCTGTTCTCGGCCGTCCAATGGCGGCCTCGGCACTCCCGCCCGCTACTACCGTCATTAATCGTGCCGTCATCAATGGCAGCACCATCGCTCGCCCGGCCTCTGGCCCGGCTACGGTTGGCGGCCGTGCGACGAACGCTGCCACAGCCATTAATGGTACCGGTCTGCGGCCCAAACACCCGTAACGAAGCGCGACCATCGCGACCGCTGTTTTGGGGCCGGGGCGCGGTCCAAACCCGCGAGCAATGTGGAAAATCGCCGGTGACCGGCGATAACGGCATTCCGGTCGGCGCTTTTGACCTTACATCTAAGTTCGGTGCGGCATACGATTCGTTTGCTTCGGGCGTCGAGAGGTTCGGGCGACCGGGCGCTCACGTCGAGACAAGGCAGCGCAGCCATGGCCAGCAACCCCGACGAGTCAGTTTCCACGGCGGGAGAGCCCCCCTGACGCGAAACCGGCTCCCGAGATTCCGCTTCGCCTGCGGGTGGCCGGAAATGTCCTGCGTGCGCTGTTCATTGGTACGCTGCTGGTGGTGATTGCTCGCGTTAGCCTTCCGCAAAGCGAGAGCATTTGGTCCGCATACGAGACACCGGGCGACCTCATCAGAATGGCGCTGGGGTTCGGAGTCGGGCTCTGGATTCTCTTACATCTTTTCATGCCGCCCCGTGACGCCGAGGGATATCGAACTTGGATATACCTCGGCCTCCTCATTGCGCCTTTCGCAGTGGCGCTCGCCGTTTGGATCTGGTGATAGCGGGGGGCGCTATGGCTCGATCAGGCGGCCGGCGGCCGCTTTAACGACCGCTTGCGTGCGGGTTGCCGCGCCCAGCTTGGTTCGGGCGTTGTCCAGGTGAAAGTCAATGGTCCGCTTGGTGAGGCCGAGAATCTGCGCAATCTCGGCCGAGGTCTTGCCGCGCGCCACCCAGGTCAGTGTCTCCACCTCGCGGTCGTTGAGCTGCACGAGCTTGGGCCAGATTTCGGAACGGGCGACGCCGGCGAGCCGCGCGCTGATGATGGTCACCAGCAGATCGAAGTCGATCGGCTTGGTTACGTAATCGTCAGCCCCGAGTTGGCGCCCCTTCAGCTCGTTTTCCCGGTCGGTCAGCGCGGTGAGAAACACGAACGGCATCTTGCTGAAGCGAGGCTCCAGCGACGTCAGCCGCTCGAGCACCTCGAAGCCGGACATCGCCGGCATGCTGATATCGGACAGCACCAGGTCGGGCATGTTCCTGAGGATAGCGGCAAGGCCCTCGCGCCCGTCGTGGGCGACACTGACGTCGAAGCCGCGCTCGATCAGCTCTTCCGCGATCAACGCCGCGGTCTCGCGGTCGTCTTCAATGCAGAGGATTTTCTTGCGTGTTTCCGGCATCCAGCTAAACCAAGTCGGTGTTCGAGAGACGCCCTAAACTACAACCCCTTTGCGAACCAGGGCGGATCGGGTCTTCATCCCTCCACTATATAGCCTGTTATACGCAGAAAATTCACCAATTCTGGTCTTCTGTCCGACTTGCGCCTACTATGCGCAGCGCCTTCATAGCTGACGGTCTACCTATGCGGCAGCCGCGTTCGATCCGAGCCCAGCTGGCTTTGGTCTTTCTGTTCTTCTTCTTGCTGGTCGTCGTCCTCGGCTCGTTCAGCATCTCGCGGCTGAGCCACTTCAACCGACTGTCGGCGGACGTCGCCGAGCTGTGGCTGCCCAACACGCGGGTTCTCGGCGATCTCAACAATTTCACCTCGGATTTCCGCGGCATCGAGGGCAGCAATCTCCTTTCCTCGGATGCGTCTGAGATCGCCGCCACCGAGAAGGAAATGGAGCAGTTGGACCGCTCGATTGCCCACGCCGAGCGCAGTTACGAGCAGCTGCGCCATGACGCGGCGGAGAATGCGCTCTACGCCCAGTTCCAGGAGCGCTGGAACGATTATCGTAAAACCGTCAACCAGATGCTGGCGTTGTCGCGCAGCAATCGCACGGCCGAGGCGATCGCTATTTACCGAAGCAGCTCGCGTGCGGCGTACAACGCGGCGAGCGACACGCTCGGGCAGCTCACCGACCGCGCGGTTGCCAACGCGCAGGAGGCGAGCGAGCGCTTGGCCGCTGCCTATCGACAGGCGTTCTGGCTGATCGGCTTGGCGATCGTGATCGCCGGTCTCATGGTTGCGGGCGCGCTCGTTTACATCAGCCGATCGATCTCCGCTCCGCTGCTCGAGCTCGCCGATCGCATGCATCGGCTCGCCGTCAACGACACGGACATCGATATTCGCGGGACCGAGCGTCGCGACGAGATCGGTGAAATGGCTCGCGCAGCGGTCGTGTTCCGTAACAATGCCATCGAGCTGATGCGCAGCCAGCGGGTCCTGGCGCAGCAGGCTGCAATGCTCGAAGAACAACTGGCCCAGGAGCAACGATTGGCGCTGCTACAGCGCAATTTCGTCTCGATGGCCTCGCACGAGTTCCGCACCCCCCTTACCATCATCGACGGCCACGCCCAACGGCTGATCAAGATGAAAGACCGTTTGGCAAACGAAGAGATCAACGAGCGCGCGGCAAAGATTCGCAGCGCGGTGTTGCGGATGACGCATCTGATCGACAACCTGTTGAATTCTTCTCGCCTGATCGATGGGGGCGTGGAGCCCTATTTCCATCCCGCCGATATCGACATTGCGGCCCTCCTGCACGAAGTCAGCCAGTTGCATCGCGAGATGGTGCCGCGCTCGCACATTGTCGAGCAATTCGGCGCCGCGCCGCTGCGAATGACCGGTGACCCGAAATTGCTGTTTCAGGTGTTCAGCAATCTCCTCTCCAACGCGATCAAGTACTCGCCGGACGGAGGTCCCATTGAGATCAGCGCCGCAATGGAGTCCGATGAGGTCGTGGTGAACATCGCAGACCGAGGAATCGGAATTCCCGAGCAAGACCGGGATCGTCTGTTCGAGCGCTATCATCGTGGCAGCAATGTCTCCGGCATCGTGGGCACGGGCGTGGGACTTTATCTGGTCAAGATGGTGGTTGATCTGCATGGCGGCGGCATTGAGGTCGAGAGCAAGGAAGGCGAGGGGTCCCGCTTCACGGTAAGGCTGCCGATGTCACCCCCGAGAAAAACCGAGCCGCTTCACGAGGATCAGGCGGCATCACCAGCTGCGGCGCAACGGGCTGAGCAGCCCGTCGAGTGAAAGCCCCAGCCGAGCGCGGGACGGCGACATGAAGATGAAAATTGCCCTGCTCGCTGCCGTTATTGGTACGGCATGGATATCGGTCTGCCAAGGCGAGCCGGATTACCTCCCTGCAGTTCGGCCGCTGGTCTATTTCGATCCGGGGGATCCGGCCTTCCTGCCGCGCCGATTCCGCAATCATTGCAGCTTCGACGTTACCTACGGCCGCAATTACTGTTCAGATCGTTGCGGATCCGATTACCAGTTCTATTACTGCTCGCGATGGTCATCTGGCTGCTGCCATATCGGCGTTGGTTACTGCGACCCTGCGGGACTGCTGCGCTGTCGGCCGTGAGGCGGGTGCCGAGCCGAACATGGCGAACTTCGTCTACCGCCGACACTTCACCGTGGAATGGGGCCATTGCGATCCGGCCGGCATCGTCTTCAATAGCCGTTTCTTTGAATTCTTTGACTGGAACGCCTGGCTCATGATCGAGGCGGCGCTCGGAGTGCGGCCGAACGAACTCGCCGCCCATTTCGGCATCGCTGGGATTCCGCTGATTGAGGCCAAGGCGCGCTTTCTGCGCCCTGCCAAGTTCAACGACGTGGCGGAACTTGCCTCCGAGATCGGCGGTTTCGGCCGCTCGAGCTTCAAGGTGCAGCACCGCCTGTTTATTGACGACCAACTCGCCGTCGAAGGCAGCGAGACGCGGGTGTGGGCGGGAACCGATCCAAGCGATCCGACGAAATTGAGAGGCGTGCCGATCCCGATGGACGTGATCGAGCAGTTTCGGGCCGAACCTTAAGGATAAAGCAGCACTCTAACTGCGGACTTGCGCCCGCGCAGTGCACCACTCATTTGAAGGGAGTCCCGAATATTGCTATTGGGACGGGACATGGCGCGCATTCTGGAGCTTGTTCTCAACGGCCGCCGCCGGATCGATGCGGTGCCGGACAATCTGTTGCTGCTGGATTATTTGCGGGAAGTGGTCGGGCTGACCGGAACCAAAACCGGTTGCGACGGAGGTGAATGCGGCGCCTGCACGGTGCTCGTCGATGATCGGCCGCGACTTTCGTGCCTTACGCTGGCGGCGACGGTGGCGGGCCGACGCGTAGACACGGTTGAATCTCTTGGCCAGGACGGCCGCCTTTCCGCAGTGCAACGTGGCTTCCACGAAAAACTCGGCTCGCAATGCGGGTATTGCACGCCCGGTTTTATCATGGCGTCCGCCGGCCTATTGCGACGCAACCCGCACCCGAGCGAAGAAGAAATTTGCGCGGCTCTCGGCAGCAACATTTGCCGTTGCACTGGATATGTCAAAATCATCGAGGCCGTGAAGTACGCGGCCGAGCTCCATGCGGCGGGCGTGGCACCGTGAACGAAATCGTGCCGGCGCACAACATTGGCAGCTACGTGCCGATGGTCGACGGCCCGGATAAGGTATCCGGACGGGCCAAGTACACCGCCGATCTGATTGCGCCGGAACTTCTGGCCGGGCGCATCTTCCGCAGCCCCTACTCGCACGGCGAAATCCTCGAGGTCGATGTTTCCGCAGCGTCGCGTTTGCCCGGCGTGAAGGCAATCGTCACAGGAGCCGATTGCGACAAAACCTTCGGGGTACTGCCCATTGCCCGCAGCGAGCATCCGCTCGCGCGCGACAAGGTGCGTTATCGAGGCGAGCCGGTGGCGGCGGTTGCGGCGGTCGATGATGTCACTGCGAAGCGGGCAATCAGCCTGATTCGGCTCCGGGTGCGGGAACTGCCCGCCGCTCATACGATCGCCGAGGCGCTGACGCCGGGCACAAGCATCATTCACGCGCATCGGCCCGGGAACATCGAGCGCGACGTTTTCTTCGAGCTGGGCAGCGTGGAGCAGGGCTTCGCCGAGGCCGCTCTCGTTCGCGAGAGACGCTACAGCTGCGCCGAGGTCTGCCAGAACCAGATGGAGATGCATGCCGCGCTTGCCGAATACGACACCGAGCGCGACCGCATGACCGTGCATGCCAGCACCCAGGTCCCCTACTACGTGCATCTGATGCTGGCGCAGATTCTCGATATGGACATGTCGCGCATCCGCGTGATCAAGCCGCATGTGGGCGGCGGCTTCGGCTGCCGCACGGAAGCGCTCAACGTCGAGCTGATCGCGGCGCTGCTTGCGCGCAAGGCGCATGGCAGGGTGCGCTTGGTGATCAACCGCGAGGAGACGTTCATCACGCACCGCGGAAGGCCGGAAACCGACATCCGGCTCAAGCTCGGGATGCGCAATGATGGGCGCATCACTGCGGTGGAATGCGAATGCTACCAGCGCGGCGGCGCCCATTCCGGCTACGGCGTCGTCACCATCTTGTATTCGGGCTCGATGCTCTATGCCATCTACGACCTGCACAATGTGCGCTATATCGGAAAACGTGTGCTCACCAACACGCCGCCATGCGGCGCGTTTCGCGGCCATGGCACCGTCGACGTGCGGTTCGCCTTCGAGAGCCTGCTTGATGAGATGGCGCAGGAGCTCGGGCTCGATCCGCTCGACCTGCGCCGCGCGAACTATCTCTCCGCGCCGACCTTCACCGACAACGATCTGATGGTGAACAGCTATGGCCTGCCGCAATGCGTGGACTGGGTCGAAGCCGCAAGCGGTTGGCGGACGCGCAAAGGCAAGCTGGCAAAAGGCAAGGGACTGGGTTTTGCCTGCTCACATTACATCAGCGGCGCTTCCAAGCCGGTGAATTGGACCGGCGAGCCGCACGCAACCGTCAAGATCAAGCTGGATTTCGACGGGTCCATCGTCGTGCTGTCCGGGGCCGCGGACATCGGCCAGGGCTCGTCGACCCTGCTGGTTCAGACCGTGGGCGAAGTGCTCGGCCTTGATCTCTCGCGTATCCGCGTCGTCACCGGCGACAGCGAGGTGGTGCCGAAGGACAACGGCTCCTATTCGTCGCGCGTCACTTTCATGGTCGGCAATGCCGCCATCGACGCGGCGCAGAACTTGAAGCGTATTCTGGTGGCAGCCGCCGCGCACAAGCTCGATGCCAAACCGGAAGAAATCGAATGTCTGGGCGAGCTCTACCGCGCTGGCGCCCAGGACAAGGGGCTCACCTTCAACGAGGTCGTGACCGAGGCGCTCAGGGATACCGGCACCATCACCGTTACTGGCAACTACTCGACGATTCCGGAATCCCATGGCGGCAAGAAGTATCGCGGCGCCGCGATCGGCGGCACCATGGGTTACAGCTATTCCGCGCAAGTGGTCGAGGTCAGCGTTGACGAGGAGACCGGCGTCGTGAACGTCGACAAGGTCTGGGTCGCCCATGACTGCGGCAAGGCGCTCAATCGGCTGACGGTGGAAGGCCAGGTGCAGGGCTCGGTCTGGATGGGCATGGGCCAGGCGATGAGCGAAGAAACCGCCTATCACCAGGGGCTGCTGATCACCGGCAACATGCTCGACTACCGCGTGCCCACCATTGCGGATTCGCCGCCCATCGAAGTCGGGATCGTGGAGAGCAACGATCCGCATGGTCCATTCGGCGCCAAGGAGGCGGGCGAAGGCTCGCTCGCGGCGTTCCTCCCGGCGCTGACCAATGCCATCGCCGATGCGATCGGGATCCGCTTCAACGATCTGCCGGTGACACCCGACCGCGTGTTCACGGCACTGGAGAAACGCCGGCGGGCAGGCACCGTGCCCGGCTGATGGACGCGCTTCCCGAACTCCGGCTCATTCGCCCCACGACTCTGGACGAGGCCATCGCCGCGCGCGCTCGGCATCCCGAGAGCCGGCTGCTCGGCGGCGGCACCGATCTTGTCGTCAACATCCGGCGCGGCATTGTCGCCTCGCCGGTGCTCATAGAGGTCAACCAGATCCACGAGCTGCGCACGATCAAGGCCGATGCGCACACGCTTGAAATCGGCGCCGCAGTCACGCTCGCGGAGCTTGCGGCGCATGCGCAGGTACGCGCGCATTATCCCGTGGTCGCGCAGGCGGCGGACTTCATCGCCGGACCCACCCACCGCAACATGGGCACAGTGGGTGGCAATCTCTGCCTCGATACGCGCTGCCTGTTCTACAACCAAAGCGAATGGTGGCGCGCCGCCAATCATCATTGCCTCAAGACGACAGGCGAAATTTGCCATGTTGCGCCGAAGAGCCGTGGTGTCTGCTTCGCGAGCTTCAGCGGCGATCTCGCGCCGGCGTTGCTGACGCTCGGCGCCGACGTTGATCTGGCTGGTCCCCAGGGGCGGCGCACGATCCCACTCGCACGCCTGTATATCGGCTATGCGCGTCAGGACCAGCCAATCAGCGGAACGATGGGGGATGGCAAGTATTATCTGTCATTGCGGCCGGGTGAGCTGGTTGCAGCCGTGCGCGCGAAAAACGCTCCCGGCCTGCGTTCGGCCTACGACAAGATCCGCATCCGGCGCTCGATCGAATATCCCGTGACCGGTGTTGCCGTGGCGCTGCGACGGGAAGGCGATACGCTCACGGATCTGCGTGTCGCCTTCACGGGAACCAACCCGCGGCCAGTGCTGCTCGCCGGCACCGACAAGCTTTGCGGCGGCGCACTCGATGAGCACGTGTTCGAGGGGCTCGATGCGCTGGTGCGCGACCAGATCATGTCGATGAAGACGACGTTCACCCCCGGACATTATCGGCGCCGGGTCGCTGGCGTGTTGGCGCGGCGTCTCGTGCGGCGGCTATTCGTGGCGTTGGAATAAGCGGCCTGACAGTTCCGGTTGAGCCTGCCGGCCTAAGCGCGAGGATGATCTGAGGCGTCCGGCAAGCTTCGGGCTTTTGACAGGAGATACTTCTCGTAACGCAGGATCAATGTCGGCACTGCCAACACGATCAATGCTGCGGTAAGGCCGAGGAAAACCGTGGCGGGCGAAGCAAAGCTCGCAAATGCTTCACCAAACGAATAAGCAGCGAGGCCATAGCATACGATCCAGGCGGCCGCCGCGGTCCCACTGGCGAAATAGAAATTGTGCTGCGCCATCGCGTTGGTACCGGCAAGTACCGCCGCCATATTGCGAAGAAACGGCAGAAAGCGCGCAACGAAAACGAATCTGCCGCCGTACTTCGCGAACAGCCATTGGCCGATTCGTATGCGACCTTCCGTGAATCCGAAGTGATTCCCGTATCTGTCCAGCAGCACGCGCCCATACCTTCTGCCGATCCAGAAGCCGACGATCTCTCCCAAAATCGCTGCAGAAATGCCGGCGGCGATCAAATACCAGATGTTGATGCCCTGTGTTCTGGCGGCGAAAAAGCCGGCCGCAATCAACGCCGCCTCGGCGGGCAACGGAATCCCGACGCTCTCGAGCGCAATGAAGGCGGCGACCACCCAGATTCCGTAGACTGAGATGAACTCGGTCACGACTGCCCCCGCTCGAAGAGCCAGATGCCTCCGGACCGATTGCGGCAGAGGCAAGCTCCGCAAAGCTGCTCAAGCTCATGATATTGCGACGAGCGTGGCGTACACGTGCCGTCAGGTTCCACGCTGTACGAATTTTCTCGGCTGTGACTGCCGCGCCACATCGTTCAGGAGCCAGAAAGTTTGGCAGCGCGGCCGCAGATCCTATCGAGATAGCGGGTCGCCGACGGTTGCTCGGCCTGAGATTCTACGAGCTGGTGAGGCTAAGCGTGGTCGGCACCGTGCCGGGACTAAGGCTCATTCCTGGCCGGAATCAGGCGCGGCCGTTCACGATCGTCGGGCCGGACCGAGAGAAGCGCCTGGTAGGCGTCGACCAATCGGGTGCCATACTGGGCATTCGAGGCTGCCGGTTCCAGGCGCCGGCCGGTGGTCAGCAATGCTTTGCGAATTGCCTCCGCCGTCAACTCGGGCCGCTGCTGGATCATTAAGGCGACTATTCCGGCCACGTACGGGGCGGCAAAGGACGTCCCGGAGGAAACGCGCAGGGACCCATTCGGAGCGAGCAGCAGGAGATCGACCCCGGGCGCCGCCAACCCGATGTGCGGACCGCGATTGGCAAACGCGGGAACGACGTCATCGTTGTCGACTGCGGTCACGGCAATCACGTGCGGATCGGCGGCCGGAAACAGCACGGTGGAGCTCGGCCCCTTGTTACCGGCCGCCGCAACGAGAACCACGCCCTTGTCGTGAGCGGCCGCCAGATTGCGCGCCAGGGCCGGGTCCGGTGGACCGGTGAAGCTCATATTGATGACGCGCGCACCCTGCGCCACCGCCCAGTTGAGCCCAGCGATGATGGAGAACGTCGTGCCCTCGCCGGCGCGCGAGAAAGCCCGCACTGCAAGCAAGCGTGCGCCGGGCGCGGCGCCATGCAAATGACCGTGGGCGCCGATCACGCCGGCGACGGCGGTCCCATGCACGTCGACGTTAAATTCCTTGCCCAGCGCGTCGAAATCTCCTGCAAAGACTCCGGCGAGCTCGGGATGCCGCTGTTCGATGCCGGTATCGATCACGGCGACGAGGACCTTGTCGCCATTGGCGAGCTCGTGCGCTTGCGGCAGGCGCAGCTTGGTCAATGCGTATTCCGCCGGGTCGACGATGGCGCGACCGGTTGTTGGCGGGTCCTGCGCCAGCGAGAACACGTAATTCGGCTGAGCCGAGATCACGTCGGCATCGGCTTCGAGTTCGCGGATGAGAGCGGGCACCGAGCGCCGGTCGGGAATGCGCCAGCGAACGGACATGGTCCCTGCCAGGCGATGCGGGAATGCCTCCAGGCGTTCAAGGCGATGCCGGCGCGCCAGCGCAGCAATAATCTCGCTCGAAAGCGTGCTGGCGATTTCGATCGTCACTTCGTTGCGAACGAACCGCCGCTCATTGGGCGGAGGAACACCGGTGCCGGGACGTTTGGTGATCGCGACGAGCGGGCCAACGATGCGCGGCGGTTGACGGAATGATTTGACGTGCTCCTTGTGCCGGCTCGATCTGGCCTGCTTGTTTCCTTTCGGCTCCCGGTGGAGCGTCTTGGCCGGCGACTTCGTCCGACCGAGCTGCGGCCGCGTCACATGGAAGTGAATCGCGATCGGCTTTGCCGCCGCATGTGGACCGGAGCTGCCGCGGGCCGATGCGCCCCCAGGCATCAGCGACGCGCAACCGAGCGCGAGGAGCGCGACGGCGGCGAACAACGCGGTGCGGGTCAACATCGGCACTCCCATCCGGGTATCGCAGTGCCGCCAACGCTCGCAAGAGCAACCGGCGATCGACTAGTTTGAGCCGAACCGACTGGGAAACCCTCGGCTCTGCGGCGTGGCAAATCAAGGCCACAATTCGGGCGTCGGCAGACGACCCTCTCCCCGCAGAGCGGCGAGGAGAGGGAGGGTAACGCGATCACACAGGACGTTCTCGACGATCGCCGCTCAGCGCGGGATCGGACGCGGGGTCGGGCCCTCGGCCTGAGCCTTCAGTTGCTCGGGCGTAGCCAGCGCCTCTTCCTTGGTGCAGACATCCGTGAACAGGACGGCGCCGTCGGGCAGATACTGCTTGGTCAGGCAGTTGCAGTTATCGGTGCGCTGAACCGGCGCCGCGAGGGGAGCGGCAATGCTCTCTACGACCGCCGTCTCCGGCTCGACATCGACCACGTAGTTCGGGCCGACATACCACCAAGGATAATAGCAGTGATGATGGTAGCACCCGTGCTTGTGCGGCCAGTGCTTGGCGAACTTGGGGCCCGGTTTGAGGCCTGACTTGAGACTCGACTTGATCGGCATCTTATGGAGACCGGTCTTGATCGGAAGATGGGCTACCGCGCGGTGGACGACCGGGCCATGGCCCACAGAGCGGCTCATGGCGAAGCTATGCGAGAAGCCGCCTGCGTGCCCAAATCCGCCCCCACCGCCCCCACGGGCGGCGGCGCTGGTGGGAGTGAGCGCCGTGGCGCTGAGGCCTGCGACGGCCGCGAGAGCGATTATCGAAGTACGGCTAAACATGGTGTTTCTCCTCCAGGTCAGGATGTTTCATCCGCCTGGTAGGTCGGTGGCTTCGATCCGCAGGTTCAGGCGACCCGCCTGTAATTTGTCCCAGTGGGGGAGGGGTGATGCGCGAAGTTCGGCTCGGCGTCCCGCGCGGGGACGGCGGTTATTGCGGGAAAGACTGGGCCGGCGCCGGGTCAGGATCGGCCGGGCCGGGCCGGAAGTCAGCCAGGGGCACATCGATCTCGCACCGCAGCCCCTGTGACGCGTATTCGATGCGGGCCCCGCCAAATGTACCCTTTAGCAGAGCGCTGCCGAAGCCCTGACGTTCCGGGGCGGCGATGATCGGACCGCCTCGCTCCTGCCATTGGAATTTCAGTACGTGGTCTTTGCCGTTCGGCACGACCCTCCAGGAGATGTCCACCTCGCCACCGGGCTGGGAGAGCGCTCCGTGCTTCACGGCGTTGGTCGCCAGCTCGTGCACAGCCAAGGAAAAGTTCTGCGCTTGTTGGGGAGCTAAGATGACGTCGGCCCCCTCGATCTTGGTGCGGGCGGCAAACGGCTCCAGCTCGGATCGCATGACATCGGCCAAGCCAATACCGTTCCAATTCGATTTGATCAGTTGGTGATGCGTTCGCGCCAGGGCGTGAAGTCGAGCCTCAAACGTCGCCCTTGCCTGGTCCAGCGGGACATCGCCGGAGAGGCTTCGATGCGCGATTGCCTGAATGACTGAGAGCAGATTGTTGCTGCGGTGCTCGAGCTCGCGTGTGAGCGTCTTCTCGATCTCGGCGGCGTGTTTTTGCTCGCTCACATCGCGCAAATAGGCCGTGTACAGCACCTGTCCGCTCTGCAAAGGCGTCGCGGATATGGCCAGCTCGGAAGCAAACTCGGTGCCGCCGGAACGCACGGCCGGCATTTCGATCCGATGACCAAGCGGCGGACGGCGGCCCGCTCGCAGCAAATCGCGCAGCCCGCCCCGATACGCGTGACGCAGGCGGTCCGGGATAATCGTCTCCACCACGCTCTTGCCCATCACATCGTCGCGCCGATAACCGAACAGCCTCTCGGCGGCCGGATTGAAATCGATGATGCGTCCGTTCTGATCCGTGGCAATGATAGCATCGAGCGCGGATTCCAGAATTGCTGTCTTGCGCGACTCGCTTTCGCGCAAGGCCTCTTCTGCCCGTTTGCGTTCGGTGATGTCGCGCATCACCATGGCGTAGCAAAGCAGCTGGTCGGTCGCGGGATGGCGAACTCCAAATACGTTTATTAGAACGTCGAGCGATTCGCGGCTTCGCACATTGCGCAGTTGCGCCTCACCCACCCAATTCATTTGCCCGCTTCGCACGGCGGGGAAGATCTCATCGCGCAGCTTGCGCGACCATTCTTCCGGATGAACGGCGGCAATCGGGGTACCGGGAGCCTCGATGGGATCGAGGCCCACGAGCCGGCATCCGGCACGGTTGATGTAAATCACCTTGCCGTCCAGGCTTGCCATGCCGATGAAATCGTCGGATTGCTCGACCAGCGAGACGAATTTTTGCCGTTCCTCTTCCGCCCGCTTGCGCGCGGTAATGTCGACCGCGGCACCGAACATGCGAACGGGCCGGCCGGCGGATCGCATGACGAAGCCGTTTGAGAATATCCAAACCAGCTGTCCATCCGGCCGGATGAGGCGATACTCCAATTCGTAGAGCGCGTCTTCTTTCAGTGTGCGCTCGATCGTTGTGGCGACATAGTCGCGATCCTCGGGATGTATCAAAGCGAGGAAGCTTTTCGAGGTGGGGGTGAACTCTTCGCGCTTTACGCCGAAGATCGCGTACAGCGAATCGGTCCAGCTCAAGCGGTTGGTCAGTACATCCCGTTCCCAAAGCCCGACCTTTCCGGTCTGCGTCGCCAGTCGTAACCGTTCTTCGTTCCTGCGCAGTCCTTCTTCGATGGCGAGGCGCACCTGCGACGCCTCGGCAAAGGCGGCAGCGAGCTTGTCATATTCCAGCACGCCGGTGGATTGCGCGGTGACCGGCTTTCCCTCGCCCAACGCGATCGCCGCCCGCTGCAGCAACCGCACACCCGCGCCGAACCGGCGCGCGACCAGCCATGCCAAGACCAGGCTCACCGCGATGCATAGGGCGGCCCCGGACAACAGCAGCCAGCGTGTTCGCCAAAGGGGCGCATCGAGCACACCCTTGCGTATTCCCACGGCGACCGACCAGCCTTGGCTCGTTGCGGTATAGGCGGCGACCAGATGCTCGCCACCGGTGGTGATTTTTTCGACGATACCTTCGGATGCGCGCTGCATCGACTCGCGCCAGCCCTCGCCCGTGGGGGTTCCCGCGCGCCTGCCCGCGGGATCGATTAGGCCGGCGACAAGGATGCCGTGGCGATCGATGACGGCGGCGAACCAGTCCGCTGGATAGTTTTGCCCCAGCAACACTTCGCGTAGCCGTTCCGGATCAACCGACACGTGAAGAAAGTAGCGGAGCTTGCCGTCGCGCATGATCGGCACAACGGCCGAGATGATGGGACGCTGAGCGAGCGGCGCGGTGAATACATCCGATACCTGCGGGTGACCGGTCGCTATCACCCGCTGCTCGACATCCAGGAGAGGACGGTGAGGAAGCGGCGCGTCCGGTGGCAGTAGCGTATTGAGAAGCTGTTGTCCGTTCGGATCGAGCAGGACGAAGGACGAATCCGGCAGCGATGTCAGCGCCTCTTTCGCTTGCCGCCAGAAGCCCGGCAGATCGTCGTGCAGCAGAAGGCTGGAATGCGCCAGCGTCGCTGCGACGGCGATTTGCTTGTCCAACTCGCGATTGACCGAATCCGCAAGCGATCGTGCGTTGCTGATGAGGGTGAGTTCGATCGCCTTGCGCTCGGTTGCAGCCATCCGCTCGCTGATGAAATAGGCGAGGCCAACCAGCGGGATCGCAACAACGAGCGCCAACAAAATCAGGTAATGCCAAACCGAGAGCGGCGATCGCGGCCCAGCGCGCGTGGGCACCGCCGGTGTGGCCGGTGTCGTATCCACGTGTGACGTTAACCTCACGAAAACCTTAACCTTTTCGGAACCGACAGTAGCAACGCGGCGAAGGTGGGGGAAGGCGCCGGGCCGGGCATTCGCTCCGAAGCATTAACGGGCTGCCGCCGGCGGTTCCGCCATACCAGCCTTTCGCGTCTTTGGGTTGCGGCGCGCTGCCGCAGCTACTCGGCGGCAGCTGGCTGAGGCTGCTTGGCCGTTTGGCGCTTGCGCGCCGCGCGGCGTTCCTCGAACCGACGCACCAGGACGAAGAATGAGGGCACGAACAGAACCGCCAAGCAGGTGGACGCCAGCATGCCGCTGAACACCGCGATACCGATCGACCTGCGGGCATTGGCGCCGGCGCCGGTTGCCAATACCAGCGGCACCACGCCCAAGATGAAGGCAAACGAGGTCATCAAGATTGGACGGAACCGCACGCGCGCCGCCTCGACCGCAGCCTCGATGATCGGCTTACCGTCGAGGATGCGCCGTTCGCGCGCGACTTCGACAATCAGAATGGCGTTCTTGGCCGAAAGTGCGATCAGCAGCACCAGGCCGATTTGGGTATAGAGATTGTTGTCGATGCCCAGTCCCTTGAGGGCGGCGACCGGCCCCGCGAGCGACAGCGGTACGGCCAGCAGCACGGCAGCCGGCATGAACCAGCTTTCGTATTGTCCGGCCAGCACCAGATAGACCAGCAGCATCGCCAGCGCGAAGATGTAATAGATCTGATGCCCGACCAGCTTTTCTTGGTAGGACATCGCGGTCCATTCGTCGCCGGTCCCGGGCGGCAGCTGCTTGGCGGCGATCTGCTCCATCAGGTCCATTGCCTCGCCCGAGCTGAAGCCGCTCGCCGGCAAGCCCATCACCAGCGACGACGGATAAAGATTGTAGAGGCTCAGCAACGAGGGCCCGACCGCTGGCGTGATGTGAACCATGGTCCCGAGCGGGATCATGGCGCCCTGCTTGTTGCGCACCGGCAGCAGCTCGATGTCCTGCGGCCGCAGGCGGAACCGCGAATCCGCCTGCACATAGACCTGCCAGACGCGGCTGAACTTGTTGAATTGGTCCACAAAACTCGACCCGAGATACGCGGCGAGCGCGGAGAACACGTCGTCGATCGAGACCTGCAGGGTCTCCGCCTTAGCACGGTCTACGTCAACCTTGAGCTGCGGCACGAGGGAACGGAACGACGTCGTCACCCGCTGCAATCCGCTTTGCGTCTGCGCGCCGGTAACGATGTTGTTTGTGGTGGTCTGCAATTTGGCGAGATCGAAGCTGCCGTCGCGCAGCTCGATCTGCATGGCGAATCCGCCGGCATTGCCGATGCCTTGAATCGGCGGCGGCGGAAAAACGACTACGCGCGCCTCCGATATCTGCGCGAAGTCGCGGTTGAACTGCTGAAATAACGAGCGCAGATCTTCTCCTTTGCCGCGCACACTCCAGTCTTTGAGCACGACGTAGGCGACGCCGGCATTGGCCAGTGTCGAGTTGTTGTCGAGCGCGGAAACGCCGGAAATCCCGATCACGTTCTCGACTGCGGGGTTCTTGCCGGCAATTTCGCCAACCCGGTCGAGTACGCGCTTGGTGCGCAGAAGTGAAGCGCCGTCCGGCAATTGCACCGTCACCAGCACGTAGCCTTGATCTTCGATCGGCAGAAACCCGGTCGGAATGCGCGAGAGGCCGTATCCGGCGATGCCGATGATGACGAGGGCAACGACGCACATGGCGCCGCTGCGCGTCACCATGGCGCTGATCAGCCGCGCGTATGCCCGCTCGAACGGATCGTAGAGAGCATTGAAACCACGAAACAGCAGGTTGCGCTCGGCCGGGGGCACCGGCGGGCGCAGCCACAGCGCGCATTGCGTGGGCTTGAGCGTGGCGGCGTTGACCGCGCTGAGCAAAGCGGTGGCGGCGATCACCAGCGCGAATTGCGCGAACATCTTTCCGGTGAGACCGGGGATGAAGGCGGCGGGCAGGAACACCGCCATCAACACCAGCGTGATGCCGATGATCGGCCCGAACAACTCGTTCATCGCCTGGATCGCAGCTTCCTTGGCGGACATGCCGCGGTCGATGTTGTGGGCGGCGCCCTCGACCACCACGATGGCATCGTCGACCACGATGCCGATCGCCAGCACGATGGCAAGCAGGGTCGACAGGTTGACCGTGAAGCCGAGCGCCGCCATCCCGGCAAACGCGCCAATGATGGTGACTGGCACGGTGGTGATGGGCACCAGCATGGCGCGCCAGTCCTGCAGGAATACCACGATCACGATCAGGACCAGGAGCGCCGCCTCGAACAGCGTCTTCCACACTTCGTTGATGGAGGCGCGGACAAACGTGGTCGTGTCGAATGGAATGCTGTAGGCGAGGCCCGGCGGAAAGCTTTTGGCGAGCTGGTCCATTTTCGCTTTGACCGCGCCCGCCACGTCGAGCGCGTTCGCCTCGAGCGTCTGATAAATGCCGATTCCCGCCGCCGGCTTGTCATTGAGCGTAAATATCTGGCTGTAGGTCTGGGCGCCGAGCTCGATCCGCGCCACGTCGCGCAGGTGCACCATGCGCCCGTCCTGCTCGGTCTTGACTACGATGTCCTCGAACTGATCGACCTGGTCAAGGCGTGTGGCGATATCGAGCGTGTATTGGAAAGCTTGGCTGTTCGGTGCCGGCGGCATGCCAAGCTGTCCGGCGGTGACCTGCTGATTCTGTCCCTTCAGCGCGCTGACCACGTCATCGGTCGTGAGCGACAGCGCATAGAGCCTGTTGGGATCGAGCCACACCCGCATCGAGTACTGTCCCGCGCCGAAAATGTTGACTTGGCCGACGCCGGGCAAACGCGCGAGCTCGGGCTGCAGGTTTATGGTCGCGTAATTGGCGAGGAACAGGCTGTCGTAGCGGGAGTCCGGCGATGTCAGTGTCACGAACTGCAGGATCGCGGTGGATTTCTGTTGAACCGTGACGCCCTGTGCCTGCACCGGCTGCGGCAACTGCGCGAGCGCGCTGGACACCCGGTTTTGCACCAGTACCTGCGCGAAGTTGATGTCCATTCCGATCTTGAAGGTGACGATGAGCGTATAGCTGCCGTCCGACGCGCTCCACGACTGCATGTAGATCATGCCGTCGACGCCGTTGACCTGTTGCTCGATCGGCAAAGCGACGGTATCGACCACGGCGCGCGCGCCCGCGCCCGGATAGCGCGTGGTGACGGAAATCGTCGGCGGCACCACATTGGGATATTGCGCGACCGGGAGCCGCAGCAGCGCTACGCCGCCGATCACAACCATCAGCACGGCGAGCACGTTCGCGAGGACCGGACGCTCGATGAAGAATTTCGAGATCACGGCGTGTCGTTAATTGGCTCCGCCTGAACTGCCGGCGGGCTCGGTCGCCGCCGACTTCGCCTTCGACAACTGCGGATCGACCTTCTGGCCCGGCACCGCATCCAGGATGCCGGAGACGACCACGCGCTCGTCGCTGCTCAGTCCACTTTCGACCACGCGCATGTCGCCGAAGGTCTGGCCGAGCTGTACCCGCCGCTGCTCGACCACGTTATCGGCGTTGACCGTGAGCACGTAGCGGCCCGCCTGATCGCTGCCCACGGCCACTTCCGGCACCAGCAGCCCGGGCTGGGGCCGCTGGGGCACCCGCACCCGAACGAAATACCCCGGCAGCAGGACGTGGTCGGCATTCTCGAAGATGCCGCGCACCTGGAGCGTGCCGGTCGACTGGTTGACGTCGGGCGCCGAGTAGTCGATCACGCCTTTGTGCGGATATCCGTTCTCGGTCTGCAGGCCGACCTCGATCGGAACCTTGTTGACGAGATCGGCGGCAGTCACGGCGCGTTCGGCCAATTGCACGCGTACTCGTTGCACGTCGCGTTCGCTCACATTGAACCAGACCCAAATCGGCTCGAGCTGCACGATGCTGGCAAGCTGGCTGGGTTGGTCGCCGCCGACCAGCTCGCCGACCGAGACCTTGCGTGCGGTGACGACACCGTCGAACGGAGCGGCGACCGTGGTATAGCCGAGGTTGATTCCCGCACTCTCGGTGTTGGCTTGCGCCTGCAGCACGTTGGCGCGCGCCGTGTCTCGGTTGGCGCGTGCGCGATCGAGATTGGCTTGGGTCGATACGTCCTTGGCCTGCAGCTCTTGCTGACGTGTGAACTCCGCCTCGGCATTGATCAGCGTTGCCTTGGCCCCTTCCTCCGCGGCCTGCGCCTGCTCAAGCTTGACCTTATAGGGCTGCGGCTCGATCACGAACAACGGCGTGCCCTTTTTCACCGTGGCTCCATCCTGATATTTGATCTCCTGGAGGTATCCTTCCACCCGCGCGATGAGCTTGACGGTGTTCACCGCTGCGGTATTGCCGGTCGCCTCGAGGTAGGGCGTGACGGTTTGCTGCACCGGCAACTCCACGATCACCTTTGGCGGAGGCGGCGCGACGAAGCGATTTTCTTGCCCGCAACCGGCCAGCAGCGCCAGAAGTGCCAAGCCGACAATTGGCCGATGTCCGGCGCGTTTCATCTTCAATAATCCTAGTCTTGCGATGGTGGAGCGTCCGCCGCCGCAAGGCTCGCGCGTCCAATTGCAGCCTCAATATTTTCACGTCGATCGAAGTTGGTAAAGCGGCGCAAAGTCGGCGCGGATCGAAGGGCGTAACGTGCGAGTGTTTGGCTCCTTGGCATGCTAGGATCGATCGGCTGCCGGTTCATTCGATCCACGAGCGAGGGTGAGCGGATGTCGTCGGGCATTAAGTTGAAGATCAGGCTCACGTTGATGTTGATTGCCGGTTTGGCATTGACCGCGGTTCCGGATGCCGATGCGCAATATGCGTGCACCACCAATTACTGCATCCAGAGCCAAAGCGTCGCAGTCGAAACACCGCCGGGATGGCCGGCCGTGCCCGTCGAGACCTGCTGCCAAACACGCTGGGGCGCGCTGCCGGACGGCATCGACTGGAACAACAGCGCCCCGGTGATGATCTGCAGTGCTAACGGCGACTATGCGACGGCGTATCCGAACTGTGGCGGTCCGCACAACGTCTCGCAGCCCTTCCCGTTAAGTTACGGGAATCCGACGATTGGCATCGGTGTGGCGTGGCCCAACGCGAAAGACTATCGCTATGAGATGCAGAGCGTGCCCCTGGTCGATGGGCCGGACGGGACTTGCGCAAAATATTCGCATCAACCCGGCAAGGTGGTGAATTGGTGGGTGCACGAGCTGAAAGATGCCCAGACCGGAACGTATGTGTTCACGGCGCGGGTAAGCTTTCGCGAAGGCGCGAAGGGCTATTACGCGGTGCTGAACGAGTGCAAGCTTATTGCGCACCCAGCGCCAGGAGCCGGGCGACTCTGATCGAGCGAGCCGAGCCGCCTGCGACTATTTCCGCCGGGCTCATCCCGCAACGCTCGTGCGAACGCGCAGCGCCGCGGCTGACACCAAGCTGCCGTCCTGCCGCTCCGGAAGCTGCAGCGGATGCGGGGTTCCCTTTGCGGAGCCCTTTCCGTTGCCGAAGCTCGGCCCCTGCTGCATCGTCGCCTCGGGCGTCGCGGCACCGGTGCGTCCCCATGGCGTGGTGATGCCGGCTGCGCTGAACGCCTCAAGGATTGTGATCCGCAAATCGGTGCTGGTGCCGCTGCTCCTGCTGAGGTCGATGAACGCGTAGAGCTTTAACTGCAGACTGTCGGCGCCGAAGTCTTCCAGTTCGACCGAAGGCGCCGGAGTGGTCATGACGTTAGGATTGTCCTGCGCAACCTTGAGCAGGATCGCCTTGACCTCTCGAGGATCGCTGCCGTGCGCCACAGGCACCGCAATAGCGATACGGCGCAGGTTGTCGCGCAGCGTCCAGTTCTTCACTTTCTCGGTGATGAGGTAGGAATTTGGAATGAGAACGCGCGCTCGCTCGGATGTCTCGACTTCGGTCGAGCGCACGCTGATCTTGCGTACGGTGCCTTCTTCGCCGCCGACCATCACGAGATCGCCGACCTTGATCGGCCGCTCCGCCAACAGGATCAAGCCGGATACGAAATTATTGACCACGCTCTGCAGGCCGAAACCGATGCCGACCGAGAACGCCCCGGCCACGATGGCCAGATTGGACAGGTTGAAGCCGGCATAGGAGAACGCCGCGAGCGCTGCGATCACGATGCCGACATAGCCCACCCCGATGCGGATCGAGTCCCGCACGCCGCCGGAAATCCCGGCGCGCTTGAGCACGCGGGTATCGAGCCAACCCTGGAATAGCCGCGCGGCAGCATAGGCCACTCCGAACACGATCAGCGACGCCAGCACCACGGCAAACGAGACTTGCGTGTTGCCGATGTGGAAGCCGAAGAACAGCTGCCGGTACCACTCGTAGATGTCGGGCCAGGTGTAACCCCACTGCAGCAGGATGAGCGGCACCGAAAGCACGAGGACTGCGGTTTTGAGGAACAGACCGACGGGGAGCGCAAGCTGTTCGCGCCGCCGCTGTCCGAGTCCGGCTCGCTGCTCGAGGAAACGTCCGGTGGCGGCACCGTCGTCAGCGAGGGCTTGCGTGAAGCCGTCCACCCAGAGCAGCAGAAGATAGACCAGCGCCAGAATCGAGCCGGTGACGATCAGCTGTTGCGCGAGGAAACGGGAAAGTGCGAGGTAACCGGCAAGCGCACTCACTACGACCCCTGCGATCGCAATCCAGGTCGGTATGCGCAGCGCCGTGAGCCAGCGCAGCGAGGGCATTCCGTCCCGCTGCTCTCCATTAAGCGAGGTAAGCAGGATCACCGCGACGATGCCGGCCAGAAGCAGGCTTGCGGGAAAGGCGACCGCCACCGTGAGTGCGAACGGCGCCTGCACGATGCGGGTGACCGAATAGATCAGCGTCGTGAGGCCATAAACGACTGCGAGCGTGAGAACCAGGCCGCAGATGCGTCGAGCCGCGCGATCGGAAGCGGGGATCAGTCGCCAGTGGGCGGCGGCCGGTGCGAATACGGTGGTAACGAGCGCATTGAGGGCAAAGACGATGATGGTCGATTGCGCCGCCGCGTAGAGAATCCAATCGACGCGCTCGGGCAGCGTATGCGCCTCGGTAATCATCGCGTACAGGAACACGATGGGCGCCGCGAGCGGCACGATGCGCAGCGCAACAACGCCCGCCGCCGAAGATGCGCGCCGCCAGAAGGGCGGCTCGCCCGCGTGCGGCCAATGGCGCAAGCGTCGCACGCCGTACCATGCGGCGGCTGTCAGGATCAGCCACATCAGCGCCGCCTCGAGCACGACGCGCGCGATCTCGTCCTGGTTCGGAGCGTTCGTCCACCAGCCGCTCAGCAGATCGCGAACCCGGCTGGTTGCGATCGGCACATAATCTGGCAAGCGCGCCCAGGTCTGGTACGCGTAAATGCCGGGAACGGGCTGGAACAGATTGCTGGTAAAGTTCTTCCGCCGAATGTCCTGAATGGCGTTGATGAGCTGTTCGACGCGCAGATCGGACGAGTGAACCGCGGCTTGCGCCGCGGAAAGCAGTCCGACGTGGTAACTGAGATCGGTGCGATTGCGGGCTACGGTCTCCGCCTCCGGCGCTTGCCCCGCCGCCGGCGCCGGCCCGAGCAAATCAAGTTGCGCCTTTGCCGCGGTGAGCGGAGCCTGCAGCCGGTTCGAGAACTCCTCGATTTCGGAGCGGACGCGCTGAAGCTCGTCGCGAAATCCGTTCAGCTGGGAATAGCGCAGGCGCGGTCCGCGAAGATTGTTCTCGAGCCGTTCAAGCTCGCGCTGCCAACCGGCGATGGTCGTCTCGACGTTGACGCCCACGTCGCGGTTTGCGCGCGCCGTGATTTCCGCCTTGTCGATCTGCAGACCCGCCGGATTCGCCGGATGCGGATCGAGCTGGGCCGGGCTTGTGGAGGCGGCTTGCGGCGCAGCGCCTGGATCCGCTGGCGCCGAGGTTTGTGTGGTTTGAGCCGCGGCGCCCGCCGCCCCCGCCACGCCGAGCAATAACACGGTCAGCAAAACGCGTGTGAAATCCTGCACGCGGTCGAACATAGGCTGCCCCCCACGGTGGTTCCCTCGATCGTCCTCCTATCGGCGGATGGCGTGGAGAATAAGGCAAAACTACGATTTCACGGCCGCTGGACTGTTGCGAGAGGTACGTCGATCCCGCCAATCGATAGCGTTGAACCTGACGCGCGCCCGGCGAAAGCCGGGCCGATCGAGCTATTCTGGCTGGATGCCGATCGAAGGTATGACCTCGGCCCAGTGATCGACCTCGCGCGCGATAAGCTCGGCCATCTCCGCCGGCGTGCTGAACAGCGGGTGCAAGCCCTGCAGCTTCATCTTGGCGATGACCTCAGGCATTTGCAGCGCCGCCAGCGTGACCGCGTTGAGCTTGTCGACGATTTGCACCGGCGTACCGGCGGGCGCCAGCAGGCCGTTCCAGCCGACGTTGATGACGCCGGGAATCGTCTCATTGATCGTGGGCGTGTCCGGCAGCTCTGGAAGTCGTGTCTTCTCGGCGGCTGCGATGATGCGAATTCTGCCGACCTGCGCTTGCGGCAGTGCCGCGGGCAAGGTGCTGAAACTCACCTTGATGTTGCCGGCGAGAAGGTCCTGCATCAGCGGTGCGCCGCCCCGATAGGGTACGTGCACCATGTCGATGCCGGTCTTCTGCTTGATCAGCTCGCCGCAGATATGGTCGCTGGAGCCGACCCCCGCGCTCCCATAGGCGAGGCTACCCGGATTGCTCTTCGCGTAGCGAATCAGCTCCGCCACATTGTGCACCGGCAGGGATGGGTGCACGGCAAGCACGAGCGCCACGTCCGATGTCAGCGTAATCGACGCGAATGCAGTTCTCGGATCGAACGGAAAATTCCTCTGCAGATACTTGTTGCTGGTCAACGCCGAGCTGACCGAGAGCAGCAGCGTATAGCCGTCGGGTTTCGCAGCCGCGGCTGCCACTGCTCCGGTCGTGCCGCCGGCGCCGCCTCGATTGTCGATGATGATCGGTTGCCCGAGCGCCTGGCTCAGCGGCTGGCGCAGGATGCGCGCCATGGCGTCGGTCGAGCCGCCCGGCGGAAAATTGACGATGAGCGTGATCGGACGGTTGGGGTAATCCTGGGCAAAGACCGCAAAGGGTGCCGCCATTGGCAACATCGCGCCCGCGAGCAGCGAGATGAATTTTCGGCGTTTGAGTCGCTGTCGTTGCATCAAATCCACAGCCAGCACGTCGCGGCAACATATCACGCCCGCGACCGTGCGTACCGGGAAGCGCCGGCAGGATCATTTTGTCGCTGCCGCTTTGGCGGCTCCAATTATCTTCCGAGTTGCGACTGGGAATGCCATTTCTTAGCATGAACGCTAGAGTGGGGCGCATTCGGGAGGGAGCGATGTACAAGTCCAAACGTGTGGGGCTGCCGACCCGCCGCCGGTTCGTCGGCGCAGCGAGCGCCCTTGTCGGCGGAATTGCCGTGTCGCCTGCTCTGCGCATCGGCGCGGCGCTTGCGGCCTATCCCGAACGCCCCATCAAGATCGTCGTGGCGAACACGCCGGGAGGTCCCTCCGACATCATTGCCCGCTTCATGGCGGCCGGTATGCAGGAAGCAACGGCCGCCTCGGTGATCGTGGAGAACAAAGGCGGCGCCGGCGGCAACATCGGCATGGGCGCGGTCGCGCGCGCCGAGCCGGACGGCTACACCATCCTGCTGTCGACCAGCGTGTTCGCGGTCAATCCGAGTCTCTATGAAAAGCCGCCGTTCGATCCGTTTCGGGATTTCACCGCCGTTTGCGAACTCGCCGTATCGCCGCACGTGTTTGCAGTGCGGCCCGAGCTCGGCGTCGGCAACATGAAGGAATTCGTCGCGCTGGCCAAGGCGAACCCGGAAAAGTTCAATGTCTCGGTGCCGCCGATCGGTACGACGCCACAGCTGCAGGCCGAAATGCTCAAGCTGCGCGAAGGCCTCCAGGGAATGGCGAGCGTTGTGTTTCCCGGGGGCGGCGACACCGTGAATGCTTTGCTCAGCGGCACCGTGCAGCTCGCCTCGGTGGTGCTGGCGCCGGCGCATCCACACATCAAGGCGGGCACGATCAAGGGCCTTGCGGTGACCGGCGCCACGCGCTGGCACGATCTGCCCGAGATCCCGACCATGCTGGAATCGGGATATCCCGATTTCGTGTTCGAAACCTACACCGCGCTGATGGCGCCGGCGAAGACGCCGCCGGACGCGGTCAGCAAATTAGAGCAAATGGCCCTCGACATCCTGCGCCGCCCCGAGATGCGGGAGAAGTTGACCCAGTCGGGATTCGAGGTGACCGCCAAGTCGGGCAAGGAACACGCCGCGCGTATCGCGCGCGAGGTCCCGATGTACCGGGACATCATCGTCCACGCCGGCATCAAGAAGCTGTAACGGCCCTGATCGGCTAGTGAACGACGTCGAGTTTGACCTTCGCGACGCCTTGTCCAATCATGCCCAACGATTCGGCGGCGGAATGGGACACATCGACGACGCGTCCCGGAACGTACGGACCCCGGTCGTTGATCCGGACCGTGACCGAGCGTCCGGTGGCGACATTGGTGACGCGCACACGCGTGCCGAACGGCAGCGTGCGATGGGCGGCCGTCAACTCGCGGCCGTCGAATTTTTCGCCGTTCGCAGTGTTTGATTGATGGCCATAGAAGCTGGCGAGCCCGTAGGATGAATCCGGCGTTTCGGATCTGGCGGTCGATGCGACCTGCTGCCGGCTCGCAGCATGCCGGCTCGACGAAAACACCCTACGCGTCGGCTCTGAAGATGCTTGCCGGCTCACCCCCAGCGATCCGGATTTGTCCGTGAAAGCAGCGGGCTGCGCGCAGGCGGCAAGCGTCGCCGCTGTCAGAGCGACGCCGAACAGCCGAGCAGCATTGTACGCAACCGAAGACATGCCCCCCTCCACCGAGATCTGAGCGGCAATCACAGGCGGACCATGGCCACACCACGGCCAAATACATGCCAAGCACGAGAATCCGGTTGGAGTGTGCCTATTCGGCCACAGCTTCGGTCACAGCATGAGAGAGGGTTAACGATGCGTTCACGAGGGAACGGCCCCGATGCGGTATCTCGGTGCCCGGTTCGAGAGAGCATTCGCCGACTGTCGTCTCTGCAGGGCTTTATCGGCTGGACGCTTGTATCGCTTTTGGCGACGAGCGCGGCCTTGGCCGAGGGGGGAGTGCCCGCGCCGCTCGCGGCCGAAGTGCATTCCAGCCAGCGTTTGATTCTGTCGACCGATACCACCGTCACCGGCGAACCGATCCGCTACCCGAGCGGTGCAGCGGCGCGGATCACCGCGGTGGAAATTACGCTCGCGCCCGGCCAGCAGACGGGATGGCATATGCATCCCGTGCCGCTGTTCGCCTACATTCTCGAGGGCGAGCTTACCGTCGATTACGGTGGCAAAGGCGAGCGCACCTATCGCGCCGGCGATGGATTCATGGAAGCCATGGACGAGCGACACGATGGCCGCAACAGCGGACAAGGGTCGGTGAAGATCCTGGCCGTCGTGATCGGCGAGCAAGGCGTACAGGGAAGTGTTCCGGCATCGCCCCCCGCGCGGTAGCCGGCCCAATTGGCCTTGCTAGGCCGCCCTGATCAGCCGGTCCCGAGACGCTTTATTCGCGCAATTTGTAGCGCTGCAGCTTGCCGGTAGCGGTGCGTGGCAAATCCGGGCGAACTTCGATCCAACGCGGGTATTTCCAGGGGCCAGCGCGATGTTTGACGTGAATGCGCAATTCTTCGAATAGCCGCTCATCGGCCGCGTAGCCGTTCTTGAGCACGATGAAGGCTTTCGGCTTGATCAGTCCGTCGCCGTCCTCCTTGCCGACCACGGCCGCCTCGAGCACCGCCTCATGGGACGCGAGCGCCGCTTCCACCTCGAACGGCGACACCCACATGCCGTTGACCTTGAACATGTCATCGGTGCGTCCGCAGTAGTAATAGTAGCCGTCGCGGTCGCGCAGGTATTTGTCGCCGGTATAGGTCCATTCGCCGACGAAGGTGCGGCGGCTCTTCGCCCGCTGGTTCCAATAACCTTCCGCGGCAGTGGGGCCGCGCACCATCAGCTCGCCAACTTCGCCATCGGGAAGCTCGCGGCCGCTCTCATCGACGATCTTGACCTCGTAGCCGGGCACCGGCTTGCCGGTCGATCCGTAGCGGACGTCACCAGGGCGATTGCTCACAAACGTCTGCAGCATTTCGGTTGAGCCAATGCCATCGAGTACATCGACCCCCACCACCTCGCGCCAGCGCTCGCCGAGATGCGCCGGCAACGGTTCGCCTGCCGATATGCACAGCCGTAGCCGGTCGGATCCTGCTCCCGGTCCGATATTCGGCTGTGCCAGCAGCGCCGCGTAGAGCGACGGCACTGCATAGAAGATCGTCGGGCGGTGCTGGCGCAGCATTGCCAACACCGCCTGCGGCGTTGGCCGCTCCGGCAGCAGCACCGCGCCGGCGCCGACCGACATGGGAAACGCCATCGCATTGCCGAGCCCATAGGAAAAGGACAGCTTGGCGGCAGAGAACGCCACATCGTTCTCGTGGATGCCGATGACGCCGTGGCCCATGAGGCGGGCGCAGGCCATCAAGCTCGTATGAACGTGCCTGACCGCCTTCGGATCGCCGGTGGAGCCGGAGGTGTATATCCAGAACGCGACTTCATCCGACATGGTGGGCGCCGTGAACGGCTGCGGCGCGGCCTGCGCCAGTAGGTCATCGAAGAACAGCACGTCGCGCAATGCCGTCCTGTCGTCGGCGCCCGCCTCGGTCACAATGATGGTGCGCAGATGCGGCAGGCGCGCGCGCAGCGACAACAACGTCGGTGCGAGCGAGGCGGCCACGACAGTCGCCGCGGCGCGGCTGTCCGCCAACAGATAGGCGTATTGCTCGGCGGTGAGCAGCGTGTTGAGCGGAATCGGAACGATGCCGGCACGGATCGCACCCCAGAAGGCGACGGGATAATCGACCGTGTCGTGAGACAGAAGAATGACGCGCGCTTCCTGGCGCAGTCCCAGCTCGGTGAGCGCAGCCGCGAAACGCCAGCTGCGCTCCTGCAATTCGCGATAAGTCAGCGAGCGCTGGGAATCCGTGAACGCGATTTTATCGCCGAGGCCGCGCGCCACATTGGCGTCGATGAAATCATTGGCGGCGTTGTAGGGCCGGCGCTGAAGCACGTCTTCGAGTATCGGCGCATGCATCGAAGGGTCCGGCACAACGGAATGATTCGAACGGTTCGGCTCAGCCAAGCTTGTGAATGTTACTACGGCGCCATCCCGTTACCAGTCCCAGATCGGGGGCGCCTTGTCACGTCGCTTCGGAAAACATCCACGCTCCTTGGCCGAGCTCCTCCGGGAAGGCCGCCACGAGGTCTTGCGACCGGCGCCGCGCGTTTAGGCCTGCCTGCATCAGCAAGCGTTCCACCATCGGCAGGGATTTCACCTTGATCCCATATGCGCCGACGAACGGAAGCGAAGGAATTTCGACCTCCGGCACGGTTTGCACGAACCCGTCGGCGCTGACGAGTTCGATGCGGCCGCGATCGAGCTCGATGGCTTGGCCCAGCGCCGACGGCCGCGCCGCGCGATCGGCGAAGCGGGCGAAGCGTTGCGCTGCTTCGTTCACATCGGCGACCGCAATGACGATCGCGGTAAGCGCAATCGCACCATTCGGATGAGACAACCAGCGCGGCTGCCAGACCGCGTGCTCGGTCCGATGGGTGAGTATTTGGATGCGTCCCTCCGGCATCTCGCCCGGCTCGACGCGCGCGAGCGTGAACGCCGCGGTCCCTGGCGCCCCACCGAGGTCCACCGGCCGCTGCATCTCGGTGAGCGGCTGCATGCGAAAGCTTTTGGCGAGCCGGCGATGGGCAACCGCCGCATCCGCGACCGCGAATGCTGCTAGGTACACGCCGGGATAGCGCGCGACGGCGGCATCGAGCTGGCGGCCGAGCGGCGTGTCCGCGGTTTTGAACAGCACCTCGATGTAGCCATGCGCGAACATGGCGGTCACGTTACCGGTGCCGGTCAAGCGTGGCGTGCCGCCATCCGGGTCGGGGTTAACCTGAATCGAAGCGAGCGTCGGGGCGAAGCCGGCGCGCATCAGCGCGCGGCTCGCGATTTCCGCATCGCGCACGAAATGGCCGACGTGATCGAGAAAAATTTCCTCGCCCACTGGAAGCCGTCGCTCCGACCGGGATGAGCGGTTTTCGATCATCGCGAGCTAAATTGATCCGCTTTTCTTTTTTGCAGCGGCAGCGCTAGAATCCGTTCACGCGAGGGGCTGTTGAGGGAGCGCAACCAATGAAGCTGGTTCGTCGTCAAGTCGTCACCCTTGCCGCGTTCGGCATCGCCAGCCTGGTAACGCCTGCGCGGGCACAGAGCTATCCCACTCGGCCCGTGCGCGTCATCGTGCCGTTCGCGCCGGGCGGGCCGACGGACGTGTTCGGCCGCCTGATGGCGCAAAAACTTTCAGACCAGCTCGGCGCACAGTTTTATGTCGAAAATGTCGGGGGTGCGGGCGGCAATATCGGGATGGGACAGGGGGCAAGAGCGGCGCCGGATGGATACACGCTCATCGTCGTTCCGCCCAACATCGTGGTCAATCCGGAGCTGTTCGAGAAGGTGCCCTATGATCCTTATAGGGATTTCGCGCCGGTGACGCTCGCCGTCACCACCCCAGATGTGCTTTCCGTGCATCCGTCATTGCCGGTGCGAACCGTGAAGGACCTCGTCGATCTGGTCAAATCGAGCCCCGGCAAATACAGCTTTGCTTCTCCGGGCACGGGCACGCCGGGACATCTGGTCGGCGAGGACTTTCGTCTGTCACTCGGCCTCGACCTCGTGCATGTGCCGTTCAACAGCGCCGGACTGGCGATCGGCTCGACCATCGCCGGCCATACGCTGATTGCATTCACCACGCCGCCGCCGGTCGTGCCGCAGGTCAAGGACGGCAAGTTGCGGGCGCTTGCGGTGGCGAGCAAGCGACGTGTGTCGGCGCTCGCGGATGTGCCGACCATGGCCGAGGCAGGCTATCCCGGTATCGAAGGTGAGGCATGGTTCGCCGTCATTGTGCCGGCGGGCACGTCCAAGGATATCATCAACCTGCTGCACCGCGAGATCGTGCGCCTGATCGTGCTGCCCGACATCAAGGAGAAGCTGGCCGCCCTCGGCTTCGATCCGGTCGGCACGACCCCCGAGGAGTGCGCGTCGCTCTTCAAATCGGAAATCGAGAAATGGGGAAAGGTGATCCGGTCGGCCGGCATCAAGCCGCAGTGATGCGCGGCCGCGCATTGGCAAACCCATGATCATCCCGCGTCGTGACGTGTTGACGCTGTCGGTGACGGCGCTCGCGTCGCGCGCGGGTTTCGGGCAAATCCGCTACCCGGAGCGGCCGATCAAGCTGATGGTGGCGTTCTCCGCGGGCGGCGTGAACGACGTCGTGGGGCGGCAATGGGCCGAGCGGATGCGGTCCCTTCTCGGCAGCGTCTATGTGGAAAACCAGGGCGGCGGCACCGGCACGATCGCGACTGCGGAAGTCGCCCGCGCACCCGCCGACGGATACACGCTGCTGCTCGGCAGCACCAGCACCATGGTGCTCAATCCGATGACGATGGCGAAGGTGCCACGCATCGCTGCCGGTGAAGACGCTCGCGGAGCTGATCGCCTACGCCAAGGCCAATTCCGGCAAGCTCTCCTACGGCTCCGCCGGCACCGGTACGATGAGCAATCTTTCCGGCGAGCTGTTCAAGCAGCTCACCGGCCTCAACGATCTCGTCGAAGCGGTGGTTACCGGATGCCCGCTTTCGCGGGCATGACAATCTGAGAGTGGCAACGATCAGCGATTAGCCTCCGCGATACGCTCCTGCGCCAGGCGTTGCAGCGCGGCCCGATCCACCTTGTTGGTGGACGCGAGCGGCAATTCATCGACGAACCAGACGAACCGCGGATGCGCATAGGCCGGCGCATTGGCGAGCGCGAACCGCTTGATTTCGCGCTCGCTCGGCTGTCGCCCCGGCTTGCGTACCGCGAACGCGACCGGCTTTTGCCCCTTGAGCTCGTCGTCGATGGGAACGACCGCGGCCTGCGCGACATCAGGATGCCGCTCGAGCATGCGCTCGATCTCGGCGGGATAGATGTTCTCGCCGCCCGAGACGAACATGTCGTCGATCCGCCCGACGAAATAGTGGAAGCCGTCCGCGTCGCGACGAAACACGTCGCCGGTGAGGTAGAAGCCGTCGGCGGTGAAGGGCGGTTTGAGCCCGGGCCGATTGTGATAACCGTTCATGAGTGCCGGGCATTTCATCTGCAACACGCCCTGATCGGCCCTGGAGTTGGCGGCGTCCACGAGACGCAGCTCGACCTTGGGATGCGGATAGCCCACCGACAATTCCGGCTGCGGCAGCCCATTCGGATGCGGGCCGAACACGACCGGACCGGCTTCCGTGGTGCCATAGGCGTTGGTGATCGAGGCCCGCGGCAGCGCGCGGCGGGTCGCCTCGATGAGGCTGTGGCTGACTGGGGCCGAGCCCATGCGCAAGAATTCCACGCTGGAGAGATCGGTGCGTGCGAGCAGGTCGTGCTCACGCAGCATCATCGCGATCATCGGCGGAACGGCGGTGAGCCAAGTGCAACGATAGCGCTCGATCGCTTCGACGTATGCGCGCGCAGAAAACTGCGGCAGCAACACGATGCTCGCGTGGGCGGCGCAGGCGAGCTTGGCGAGCGCAAGCGCGTTCATGTGGTAGAGCGGCGCGGCAATGAGGTAGCGGTGCCGCTCGAGGTCTGGCGCAAGCCTCGTCTCTACCACCCAGATGTGACTCTGGTGCGAAAGGACAACGCCCTTCGGCACACCGGTCGAGCCAGACGTGTAAAGGATCATTGCCGGTTCGCGCGCATGCGGCACGACCGGCTGATATGGATCGGCATCGAGAAAGCGATCGAAGCTGTCTGCCTTCGCGCCGCCGAACTGCACTACGGGGATATCCGCAGGACAGTCGCTGCGCCGCGCCTCATCGCAGAACACGAACTTCGCATCGGCATCGCTTAGGATGAAATGAATGGTTTGCCGCGGAAACTTGAAATTGACAGGCACCGCGACGAAGCCGGCGCGCATGATGCCGTAGTACGCGGCGAGATATTCGGCCCGGTTCGTGGACAGGATAGCGACGCGGTCGCCGCGCTTAAGTTCGTGGCGCGCAAGCGCGCGCGCCACGCCGGTAGCCATTGCGTCGAGCTGGGCATAGCTGAATTCGCGCGGCGCCGCCTCGCCGCCGAGATCGATGACGGCGACTTTGTTCAGGTCGCAATCGCGCCGGATCAGGTCACCCAGATTGGTGAAGCGAGACATGGAACGCGCATTCTCATCCCTTCGGCGGCGCGGTGAAATAGGTGCCGCGGCCGCTGGCGAGGAGCTTGCCCTGCGCATCGAATACCCAGGCTTCTGCGGTCGAGAACTGGCCACCCATGCGCACGATCTTGCCGCGAATCGTGAGATCACCGGGCATCGCGGGGGCGTGGTAATCGACGCGCAGATCGATCGTGGGTACGCCACGGCCGGTCTTCGTGACCATCGCCCAGTCCGCGCCGAGGTCGATGAGCGCGGCGAGAACGCCGCCGTGGGTATAGCGCCGCTCCGGATTGACCACCCATTCCTCGCGCCAGCTCGCCCTGAGCTCGATCCCGTCCTGGTGCAGCGCGATGACTTTGAGCCCGAGCCACTGGTGGTAGGGCCCGCGGCTCACCAACTCCTGCACGCGCTCGAGGGTGATTTCCTCGCTCATCACGGCACGACCACGACCTTGCCGATGACCTCGCGGTCCTGGATGAGGCGCAGCCCTTCGCGCGCCTGTTCCAGCGGCAGCACCTTGTCGATCACCGGGCGCATTTTGCCGTCCGCGATCAGCGTCATGAGCGCATTGAGATCGTCGTCGTAGAAGCTGTTCGAGCCGATGATCTTGAGCTCGAACGTCCAGATGTAACGCAAGTCCTCCTTCGGATCGTAACCCGCGGTAGCGCCGCAGACCAAAAGCTTGCCCCCGCGCTTGACGCAGCGCAGTGACGGATGCCAGGTGTCGCCGCCAGTGAAATTTATCACTACGTCGACGCCGCCCTCATAGCTGCGCCGCTGCGGCTTGCCATATTTCTCTACCGCCCATTTTGCGAAATCGACTTCGCGGACGTTGATCACCTCGTCAGCACCGAGTTCTTTGAGCCTGTGCGTCTTCTCGGCGCTGCTGGTGCAGGCGATGACGGTGGCGCCGAGATGCTTGGCGAGAATGATGCATCCGGTGCCCACCCCACCGCTTGCGCCGAGGATCAGCACGCGGTCGCCGCGCTTGACCGTGTCGTGGGTGATCAGCATGCGGTGCGCGGTGCCATAGGCGACCGGCAACGCGGCCGCTTCCTCGAAAGACACTTCGGCCGGCATGGCGCTCAGTTGGTCGGCGGCAACGAGGCAATATTCCGCCATGCCGCCGTCCAGCATCTCGCCCATCAGTCCCTTCTTCTTGTTGAGCGGGTTGACCAGCACCCGATCGCCGACGTTCCAGCCGGTAACGCCGGAATCCAGCTCTACGATCTCCCCTGCCATGTCGAGGCCAAGGATGACCGGCAACGGCACCTTGATGCCGGGCATCCCGCGTACGGTGAACACGTCGTGGTAGTTGAACGAGGACGCGCGCACGCGGATCACCACGTGGCCGGCGGCCGCGCTTGGCGTCGGATAGTCGCTCACGACCTCGAGCTCATCGAGTCCGCCGTGCCTACGCAGCACCAGGGCCTTCATCGTCTTGCTGCCGTTCACGCTCGCAACCTTCGAAGTCTGGATTGTGGCTCCGGGCCGGTCTAAGTAGCTTAGCCAACGCCCGCCAACAACCCGCACCGTTTCGGGAGCGCATGATGCAGGAAAACTTCCGCCAGTTCCTGGACCGCCTGCGGCAGAGCGGCGAGCTCATCGATTTGCGTCAGGCGGTGGATATCCGCCACATCGCGACCTTGGTCGATCAGGCCAAGACCGCGCTCTATTTCCACAACGTGATCGGCTACGAGTTGCCGGTCATTTCCGGACTCATCCGCACGCGCGAGCGCGCCATGCAGGCGCTGGGCTGCGAGACCTATCGCGAGATCGAGGACAAGCTCGCGCAGGCAATCAACCGCCCGATTCCGCCGAAATACGTCAAGAGCTCGCCGGCGCGCGAAGTGCTGCTCACCGGTGACGAGGTGGATCTCTACAGACTGCCGATCCCGATGTCCTCGATCTTCGACGGCGGTCCGATGGTTACCGCCGGCGTGGTGATCGCGCGCGACCCCGAGCTCGGCATCAACAGCGGCATCTACCGCTTCATCGTCAAGGAAAAGAATCTTACCGGCATCGACGTCGTCACCCCCAACAACATGCGGCAGTTTGCGCAACGCGCCTACGAGCAGCGCCGGCCGCTGCCGATTTCGATCAGCATCGGTACCCACCCCATCGAGATCACCGGCTCCGGCTATCGCGCGCCGCTCGGCGTGGACGAGATGGCGATCGCAGGCGGATTGCGCGGTGCGCCGGTCGAGCTGGCGCCATGCGCCACGATCGATCTGCCCTACATCGCCGATGCCGAAATCGTGCTGGAAGCAGAAATCTTGCCGACCGGCTGGACCTGGCCGGAGGGACGCTTCGGCGAGTTCACGCGGCTAATGGGCGGATTGCATTGGAATCCGCTCGTGCGCATCAAGGCGATCGCGATGCGCAAGGACGCGATCTATTACAACCTGCACATGCCCTGGGAGAATACGTGGCTTGCGGCTCCCACGCGCTACGCGGCGATCCGCCAGGCGCTCAAGACCGCCGGGGTGCAGGCCAAGGAGATCAACGTCACGCTTGGCGGCTGCGCGTTCTGGCATGCGGTGATCTCGATCAAGAAGCAGCCGGGGGAAGGCAAGAACGCATTGCTGGCGGCGCTGTCCGTGATGGATCTCAAGCACGTGGTCGTGGTCGATGACGATATCGACGTGTTCGATCCGGCCGAGGTGGAATGGGCGATCGCCACGCGCGTGCAGGGCGACAAGGACGTGATCATCGTGTCCAATGCGCGCGCCAAGCCGCTCGATCCGAGCCTGCCGCAGGGCTACGGCGTGGTCCCGACCGGCGCGAAGGTCGGCATCGACGCGACAATTCCCGAAGGAATTCCGCGCGAATACTACGAGCGCATCACCTATGCCTACGCCGATAGCGCCAAGATCGACGATTATATCGGCGGCAAGCAGGATGAGGCGGGTCGGTCCGGCGACGAGGCCGAGGTGAGCGCCTTGGCACAGAAGATCCTCGACGCGATCGGCAAAGAGCCGCTCTACTACACGGACATCGCCGAGCGTTTTTCCACTTATGATTTTCGCACCGTGGCGCGCGCGCTCGGGCATCTACACGCGACCGAGAGGCTTTGGCAGGATCCGCACGGCCGCATGTGCGTCCGCGGCTCGCAATTCGCGGCCAAGCCGCCGCAGCGCTGAGCAATCTCAGCGAGGAGACGAAACCTCGATCGGGATGCGGCGAATCTCGGCGTTCATCGCGTTGGCGTTGACGATGATTTGCGCCGACAGCGTGAACTGTCCTGGCGGAAGCTTTCCCGTGAGGTCGATGCGAAAGCTCGCGTCATCGGCGACCGCAACCTGATCCGCGACTACCACGCTGCCTTCGCCATCGGTCACGATGTAGCGGCATTCCGGGGCCGAGCGCTTGACCACATCGGCAGGGATGGACACTAGCGGCCGGCGCACGATGTCGTAGCTGCGCTGATGCTTCTGGATCAGCTCGATATCTCCGGACAATGTGATTCGCTCACCGTCGTGCTCGACGTTGGTGATAAAACCGCGACGCGGGATGGCATAGGCGTCGTATGAGCCTACGCCGAGCGGATAGCTGAGATCGCGGAACGCTTCGAGCTTCACGCCGTCGGCCGACCAGCTTTTGAGCTGGTATGGCCCATTGGTCACCAGGAAGTGGCCTCGCTCCTGGTAAAATTTCGCGAGCGCATCCCAACGCTTGCGGGCGTCTTCGCTGCTGACCAGCGCTTTGAGAGCATCGGGTCGATACCCTTCGCGCGCAAACGTCGCAACGAGATCGGCAATCCGCTTGTCCAGCGCTGGAGAGCGGGCGAGATCGAGCCACTCGACGCCGCGGCTTTGCGCCTCGGACTGCGAAAACGCGGCCCAGCCGCGGCCGACCGCCTCCTCCATCAGCACGAGCAGGTGCCATGGCAGCGTGCTCCAGGGCGGCGCAATGATAGCATCCTGCTCGGGATCGAGCGGCGCAACCGAAGTGTAGACATCGACGACGAACAGTTCGCGCACGTATTCGAAGTCGCCGAACCGGAAAGATTTTGACGTCGCGTCGGTGCCGATGACGCGCACGCCCATGAGGTGTGCGCGCATGACCGCGGTTCCGGCGGCGACCAGCGGATCGAAATGCGTATCGCCGACCGCGTCGCGTGCGCCCCAGCGGTAGGCGAACACGTAAGCGTAGAGGAGATCGGCGGCGCTCATGCGGCTGCCGTCATGGAAGGCCGAGCCCAGCACGCGATAGGTCAGTTTCTGCTTGGCAGTCTTGCCCGCGCCGACCGGCTGCAGCCCGCCGCTTCCCGGCTCGGGCAGCAACGCATCCGCCGGAATGCTGATCTCGCTTCCGATTTGCGATGGCTGCGCCGGCGTTCGGCGCTCGACGATCGGTTCGGCAAGGATCGAGAGGCTCACCATCGTATAGAGCACCATGAGCGCGGTGAGCGGAACCTGCGAACGCAACGTGATGCTCGGCGCCGCAAAGACCTGCATCGCCTTGACGTGGGCGAGATAGACCGCGGCGACGTGTCCGAGCAGGATCGCGGTGACTGCGGTGTACCAGGCAAACCGCGCGCCGACGACCGCGATATCGATGCGGTAGCCCGCGGTGCCGAACAGATCCCAGCCGAAGCCGAACGGATCCGACAGGAGCGGGATGATGTATTGGCCCTGAATCAGAAGGAACGTGAGATAGTGGGCGAGGTGATAGCCGATCGCGATTGGGACAAGCGTGAAGGCGAAGTTGCGCGCGACGGCGAGCGGCGACAAAGGTCCCGCCGTGAGCGCGCTCATGATGGCGCTGACCGCGAGATAGGCGCCGAAAAACAGCAGCCAGAAGGCGAGCAGCCCGGCAGTTCTGATCGCCATGAGCTTGAGATCGCCCAACGCCGAGAGGCGGGCGGCGATCGCGTCTTCGAGCGTGCTCCACTCCGGCGTGCCCAGCGCCCCGTCATAAAGAACGCTGGACAGCAGCAGGACGACGAAAGCCGTCATCGAGGTCGAGGCAGGGCCGCCCTCGATCAGCCCGGCGCCGAATGGGCGCAGCGACAATTCGCGCCACGGTCCGGTGCGCACCGCGAGCGGCGCAAACCGTGCGAATGTCCCGAACAAGAGGCTAAAAACCTCGCCCTGCGCGAGCCAACGCTCGCGGCCGAACAGCGCCATTCCGGCAAAAGTCGGGATGGAATAGCCGACCAGGAGCCATGCGATAAACCGCGGCACTGCCGGATTTGGATAGACCAGCTCGATCCACGAGAAGGCCAGCAGCAACGCGAAGGCGGGCCAGACGCCGAGCGCCGCGGGATAACGTAATCCAAGCGAAAGCTCGGGCCGTCGCGTGATTGGTGCCGCGATCGTTTCGATTGCTTCGAAGATCATCCGCCATGGGTTGATTACCGCCCACAGGTTTCCGACGAAGGCGCAAACATAGGCGAGGCCGACCCAGCCGATGACCCACACCATGGTCGGTGCGAGATTCTTGTAGGGATTCTGGTCGCCGCGGAAACCCGCAGCGATCGTGATGATGAAGGCGCCCAGGGCGAATAACTGCAGCGCGGATACGAGCGGCGGGGCCGCGACCAGGCGGCCCAGCCCAGTTCTCAGCAAATCGATGCGCGGAGCCCCGTGCGCGCGCGGCACTTCGCGCACGAACAGTGAAACAATGAGGAAAGTGACCACGACCACTGCCGCGGCCCCGGTGAGATAGAACGAGAGCGGAATCGGCAGGTCGTAGCGTTGGCCGAAACCGTGGGCGTTGGCCGGCCCGGCGGCAAGCGCGAGAGCCGCAGCAGCCGCAAGCGGCCACAACGTCGCGGCGGAGCGCGGCAATCGGCGCTTAAGGATAGACCTCGATGGTGACAAGAACGTCCCCGTGCGCCTCGCCCCCGGACGATTGTCTTCCAAGGTGGGGCTCGACGCTAAAGCGCCCGGTCGCGCGCGCAGTGAAGCGCATCTCCGTGACAGCGCCCGGCGTGACCTTTTTCTCGATGTCATAGCCGTGGAGATGGATCGTCATCGGTTTGTCGGTGCTCCATTCGAGCCGCACGACGTCGTTCTGCTTCACGCGGATGAGCCGCATGTTCTCAGGCACATGGCCGTTCTCGATGTGCAGCACGTAGCTCACCTCGGCGGCGTTAACTGCGAGGTTGATTGCAGTGCTGAGAGAAAACGCCAGAACACAGACCGCGAGCGTTGATCGGAGCGGGGATTGCGTCATTCATCGTTCCCAGTTCGTCGGGAGATCGGAAATGCGATTGAGCATCCAACCGGCCTCATAGGGGGACGGCAGCAGCGCGGGATCGCTGACCGCAGAGCCCATCAGCCGCCCAAACGGATCGGTCATGCCGCCAATCGGATTCCACGCTGCAGCGGCGCCGCCCGGCATGCCGAGTGCGAGCCAACCGTTCCAAGGAAAGTCCTTGAGCTTCACGGTGCGAATGAACATCGGCGAATTGAGACCGTCGATCGAATCGTAGCCGATGTTTTCGATGCCCGCGGAGAACTCGACATTGACGTATTCGCGCTTGACGGTGTAACCGGCCACGATTTTTCGACAGCTGCCGGTGAGCGCCGCCACGAGATCGCGCTCCAGATTGATGCGCTCGACGAGCTCGCTGAAGTCGTATGTCTCGAGGCGGTGCAGATCGGATTCGACGCGTTTTTTCTGATCGTCGCCGCTCACCGCATCGGCCAGAAGGCGGTCGGCATGGAACCAGCCGGTTCGCACCCAGGGCGGCGCGAGCCAACCGTTCACCGCCAGCAACGCCGACGCCACGATGCCCGCCGCGTCGACCTCGGTTATCTCCGCGTCCCATTCAGAATCGTCCGCAGACCAGGTCGGATGGCGCTGCGCCAAAACGCCGCTGCCTCTGATCTTGAGATCAGCAAGTAGGGCCGCGTCGCCGTCCGCGAAACGCGCCCTGGCGGCGACTGCGAGGTCGGCGTGATGAAGGTAATCGCCGTGGAACGGCGTGACGGGATAAGGATGCGGGACGAGATCGTGATCGCCGGCAAGCGCGCGAACCACGGCTTTGCTTACGCCGCAGGCCGAAACGTCGTCCTTGGCGTATGCCGAGTCCGGATTGACACGCACGACAACGAACGAGCCGAGGGATTCGATAGTGCCGATCTCGGCCGGCGGAGTGGCGGGAAAGCTCAGCTCGCGGCCGACGTAAGCCTGAATCTTGCCTTGCCGCAATTGATCCGCGGCTTGCTCTGGAGCGACCGCCCGGATGTCGATCTCATGCGGATAGAACGACGGATAGATCGGCAACTCGTGCCCGCTGCGCGCCACGCCGGCAATGGCGAGGGCGCCGAGGACGATAGCGATTACACCCACACGCGTCATATCATGTCCGGCAGTCGCGATCGGCGAAGGCTCGCTGCGCGTGGTGAGGCACGCTCACCCGCGCAGCGTGCGCATGACCTGTTCGCTGCCCAACGCCTCATTGGGCTTGCCCTGAAATACGATTTCGCCGCGATCGATCACATAGAGTCGGTCGGCAATTGCCGCCGCGCTGGTCAGACTGGAGTCCGCGAGCAAGAGCGAAATTCCCAGACTCTTGATCATCATGACGGCGTCGCGAAACCGCCGCACGACTGCCGGAGCAAGGCCCTCGAACGCTTCGTCGAGAATCATCAGCGAGGGCGCAAGCGCCATGGCGCGCGCGATTGAGACCATCTTTTTCTGGCCGCCGCTGAGATTGAGCCCGGGCCGGCTCAGGAACTTGCCGACCTCGGGGAACACCGCAAGCGCCTGCTTTTCGGGATCGATGCCGCCGGCGGCCCCACGCGCGGTCTTGTTGGCCAGCCAATGGCTGATCATCAAGTTCTCCGCGACCGTGAGTTCCGGAAAGATGCCGGAATTCTCGGGCGCATAGCCGATGCCGCATTTTGCGCGCCGGTGCGGCGGCAGGCGGGTGATGTCCTGGCCGCGAAACCGAATGCGACCGGAGCGCACCGGCAACAGCCCGGTGATGCTCTCGATGATGGTCGTGCGCCCGGCGCCGTTGCGGCCGACGAGCGATACCACTTCGTTTTCTTCAACGGTGAGCGACACGCCATGCAGGATATGGGCGGGACCGCGAAAGGTATTGATGGCATCGACCTCGAGCAGCACGTGCCTATCCTTCGTCGCTCAAGCGGTTAGGGGAGCCCCAAGCAGAATATTCGCGACCTCAGTGTTGGCCTTGATTTCCTCTGGCGTCCCATCGGCAAGAAATCGGCCCTCGTGCATCATGACGATGCGATCCGAATAGCGGAACACCACGTCCATGTCGTGCTCGATGACAACCGCGGTTACGGTCCCAGCACGCACCACCGAGGATACCGTGTCCATGATTTGCGTCTTCTCACGGGTGCTCACGCCGCTGGTCGGCTCGTCGAGAAAGAGAAGCTTGGGGCGCAGCGCATAGGCGACGGCAACGTCGAGCAGCTTGCGCTCCCCTTGCGCCAATCCACCCGCGGGAACCGCGCTCTTGCTAGTAAGCCCGAATTGCCCGAGCACGTCGAAGGACTCGTCGCGCACATCCTGGTCGTGGTCCGCGAGTGCCGCAATCTTCACGGTCTTGCCCTCGCGCGCGAAGATCGACAGCGCGACATTGTCGAAAACCGAGAGGCCGTCGAACAGGTTGACGATCTGGAAGCTGCGGGCGATGCCGGCCTTGATCCGGTCGGTCACCGACATGAAGGTGATGTCACGGTCCTCGAACAGGATTTGTCCCGAATCCGGCTGCAGGTGGGCGCTGATCAGGTTGACGAGCGTGGTCTTGCCGGCGCCGTTCGAGCCGACAAGCGAGAGGAACTCGCCCTTGCTGACGATGAAATCGAGCCCGTCGCAGGCCTTGGTCTCGCCGAACTGCTTTCGCAGATTGACGGTCTTGAGCAGGATCACGACTTCTCCCTCGCCTTGAACCTGGTCGCGAGACTCGTCAGCGCGCCGACGATGCCGGTCGGCAGCACCAGGACCAGCAGCACGAGAACGACGCCGAGGAGCAGCTGCCAGTATTCCGTCGTCGCCACCGCGTAGGTCTTCAGATACGTGAAGACGATGCCGCCGAGGATCGGGCCGGTGAAGTTGCGAAACCCGCCGAGCAGCGCGGTAAAGACGATCTCGCCGGAAAACGTCCAGTACAGCACGTCGGGCGTGGCGAGGCCGTTGAGCGGCGCCCACAGGATACCGGCGAGCCCGGTGAAGGTGCCGGAGATCAGGAACGCGATCCAGCGGAACCGGCGGGTCCGCAAACCCAGGAACCGGGCGCGCACCTCGTTGTCGCGGATCGCTTGCAGCGCCTTGCCGAACGGGGAATGGACGATGACCCACATCACCACGACGCAGATCGCGAACACCGCGAGCACGTAATA
>Ga0310916_10000008_pt1 | contig 69285 bp, 73 predicted proteins | sample GREbulkMGLF176_FD_203444 | JGI IMG/M metagenome (GOLD analysis project Ga0310916, IMG submission 203444) | Lab enrichment of tropical soil microbial communities from Luquillo Experimental Forest, Puerto Rico - GRE.bulkMG.LF176 | ecosystem: Environmental > Terrestrial > Soil > Tropical forest >...
TGTTTTGTGTAGAATAGCCTTAAGGTGAACCTTAACGGTGGCTGGCGCTAAATTGTACAGCCGCGCGATTGCTTTGTTCGATCTGCCCTCCGCTACAGAAACGAGAATTTGGCGTTCACGCGGCGACAATGTCGATGAAGCCCCAGCTCGGTTAGGGACATCATGAGTATTGCCAACGATCTTGACCGCTGGGTCGTTGGCGGTCATGGCCATCGAGTCGCTCAGCACGAACACGCGCTGATCCATGAATGTGAGTTCTAGTATTTTGATCAGGGGATCACGCGAGCGAAGGTTGAAAATGCAGGCGTCCGGAGAAAGCGTCAGCACGCGCCGAGCGTCGATTGGTTCATTGGCCTCTACGATCAGCGCCACTTTGCAATCAGGCGTCAACGACCGCAGCAATCGAACGCTCTTCCCGATCTCATCCAGATTTCCATTTCCTGCATCTATCCCGAGGACAGCCAAGTTCGCTTGGCCCTTCGAGTAGAGAACATGCGGTAGTTCCGCCGGTCCGGCGACAGTCGCTACTACTTTGTAGTGAGTATTTCTCAGAACCGAGACTATTCGCTCCTTCAGCAGGACACTCGGCGTCACGATTATCGTAGGTGTACTTTTACTCACTGCTACTACTCAATTTACAAACACGCGCACGACGACCGCGTCAACCAAATGGTCGGATATTCCAGACAAACAGACTGCCAAATCGCCCAAACGTGGCATTCGTCCAAATGTTCCATGAAACTTAGGAAATTTGGGTCGCCATCCGCTCAAAAGTGACTTTTTGTGACCGGAGTCACATGACAAATGGTTGCTTTCGGAAACCATAAAATATTGGCGGAGGTCGGTCCCCATGAAGACTACCCCCGCCGTCAGACAACCACGTTGATTCTAGTTGGCCCCTTGGAGCGGTCGCGGCTGGTACGCAAAGCGCTGATCCGCTCCGAGGGGCTTTTAAGTGTAGGCGCGGACGTGCCGGCTCGAAAAGGGGGGCCGGGCACAAAACGTCCGAACAGTACATGAAGTGGAACAACTAATAGCCGCCGCTTCCCGCCGCCTTGGTCTGTCGAGCCGCGCCCTTATCTTGCGGCGTGACGTAAATCGCCGATGTAGCTGGCGGCGGCAGTGCACATCATCAAAAGAAACCACAGGTCGCCCCAGTCAGTACACAATATCGGGCCTCTGCTTGGTTGGGACTAATGTGACCAAGGGGGGCGCAGTTGAAATGGGCCTAAAGCAGCACGAAGCAGCGATGCCGAGGTTCCTACTTCTAGCTGGCATTGTCTTGCTAATCGCAGATTACTCCTTCGCTCAAGACTCCCCAGACCCAACCCCAATGCAATGCCAGTTAATAAGATTGGCGGTAGCTCAATATGGATTCGCCGCCGCCAGGCGGCACGCCCTAGAGACCTACGGTCCAGAGGCTGTAAAGACTGGCGACAAATGTTTCACGAACATGGGGCTGAGGCTGCGGGCTCACACGAAGAGACACCGCGAATAGCGGCCAGCATCGCCAAGCTGACGGAAAACCCTGCGGCTGATCCTAAAGCTTGAACGGGTCACGTGTCCGCCACGGTGATCGCCATCGGGCTTGGCGATCATTGCTCGAGAGAGCCATCGCTGCCGTCGAAAGCATGCAAATAATCAGAAAGCCGACGGCGATGTAATGGATAGTGTAATGGGTAGCAATGTGCATGATGTCGTCCCCCGCAAAAATTAGCACGGGAATAGTGACCTCATTGCGGACATCTCCCCGCAGCGTCAAAACACCGCGCCATAGCGATTGCGAGGCAGATTGGGCGGTTATGAACTTTTTTAATACCTCGGGCGGAAACGGCCTAATGCTCTTGAAGTACCCGTGCGTGGCCGCACCAATACACTGATGAACTTGATTGCCGTCGCGGCTAGAAGTGCGAAACAAACAAGGTCGCCGTATTCTCGCGGATCGGCATTGGCGAAACTATAAAGTGGCTCCTGCAAGAAGTAATCGGCGCAGATCAATGCGAGGGCAGTGCCTAACAGTGCTAGACGACCGTTGTAGAGAGCTGCAATCAAAGCGACAGGGAAGAGATAAATATAGACAAGCGTCTGTGGGCCGTCGGCAATCGAGTTTACATGCCAAAGAACTGCCGTGACAGCCAATACCAAGCCAACCGACACAGCAAGGGGAGGCACGCCTTTTAAGGCACGCATTGGTTACCTCAGCCATTCCCCCTTAATAGAATAACGGAAGCAGGTCGCGCGGAATAGATCAAAGCGACGACGGATCGTGGCGAACATCGCCAAGCTGCCGGAACTACTTCATCCGAGCCTAGCTAATCCAAATTCTCAGCATCGTTAGACAATCGCGGCAAGCGATGCCGGGCGAGCCCATATCAGGTCCGCCAAAAATCTTTGAATCGCTCTTGGCTCAATTCTGTATAGCGGGCGGTGTGCTGGATGGCACGGTGCCCGAGCCAGTCCTGAATTGCCCGCGTGTCATGTCCCGCATTGGCCAGCGCGTAGCCGCAGGCGTGCCGCAGCATGTGGACGTGAACCTTGAACGGGAAGCCGGCGCGATCGCCAATCCGCTTGACTAGCCGATTGACAGCATCGGTGGTGAATGGGGTGCCGCGCTCTGTCTCGAACACGAAGCCGCCGCTGGTCTGGCGTTGTAGCTCACGCAGGGCGCGCAGCTCATCGCCGCGGATCGGGTGGGCCGCCGGCTTGCCGTTCTTTGCCCTCCGCACATGCAAGGTGGCCGTGCGATCAAATTCAACCTGTGACCATTCCAGGTCGCACAGCTCGACGGCACGAAGCCCATGCCGATAGGCCACGAGGATCAAAGTCGCGTCACGATGCCCATAGCGGCCCTGGCGGGCGGTCCTGATAAGCGTTTCGACCTCTGACGGCGTCAGATACTCGCGCGGTCGCAAATTGCGATTGCTGGGCCGCGTAGGAGTCTGGCGCCGCGCGCGAACTGACCGGAGTTCGTGACTTGGCCTGACTAAACTCAAATGCGCGGTCATTGGCTTTGTCCCCCGTTGTCTGTGCCTACTGACCGGAGAAGGCGCATTTTCCGGTCACTTCAGCCGAAAAAAAGCACCGCGTCAGCCTGGCCGAGCGCACCAGCAAGCGCCGCGTCTGACAAATTGTGGAATGCGGGCGTGATAGAGTCGTGGGTAGCCTGTGCCATGGGTTATCTCCTTGGCTCGTCAGAGTGCTTCCAACACCTTGGCGGCCCGACTATTTTATGATAATCACAAATTCATGGCGAAGTCAATTACTGATAATCAGAAAAAGGCACGGCGCGGGCGGCCTAGATCCACAGGCACTACACCAATGACCGGGGTCCGCCTCTCGGCTGACCTGGAGACTGCGATCATTAATTGGGCGAAGTCGCAGGCCGATCGGCCAAATAAGGCGGAGGCAATCCGCCGCCTCATCGAACGGGGTCTTGCCGGCTCTAACAAGCGCCATCGATCGTGAGCGGAAAAGGCCCTCAATCCCTAATTAGCTTTGGCGAGATAGCCAAACGGTGCGCCAACCATTTTAATCGAACGATCATTGAAAACGATGCGTGGAAGAGGCGCGAGTGGGTTGCGCTAGGCAAGTTACTAGAAGCCCTATTTGCCAACCAACTTGGGGAAGTAAAAATTCAATCCGATGGCATGACGGAGGCAGATGCGATCAACCTGGACGGCTCATTAGCAGCATTCCTAAGCCGGCAGCTCGAACGATGGGCGGGAATTAGGTTTGCTTCCGCCTGCCGCCCACCTCAATGGGACAGCTTGTTCACCAGCACCGAAGCGCAATCATGCGCCGATGCGTATGTCCGCCGCTGTCTCATTACAACCAAGGCTGCAGATAAGTGGCTGGCTGGTCAAAACATAGTCGCGCGCAAGATGGGCGCAGAAGGGCCGGAGAGACAAACGAGTAGAGGTCGAGGTCGTCCGAAGAAATCAAGTGAGCTTTCTCGGGTTGAAAGGTTCATCTCAGGTTTGATTTCCAGTCATCCAAGCATGATAAGAGAGCTGCTTGGGGGTAAGAAGGCCTCAAAATCCTCGCTTGCGGAGAAGATTGCTGACAAGATTGATATTGCGCCGAAGACAATCCGTAACCGCTACCACAAACAATTAGTGCTCGTGCTCGATGCCCTAAAAAATAATTCGCCCTAAATTACAAAGATATTGGGGCGCTCTTTTTTGGGCATTCGTTTGTGCCACTTTGCAGGCAGCGGGACGGTCCCGCTGAGATGCAGAGGACGCTATGGTACTTACGCCGCAGATTCCCCGTATCGCAATGAAGCCCGATGAGGCAGCAGAAGCGACGGGATTTTCACGAACTCGAATATTCAATGCTATCCGCGACGGCGAAATGACCGCACACAAAGACGGCAAGGCGACGATCATTGAGGTTGCCGAAATCGTTCGATGGGTGCGGTCGTTACCGACACGCGGCAAACCGCCGGAAGCGGCGAACCCAGCAGCAGTTTAACCCTCATGCAATTTTCAACACCCGTTGATGCGGGCCGACAAAAAAGGCCCGCCGGGGCTGGAACCCCGAACGGGCCTAAAATGGATTTGAACTATGCAGCATTTAGCAAAACAGGCACATGCCTGCAAGACCAACCTGTTTATTAGCCACCTTCCGACCGAAGCGAACTTCCAAAGAGCCGATCTTTTGCTTGCCTCACTTTATGACGCGGCTCAGAACGCAGAGCGCGTTGCAATGAAGCTTGATTTCGTTGCAACAGCGTTACGTCGGCAGCTCATTTCCTATAATTCAGCGGTCAACTGGCTCTCCGATCTCGGTCTGCTCAATTACGTTCTTCGACCGGAATTTTCTTATGAGGCGGTTCAATGACTGCCTCATCCTCCAACGATGAACTCGACAGGCTGACGGTCCAGCTCGACGCTCTGCACGAGCGGATGTCATTTGGCCCCTATCGGATGACCACCACAGGACTTCTTCATGAAGAAGATGTTGTCTGCGGCCCCTTTGAAATCCTCGGCCGGGCACGCGATCCGAATGGCGACGAGTGGGCGAGGTGGATTCGTTTCAAGGACGCTGATCACCGACTGCACCAGGTCCCTATTCGCGATGCGGATCTTCACGGTGATCCGCGCGCGCTTGCATCGACGCTGGCACGACAGGGTTTGATGATCATCACCAAGCATCGTGGGCACTTAGTCAATTATCTAAACGCCCTCGAAGTAGATCAACGCATAACCACCGTTTCGCGCACGGGTTGGCATACAATCGCCGCGGGCAAACAGGTGTTTCAGCTCCCGAATAAGAGCTATGGCACTTCGCAAGAAATGGTCCTGCTCAACGCTGATGCGACATCGTCGCCTTACGGCGAGCGCGGTAGTCTCGAACAGTGGCGACAGGGCGTTGGCCGTCTTTGCTGCGGGCAGCGACTCGCTGTGCTTGCGGTATCTACTGCATTCGCCGGTCCGTTGCTTGAACTTGTGAACCAAGACGGTGGCGGCATTCATTTCCGCGGCGCATCGAGCACTGGAAAGACATCACTTGCTCGCGCGGCTGCATCTGTGTGGGGGCCGCCGTCCTACCTTCGCAGCTGGCGGAGTACCGCAAACGGACTTGAGGCAATCGCGGCCCTTACAACCGACACCGCATTGGTACTCGACGAACTTGGAGTAATTGACGCGCGCGAACTTCATGCAGCTAGCTACCAATTGGCTACTGGCAGCGGAAAGGGTCGAGCCCGTCGAGACGGTTCGATGCGAGCGCCAGCAGCTTGGCGCATTATGGTCATTTCGACAGGCGAAGTGTCGATTGCCTCCAAGGTCGAGGAAGATCGGGGCCGACGAACAAAAGCCGGACAAGAAATTCGGATATTAGATATTCCCGCCGATGTCGGAACGGAATATGGAGCTTTTGACTCGCCCGGTAGCCAACGGAATGCGGCACACCTAGCCGATGCAATCAGAATTGCAGCAGCCGAGTCATACGGGGTGGCAGGTCCGGCGTTCATTAGTGAGATAGTCAAGGATATCGACTCTATCTCTCGGCAGGCTGCGCAGGCTATCGAGTCGTTTATCACGACGACCGGCAATGATGGTCAAGTGAACCGAGCTGCGCAGCGGCTCGGCTTGATAGCTTTCGCTGGCGAGCTGGCTTGCCGCTTGGGGATCGTGCCGTGGCGGAAGGGTGAAGCGACCGCAGCGGCCGAGTTTGCGCTTGCACAATGGTTGGCCGCGCGCGGTGGCAGGGGAGCCGCCGAGATCTTTTCCGCCATCCGTCAGGTGCGCTTGTTCATCGAAAAGCACGGCGTCGCGAGATTCCAGCCGGTGGACAATATGGCGACGATGGTGATGAACCGGGCCGGGTGGCGACAGGGTCACGGAGAGCAACAGGAATGGTTGATCCTGCCGGAGGTTTGGAAGTCCGAGATCTGCGCCGGCCTAGAACCGGGGATTGTCGCCAAGGCGCTAGCGGATCACGGCATGTTGGCTAAGGCCAGCGACGGCTACCAGAAAAACCACCGCATCGAGGGTCGACAGATGCGGCTATACACGATCACGGCTCGCATTCTCGCGGGATTAGATGGTGAAAATGGCGTAGCAGACGTAGCAGGCGTAGAATCGGGCTTACCCGAGGGGGCCATCAAAGCCAAAAACGCTATAGATTTCAACGTTGTTACGGATGCTACGCCTGCTACGCCTCAAAATCACAAAGCAACGGATATCCACGTCGATCCGCTACTGGAAAAGCCCGCTGCGGAAAGCGGCGAGGCCGTCAGCGGGCGGGGAAACAAGTGCGAGTACTGCGGCGAATTTGGCAACACTTTGGAGTGCGGCTATGGATCGGCCACCCCCTGGCTACACGATAAGTGCCAGGACGCATGGCGTGCTGCGTACGACAAACAGACAGACGGGCTCGATATTCCGGACTTCCTTGATCGGCGTGCGGAGCTGTCAGCATGAGCCGCCGCCGTCGTATCGAGGATTGCGTTCAACGCACCGTCTGCCAACACCTAAGAATCCGTGGGGTTCACGGCCTTTTGTTTTGGCACACGCCGAACGGTGGCGAGCGCCGACCGATTGAAGCCGCCATCATGAAATCGCTCGGTGTGCGCGCCGGTGTCGCTGATCTGATCCTATTGCACGCCGGGCGGATATTTGCCCTCGAGCTGAAGGCCGAGAGTGGGCGTCCGACCGCCGAGCAGATGCAGTTCATATCGGATTTCAATGCTGCGGTCGCGCCGAATGGCGGTGCATGCATTGCGCACGGCCTTGATCGAGCTTTGCGGGTGCTGGAGACGTGGGGACTTCTGCGCGGAGACAGTGCCAACAAGGGGGCACTACGGTGACCCGCGGCCTCTCCGATGTTCGACCTGTGCCGCGTCGTGGGCTCTCGCGCGACGAGGCCGCGATGTACATCGGAGTTTCGCCCTGCAAGTTTGACGAAATGATACGCGACCATCGAATGCCAGCACCCAAGCGAATTGATGGTCGAAAGGTTTGGGACGTGCGCGATTTAGACCTAGCCTTTGACGCCCTGCCATATGAAGATGGTTCGGCGGGCAAGACAACGTGGGACGATTTTCGCCGGTTATGACTGCGATTCGCCTTCGATATGTGGATTGTTTCCGCGACCGACATGGGCACGCTCGCTATTATTTCCGGCGAGGCAAAGGTCCGCGAACTCCGCTCCCCGGTCTGCCCGGATCAGATTTATTTATGATTGCGTATCGGGCCGCACTGGAAGGCGCCCAGACCGGAATTAAATTTGCAAACCGTGCCAGCAAAGGAACATTCAATCATCTCGCCTTGGAATATTTTTCCAGTCCAGATTTTTTGCGCCTGCGGTCACACACGAGGCATGTTTATCGCCTCGTCATCGAGCGATTTTTAGCGGAGCATGGTCATCGTCTCGTGCGAGAAATGGTCCGAGACGATGTAAAAAGGATTGTTGCATCAAAAGCAGATACACCCGGGGCAGCCAACGATCTTCTGAAGAAGCTCCGCGCTTTAATCAAATTCGCAATCGAGTCCGGCGTTCGAACGGATGACCCAACACTCCGCATCAGGACGTTTCCTGAAGGCACTATTCATACTTGGACCGAGGATGAAATTGCGCAATTTGAAGCGCGATGGCCGAAAGGCACACGCGAGCGAACTGCATTCGCGCTGTATCTTTACACCGGCCAACGGCGTTCTGATGTAGTGCGAATGGCGTGGACCGATCTGGCAGGCGACGCGATAAAAGTCGTACAGCTGAAAACTGGAGCGAGACTGACAATTCGCTTACATCCAGAACTGCAAGAAATCTTACGGCACTGGCCACGATCCCATATAGCAATTCTAACTACCCATTTCGGGAAGCCTTTCAGCTTCGCCGGTTTTGGCAACATGATGGCTGATGCGATAAAGGCCGCTGGTCTTCCAGATCGCTGCGTTCCGCACGGATTGCGCAAGGCTGCCGCACGGCGCTTGGCCGAAGCTGGCTGCTCCGAAAAGCAGATCGCAGCGGTAACTGGACACACCACGCTAAAGGAGGTCGCACGCTACACCCGTGCAGCTAACCAAGAGCGTCTTGCTGCCGACGCGGTAGACATGTTGTCGAACAAAAGGCGGACAAAAATTCCCAAACCTTGATTGATGGGTTGGGAAATAGAAAAAATTCGCGAGGGATATCAAAGGCGGGCTTAGCGGGTGGTGCCCAGGGGCGGAATCGAACCACCGACACCTGCATTTTCAGTGCAGTGCTCTACCGACTGAGCTACCTGGGCTTCTACTATTGGGTTCTTGTTCGGCGCGCCGTTATAGAGAGTGGAGTTACGACTGTCCAGAATGTGCTCCACAGTTGTGACGATCCCGGCAGCCATCGAAATCTACTGCGGCGTGTCGCCGCCGTCGTGACGCTCTTGGCGCCGTTCGTCTTCTTCTTCGTCCTCGGTCACCGGCACGACATAGACGCCGGACAGCCAGCGATGCAGATCGACGTCGGCGCAGCGCTTGGAACAGAACGGCTGCAACACCGCGTCGGCGGGCTTGCCGCAGATCGGGCATTTTCTCGCGGCTGATTTTGCGGTTTTGGCGCCGGCCATAAGCGCAATATGGGACGAGCCACGAGTAGCGCCAACCATCACCCTGCACTGATCCAGCCGAAATGGATCGGATAACCCTCGCCGCCGAGCAGCGTCAGTGTCTCGTAAAGCGGCAGGCCGACAATGTTGGAATAGGAACCGACCAACTTGACCACAAACCCGCCGGCAATGCCCTGCGCGGCGTAACCGCCGGCCTTGCCGCGCCATTCGCCGGAGGCGAGATAGGCCTCGATGTCCTCGTCGGATAGCCGCTTGAACCGCACGCGCGTCTCGACATAGCGCTGCCGAAACGTTTCCTTCGGCGTGACGAGACAGATCGCGGTGTGAACGCGGTGATTGCGCCCGGAAAGAAGCCGCAAACATTGCGCGGCTTCGTCGAGCAGTTCCGCTTTCGGCAGAATGCGCCGGCCGACGGCGACCGCCGTGTCAGCGGCAAGGATGTAGGAGCCTTTGAGTTCGTCATCGATGCGCGCCATGCCGAGCGCGGTTTCCGCCTTGGTACGTGCGAGCCGCGTGGCATAGGCGCGCGGCAGCTCGCCGCGTTTTGGGGTCTCGTCGATGTCGGCGGGCCGCAATGCGTCGGGTTCGATCCCGACCTGATTAATGAGCGAGAGCCGGCGTGGCGAGCCGGAAGCGAGAATCAGTTTTGGACGGCCGATCATTTGAACCGGTAGGTAATCCGGCCCTTGGTCAGATCATACGGCGTCATTTCGACCAGCACCTTGTCGCCGGCGAGCACTCGGATGCGATTCTTGCGCATGCGTCCCGCAGTGTGTGCGATGATCTCATGGTCGTTCTCGAGCTTGACCCGAAAGGTGGCGTTCGGAAGCAGCTCCGTCACCACGCCGGGAAATTCCAACAATTCTTCCTTCGCCATTCGCTTTCCGAAGATTTGTTTGCCGTGGCCGGGCTCCTGTCCACGCCCGCGAAATTGACGCGGACACTAGTGCCGCAAACCCGAAGTTCGCATTAATGACCGAGGCCCTCTGATGCGAACTTCGCGTTGAAAAGCGGCACTAGTAGGGATTGACTCGCTAGTGTCCTTATCGATCCAGAAGTTCGTACGAAGATGCAACAAATGCTTTCGAACTTCGGGGTCGGGACACTAGCGGATGATCGGTCGCATCACAACAGTGTTGATGCGTGGTCCAGTTTCATTTTGCGAAGACTGTGCGTGACTTACTCTTTCATTCATTTCCGGGGCCGCGGGGAATGAAACGCTGCCGAATGCGCGCCAAAATCTGGTCGCGCACTTCGCGATAGGCCTCAAGTCGCTGTTCGCGGCTGCCTTCCACCGCGGTCGGATCGGCGGTCGGCCAATATTCCACATCGACGGCAGTGGTCCGGGTTAGTTCCAGCGCCCTGTGATGCGCCTCCGGCGCGAGCGTGACGATGAGATCAAAATTGAGCCCCTCCCATTCGTCCAGTTCCTCGAAGGTCAGCGGCTTGTGCCGCGAAATATCGAGGCCGATTTCCGCCATTACCGCGACGGCGAACGGGTCGAGCTCGCCCTTGCGCACCCCGGCCGAGCCGACATAAACGCCGCGGCCGAAGATTTGCCCGAACAAGGCCGCGGCGATCGGCGAGCGCACCGAATTGAGCCCGCAAGCGAACAGCACCGCCAGCGGAGGGCGCGGTTGCGGCGGCATCGCCCGCTCAGCCCTTCCAGTGCAGTACCGAGATCAAAGTGAAAAGGCGGCGCGCGGTGTCGAAGTCGATGTCGACCTTGCGCTTGAGCCGCTCCATCACCAGGCGCGAACCTTCGTCGTGCAGGCCGCGCCGCGCCATGTCGAGTGCCTCGATCTTGTCGGGCGTCGCCGTGCGGATCGCCGCGTAATAGCTGTCGCAGACCACGAAATAGTCTTTGACCACGCGGCGGAACGGCGCCAACGACAGCATGTGCGCGATCACCGGCGTATTGTCGGCGAGGCGGATGTCGAAGACGAGCCGGTTGCCGCTGATGCCGAGCTGCAACGCGTAGGGACCGTCGTCGCGTCCGACCGGCCTGAACTTGTTCTCCTCAAGGAGATCATAGATTGCCACCCGCCGCTCATGCTCGACATCGTCATTGGTTCGGCCGAGCGAAGCTTCGTCGAGAGTCACCGCCGCGAGACGGTCGATATTCTCTTTGCTGGATGCGCGCCGCGGCATCAGAGGGCGATCCAATTAACTTGAATCACTGTGCATCTTGAAGATTAGTTTGCAATGATCTTATCCGACCTGCCTTCGTCCGCCGAAGCAACGAACGAAAGCACATAACATTGCCACGGCTCCGCGCAGGCGGGAAACCGTTTCACACTTTTCGGGGTCATGCCCATTTGTTTGCGCATGATTTTATCCGACCTGCCTTCGTCCGCCGAAGCAACGAACGAAAGCATATAACATTGCCACGGCTCCGCGCAGGCGGGAAACCGTTTCACACTTTTCGGGATCATGCGCTAGCGGTTGAGCCGGATCGCGACCGAGCGCGCGTGAGCGTCAAGCCCTTCGGCGGTGGCGAGCGTGATGGCGGCATCGGCCAGTGAGCGCAGCTGCTCCGGCCCGCATTTGAGGATCGAGGTGCGCTTCATGAAATCGAGTACGCCGAGGCCGGAGGAGAAACGCGCGGCGCGCGCGGTCGGCAGCACGTGATTGGAGCCGGCGACATAGTCGCCGATCACCTCGGGCGTGTGCGGCCCGAGGAAGATCGCGCCGGCGTTGCGGATGCCTTTGGCCAGCCGCTCGGCCTCGGCGCTTATGATTTCGACGTGTTCAGGAGCGATTGCGTCGATCAGCGGCAGCGCTTGTTCGAGCCTCGTCACGACGATGACCGCGCCGTAGTCGCGCCACGAGGCGGCCGCTACCTTGCCGCGCGGCAAAGCCGCAAGCTGCGTGGCAATCGCGCGTTCGACCTCGGCGGCGAGATTTGCGCTGTCGGTGATGAGAATCGCCTGGGCGCTGGCGTCATGCTCGGCCTGCGCCAGAAGATCGGCGGCGATCCAGTCGGGATTGCCGTTGCGATCGGCGACAACGAGAACCTCAGAAGGGCCGGCGATCGTATCGATCCCGACCTTGCCAAACACCATGCGCTTGGCGGCGGCAACATAGGCATTGCCCGGTCCGACGATCTTGGCGACGGGCGCGATTGTTTGGGTGCCGTAGGCCAAAGCGGCAATCGCCTGAGCGCCGCCGATGCGAAAAATTTCGTCGACGCCGGCAAGTTTGGCGGCCGCCAAGACCAGCGGGTTAAGTTCGCCGCCGGGTGCGGGCACTGCCATGGCGAGCCGCGGCACGCCAGCAACCTTCGCCGGCACCGCGTTCATAAGGACGGAAGACGGATAAGCAGCGGTGCCGCCCGGCACGTAAAGCCCGACCGCCTCGATCGCGGTCCAGCGTGCGCCGAGCTCCACGCCAAGTGGATCGATAAAGCGATCGTCGGACGGCAGCTGGCGGCGGTGATAGGTTTCGATGCGCGCGCGCGCGAGTTCAAGTGCTTCGAGCGCGGCCGCGCTGCATGATTTCACGGCCGCGGTGATCTCATCGGCGGTCACCTTAAGGCCGACCCGGTCAAGATCGCAGCGGTCGAACTTGCGCGTATAGTGCTTGACGGCGGCATCGCCGCGCGCTGCCACGTCGGCGATGATGACGCGCACCGCCGCTTCGACATCAGCCGAAACTTCGCGCTTGACCTCCAGCAAGGTGCGAAAGTCTTGCGCAAAATCGCTGGAATTCATTTCGAGACGGACGGCCATCGCATCTGCATTTAGAACTGGGGCGCCATGCCAGGCGCGCGTGGTATTGAACTTCCCATTGAACTTGGCACTGAACTTCGGCGCTGCGTAGCAGTCCTCCGAAGTTATAACAATTCTAAAATTCGGTTTTTAGATTGACAAAAAGTCCGCGGTTCCCCAACTCCTTGTGCAAGTCCTTGGGTTTTCATCGCGGTGCAAAGGCGCCCTGCCAAGCATGACTAATTCTATTCACGCGCTTAATCGGCGGCAAACCCTCGCGATTGTCCTGATGGTCGCTACGGCGCCGCTGCTTTGGCAGGCCGTACATGCCGATGATGCCGTTTCGCTGTCGCTGACGATCCAGGACCGCAAATTCGAGCCGGCTGAGCTGCATGCGCCGGCCGGGCGCGCGATTGAAATTCACGTGAAGAATCTCAATCCGATCCCTTCGGAATTCGAAAGCGGCGATTTGCATTTTGAGAAAATCGTACCGGTCGGCAAGGAAGCCGTAGTTCATGTGCGGCCGCAACAGCCGGGGCGCTACAACTTCTTCGACGATTTTCATCGCGAAACCCAGGGCGTGCTGGTTGTGCCATGAACGGCCTTTTTGAGCTTACGATTGAAGCGATTGTGATTGTGGCCCCGGCAGCAGCCATGGTCCTGTGAGGCACCCGTGCTCGCCGCTCTTGTCATCGTCTTTCGTGAAGTCTTCGAAGCCGGCTTGATCGTCGGCATCGTCATGGCGGTGACCTCCGGAGTTGCCGGCCGCGCGCTGTGGATTTCCGGCGGTGTGGCCACTGGTGTGTTAGGCGCTTGCCTAATAGCGCTGTTCACCGGTGGACTTTCGCAACTATTCGGCGGCACCGGTCAGGAGGTTTTCAACGCCGGCATTCTCGCTTTCGCCGTGGTGATGCTGACCTGGCATAATGTGTGGATGTCGCGGCACGGCCGCGAACTGGTGGCGGAACTCAAAGCTGCCGGCGAGGCGGTGGTGGCTGGATCTAAGTCGCTATTGGCGCTTGCGATTGTGGTCGCGGTCGCAGTGTTGCGCGAAGGCTCCGAGGTCGTCCTCTTCCTCTATGGCGTTGCCGCGGCGCAAGGCGGGGGCAGCTGGACCATGGCGGCGGGCGGCTTTGCCGGGCTCTTGCTCGGATGCCTGGTCTGCCTTTTGACCTATCTTGGGCTTCTAAGCATTCCCTCGCGCTATCTGTTCGGCGTCACCAGCGCTTTGATCGCACTTCTTGCCGCAGGGATGGCGGCGCAGGCGATCGCCTTTCTCGAACAAGCCAATATAGTCACCACGCTTGACCAGACAGTTTGGGATACATCCTGGCTATTGCGGGATTCGAGCTTCCTGGGCCGGGCGTTGCATACGCTGGTCGGCTATGTGGATCAACCGACCGCCATGCAGGTCGTGGTCTATGCGCTGACGCTCTCGGTCATTGTCATATTGATGAAGCTGTTTGCCGCCCCGCAGGCGGGGCGCCCGCGCGCGGCGTGAGGCCGGTTAGGCGCGGGCGGTGTCGGCGGTAAAATGGTCCGGGCAAATAGCCGCCGTCGAGGCCTCGCCGAGATCGGCCAATTCCGCCTCAAGACACTCGACTTCGAGGCGAATAACGCCGCCGCCTGAAAAAATAAGTGAGACGACACCGGCCGGCGAATCTGTCTCTGCGAACTCCACTGCGAGCAGGTTGAGCTGCGCGTCTTTTGCCGTTTGGTCGAGATTGCGGCATTTGCACGCGAGCACGCGCTCAAAGCGGAGCGCGGTGCGACAACGTCGGTATTCAGGCTTGGGGTACGACGCTGTCCCGGCCGCTATTCCCATCACTGTTCCAGTCTGGGTCCCAGTTTTGGCCATCTCGGCGGCGCTCATCCAATCGAACCGATTGAGCGCCATGACAAAGCGGCGCTCGCGCGGCCGCCAAAAAATATCGCTGACCTTGACCAGCGAGTCCTGCACATGGGCTGAGACGACCTCAATGTCATCTTTATCGAGGGCGACAAGCTTGAGTTCGTCCATGCACGGACCCATGCGATCCCTTCCCTGATCTGCGGTTCTTCTGCGAAATTAGTGACGGTCTCGGCGAGCCGCAAGGTGCGGCACGCGGAGTTTGGTCACACTATTTGCAGCCGTCGGCGTCGAGGTTTTGCCGGGCGGACAGCCGGCCGCCGGATCGCCAGCCGGATCGCCAGCCTGATCGAGCTTCCTCGTCCTGGTGTCCGCGAACCCTACCGCGCCGAGCGCATCGGGCGACGAGCCGGTGTTATTGGCCGGCATCAATAGCCGGCATCAATAGCCGACGTGGCGAGCGCCGCGGTCCGGTATTGATCGTTGCCCATAATCAGCGCGAAGCGCACCTCTTGGGTGTGACCGCATTGCTGCCCAAGCAATAAACCGGCCACAATGAGCTCAATGATGATGCAAGGATAAAACTTAGTCACCACGATCTCCCCCGTAGGATCGTTTGAACCCGTCCCAAGCGTCATCTTGACAATTTATGGACCGGGAACGCTGTCGAGTCCGCGTAACGTTGATTTTTGCTATGCGACCGGAGAGCGATAATCACTTCTGATTTGATATTTATTCGAACATCAGCTCTGTCGAAGAAGTGTTTGCTTCCTGGCCACATGCGCGCTAATGATCTAAAAGAACTTTTTGTTTATAGTTGTTTGCTACCCAGACGAATGGTTGCAGACTAATACCAAAGGTGATTATCCAAAAGGTGATGTCACAGTTGGCTTTTCTTTTGTTCCCAATAGGGATACAAGCTGCCTTGCTTGAAAGGGAGGTGTTATGGCGAAGAGGAAGAAAAAGCGGCGTGCATGGACTTCGAGCGAGCTCCGTGAGCTGAAGACAATGGCGCGCAAGAAGACCAGGGCATCGCAGATCGCGAAGAAGCTGAGGAGAACTGAAGGCGCGACACGTCAAAAGGCTTTCAGCATCGGGCTCTCGCTCGACTCCCGCTCCTGATTTTTACAACACATCGGAACTTCATTAAAACCGCACGGCCGGCTCGGTCAGGATCTTGACCGCCGGCCGCGCGGGGCTTTTTCCGCACGTCGTTTTTCGGGACGTCGTTTTTCGGGACGTCGTTTTTCCGCAAGCGTCCGAAACTAAAGACGCGCGTTGTGCCGCCTGCGTCGTCCGCGGTGGCCGCGACGCGCTGCCAGTTTTTGTGACCACTTTTAGGAATAAATGCTTAGTTTGCATTGAGTTGGCCGGTCCTTGGCCAATGCTTGGTCGCTACTTGGTTGGTTGATACTTGCCGACACTCAGTTGAGCCGCGGGAGCAGCGGGCGGCTAATCCACCGCACCGATCTTGCCTTTAATTTTAACTAACGGTCGTGAACTCGCCCAAATATAATGTAAAACAGGCTATATTCAGCTCGTTTGTCGGTCCGGGGGTTTCCCCTGACGACCAGGACGGGCGACCGCCGGTTTTAGAGCTCCGAGCGTAGTTTCGCGTCCTCAACAATGGTACGCAGCGTTTATGAACCCTGCCCACGGTCCGGCGCAGCAGCAGCCTGCCAGTTCTGAACTTGCCGCCGCGCTCGGCGCATGCCGCCGAGCCTTTGTCGCGACTGCTGTTTTCAGCGGCATGAGCAACCTTCTGATGCTCACCGGCGCGCTGTTCATGCTCGAAGTCTATGATCGGATTTTGCCGAGCCGAAGCGTACCGACGCTCGTTGCGCTCTTGTTCTTGGTCGCCGGCCTGTACGCCGCCCAGGGAATGATCGATACCATCCGAAGCCGCATCCTGGTTCGGGTCGGCCACAGCCTGGACGAGTCAATGAGCGCGCGGGTGTACGACGCGATCGTTCGCCTGCCGCTCAAGATCGGCGGCAAAGGCGACGGCACGCAGCCGATTCGCGACTTAGACAGCGTTCGCGGTTTCCTCTCTGGAAGCGGCCCGGTCGCGTTCTTTGATTTGCCCTGGATGCCGGTCTATCTCGCGATCTGTTTTTTGTTCCACACTTTAATTGGTCTTACCGCACTGTCCGGCGCCCTCATCCTCATTACCTTGACAATTATCACCGAGGTCAAGACTCGTCATCCGACCCGAAGCGCCGCGCAATTTGCCGTCGCGCGCAACGCGCTGTTGGAGGCAAGCCGGCGCAATGCCGAGGCGATCACGGCCATGGGCATGGTCGGCCGCATCGCCAAGCGCTGGCATGAACTCAACCGCAATTTCGTCGCGACCAGCGGGCGCTAGCGATGTCGGCGGCGGCCTCGGCGCCGCCTCGAAAGTTCTGCGACTATTGCTGCAATCGGCGATCCTCGCAGTTGGCGCCTGGCTCGTCATCAATCAGCAGTCGACACCGGGCATTATTATCGCCGGCTCGATTTTGGGCGCACGCGCTTTGGCGCCGGTTGATTTGGCGATTGCCAATTGGCGCGGCTTCGTCGCCGCGCGGCAAAGCTGGCAGCGCCTGTCCAAATTGCTCGGCCATTTGCCGGCGAAGTCCGATCCGATGCCGCTCAAGCCGCCGGTGCGTTCGCTGGTGGTCCAGAACGGCGCGGTGGGCCCGCCCGGCGTTCAGAAGATTGTCTGTCAGGACGTCAATATCACCCTTGCCGCCGGCAAAGCCCTGGGCGTGATCGGACCGACCGCCTCCGGCAAATCTTCGCTGGCGCGCATGCTCGTCGGAGTATGGCGGCCGGCGCGCGGCACCGTCCGCTTAGACGGCGCCACGCTCGATCAATGGTCGTCAGAAGCACTTGGCCGGCATGTCGGTTACGTGCCGCAAGACGTCGAATTGTTCAACGGCACGGTGGCGCAAAACATCTGTCGCTTCGAGGATCCGCCGGATCCCGATGCCGTGATCGCCGCGGCCCAGGCGGCCGGCGTGCACGATCTCATCATTAACCTGCCCGAGGGCTACGACACCGTGATCGGCGAGCACGGCAGCGCACTCTCGGCCGGACAGGCGCAGCGCATCGCGCTTGCGCGCGCCCTCTACCGCGATCCGTTTCTGGTCGTATTGGACGAGCCTAATTCCAATCTCGACGCCGAAGGCGATGAGGCGCTGACGCGCGCAATCCTGGGGCTGCGCGCGCGCGGCGCCATTACCGTCGTGATCGCGCATCGACCGAGTGCAATTGCCGGCGTGGATTATATCTTGGTCATGGCCAAGGGCCGGCAGCAGCAATTCGGTCCGAAAGAGGAAATTCTTAGCCGGGTGGTCCCGGCAACGACCGCGCCGCGGCCCCTCAAGGTCGCCGAGCAGGGAGGCGGAGCTTGATTGCAAGGCTGACCACGGGTCTCTATCGCGCTGCGGATGCAATCGCGGCGCGAGGGAGAACAGTCGCGGCCCTACTGCCTTGGGGGCTGGGTGAGACCGGTCCCAGCACCAGCGCCAGCGAATCGATCCGCCGTCACATCCTCGCCGGATCGATCTTGGTCGGCGCTCTGGTGGTCGGATTGGGTGGCTGGGCCTCCACGGCGCAAATCTCCGGCGCTTTGATCGCGCAGGGCTCAGTCGTCGTCGATACGAACGTGAAGAAAGTGCAGCATCCGACCGGCGGCGTTGTCGGCGAGCTGTTTGTGCGCGATGGCGATCATGTCAAGGCTGGCGATGTTCTCCTGCGCCTCGACGAAACTGTCACCCGCGCTAATTTGGCGATCGTCAACAAAGGCCTCATTGAACTTTATGCGCGTAAGGCGCGGCTCGCCGCCGAGCGCGATGGCACCGACACCATGGCGGTGCCATCCGAGCTTGCTGGCCGGGTCAATGAGCCCGAAGTCAAGGAGGCGCTCGGCAGCGAGCGCAAGTTGTTTGATTTGCGACACCAGGACCGTCTCGGTCAAAAGCAACAACTGCAAGAGCGAATTACCCAATTACAGCAGCAAATTTCTGGGCTTGCGGCGCAGCAAGCCGCCAAGGACAAAGGAATTACGCTGACCGAGCAGGAACTTCAGGGCGTCCGCGATCTATGGCAAAAAAATCTGGTGCAGCTCAATCGGCTAACCTCGCTGCAGCGGGACGAAGCGCGCCTTGACGGCGAGCGCGGTCAAATCATCGCCCAAGCGGCAGAAGTGAAAGGCAAAATCGCGGAGATCCAGCTGCAAATCATTCAAGTGGATCAGGATCTGTCCAGTGACGTCGCCAAGGAGATGCGCGAAACCGATAGCAAGATCGGCGAATATGTCGAGCGCAAGGTCACGGCAGAGGATCAGCTCAAACGCACCGATATTCGCGCCCCGCAAGACGGAATCGTCTTCCAATCGACGGCTAACACGGTGGGCGGTGTGATCGCCGCTGGCGATCCGATCATGATGATCGTGCCGGAGAGCGATAACCTGACGGTCGAGGTCAAGGTCGATCCGAAGGACATCGATCAGGTCCAGTTCGGACAGACAGTCGTGCTCCGGTTTACGTCCTTCAACGTTCGCACCACCCCGGAGATCAACGGCACGGTATCGCGTATCGCCGCAGATACGACTACCGACCAGCGGACTGGCCAGAGCTATTACCTAGTGCGGATCGCGATGAGCGCTGACGAAATCAAGCATCTCGGTGACGTGAGACTGACGCCGGGAATGCCGGTAGAAGCCTTTATCGAGACCGGCGAACGCACCATGCTGTCCTATCTGGTTAAGCCCCTGCACGATCAGTTGATGCGGGCTTTCCGGGAGAAATAGCGGTTCCCCCGCGGCCGAAACGCCACGGCTTTGGTTGCCGAATTTTGCGGAACCATCGAGCCGAGTGATCTTCGCCATGCTCCCACTGCGACGCGCGACGGGATAAAATGGCGCGCGCTGATGGAGACGCGTTCATTGGGGAATGGTCAGTGATCAAAAGCCTGATCCGGCGCGCACAACAAGTCGGCTTGGCGCGAGCGGTGTGCATTGTTCTTTTATTCGCGCTGGTGCCGTTGCGGCTGGCGGATCCGCGGCCGCTCGAGGAGTTGCGCGTCCGTACTTTCGATTTCTTTCAGGTGCTCCGTCCGCGCCCGCAAGAGCTGCGGCCAGTTGTAATTGTCGATATTGATGAGGAAAGCCTCAAGGCGATTGGGCAGTGGCCGTGGCCGCGCACGACCGTGGCCGATCTGATCACTCAAATTACGCGGCTTGGCGCGGTGGCGATTGGATTCGACATCATCTTTCCAGAACCTGATCGGATGTCGCCGGCGATCGCGGAACGAAGCTTTCGCGGCATTGACGCCGAAACCCGCGCCAAACTCGACACCCTGCCAAGCAATGACGAGGCGCTGGCCGACGCGATAAGACATTCGCGGGTGGTGGTAGGCCAAGCAGGTGCGGCCGCTCCCGAACCGGTAACCCCGGCGGATGCGGCGCTGCAGACCGGCTTTGCCGTTCGCGGCCCGGATCCGAGCCCTTATTTGGTGACTTTTCGTGGGCTCCTGCGCAACGTGCCGCCAATCGAACAGGCGGCCGCAGGTCGGGGCCTGTTTTCGATCGATCCTGAAAGTGACGGCATCATCCGCCGCGTCCCCATCATCATGAAAGCGCAGGGCAGCCTGGTCCCGTCTTTGAGCCTGGAAATGTTGCGCGTGGTCACCGGTTCGAGCGCCATTCTGGTCCGCGTCGACCAGGCCGGTGTCCAGGCTGTCGCGGTCCCCGGTCTGGAAATACCGACCGACCGCAATGGCCAGTTCTGGGTGCATTTCAACCGACACGACCCGACGCGCTACGTTTCCGCTAAAGACGTGTTGCAGGGTAATGTGCCGCCGGATCGCTTAGCCGGGAAGCTCGTCCTGATCGGCACGTCAGCGATCGGGTTGCTCGATCTCAAAACCACGCCGACCGACGCGGCGATCCCCGGCGTCGAAGTGCATGCGCAAATCCTGGAAAGCGTGCTCAGCAAATCGAACCTCGTCAACCCGAATTATGCGATCGGCGCGGAACTCGCACTCGCGGTACTGTTCGGGCTTGCGATCATTATCGCCGCGCCGATGTTGCCCGCGAGCATCGTCATTGTGCTGGGCGGATGTTTAATCGCTGGGCTTATCGGCCTTTCGCTTTATCTCTTCGTCGAACACAACCTGCTCATCGATTTTACCTACCCGCTGATTTCGAGTTGGTTGATTTATCTCGTGCTGACGTTCGTCAATTATCTCCGGGAGCAGAAGCAGCGCCGGCAGATCCGCTCGGCGTTTGGCTATTATCTTTCCCCGCATATGGTCGAGCAGCTTGCCCGCTCGCCTGAGAAGCTGGTGCTCGGCGGCGAAGAACGCCGCATGACGATCCTTTTCAGCGACGTCCGGGGTTTCACCACCATTTCCGAGTATTACAAGGACGATCCGCAAGGTCTCACCCGGCTGATGAATCGATTCCTGACGCCGCTGACCAACGCCATCATCGATCGCAAGGGCACGATCGACAAATATATCGGCGACGCGATCATGGCGTTCTGGAATGCGCCGGTGGACGATGCCGAGCAGGAGGCGAATGCCTGCGAGGCGGCGCTTGAAATGCTCTCGCGCGCCGAAACGCTCAATGACGAACTCAAGCATGAAGCCGAAGTAAACGGTGGCGTCTACATGCCGCTGCGCATCGGCATCGGACTCAATACTGGCCCGTGCGTGGTCGGCAATATGGGATCCGATTTCCGTTTCAACTATTCGGTGCTGGGCGACACCGTCAATTTGGCCTCGCGTCTTGAGGCACGGACAAAGGATTACCGCATCCCCGTCGTCATCGGCTCGCGCACCGCTGAAGGCGCTAAGCAGAAGTTCGCCGTGATGGAAATCGATCTGATCATGGTGAAAGGCAAGAAGCAGCCGGAGGCGGTGTTCACGGTGCTGGGTCCTTCGCAGGTCGAGGCCGATCCGCGCTGCGGGGAGTTGCGCGAAATCAACGCGCAGATGCTGGGCCGCTTCCGCAGTCAGCAATGGGATAATGCACTGGAGCTGGTCGCGCGCTGCCGCAAGTTCGCCAATGGTTTCGATCTTTCCGGCCTCTATGACATGTATGAGGAGCGTATCGCTCTTTACCGCACGCATCCTCCCGGAGCGGATTGGGATGGCGTGTATGAGGCTGAGACGAAGTAGCCGGAATAGTGTGCGCGTAGGGGGGAGCCGCTAAAACGACGCCGGTGCGCCGTCCCGCAGCCGGGCGTTCGCCGTCGGCGTCACGAACTGGCGTACGCCTCGCGGTCCGGCACCAACGTGAGCCGGCGATTGTCGAGTGTCACCCATGCGCCGTCGAGCCGTACCGATACAATCGCGTGATTCTCGCTGGCGTCGGTGTTGCGGACGACGACGAGTTTGACATCTTTCGGCGCGACGCCGGCGGCTCGCAGCGCCACGTACTTGGCGATGGCATAATCCTCGCAATCGCCACGGTGCGTTGTGAATGTTTCGAGCGGCGGGCTCCAACGGTCGACGACGCCCCATTGCACAAGGTCGCTCGTCGGGATAATCGCCAGATTGATCCCCCGATTGATCACGCCAATACGGGCACGACCGCTGCGCGCGCGACCCTCATCGACGATGGCAAGGAAACGTCGTGCCGCCAATGGACACGACGACGCGTCTTCGCGGCAGCGCGCCAAGACTTTGTTGTTTTCGCGAATTTCGGATTGAACGCCCCTCCATTTGCGCAGAATTTCTCCGTCGGAAACGCGTTCGGTCGCGAGTCCGAACGGCGTCTCGGAGGCAAGCGCGGGTTCCGGAGAAACAGGTTGATTTGGCGACGGCTCCGCGCCCTCGGTCCGCATGGTGAACTTGTGGGCGTCTTGCTGCGGTGCGGCTTCGGTTTCGACCAGCTCGCCTTCAGTGGCGACGTTTGGGGCCGGGGCGGGCGTTACGTGCTCTTGCACCGTTTCTTGCGCGATCTCTTGCGCTATGGCGACAGCGATCCCGAGATGCGACAGCGTGTCGCCGTCGAACCCGGCACAAATCGGCCATGCGAAAAACCATGCGACGCATGCCGCGATGCGAACGAGCATTGCAACGCCCGGGGGTAGGGCGCTTATGTGCGCTATTCCTTCCTTCGGGTACGTCATAAGACGGCAACCGCTGTCGTTTCGTTAAGCGGGCGCCTTCAGCGCTGCTCGAGTTCGGAGCAAGATGAAGCAAGCACCGTAGACGCGGCAATAACTTTGACAACTAAATTCAGGCTGCCTTTATGGCTGCGCCGGCGGTCAGTTACGGCCACCGCCCGCGAGTACGGCGCGCGTGGCGCGATCGGGGCCGAAATCGTCGACGCTGTCGATGGCGAGCAGATCGGCAAGCCGGGTGCGCGCGCGATTGACGCGGCTCTTGATGGTGCCGACCGCGCAGCCGCAAATTGCCGCAGCGTCGTCATATGAAAAGCCCGAAGCTCCGACCAGGATAAGGGCCTCGCGCTGGTCTGCCGGCAGTTTAGCCAGCGCCGCGCGGAATTCCTCGAATTCCACCCGCCCGGTCTGTTCCGGATGCGACTTTAAGGTTTCGGCATAGCGGCCCTCGGCGTCCTCGACCTCGCGGCGGCGTTTGCGATATTCGGAGCGGAACAGGTTGCGCAAAATCGTGAACAGCCAAGCCGGCATGTTGGTGCCGGGCTCGAACGAGTCGATATGCGCAAGCGCGCGCAGCAGCGTCTCCTGGACCAGATCATCGGCACGATCGATATTGCCGCACAGCGAAATAGCGAACGCGCGCAGGCTTGGCACCGTCGCAAGGACTTGGTCCCGAATCGCAGGATCGAGCTTCATGCTCTTGTCCACCTTAGTCCTGGTCTTGATCGCTTAGACGGCGAACGAGATCGGCGAGATGCTGCGGCACACCTTGGTTGACCACGTCGTTGTACATGGCGCGCAGTTGCTGTCCGATCCGGGCTTGAACCTCCCGGCCCAGACGGGCTTCCTTATGGGGAGTGGTAGTGGCTGGCCTCGCCATGGGGTCTTGGCTCTCCGGCTTCTGCGTGACCGGATCAAGGTTGGTCTTACGGTGCTTCATCGCGTCATCTTTCCCCCGTTCGCCCATTGCCGTCACCCTCTAAACCCCCAACTTAATGTGCGCTAACGCCCTGACGGGCTCGAGAGTTCCGCTTCTCAACATCCGGCGGGAACTTTTTTTGCGCTGCGAGGTTTTTGCCAATAACCTCAGCGCTCTATGGAAGGGGAGGGTGTACCCGTGTCGACTTCGCAAGCCGTACTCCAGCATCTGCCATCGCTTCGCCGCTACGCTCGGGCTTTGACCGGCAGCCAAGCCTCGGGTGACGCCTATGTCGTCGCGACTGTCGAGTCGCTGATCGCCAGCCCGCAGGTGTTGGAATCGAGCTCCAACCCGCGCGCGGGTCTCTATCGGCTCTTCACCAAGATCTGGAATTCGGTGGCGGTGAATGACAAACCGGAAACTGCCGACGTCGTTCTGCCCCCCGAACAGCATCTGACACAAATAACGCCGCGGCCGCGGCAGGCCTTCCTGCTGGTAGCTCTCGAGGGTTTCTCCGAGGATGACGCCGCGGAAATTCTTGACTGCGACTTGCAGACGCTCCGCGCCTTGGTCGAAGAATCCGGTCGCGAGCTCGCGGCTGAAATTGCTACCGACGTTCTCATCATCGAGGATGAGACGTTCATCGCCATGGACATCGAAGCGTTGGTTGAAAGCCTCGGGCACAATGTCATCGGCATTGCGCGAACGCACAGCGAGGCGCTAGCTTTGGCGAAGCAGAAACGGCCGGGGCTTATCCTTGCTGACATTCAGCTGGCCGACGGCAGTTCGGGGCTCGATGCAGTAAACGAGCTCCTCGGTTCGTTCGAAGTGCCGGTGATCTTCATCACCGCCTATCCGGAGCGGTTCTTGACCGGACAACGGCCCGAACCGGCTTTCCTGATCGCTAAGCCGTTCCAGGTTGCGGTGGTCTCGGCCGTCGTCAGCCAGGCGCTGTTTTTCGGTCGCAAGGCGCGGCAGCGCGAGCGCAAGCCGAGCGAGCGCCAAGCAACGCTTTAACCGCGACGCTGTAACTCAATCGTCGTTTTCGCCGGTCATCGAATGGTGTGCGGCTGCTTGCAGCGCAACAATAGGGCGCTAAGCGCGTGATCGGCCGCATTCCGCTGCGCCTGTATCGTTTGCACAAAACAGAAAGTTAGGGCGCAGCCGATCGGCATATCGACTGCGCCCAACGTTGAACGGCCAAGCACGGGGGGAGGGGGAAAGGATGGCCGTCCGCACATGACAAGCGCCAAATGCCATCTTTGTTCCTGCCGCTTCCACCTTGTCGCAGCTTGGTAATTTTCTCCGGCGAAGCCGGCGGACCTGGCAATAGCCCTATCCCGTCCGGGTGATGGCGCGATTATGGAACCGAGTTCGCGCCTGCACGTTAGGATGTTGGTGTTGTGGTCAGCTCGGGGGCTTTTCGTGTGCCTGATGGATCGCAGGGGTGGTCGCATCAGTGCTGCGGAGAAATCCGATGGCCAAGTTGTTCATTCGCATCGCGGGCGCGCTGGGAATAACGGCGCTTGCTCTGTTCTTCGTCACCCTCATCCCGTTCTTTGCCGATCCGACCGTCGGCGCCGGTATTGCCGCTAGAGCGCCTACATTCACAGTCAACCGGGAATTCAAGGGTGATCGGCTGCCCGTTTCCGGTGCTGCTTCAAGCGCCGCGCGGCGCGGGTCGAGTACGCAAGAGCAATCGCAAAAACCGCAGAAGATTCCTATTGGGTGCGAGGGCGCGTTTTCACCGATTTCGTCGCCCCGATTGGCTCACATCCTTGGGCGCTGCATGACGTGATCGGATGCTGCATGACGTGATCGGATAGTGTCGCTTTATCTGTTTGCGCCAGGTAGCGTGGCCTGCGGTCTGCGCAATCTTTCGCCTTTAGAAATTTAGATAAATACAATTCGAATTTGTTTCGATGCGGCGCATCGCGTGCCGCGTTATTTGTTTATTCTGTTTATTTTTCTAGTTGTTTTGTTTGATAGTTTTGTCTGATAACGAAGTGGAACTTTCGGTTCCCTTCGTTGGTTGATGCAGACAGAGCGGCATCAGCACGGGAGGTGTGTCGTGTCAGTAATCAGCCGCGGCCGTCTTCGGCGCGCGATCGCGTCGCTGAGCATCCTTGCAATGACCGCCGCACCTGCTTTCGCGCAGGCGCTTTCATTCATGCCGGCGTTCCCGTTGAACCCGTCATTGCTGCAATACGCACCGCAGCAACAGGATGACGACACCGGATCGGATCAGCTTCCGGCGCAGCTTCGGCGGCAAATGGTGCCATATCCAACCACTGAACCGCCCGGCACCATCATCATCGACACTGGGCATACGTTTCTCTACCTGACGCTCGGGCATGGCATGGCCATGCGTTATGGGATCGGCGTCGGACGCCAGGGCTTCACCTGGTCCGGCGTCGAGACGATCGTCCGCAAAGCGGAGTGGCCTGACTGGATTCCGCCGGCGCAAATGGTGGCGCGCCAGCCCTATCTGCCACGGTGGGTCGGTGGCGGTCCCGGCAATCCATTAGGAGCGCGCGCGCTTTACCTCGGTAATACCGAATATCGTATCCACGGCACCAACGATCCGAGCACGATCGGCAAACGCGTTTCGAGCGGCTGCATCAGGCTGCAGAATGCAGATGTCATCGACCTCTATAAGCGCGTCGGAATAGGCACCAAGGTTGTGGTCTTGCCGAATGACCAGCGGCGCGTTTCGCTGGACGACGGCAGGGGCCTTGTCATGCAGCCTGTCATGCAGCCTGTCATGCAGCCTGTCATGCAACCCGTCATGCAATCATTGATGCAAGAAGCGCCCGGCGGCAGAATGACCGCACAAATTCCGATGCGGCCAGCCGCGCAACAGCCGGCGCTCGTTTCGACGAACCGGACAGGATTGTCCGGGCTTTATTGATTGGCGCCGCGCCGCAAATAGTGATGCCGATAATTTGAGGGACAGCGACGCTGCGCGCGCGAGCGGCCCCTTTTCAATGATGTTGGAAGTAACGATCTATTTCGAGAGGTGCGAAAGTAGTGACGTTAGCGACATGGATACGACTGAAACCACCAAACGGCCAAAACTGGGTTCGGAACATCGGCCGGTACAGGATAACGCCAAAGACCTTTTTCCGGACGTCGCGATCGTCCGCGAGGCGCTTGAGGCGGCGCAGCTGTCTATCTGGTCATGGGACCTCGCGACCGACGCGGTCAGCTGGTCGAGTAAACTTGCGGCGCTGCATGGTATCGCCCCCGATGTCTTCAATGACAGCTATGACGGCTTTCTCGACAGCGTCGACGCGGAGGACCGGGCTAGAGTCGATGCCGCTCTGAAAGAGGCAATATGTCAGCGGAACGGCTTTCGCATTCGCTATCGGCTCGCCCGTGGCTCGGGTTCCGAGGAACGATGGATCGAGACCAGCGGCGCGTTCTTGAGCGAAGCCGGCGCGGCCAAAGCCGTTATCGGCCTTTGTGCCGATGTGACTGAACGCGCAAATCTCGAAAGCGAGCTGCGAAGCAGGGTGAAGCAGCTGGAAGCTTTGGCTCAGCTCGGGGAGCGGGCCTTGGCCGAACCGGATCTGGAACGGCTGTTAAACGACGCTGTCAGCACCGTGGCGCTTACTCTCGGCGTTGATTTCGTCAAGATCCTGGAATTGATGCCCGGTGACACCGAACTGAAACTGCGCGCAGGATTCGGTTGGAAATCCGATCTAGTTGGCTCGATTTTGACCACGACCGGACCAAACAGCTTTGCACGCTTAACTTTGGAGTCTGCTGCGCCGCTTGTCGTCACCGATTTTGCCGAAGAGAAGAGATTCGATGCGCCGGCTTTTTTGAAGGACCACCATTGCAAGAGCGGCGTGATGGTGACGATCTCCGGCCGCGATGGAGGCCGCGCTTACGGCATTCTCGGCGTTTGTACTACCAAGAAAAGACCTTTCCGCCCTCAGGACATTTCGTTCTTGGCCGCAATCGGCAATCTGTTGGCCGGCGCCATTCAACGCCGCCAGCTTGAACAACGTCACGAGCTTATGATCCGCGACATGCGGCATCGGTCCGGCAATCTGTTTTCGCAATTGTTGGCGCTGTTCTCACAGACGGCAAGGACATCCAAAGGCATTCCCGACCTCACCAGCAAGTATCAGGCGCGCGTCTTGGCAATGGCGAATGCGCATCGCCTCATCACCGAGGGCGGCTGGAACTCGATCCCGATCATGGAGCTGCTCTATGTCGTGCTGGGGCCGTATATCGATCGGGTGTCATTCGATGGGCCGAATTTCGATCTCGACCCCGATCCGGTTTTCCACTTAAGCGCGGCGTTGCACGAACTTGCCGCAAACGCGATCAAGTATGGCAGCCTGGCGCGCCCAAAGGGGCAGCTTGAACTGCGCTGGTCGGTCAGCCGGACACAGCGTGGCATGACGCTTACGCTCGATTGGATCGAGAGAAACGGTCCGCCGGCGCGCCGGCCGCGTAAGCTCGGCTTCGGCATGCGGCTTATTGATCTCGTCATTCGGCGGCAGCTCAATGGTGAAGTTGTCTACTCCTTTTCGCGCAAGGGGCTGGCCGTCAAATTTGTCATGCCGCTGACACATGAACGCTGGCCGGGCCGAAGCGCACAAACCGAGCCGTTGACAGGCGCGTCGTCACTGCGCTGAAAGGCCGTCGATCTTCGCTACCTCGCATCCCCTTCCGTCGCCGCCGCAAATCGTTAAAGTGCCGCCGGATCAAACGGGGGACGGATCAGCCGTGAAGGAACAAGTGGCTAGCTTCAAGTCGGCAGGCCTGCGTCTGCATGGCGTGCTCGGCGTGCCGGAGGATTTGCGCGCACCGGAACGGCGCGCGGCATTCCTAGTTCTGCACGGCTTCGGCTCGAATTCGGAAAGTTCGAACGTGCTGGCGCCGACGCGCGTGCTGAGCGAATTCGGTTATGTCACGCTGCGTTTCGATATGCGCGGCTGCGGCAAGAGCGAAGGCGAATTCGGTCGCGTTATCTGTCTCGAACAGGTCGAGGACCTCGGCAATGCGCTCGACTTTCTTGCCACCCATCCCGCGGTCGATCCGGACCGCATCGGCGCGATCGGTTCGAGCTTCGGTGGCGCGGTCGCAGTTTACGCCGGCGGCACCAATCCGCGCCTTGCCGCAGTCATCTCGAATGGCGGCTGGGGTCACGGCGAACGGAAGTTCCGCGGCCAGCACCGCACGCCGGAGGCCTGGGCCAAATTCACTAAAATGCTGGAGGAGGGCCGCGCTTATCGGGCGCGGACCGGCAAATCGCTGATGGTGCCGCGCTACGACATTGTTCCTATTCCCGACCACGTGCGGCAAAACCTGGAGCGCCAGAAAGTCGGCATGCTAGCGCCGAATTCAGTGGAGATGTTTCCGGCCGAGACGGCGCAGAGCATGTTCGATTTCCGCGCTGAGGAGGTGGTCGGCAAGATCGCGCCGCGGCCCTTGCTCTTGATCCATGCCGCCAACGATTCAGTTACGCCGACCGAGCAGTCGATCGAGATGTTCAAGCGCGCCGCCCAACCGACCGAGCTGCATCTGTTCAGCGGGCTTGATCATTTCTTATTCGCGGAAAACTCGACGCGGGTGTGGGCTGTGCTCCGCAATTGGCTGGATATTTATTTCCCGGCAAGGAGGGCTGCGTGAGCGGCCCCGCCAAGCTGGTCGGCCATGACGAGCTCGGCCGTTTCATTGCCGATATCCTCGTCAAGCATGGCGCCAGCGCGCAGGACGCCGCGATCGTCGCGCAGGGCCTAGTCTGGGCTAATCTGCGCGGCGGCGACGGCCACGGTGTGTCGCGCTTACCGCGCTATGTGAAGCTTCTGGCCAGTGGCGAGATCGACCCGAAGGCGCAGCCGCGCCTGCTTCATGATCGCGGCGCGACCTTGATGATCGACGGCGGCCACGGCTTCGGACCGGTCGCGGTGATGGAGGGGGCTGCGCGCGCGGTCGAGCGGGCCAAACAGACTGGCGTCTGTTTTGCGCTTGTTCGCCGCGCGACCCATACCGGCGCGATCGGGCGCTATGCGCAATGGATCGCCGCACAAGGCTGCGCCGCGGTGCTAATGGGCGCAGGGCCGACTTTGATGGCCTATCACGGCGCGCGCGTCGCCAGCATGGCGACAAGTCCGATTGCGATCGCGGTGCCGAGCGGCGACGGCGTGATCGCTCTCGACATGGCGACCAGCACGATCTCGAACGGCAAGATCTTGCAGGCGCGCGCCACCGGCGGGGCACTCCCGCAAGGCACGGTACTCACCGCGGCCGGCGAGCCGACCACCGATGCCAAACAAGCCGAAATCCTTCTGCCTCTCGGCGGCCCTAAAGGTTCGGGCTTGGCTTTCATGTTCGAGATGCTGGCGAGCTTACTTGCGGCCGCGCCGATCCAGGCGCCCGCGCTAGGTCCAGCCAAGCGCACCCGGCACACCGCCAATACCGCGATGTTCGTGATCGATATCGCGACTTTTAGGCCACTCGGCGATTTCCTGACCGACGCCGACACGCTCGGCGCCGTGGTCAAGGCGCTGCCGCGCCAAGCCAACTTCGACGAGATTTTGCTGCCCGGCGAGCGCGGCAACCGAAGCGAGGCCAAACGCCGCAAATCCGGCATCCCGATTCCGGCGAAGCTGTGGGAGGAATTGGAGACGATCGCAAACACCCATGGCGTGAAGATGCCGGCGCAATTGTCGGCCGCCAAAGCCGAGAGCTGAAACTCCAATCCGACCGAGAAACGGAATTTGCCTGCAAGTGGCTGGTTTCGAACATTTGCACCGTCTGATGTAGACTCGATTTTGCTGGCCATCGCGCCCGCTACCAGCAAGCACCCAGGCCGCAGGTGACAAAGAACACGCGCAAGTGGAACAAGACTTGGACGTGGCTGCGCGGCCATCGCGCCGAATTGCGCTTTTGTCTGCGCACGACAGTCGCTGGCGTGTTGGCTTTCGCAATCGCGCTGCGCACATCTATTCCGTTGAATGGAATATGGGTGGTGCTCACGGCCGTGGTCGTTAGTCAAATGAGCATCGGCGGCTCGCTGCGCGCAACGCTCGAATACATCATTGGAACCATCGGCGGGGCGCTCTACGCTGCTGTTATCGGCGCGCTCATTCCGCACACGACGCCGCTAGCGCTCGGTGGCGTTCTTGCGCTTACCATCGCTCCTCTGGCGCTGGCCGCGGCGTTCAATCCGAGCTTTCGCGTTGCGCCGTTCTCGGCGGTTCTGGTGCTTTTGATCTCTGGCCAGCTTGGCGAGGGGCCTGTCGAATCGGCGTTCTATCGTACCGCCGAAGTTGCGCTGGGCGGCGCGATTGCGGTTGTTGTTTCACTAGTGGTGTTCCCTCAGCGAGCGCATGGCCTGGGTTTAGGCGCAGCCGCGCGCATCCTTGGTCAACTTGCCGATGCATTGCCGAAATTGCTGGCGGGATTTACCGAACCTCTCGATGTTGACGAGACCAGAGGCATTCAAGACGACATCGGCGAAGCAGTAGCTGGGTTCCAGGCGATCACGGCCGAGACCAGACGCGAACGGCTGGTCAGTCTGGTCGCGCAGCCCGATCCCGGCCCGCTGTCACGGACGTTGCTGAGGCTGCGCCACGACTTTGTCATTATCGGACGCGCCGGAAGTCGGCCGCTTCCCGACAGTGTCGCGCAAAGCCTTCGTCCACCGCTAACGCGGTTCGCCCTGGAGGCGAGTGGATTTTTGCGCCAGTGCAGGACCGCGCTGGCGCAGCGCCGCCATGCGCCACAGCTCGAGGGAGTGGCAGCGGCGCTAAGCGCCTATACGTCTGAAATGGTCTCGCTTCGCCAACGAGGCGTGACGCGTGGACTTTCGACCGATGAAGTCGAGCGCGTATTTGCGCTGGGTTTTACGCTTGAGCAAATTCATCAAAATTTCGCGGATCTGGCGCGATGCGTCGAGGAACATGCTCGACCGGAAACGCGCGCGAGGCCGCGGGAGACAAATGCGCCCCCAACCGGCGGCGAGCACAAGGCATGAGGCGGCGGGAAATCGCTATTTTTCCCTAACGAACTCGGAAAAACTTTCAGCCACTACCGGCATGGCTTGCAGTGCCTCAAGATCGACGAGCGCGCCCTGAGCACGCAATCGAGCGCGTAGCGCATCAGAAATAACGGAACCCGTTTCCGCGCGCATGGCGGCGGCTGCCCCTGCGGCTTGCCCGGTTGCAAACGCCGTGCCCATCACCCGCAAGCTCGCCCCCGCCATCTGATCCGCGTCGGCCGTTCGTCCCGCCGCGAACAGGTTTGGCGTATTCTCGCTCATCAGACAGCGCAGCGGGATTTCGAAAGCCCCGCCGTTCGGCGGGGCGATAAAGGTACTCTCGAAACTCGTGCGGTCGTGCCACTCCGCGCCCCAGGCGCCGAGCGCAATTGCATCGGGCGCGCGGCGACCCTCAGCGACGTCTTTCCAGCTCAGTTGATAGACCGCGTTGATGTGGCGGGACTCGCGCGTACCGAAGTCGGGGCCGGTCGATACCAGATAGGCGTTTTCGCAACCCGGCAGGCTGCGCAAAATATCGAGATAGATCCAGGCTTGCTGGCGACCGCGCCGCTCGGCATCACTGATGCTGCGCGCATTGCGCGGGTCGTAATCCTGCGCGACGAGATAGCAGCACAGGTCGCCGGAGATCGGGAGCCGGGCGATAACGCTGCGATCCTTGCTCAGAGGGCCTTGGCCGCGCGCCCTCGCGGCAACGACCGCCGAATGGAGCTGTTCGCTCGTAACCACGACGTCCTTTGGAATGCCGCCAAAACGGGTGCCGAGCGTGCCGAGATTGACCGCACCGCGATTGCCGTAGCGCGTCGAACCGCCGGCAAAGAAGGCGAGATCGCAGTCGCCGCTCGCATCGACGAAGGCCTTGGCGCGCAATCGATGCCGGCCGCCATGATCGTGGAAGCTAATCTCAGTAATCCGATCACCATCGCGCACCGCCTCGCCAACCAGGGCATGCAGGAAGACCTCGACACCCGCCTCGACACAGATTTCATCGAGCGAGCGCTTCACGGCTTCCGGATCGAACACCACGAACACGCCACGGTGGCGGACCGGCGGCGTGACCGCGCCGAGACGACGCAGCTTTGCGAGCACTTCGTTCGCTATTCCAGCGACGGCCTGGCGCATCTCCTCGCCGAGCGTGTACAGGCCGCAATAGGTCAGCACATTGCGGATGGTCGCCGCACCGCCAAGGCAGCCTGCCTGTTCGACCAGGGCGGTGCGGGCGCCGCTTCGCGCCGAAGCAGTCGCCGCCGCGACGCCGGCGCTTCCACCTCCGACCACGATCACATCAAAGTCGTCCTGCTCGATCATTGAATCAAAGTCCTTTTGCGGCTACGCCGGCGATGTTGACTTATGCTACGACCGGCTGAAAGTTGCAGGCAATCAATCTTGGGAACGCCGCATCGTGAATCTCCGCGCACAGGCCACGACAGTCGGGTCGACGCCGCCGTTCCGCGCTGAACATATTGGCAGCTTGCTGCGTCCTGCGGAATTGATGCGCGAGCGCGCCCGTTTCGCCAAGGGCGAGATCGATCAGGCCGAACTCGCGGGTGCGGAAGACGAAGCGATTCGCGGTGCTATCCGGGTGCAAGAGCGAATCGGCTTCAAATTCGTCACTGACGGCGAATTCCGCCGCCGCTCTTATCACAGTTTCTTCTATGGCGCGCTCGGTCAATTGCGCATCGATACCATCGAAGGGGCCGATGCCGCCGGTGCGGATGGCGGCGGGCGCGGCGCACAACCGGTGGCGATCATCGGCAGCCGCGTGCGCTGGACGCATCCGATCAATGCTGCCGATGCGGCTTTTCTGAAAAGGCATTCGGAGCGCTGGCCGAAGATCACGATTCCGGGACCCTGTGCGCTGCATTTCCGCGGCGGCGATGCTGCAGTGATGGCAAGTGCGTACGAGGATGTGGATCAGTTCTGGTCGGATACGGTCGATGCTTTCACACGCGAGCTTCACGCGCTCGCCGGCGCTGGCTGCCGTTATGTCCAAATTGACGAGACCGCTTTCGCCAAATTCGGCGATCCGCACGTGCAGGCCGCGCTCGCAGCTCGCGGCGATCACTGGAGCGTGCTGATCGACAAATATATCGCCGTGACCAACCGGGTCCTCGCCGCTGCGCCAAAGGAAATGAGCATCGGCATGCACCTTTGCCGCGGCAATCGCGGCGGCCATTGGCATGCTGAAGGCAGCTACGAAGAGGTGGCAGAACGGCTGTTCAATGCTTTGGCCATCCCGTTTTATTTCCTGGAATATGATAACCCGCGGGCGGGGAGTTTCACGCCGCTACGTTTCGTGCCGAAAGATAAGTCGATCGTGCTCGGCCTCGTCTCCACGAAAGTGCCGGAGCTCGAAGACACGGCGGCGCTCAAGCGCCGGCTCGACGAAGCGACAAAATTTGTGGCGCTGGATCGTCTTGCTGTGAGTCCGCAATGCGGCTTTGCCAGTCTCGATACCGGCAATCCCGTGACAGCCGCAACGCAAAATCGCAAGCTCGAATTGGTTTGCGAGCTCGCGCGCGACATTTGGGGTGAATCGTAACGAACTTTCAGAGCGGCAGAATGAGATCAATGATTATTCGGATGTTCAAGCCGGCGGCTGCATTATTGCTGCTCGTATCGTCGCTGGTTTCATGGCCGGCCTGTGCTGAAGACAATTACCCGACGCATCCGGTGCGCGTCATCGCGGCTTCGGCCGCCGGCGGCAATCCCGATGTTCTGGCGCGAATTCTGTCCGCGCGCTTAAGCGAAATATTCAACAATCCGTTCGTGGTTGAAGACGTACCGGGCGTCGGCGGCGTGATCGCGGCGAAGCAGACGGCGGCATCGCGGCCGGACGGCTATACATTGGGTCTCAACGATTCCGGCTCGCTCGGCATCAGCATCGCGATGAATCCTGACGCCAATTACACCCTCAAGGATTTCACGCCGATTACCGCACTGGCGCGATTGCCGACGATCCTGGTCATTAGACCCGACGTGCCGGCCAACACGCTGACCGAATTCGTCGCGCTCGCCAAATCGAAGCCCGGCGGGATGAGTTTCGGCTCGGCCGGCACCGGCTCGATCCATCAAATGACGATGATCATTTTCGCAAAGCAGGCCGGCATTACCCTCCTGCATGTGCCCTATCGCGGCGGCACCGGCCTGGTCAACGCGCTCTTGACCGGCGAGGTCGATTCCGGCTGGTCCGGAATCCCAAACGTCGTTTCCTTGATCAAAACTGGCAAGCTGCGCGCCCTCTGCATCAGCGTCTTGCAGCGCGATGATTCGCTACCCGAGGTACCGACTTGCGGTGAGCTTGGCTACAAGGGTTTTGATGTTGCGACGGTGCTCGGTTTGCAGTTCTCGGCCGGTGTGCCCGCGCCGATCGTTGCCAAGTTGCAATCCGCGGTGGCAAAAGTGCTCCGTGAGTCCGAGATCGCCGAGCGGTTAAAGACGCTCGGAATTCATTTGGCCGAGAACGGCACCGCCGCCTACACGAAATTCATGCAAGACGACCTCGAGCGTTACACCGAAATCGTCAACGAATTTCATTTGCAGATAAAGCCATAGTACGCCGCCCGCAAAGCGGCGCAGATGAGATACATCATTTGCTGGAACGCGCGGAGGCTTACATCTTTGCTAAGTTCGCCTAGTCGATAGTTGGACCCATCACAGTATTTGGCACTTTCGCAACAAGATAATCATGTAATGCTCTAATGAGATGCTTCGTCACGGGAACAGACGACAAATGCTTGAGACGCCAATTCTGATCGCGATCGGCTTGCTGGTGCTTATCGGTATCCTCTGGTGGCTGTACTGAGCAGGCGAGCTGCCGGCATAGCGGCGACTGCGCTGCGAAAGTACTACGCCTCCGCGAGCCGCAATCCGATGAGTCGCTCAAGGGCCGCGTGATCGGCGAGGAGGGCCGCTGACGCGCCGCGATGCACGACGCGGCCACGTTCGAGCACGATGACGTTCTGCGTCAGCGGCAGCGCGATTGCCACATGCTGTTCGACCAGCACGAAGGCATTGAAGCGTTCGGCGATCATGCGCCGGATCGCCGCGGTAAGCTCTTCCACTACGATCGGCGCCAGGCCCTCGAACGGCTCGTCCAGCAATAGCAGCGCCGGATTGGTCATGAGTGCACGTGCGATCGCCAGCATCTGCTGCTCGCCGCCCGATAACTGGTTGCCCGCATTGCGCCGGCGCTCGGCCAACCGCGGAAAGAGTTCGTAGACGCGCGGCAGCGACCAATGGCCGTCGCGCGCGGCGACGGTGAGATTTTCCTCGACTGTCAATGTCGCAAAAATCTCGCGCTCCTGCGCCACCCAGCCGATGCCGGCGCGCGCCCGGCGGTGTGGCGGCTCATAGGTGATATCCGCTCCGCGCCAGAGAATGCGGCCGCGGCTCACTCGCGTATAGCCCATAATGGTGAGCAAGAGCGTCGACTTGCCGACGCCATTGCGTCCGAGCACGGCAAGGCTGCCCTGCGCCTCGACGTCCAGCGATATGCCGTCGAGCACGATCGAGGAGCCATAGCCGGCGCGCAGATTGGCGATTTGAAGCAATGCTTCAACCATTGTGACGTCTATTTTGTTTGATCATGATCTTGCCCGAAAACCGGTGTCCACTTTTCGGGATCATGCTTTAGTTGTTTGCCGAGATAAACCGCGCGCACCTGCGGATCGGACGCGATTTCGGCCGGCGTGCCCTCCACCAGGATGCTGCCGCCGACCATGACGATGACTTTGCTGGCGAAGCGAAACACGAGCTCCATGTCGTGCTCGATGAATAGCACGGTGATGTCGCGGGACAGTCCGGCGATGGCGGCAAAAAGTTCCTTGCTCTCATCGCGCGGCACGCCGGCGGCCGGCTCGTCGAGCAACAGGACCTTGGGCCGGCTCGCCAGCGCCAATGCGATTTCAAGAAGCCGCTGCTGGCCATAGGCGAGTTCGCGCACCGGGCGGTGGCAGACGGCCTCGAGCATCAGCGCGCCGAGGATCTGATGGGCTTCGTCGATCTCCTCGCGGTAGGCGACCAGCCGCCGCCACCAAATCTGAGCAACGCGCCGCCGCTCGCAAACCGCAAGCGTCACCGATTCGAGCGCGGTGAGGTGCGGAAACAACGCATTGATCTGATAGGTGCGGGCAAGACCGCGCCGCACGCGCTGCTCGGGGGCAAGCGCCGTCACGTCTTCGCTGCCAAGCAGAATATGACCGGCGTCCGGACGCAGCATGCCGGTCATCAGGTTAATAAGCGTGGTTTTGCCGGCACCGTTCGGGCCGATCAGCGCATAGCGTGCGCCCGGCGGCAGCGTTAGGTCGACGTTGGCGGCCACAACAAGCGATCCGAAGCGTTTGTCGATGCCGCGAGCGGCCAGCGCGGTCTCGGTCACGACGCCGCCTTTACGCGTCGCGTGAGCAGCGAAAGGCCGCCAAGGAGCCCATTCGGCAGGATGACGACCACGGCGATCAAAAGTAACCCTATCCAGAAGTACCAGTATTGCGGATTGAGCCCGGAAAACTGATCGCGCGCGACCATGTAGACGATAGCGCCGAGAAGTCCCCCGTAGAGCCGGCCGGTGCCGCCGAGAATGAGCATGACCAGCACATCCGCGGAGCGCTGGAAGCCCAATACTTCGAGCGAGACCGTCTCGGTGGTTTGCGCCAGGACGGCGCCGGCGGCGCCCGCGATCATCGCCGCGATCGTGAAGATGGTGCGAATATGCGCATGCGTCGACGCACCGATCGCGCGCATTCTCATATCGTTGTCGCGAATGCCGCGCAGCGCCAGGCCGAATGGCGAATGAACGAGCCGACGCGCGCCGAGAAAGATCACAAACAAGGCCGCGAGCGCATAGCCATACGCGGTGTAGCCGTAAAGGTCGAAACGGAATCTCCCGGCGATCGGCCAAGTATGGATGCCTTGCAAGCCATCAAAACCGCCGGTGAGCCAACTCGCACTATTGGCCGATTCCTGCAACAACAAGCCGATGCCGAGCGTGATCATGATCAGCGGCAAGTGGCGGAAACGGGCGATGATGAAGCTTGTGAGATAGCCGAATAGGCCTGCCGCTAATGCGGCGATGAGGAGCCCGGTGAGCGGTTCGCCCCAGCCCCATTTGGAAACGAGGCCCGCGGTATAGGCGCCAAAGCCGAAATAAGCGGCGTGACCGAGCGAAACGATGCCGGCGAAACCAAGAATAAGATCAAGCGACAGCACGAATAAAGCGGCAATGGCGACTTGGCTCGCCAGAAGCAGATAGTCGGGAGCGACAAAGAACGGCAGCAAAGTCGCCAGCCAGAAAGCAACTTCACCCCAATGCCAGCGCGCCTGGGCTTGCAGATAATCGCGCGGCCCGGCAATCGTCGCAGCGGTCACGCTAGCGTCTCCCGAACAGTCCGGCCGGGCGCAGCATGATCAGCACCATCATGACCAGATAAATCAGAATCGAGCCGATCGCCGGTACGTAATATTTTCCGGCAATGTCGCTGACCCCGAACAGCATGGCCGCGGCGAGCGATCCACCGATCGAGCCGAGTCCGCCGACCGACACGACGATGAGGACGTAGATCAGATAAGTGAAAGCAAAAGACGGATCGAGGCCAACCAGGTCGATGGCGAGCGCGCCGCCAAGCCCGGCAAGTCCGCTGCCAAGCGCAAAAGTGATGGCAAACAGCGTATCGACATCAATGCCCAGCCCGCGCGCCATCCGCTGATTGTTGACGGCGGCGCGAACCTGCGCTCCGAAGCGCGTCAACTCCAGAGCAGCGACGAGCACCACCGTAATAACGAGCGCCATCGCAATGAGGAACAACCGATAGACGGCGAAGTTTAACCCGGCGAATGCGATCGAGCCGCGCAGGAATGCTGGCAGTTGAACCGGCTGCTGATCGGTCCCGTAAATATAAGCCGCGGCCGCGATCGAAACGAAGACGATGCCGATCGTCAACAGGCACTGTTCGAGGTCGCTGGCGCGGTAAAAGCGGCGAAAGAAAATCCGCTCTAGGACGACGCCGGCGGCGGCGGCGGCGATGAAGGCAATAGGCAGCGTCGCAAAGAATGGCCAGCCGAATAATTTCATCAGCGTGACCGTGACGTAGCCGCCGAGCATGGCGAAGCTACAATGCGCCAGGTTGACGAAATTCATCATGCCCAGCGTCACCGAGAGCCCGACCGACAACAGGAACAGCAGCATTCCGTAGGCGACGCCGTCAAACAATACGCCGAAGACGGGAGGCATCGGCCGGTATCGCTTTCAATGCCGTTTCATTGTCCAGACGCGTCCGACTTACTGCGTCATGTGACCGGGATCTTTGACGTTCGGCACCTTGTCGATCTCGACATTGCGCAGTTCGCCGCCGACCTTTTCGACCTTAAAAATGTGAACTGTTTGGACGACATCGCGAGTTTCAGGATCGATCGACATCGGTCCACGCGGTGAGTCCCAGGCCATGCCTTTGGCGGCAGCGATGAGAGTGTCACCGTCGGTCTTACCGCCGGTTTTCTGCAGCGTTGTGTAGATCAGATGCATGCCGTCGTAGCCTCCGACCGTAAAGAAATCGGGATTACGATGGAATTCGTCATTGTAGGCCTTCACGAACGCTTTGTTTATCGGGGTATCGAGATTGTAGTCGTAATTGGCGACCATGATGATGCCGAGCGAGGCGTCGCCCATGCTCTTGAGCGCCGTTTCGGCCGTCAGCGCGTCCTGCCCCAGAATCTTTGTCTTTGATGTGTCGATGCCGCGTTCCGCAAGAGCTTTGCCGATCGCCGCCGGCTGCGCGCCACCGGGCACCCAAATGTAGATCGCGTCCGGATTTGAATCCTTGGCGCGCTGCACGAAAGCGGAGAAATCCGGATTGGCGACCGGGAAGCGCACCGAGCCGACGATCTCGCCGCCGCCGTCTTTGAAGCCTTTCTGGAACCAGGTCTCGGCGTCAATTCCCGGGCCGTAGTCGGAGACCATGGTGTAAATTTTCTTGATCCCGTTCTTGGCCGCCCATGCACCGAGCGTGTGATTAAGCTGCGGGGTGGTCACCGAAGTGCGCACGATGTACGGGGATTTCGTGGTGATGATCGAGGTCGCGGCGTTCATCACCACCATGAACTTCTTTGCTTCCGCGGATACGTCAGCGGCTGCTAGCGCATTCGGCGTCAATACAAAGCCGCCGAGCAGGTCGGCGCGGTCGCGCACGATGACTTCTTGCGCGAGCCGCTTGGCGACATCGGGAGCGATGCCGCCGGTGTCCTTGCGAATGAGCTCGATCTTGACTTTCCCCGCACTGTCGCCGTGCTGTGTCATATACAGCTTGATGCCGTTATCCATCTGCGTTGCGGTGTCAGCGAACTGGCCGGAATAGGGCATGATGAGGCCGATCTTTACGGTGTCCTGAGCGTCGGCAGCAACCGCGCCCAAGAGCAGCGTGAATAGCAGCGTCAACGCACAGCCAGCGAGGCCGCAGAACAAACGTCGCATCCTTCCCTCCCGGTTTTTGTGATGCGCGAGACTGTTTCCAAGCCTATCCTGGTTCAGGTCGGGAACGAGTGCAACGGTCGCTATCGTCGTTTATCCTTTACATCATCCGATGGGCGCCGGTGGGCCGCGGCCCCGCATTGTTGGGAGCTGAAAATGGAGCGCAGGCGAAGCGGTGCCGACACTATCGATGAGGACGAGGTCGCGCGATTTTCGCGGCTATCCGGCGAATGGTGGGATGTGCATGGGCCGATGGCGGCATTGCACAAATTCAACCCGGTGCGCCTAGCCTATATTCGCGACCGCTCTGCTGCCCATTTCCAACGCGATCCGAACCGCCTCGACAGCCTCGCCGGACTTCGCGTGCTCGATATCGGCTGCGGCGGCGGCATCCTGGCCGAGCCTCTCGCACGGCTTGGCGCCGCTGTGGTCGGGGTGGATCCGTCGGAGAGCAATGTCGTCGTTGCGCGACGCCATGCTGGGCAATCGCAGCTTACGATCGATTATCGCAACAGCAGCGCCGAGGCTTTGGCCGCGGCTGGCGAAAAATTCGATATCGTGCTGGCGATGGAGGTGGTCGAGCACGTGACGGATCTAAAACTTTTTATCGACACTGCGGCGGCGATGGTCAAAGCGGACGGACTGTTGTTCGTTGCGACGCTTAATCGCACCATAAAAAGCTTCGCGCTGGCGATTGTCGGCGCCGAATTTATTTTGCGCTGGCTACCGCGCGGCACCCATCAATGGGAAAGGTTTGTTACTCCTAACGAGCTTGAAATCGCCCTCGAGCAAAGTGGCATGCGTATCGCCGGCGAGACCGGCGTGATTTACAATCTTCTTGCCGACCGCTGGCAGCTCTCCACCGACATGGATGTCAACTATATGGTCGTCGCGGAGAGAGCGGCGTGACCACACCGCCCTGGCTCTGGGCCGCTTTCACCATCGCCGCCGCATTTGCCCAGACCATCCGCAATGCCATGCAGCGCGAATTGACCGCCGGGCTTGGCACCGTCGGTGCAACGCAGGTGCGATTTCTGTTCGGCTTTCCGTTCGCGCTCGTTTTTCTGGCGGTGCTCTTAGCCGCAACCGGAGCGCCATTGCCGCGGCCCGGGATGATCTTCTGGCTCTGGGTGATTGCCGGTGCGTTTATTCAGATCGCCGCGACGGCGCTGATGCTTGCCGCCATGGGCGAGCGATCCTTTGTCGTCACCATTGCCTATACCAAGACCGAGCCTATTCAGGTCGCAGTCTTTGGTTTTGTGTTCCTTGGCGACACGGTCACCCCGGCGATGCTCGCTGCGATCGTAACGGCGACGGTCGGGGTGATTGTCATGTCGACCAAGTCGGGCGGCATGGTCGGGGGAATCAGACCGACGCTCTTGGGACTAGCCTCCGGCGGAGCGCTAGCGCTCGCCGTCATTGGATTTCGCGGTGCGATCTTAAGTCTCAGCTTGCCCGATTACTTCATGGCGGCGACATTCACGCTCGTCGTCGGCCTCGCCATCCAATCGGTTGCGCTTTCGCTTTATCTGTCGCTGTTCCGGCCCACCGTGATGTTTGCGCTATTGCGGGCCTGGAAACCATCGCTGTTCGCCGGTTTTATGGGGGCGCTGGCGTCGCAGTTCTGGTTTCTCGCCTTCGCGCTTGCCACCGCGGCGAGTGTGCGGACACTCGCGCTCATTGAAGTTCTGTTTGCGCAAATGGTCGCGCGCTACGGCTTCGGTCAACGCACCAGCGCGCGCGAGGCGATTGGAATGGCGCTTGTCGTCGCCGGCGTCGCGTTATTGCTTCTGGCCTATTGAGCAATTTTGCCGCGGTGGTGATCCGACGTCAGTTTTTGTCGTCGGGAAGGATCGGCAGCGGGTGAAACTCGATGCCTTCCTCCTGCAATTGCTGCGCTTCTTCCGAGGAGGCTTCGCCGTAGATTGAACGGTGCTCGGCTTCGCCATAATGGATCTTGCGCGCTTCTTCCGGAAACCGCGGGCCGACGTAATGCGCGTTCTTGGTGATGTGATCGCGCAGTTCCTTGAGCTTGTGCCGCAACTCGCGCTCGGCGGCGGACATCATGGCGACGGGCGTCTTTGGCGCTGGCGGCATCGGTGCCGTTTGCTGCAGGGATGGCGGTGCCGGAGTGGTCGGCGGATGCGCCGGCGGCCGCGGTTCGGCGGCGCCGCTAAGGGACGGACTCGGCGCCAAATTAGGTGCCATGATCGCCTTCTCCACCTTCGCGGAGCCGCAAACCGGACAAGTTACTAGTCCGCGCTTGGCTTGCTTGTCATAGGCGCCGGAATTCGCAAACCAACTTTCGAAGCTGTGGCCCTGATCGCAGTTGAGTGCGTAACGAATCATGTGGGCTCTCGCACTGCGTGAAGATAGGTCGGCTCGGCCAGCGGCTCGACCAGCTCGAAGCGCCGGCCATGATGCAGCGAAGGAATTCTTTTTCGTGCCGCGGCGACCTCGGACGGAACGATCTGGGCCATGACTACGCCAGGCTCGGCGCCGCCCTCGGCGATGACGCGGCCCCATGGATCGACAATGAGCGAATGACCGAAGGTCTCGCGGCCATTGTCATGCCGGCCGCCTTGCGCGGCGGCGAACACGAAACAACCGTTTTCGATGGCGCGCGCGCGTTGCAAAACGTGCCAGTGCGCTTCGCCGGTTTGTCGGGTGAAGGCCGATGGGATCGCCAGGAACGATGCGCCGGCTTCGGCAAGCGCCCGATACAGCGCCGGAAAGCGCAAATCGTAACACACAGTCAGGCCGAGGCGGCCCCAGGGCAAATCGGCGACGATCGCCAGCTCGCCGGGTCGGTAACTGTTGGATTCTCGATAACTCTCGCCGCCGGCTAAATCGACGTCGAACATGTGAATCTTATCGTAACGTGCGACGACTTCGCCTTTGCGGTCGATCAGAAACGAACGGTTCGCAGCCTTCTCCGGCGAGGCCTTGATCGCAAGCGAACCGATATGAATGTAAATCCCAAGCTCGCGCGCGACTTCGCACAAGGTCGCGAGCGTCGGATCTTGTTCTTCAGCGACAATGTGCGCGAGCAGATGTTCGCGTTTGCTCGCCAGGATGTTGGTCATTTCCGGGGTGAGCACGTAGTCGGCGCCAGCCGCTTTGGCCTCTTTGATCAAAGCCAATGCCGCAGTGAGGTTGGCGCCGGGGTCATGCCCCGACCGCATCTGAATCATTGCAGCGTTAAAGCTCAAATGCTCCGCGGCGCTCATGCCGGCGATTCCTTGAGCTCGGCCAATAGCGAATCGAGCTTACCCGCTTCATCCAAGGCATAAAGATCATCGCAGCCGCCGATATGGGTCGCGCCGATGAAAATCTGCGGATAGGTGCTCCGCCCGTGGGCGCGCGCGACCATCTCCTTACGAACGTCTCGCCTTCCGGTGACGTCGATCTCATGAAAGGCCACGCCTTTGCGGGCAAGGAGCTCCTTGGCGTCCTGGCAGTAGGGGCAATAACGCACGGTATAGATATCGATGGCAGCCATGATCGGCCTTAACTTTTAGCAAAGTGTTATATGGACGTTCGTGCCGGCTCGGCAACCCTCGCAAAAACCAGGACGTCGACATTGGCGGCACCGGCACGCAGCAGCGCGCGTGCGCAACCGTCCACGGTCGCACCTGATGTCAGCACGTCGTCGATTAAAACGAGCCGCCGGCCGGTCACGGCGGCCTTACCGTCGCTCGGCACGCGAAACGCGCCCTGGACATTGGCGGCGCGCTCGGTCCGCGACAGCCCAACCTGTTGTGCCGTCGGTTTGACGCGTTTGAGCCCGCCGGCAGCGACCGGCACGCCAGTTTGGCTCGACACGGCCGCGGCGAGCATGGCGGATTGATTAAACCTTCGCGCCCACAACCGCCGCCAGTGCAGCGGGACAGGAACGAGCGCGTCGGCTTCGGCGAGGAGTTCGCGCCCAGCTTGGCTGATCCAGCGGCCCATCATTGGTGCGAGGTCGAGCCGGTCGCCATATTTGAGAGCATGCACGAGCGCTCGCGAAATCTCATCGAACCGCACCGCGGCGCGGGCACGATTGTAAGCGGGCGGATCGGCAATGGCTTCCATCGACAATATGCCCGGGCCGGGATCGTAGACGAAGGGCGTGCCGAGGCGTTCACAATAGGGCCGCGTGATGAAGGACAGCTTCGACCAGCACGATGGACACAGACCGCGGCCCTCGACTGGCTCACGGCACGCAGCGCAAAGCGGCGGCAAAGCGAGATCGAGCACGCGACGCAAAGCCGATCGAGCGGCATCGGCGACGCGCTTGACCGGCGCGGGAAGAACGGTGCCTTCGGACAGCATGGCGGCGCCACGCTAGCGTTCTCGAGGCACATTGTCATCTGGCTGGCGAGCAACCCAACCAAGACTTCGGTGACAAGACTTCGGTGACAAGACTTCGGTAACAGGGCTCCAGTCGCCAAGCCCCTGATGACGAACCTCCGGCGACACATGTGGCAGGACATGAGACAATAGCGCATGGTCGAGAGACAAATGGCTGAAAGCCCGATCGTCTTCGACCGTTTGCTGCAGCGCCGGCGGCGGCAGCGGGCGGCGGCGTTGTCGCCGGAGAATTTTTTGCTCGAGCACGTCGCCGGCGAACTTGCCGATCGCTTGAGCGTGGTGCTGCGCCGATTCGAAATCGGCATCGATCTCGGCACGCCCGGCGACGCGGTGCGCGCGTCGCTGCGCCGGATTGGCTCAGTGGCAACGATCGTGGGTGCCGATGTGATCGTCCGCCCAAAGCCATTCGTGATCGCCGATGAAGAAGCGCTGCCGTTCGGTGATGCCGCCGTCGACCTCGTGGTCTCGGGCTTGGGACTGCAATTCGTCAACGATTTGCCAGGCGCACTCACGCAAATCCGCCGCGCACTCAAGCCGGACGGCCTGTTTCTCGCCGCCCTTCTTGGCGGCGAAACGCTCACCGAACTGCGACAGGCCTTTGCCGCGGCTGAAAGCGAAATCGAAGGCGGGGTCTCGCCGCGGGTAGCGCCATTTGCTGATCTACGCCAACTCGGCGCCCTGTTGCAGCGCGCGGGATTTGCCTTGCCCGTGACCGACGTCGAGCGGGTTACTGTCCGTTACGACTCCGCCTTCGATCTGATGCGCGATCTGCGACGCATGGGGGCGACCAATCCGCTCGTAGCGCGCCGCCGCGCGCCGCTGCGGCGCCAGACGCTTTTGCAGATGGCGGACATTTATGCCCGGCGTTTCGCCGATGGCGATGGGCGCATTCGGGCGACTTTCGACATTGTGTGGCTGGCCGGCTGGGCGCCGCATCCCGATCAGCAACAGCCGCTCAAGCCGGGCTCGGCAAAGACGCGGTTAGCTGATGCGCTTGGCACGCGCGAAATTTCTGCTGACGAGAAGGCCGGGCGATAACTTTTGCATCTAAATCAACGCGGCAAGGTGCGCGACCAGCGGTTCATCGGCCGGAGGCATCGGATATTGGCGCAGTTCGTGCGGTCGTACCCATTTGAGCTCCTGCGCCTCCTGCGGCCGAGCGAATCCTTCCCAGCGCCGGCAGACGTAGAGCGGCATGAGCAAATAAAAATCGGAATAGAGGTGACTGGCAAAAGTCAGCGGCGCGAGACAATCTTCCTTCACCGTTATCCCTAGCTCCTCATTCAGTTCGCGAATGAGTGTCTGCTCCGGCCGCTCTCCGATTTCGACCTTGCCGCCGGGAAATTCCCACAAGCCAGCCATCGATTTACCCGGCGGCCGCTGCGCGATCAGCACTCGGCCGTCGGTGTCGACTAAGGCGCAGGCGGCGACGAGGACCAATTTGACGGTCACGGGCTCCTCTCGTTCAATCGCCAAAACGAAATGGTTTTTAGCTTGATTCGGTATTTCGCTTTGGCTTGTTGTTTGAGCATGATCTTTTCCGAAAACCGGCGTCCACTTTTCGGGATCATGCTTTAGGCACGCATCAATTCGAGCACGGCTTCGGCAAAAATCTGTGGATCTTCCTGCGGCGGGTTGTGCCCGATCCGCGGGAGCACGCGCCGCCGATAGGGCCCGGTGAAGAGTCCGGCATGCCGCTCGGAGGCTTCCGGCGGCAAGACGCCGTCGGCGTCGCCTTGCAAGGCAATCGTCGGCACCGCGATTTTCGGCTTTTGCGCGAGTCGCTGCTCAATTTCCTCAAGCTTGGGATCACCGGCGGCATTGCCGTAGCGGTGGCGGTAAGACTGGATCGTCACCGCGACGAAATCAGGATTATTGAACGAGACGGCGCTGCGTTCGAAAGTTGCCGCATCGAAAGCCCAGTGTGGCGACCAAAGCTCCCACAACAGGCGGCACAGTTCGCGGCGATTGCTTTCAAGCCCGGCGCGGCCGCGCTCAGTCTGGAAATACCATTGATACCAGAAGCGCCGCTCCTGCTGCGGCGACTGCGGCTCGGCCGAGTTCGGAATGTCCTGGATGTTGTAGGCGTTGACGGTAACGAGGCCACGCACCCGCTGCGGCCATAGTGCCGCCACGATGCAAGCGGCACGGCCACCCCAGTCATAGCCGGCGAGGATGGCGCGATCCACCGACAGCGCATCCATCAACTCGCGCAGGTCATTGCCGAGCGCGGCCTGCTGACCCGAGCGCGGCGTCGTATGGCTGAGAAGACGCGTCGGCCCGAAACCGCGCAGGTAAGGCACGATCACGCGCGCGCCGGCGTCGCAAAGCGGCGCGATCGCGGCGTCATAGCAGCGCGGATCGTATGGCCAGCCATGCATCAGGAAGACCGGCGCGCCATCAGCCGCGCCGCTCTCCTCGTAAGCGACATCAAGCACGGAGGTTCGAATGTGTTTGAGGGTCGCGTTCAACTCCGATAGTCCCCGTTGATCGCGACATAATCCTTGGTCAAGTCACAGGTAAGCACGCGATCGCGGCCTTTGCCGAGCCCGAGTGCGACTTTAAGGCTGATTTCGGGCCGCTTCATCGCCGCGGAAACTGCTGCTTCGTCGTAAGCGCCATCGCGCGCGCCCTTGTGCGCGACGCGAATGCCGCCGAACCATATCGACAGCCGATCGCGATCTGCCGGCTCGCCGGCCTTGCCGACCGCCATCACGACGCGGCCCCAATTGGCGTCCTCGCCGGCAATGGCGGTTTTCACCAGCGGCGAATTGGCGATCGACAGCGCAATCCGCCGCGCCGATGCTTTGGAGACGGCCCCCTCGACGATGATCTCGACCAGCTTGCGGGCGCCTTCACCATCGCGGGCAATTTGCTCGGCGAGATCACTCAGCACGGCGTCGAACGCATTGCGAAATGGCTTGAGACGCGGGTCATTGCCGCGGTTGATGCGCGGCGCTGCCGCGGCGCCGGTCGCAAACGCCAGCACGGTGTCCGACGTCGAGGTATCGCCGTCGACGGTGACGGCGTTGAAAGTGTCGACCACGCTCTGCCGCAACACCGATTGCAGCACGGGAGCGGAAATCGGGGCATCGGTGAAAATGAAGGCCAGCATGGTCGCCATGTCGGGCGCGATCATGCCGGCGCCTTTGGCAAAGCCATTGACGGTAACATCCGTTCCGCCAAGCCGGGCGCGCGCGGTCGCCAGTTTCGGGAACGTGTCGGTGGTCATGATCGCTCGGGCGGCGTCGGCGTAGCCGTCGGGGCGCGCGGCGACGGCGAGGCCCGCCATCACCCGGTCGAAGGCTTGCGCATCGAGCGGTTCGCCGATCACGCCAGTCGAAGCAAGGAAGACCTCCGAGATTTTACAGCCGACCGCCGTCGCTGCGAACTTCGCCGTCAGCGCACAGGCTTGCCGTCCGCTTTTGCCGGTAAAGGCATTGGCATTGCCGGAATTGACCACGAGCGCACGCGCGTGGTGACCCTTGAGCTGCGCGCGGCACCACTCCACCGGTGCCGAGGGACATTTCGAGCGGGTAAACACGCCGGCAACGCTGGTCTTCCCATCAAACACTGCGAGCATGACGTCGGTGCGGTCACGATAGCGGATGCCGGCTTGAGCGGTGGCGAGCCGTACGCCCGCAATGACTGGCAGGTTGGGAAAGGTCTTTGGCGCGAGTGGAGAAATGGTGGTGGACATCATTGTTTCCCGTCATCCTGAGGCTCGCACCTCAGGGTGACGGTATAACTACAGTGCCGGTGTCTCGCTGACTACTTCTTCGACGGTGCAGCGGGGTTGAGCGCCGAGGGATTCGGCTGTTTGGCAGGCTGGTCCAGACGTTCGATCGTTGCCGATTTGCGAAGGTTTTCGACCAACTCGGCCTGGGCGCGGCGCGCAACATAGTTCTGCAATTGTCCTTTGACTTCGTCGAAGGTCGGTGTCGGCTTTATGCGCTTATCCTCGATCTTGATAATGTGCCAACCGAACTGCGTCTTCACTGGATCTGAAATCTGTCCTTTGTCGAGTTTGAAAGCGGCCTCGGCAAATTCCGGCACCATTTGCTCTTTGGTGAAATAGCCGAGATCGCCGCCTTCAGCCGCGCCCGGATCCTTGGATTTTTGCTTGGCCAGCGCGGCGAAATCCGCCCCATTCTTCAGCTGCGCTTCGATGTCTTTGGCTTCACCTTCGGTAGCGACCAAAATATGTCGCGCGTGCACTTCTTCCTCGTTCGGCGTCTGCTTGATTGCTTCATCATAGACTTTGTGCAGCGCCTCATCGGTCATTGCCGCTTTGCCGGCATCCTGTAACAGCGCTTCCATCATCGCCTTGTTCCGCTCGAATTCGATTCTGTGCTTGACGTCGCTGCGGTTGGCGAGCTGATGCTGATCGGCGGCCTGCGCCAGAATGATAACGTCGGCGAGATAGGTAACGAGGTAATCACGTTTCTGGTCAGCACCCATTTGCGGCATCGCTGAGCCGATGTCGTCCTCGGCTGAAGCCAGATCGCTCTGTCGGATGTCGACGCCGTTGGCGCGCGCGACGACCGGATCCGAATCCTGCGCGCGCGATGTAATTGGAGCGGTCAGGAGCCCCGCAAGCGCGACAGCGCTCAGTATGCGAGTGACGAAGGGGTGAGCGAAAGACATGGCGTGCAATCCCTTAAGCGTAACGCTGGCACGATGCCGGCTTGGCCGGCTTGGCGGTTAACCACGAGGGACGAGCTTCACAGCCAGCTTGCGCTGCCGATATACCGGATGCCCTCCGCCGCCTGACTCGGCCGCCAATCTTGGGCGGTGGCTCCAGTCAGATCTGGGCAGCAATGGCAGCGATCCGGTAGTTGTCCCACGGTTGTGGTCGGCGCGGACACTCGCCCAATCGCCTGGGCTTGGCAATGGCAGAAGCTGGACTGCGCTTAACGATCGCGTGAAAACAGCCGTCGCATTGACAAAAAAACGACCCCCTCCTATCTCTCGCACTGTAATCGGGATGTTCAGTCGCCTCGTCACCGCCCGAATAGCGCCGTATTTTCTGCCCGTTGGGTTTGCGCCGGCCGCGAGACAACGACGGCATGATCGACGTGGCGGGAATGGGTTTCCGGAAAAATCGGGCTTATCGTCATACCGGCCGGACGAGCCGAGATTCCAAGGGATAATGCGATGATCGGCGCTGTCGCCCGCAAGCTGTTCGGTTCCTCCAACGACCGCCGCATCCGTTCTTATCGGCCGCGCATTGATGATATCAACGCTTTGGAACCCGAGCTCGAGGCGCTGTCAGACGAGGCTTTGCGCGCGCGTACCGAGGAGTTCAAGAAACTCCTGGCCGAGGGCCAGGCCCTCGACGGCATCTTGGTGCCGGCTTTTGCCACCGTCCGCGAAGCGGCCAAGCGAACACTGGGCCAGCGCCACTTCGACGTCCAGCTGATCGGCGGCATGGTCCTCCACGAAGGCAAAATCTCGGAGATGAAGACTGGCGAAGGCAAGACGCTGGTTGCCACCCTTCCGGTCTACCTCAACGCTCTTGCCGGCCGCGGCGTGCACGTCGTCACCGTCAACGATTACCTCGCCAAGCGCGACGCCGAATGGATGGGTCAGATCTACAAATTCCTCGGGCTGACGGTCGGCGTTATCGTGCATGGCCTCGACGACGAGCAGCGCAAGAAGCAATACGACTGCGACGTCACTTACGGCACCAATAACGAGCTCGGTTTCGACTATCTGCGCGACAATATGAAATACCGGCTCGAAGACATGGTGCAGCGCGGCCACATCTACGCGATCGTCGACGAGGTCGATTCGATTCTGATCGACGAGGCCCGCACGCCATTGATCATTTCCGGCCCGCTCGACGACCGATCCGAGTTCTACAACACCATCGACGCTTACATTCCCCGGCTGGACAAGGCTGACTATGAGGTCGATGAGAAGCAGCGTACCGTCAACCTCACCGAAGTCGGCATGGAAAAGATGGAGAACTGGCTCCGCGACGCCGGTCTCTTGAAATCCGACTCGCTCTATGACGTCGAGAACGTCTCGGTCGTGCATCACGTCAATCAAGCCTTACGCGCACACAAGCTGTTTGCCCGCGACAAGGACTACATCGTCCGCAACGGCGAAGTGATGATCATTGACGAATTCACGGGCCGCATGATGCCGGGCCGACGCTATTCCGAAGGCCTGCATCAAGCCCTCGAAGCCAAGGAGCATCAGGTCATCCAGCCGGAGAACCAGACGCTCGCTTCGATTACGTTCCAGAACTACTTCCGCATGTATGAAAAGCTCGCCGGCATGACCGGCACGGCAGTGACGGAGGCCGATGAATTCCAGGATATCTACAATTTGGAGGTCTTGGAGATTCCGACCAACATGCCGATGATCCGTCTTGACGACGATGACGAGGTCTATCGGACGGCCCCGGAGAAATTCCGCGCCATTTTGGCCTTGATCGAGGATTGCAAGACCCGTGGACAGCCCGTGCTGGTCGGCACTACGTCAATCGAGAAATCCGAACAACTCGCTGAAATGCTGCGCAAGCGGAGCTGGGAACAGCACGATTTCTCCGATCCTAATGCTTTCGCAGCGCTCTATTCCGGCGATGAAGGGGCTTCCAAAGCCAAGGTGTTCGCCATCCTCAACGCGCGTTATCACGAACAGGAAGCTTATATCGTCGCTCAGGCCGGCGTACCCGGTGCAATCACGATCGCCACCAATATGGCCGGCCGCGGCACCGACATTCAGCTCGGCGGCAACGCCGATATGCGCATTCGCCAGGAATTGGCCGATATCGAGGACCCGCGCGAGCGCGAGAAGAGTTCAGGCGCAGCCGCGATCCGCGCGCAAGTCGCGCGGCTGAAAGAAAAAGCGCTTGCGGCCGGTGGTCTCTACGTTTTGGGCACCGAACGTCACGAAAGCCGCCGTATCGATAATCAATTGCGTGGCCGTTCCGGTCGCCAGGGCGACCCTGGCCATTCGAAATTCTTCCTGTCGCTCGAAGATGATCTGATGCGCATTTTCGGCACCGACAAGCTCGACGGTATGCTGCAACGGTTGGGACTGAAGGAGAATGAGGCGATCATTCACCCTTGGATCAACAAGGCGCTGGAAAAGGCGCAGCAGAAAGTCGAGGCGCGCAATTTCGACATCCGTAAAAACATCCTGAAATTCGACAACGTGATGAACGATCAGCGCAAGGTCATTTTCGACCAGCGCGTCGAATGGATGGAAGACCAGGCTGTCGGCGAGGTGATCGCCGATATGCGGCACACCGTCATCGACGATTTAGTGGCAAAGCACGTGCCGGAAAACGCCTATCCGGAACAATGGGACGCGGTTGGGCTTCGCGAAGAGCTCAAGCGCGTGCTCGCGCTCGATCTTCCGGCCGATGAATGGGCGAGAGAAGAAGGCATCGCCGACGAGGAGATTTTCGCCCGCGTCGAGCGCCGCGCCGACGAGCACATGGCGGCCAAGGTGGCGCAATGGGGCCCTGACGTCATCCGCTACATCGAGAAGTCGATCCTTTTGCAGACGCTGGACCATCTCTGGCGCGAGCACCTGGTCATGCTCGATCATTTGCGCCAAGTGATCGGATTCCGCGGCTACGGCCAACGCGATCCGCTCAATGAATACAAGGCGGAAGCGTTCAGCTTGTTTGAAGCGATGAGCCAGAGTCTGCGCGAGGCCGTCACTGCGCAGCTCATGCGGGTCGAGATCCAGGCAGCGCCGCCGCAACAGCCGGCTACGCTGCCGGCGATGGAGGCGCACAAAATCGATCCCACCACCGGCGAAGACGAAATGGCCTTGGCACTGGCCGGCGCCGAAACCTTGGCGCGGCACGGCATCGGTCCGGCCAATGCGCCCGCCGCGGGTGCCGCCATGGCCGGCGCAGCGCCGGCGCGGTCGCCGCTCCTTCATTCGCAAGCGTCGCGCGATCCCGCGGACCCGCAGACTTGGGGCAAAGTCGGCCGTAACGAGCCTTGTCCCTGCGGCTCAGGCAAAAAATACAAGCACTGCCACGGGCGATACGTTTAACAGGAGTCAGTAATCAGTAATCAGAAATGCGCGTGGTCGCGCTCAAGTCTGATTACTGGTTTTTGTTTTCTGATTCCGGATTACTGGATCCCCGCCCAGCGGCCGTCGAACGAGCCGGTCGGGACAACCGGTTGCGCGCCTTTGATCAGCCCGGCGGCCGGTGCGGTTGCGCTGGCAACTTGCGGTGCCGGTGCCGAAGGCCGCGGCGCTTCCGGCTTTGGCGCGTCGACTTTTTGCGGTTCAGACTTCGCTGTTTCGACCTTGGGTGTTTCGACCTTTACGGGCTCGACCTTGCGTGGCTGCGGAGCGGGCTTAACTGCGGCGAGCGTCGTTGCTTGCGGCGCAGGCTGCGCAGCGGGCTCGCTCTTCGGCTTGAACAGACGCGCGAAGAAACCCTCGTTGTTAGAGCTTGCGTCAGCGGAAGCGACCTGGCTGGTGGTTTGGCTTGTCGTCTGGTTTGCGGTCTGGGTTGTGGTCCGATCAAATAGGCCGCCGAACACGCTCGGCTTTTGCACCGAGGCGGTTTTCGTGGCGGCTTCCGGATCCTCGCGCGCGCCGCTGAGCGTCGGCGGCGGCATGCCGGGATGGATCGGCGGCGCGTGAATGTGGCCGTCATTGTCGTAGACGGGCTGGGTTTCTTGGAGTTTGGCGACAAAGACCCGGTTCATGCCGCCATCGGTGCCCATGGTGATCGGCGCCACTGGCGCATTCATCCTGGTCAATTGCGCGATCTGATAGTCGTCGTTGCGTTGCTTTTCCAGCGCCGGCGTGGCGACCTCGTCAGCGACTTCATAGGTTGGGCAGTGGCCGCTCGGACTGAAAGCCAGCGGCTTGGTCGAGTTCGCCTGCGGCTGCGCATCGAACACGTAGTGCCGCTCGCAGACGTCGACCTTCGGCTCCACATGCGTCACCTCGAAATGGTCGTTGCCTTCCTTGAGCATTCTCCAGAAAGGCATATTCGGATTGGTGCGATGCTTGGCCAAGTTCACCGGCGTCATCCGGAAGGGATAGGCTTGAATCTGAAACTGCTTTTGCCCGCCTAAGAATGACTCGCGCGCCAGCGAGTAGATTTCGCCAATCTGCTCGTCGGTCATCGCGTAGCAGCCGCGCGACGAGCAATCGCCGTGAATCATCAAGAATCCGCCGCTGTAACCGTTGGCTTTGTCATAGGCGTTCGGGAAGCCCATATTGATGGCGAGGTAGTAATTGGAATTCGGATTCATCAGGCCGGGCGTGATCTCGTAGAAGCCCTCGGGTGCCTGCCGGTCGCCTTCCACTTTTTTCGGGCCCAATTCGCCCGACCAGCGACAGATCGGATAAACTTTCAGTAGCTGGTAAAGCCCGGTGGTGTCCTCTTTCCAGACCTCGAGTTCGGATTCCTCCTTGAAAACCCGGATGAGGATCGGTGAATCCTTCGGCATATTTTTCTGTTGCAGGAGCACCAGCATTTCCGGCGACAGTTCCTTCATCGCCCTGCTGGGCAGCTGGTAGCCCTCCTCGCCGTAGCATCCGGCGAGCGCGAAGGCGCAGGCAACGGCCGCCGACGTTGCGAGCGCACGCAAGCTTACGCCGCGGCGCGCGAGCGCGCTGACGACGCAGGCGCGAATCAAGGCGAGGTTCCCCGACAGATGGACCATCCCCCGTGCCACCATAGGCTTAATCGTTATCCGCAAGAGGTGGTTTTCGCAAGGCAAGCTGTGCCGGCGTCCTGGTTGAACACCCGCCGGCTAAACGATTGGTAAATTATCGGCGAATTTTCTCGTTAAATCCAACGTCTTAGCAACTGTCGCGCTGCGGGTGGAGGAATCGCGGCAACTTTGTGGCAATTGCGGTGCGGATGCGTTTGCCGAAGCGCGGTTCGCGCCGTCAGCCGAGACTGCGCCCGAGGGCGGCGAATTTCTCCCGCCGCAGCCTGACGATCGTCACCCGATCGAGCCCGCGCAATTCGCTGAACGCTTCGGCGATCGCCTCCCCCGTGGCGCTAATGGTTGCCGCCGCATCGCGATGGGCGCCGCCGGGTGGCTCCGGCACGATCGTATCGATGACCCCGAACCGGATCAGATCCTGGGCCGTGATTTTCATGCTCGAGGCCGCATCTTCGGCTTTGGTCGTATCGCGCCACAGAATCGAAGCGGCACCTTCGGGAGAAATCACGCTGTAGATGGCATGTTCGAGCATCAGCACCCGGTTTGCGGTGGCAATCGCGATCGCCCCGCCGGAGCCGCCTTCGCCGATGACCACCGCCACATTGGCCACACCGATGTCGAGGCACGCTTCGGTCGAGCGCGCGATCGCTTCGGCCTGGCCGCGTTCCTCGGCGCCGATGCCGGGATAGGCGCCTGCGGTATCGACGAGCGCCAGGACCGGAACATCGAAGTGGTCCGCCATCGTCATCAGCCGCGCCGCTTTGCGATAACCCTCCGGTCGCGCCATTCCGAAATTGTGTCGAAGCCGGCTATCGGTGTCGGAACCCTTCTCATGGCCGATCACGCAAATGCTTTCGCCGTGGAAGCGGCCAAAGCCGCCGATGATGGCGGCGTCATCGCCGTGCTTGCGATCGCCGGCGAGTGGCACGAAATCGCTGATCAAGCCGGCGACGTAATCGAGGCAATGCGGTCGCTGCGGGTGACGTGCCACCTGTGTCTTCTGCCAAGGCGTCAGCCCGTTATAGAGTTCCTTTAGTGCGACCGCTGCTTTGCCTTCGATGCGGTTGATTTCTTCGCCGATCGCGATCGAATCGCCGCCACTTTGCAGGGCGCGCAATTCTTCAATCTTGGCCTCCAATTCGGCGACCGGTTTTTCAAAATCGAGATAGCTACGCATCGAGCAAACTAATTGCATCACCAGGATTGGCGGGGCCACACATATTATTCATACGCCAGCGGGTGCAAGTCGCGGACGAGGCTCTTTAGCCGCTCCTCCAGCACGTGTGTATAGATTTGGGTGGTCGAAATATCCGCGTGCCCCAGAAGTGTCTGCACGACACGCAGATCGGCGCCGTTGTGCAGGAGGTGGCTGGCAAAAGCGTGGCGCAGCACATGCGGGCTGATCTGCTCGGCCCGCAGCCCCGCCACGCGCGCCAGGCTCTTCAACTCGCGCGCCAAATGCTGACGGGTCAAATGTCCGCTTTCGCCGAACGACGGAAACAGCCATTTCGACTCCGCGTCGCGGCCCGACAATCCGAGGAGATCGAGGTAAGCGGCAGTAGCCCGTCGCGCGGCGTCGTTGAGCGGCACCAGACGTTCCTTGTTCCCTTTGCCGCGCACCACGATCACGCGCGCGTCGCGGCGGGCCGCCGCGATTGGCAGCGCAACGAGTTCGGAGACACGAAGCCCGGTCGCATACAGCACCTCGAGGAGGCAGGCGAGCCGTGCCGCGCGCAACCGCGCCGCATGCGGCGCCGCTGGATCGCATTGTCCCGCCGCGCGCAGAAGCCGCTCGACTTCGGCGAGTGTGAGTGTCTTTGGCAAGGCGCGTTGGCGCTTCGGCCCTTCCAGCACGGCTGCGGGATCGTCGGCCCGGTGACCTTCCGTATAAAGAAAGCGATAGAGTTGGCGAATCGCCGAGAGCCGCCTGGCCGCGGTGGTTGCTTTCAGGCCGCGCCGGGAAAGCTGTTCGAGATAGGTCCGCAAATCAGCGGTCCGCGCTGCCGCGATCGAACGTCGTACCTGTTTGAGATAAGTGGACAGTTCTTCAAGATCGCGCCGATAGGCGGTAAGCGTGTTCACTCCAGCGCCACGCTCGGCCGCCAACATATCAAGATATAGCTGGATCAATCGCGCGTCGGAATTTCGTGACGCGGGTGTGCGGGCCGGTGCGCGAGCGGGTGTGCGAGCCATGCGCCCTGTCAGTGCTCCTTGAAAAATTTGTCCGGCGGCACCAAAACCGAAATTTCACGCGGCTTTGGCTCCACGAAATGGGCAAGCGCGTAGAGACCGCCATAGATGACGGCGCACAATAGGCCAATGATGGTCAATAGCCGCAGCAGGCTTGGCATTGTCGAGTGTCTCGATTCTGAAGTTTGCAGCGCTACGCGTTGCGTTTCGGTCCTTCGGAATCAAATCGAGCTGGAAAGTACCAGATATATTAGGGTCAAAACTCAAATAATGAGTTTTGACCCTGACGCCCGTGGAGTTTTTGGGCCGGCGTGGGGCAGGTACGTTTTATGAACTTGAACTGCGCCGCAACGCATGGGCGTGCTTGTTCGGTTGGTGCCGATTGTGGGGACCAGGTACGATGCTTGTTGATACGATGATGTTGGTAAGATCATCGGCATGTAATAGCCGGAATTGGGCTTTTCGCGCGGCACCTCGTTGCGACTAGAGTGGGATTAAAGATTTGCGCTGCATAGTTAAATGACTGATATCACAGCACAAAAACAACTTGGCGTCGATCCGGCGCCGGCCATTGTGTCGCGCCTCGGCACCCGCTCGATCGTTCTGATCGGGATGATGGGCGTCGGCAAATCGTCGATCGGGCGCCGGCTTGGCGCGCGGCTTGGCATTGCCTTCGTCGACGCCGATGCCGAGATCGAACGGGCCGCGGGGATGAGCATTGCCGATATTTTTGCCCGCCATGGCGAGGACGCTTTCCGCAGCGGCGAAGCGCGCGTTATCGCGCGACTGCTAAGCGGTGGTCCGCAAGTTCTGGCTACAGGCGGTGGCGCAGTGATGAACGCGGCAACGCGCGCGCTGATCCGCGAAAAGGGCGTTTCGATCTGGCTGGCGGCCGAGTTCGATCTTTTGATGCGGCGTATCAGCAAGCGTAAGGCCGACCGGCCAATGCTGCAAACCGCCGACCCGGCGGCTACTTTGCGCGAGCTTCTGGCGGAGCGCGAGCCGATCTATGCGCAAGCCGATCTAACGGTGCAGTCTCGCGACGTGCCGCACGACGCCATCGTTACCGAAATCATCGAACGGCTGGCCGATCACCTCGGCGCAGCGCCGCAGCCGGGTGAACAATAATGACCGCACTCGTGCGTGGCGAAGCCATTGTCGTGCCGGTCTCGCTCGGGCCGCGCAGCTATGAGATTGCGATCGGACACGGCATTCTCGCCGCGCTCGGAACGCGCGTCGCCGCGCTGCGTCCGGGGGCCAAGACCTTTGTCGTCAGCGACGAGAACGTCGCCCGCTACGTGCTGACAACCGCCGAAACGGCGCTGCAGCGTGCCGGCGTGCCGACCGGCCGCATGATCGTCCCGGCCGGCGAGGCGTCGAAAAACTACCGCGTGCTGGAACAGCTTTGCGAGGCCATTCTCGAAGCGCAGATCGAGCGCAGCGATTTAATTGTTGCCCTCGGCGGCGGCGTGATCGGCGATCTCGCCGGCTTCGCCGCGGCGGTGGTGCGGCGTGGGCTCGATTATGTGCAAGTGCCGACGTCGTTGCTGGCGCAAGTCGATTCGTCGGTCGGCGGCAAGACAGCAATCGATTCCAGGCATGGCAAGAACCTGATCGGGGCGTTCCACCAACCGATTCTAGTCGTCGCCGATACCGCCTTGCTCGACACGTTGCCGGAACGCGAATTTCGCGCCGGTTATGCCGAACTGGTGAAATACGGCCTGCTCGGCGACGCCGCGTTCTTTTCGTGGCTGGAAGCGCACTGGCGGGAGATTTTTGCCGCGAGTTCGTCCGGAAATTCTGCGCGCGAATATGCTGTGGCGGTCGCTTGCCGCGCCAAGGCGGCAATCGTTGGCCGCGACGAGCGCGAAACCGGCGAGCGGGCTCTCCTCAATCTCGGCCATACCTTCGGGCATGCGCTCGAAGCAGCGTGTGGCTTTTCCGATCGGCTCCTGCATGGCGAGGCTATCGCCATTGGCATGATGCTCGCCTTTGAATTTTCGGCGCGCCGCGGACTTTTGCCCGCGGCCGAGGCGGAACGGGCGCGACGCCACTTGGCCACAGTCGGCCTGCCGACAAGCCCGTCAGATATTTCCGGGCCGCTGCCCGACCTTGACCGGTTGATGGAGCTGATCGCTCAGGACAAGAAAGTGAAGCGGGGAATGCTTACATTCATCCTGGTGCGCGCAATCGGCTCGGCCGTCATTGAGACCGGCGTCGAGGAGCGTGACGTACGGGCATTTTTGAACGAGAAACTTGTCGGACGATGAGCCTTCTCGATTGGCTGACCGTGTATGCGGTCGTGGTTTGTCTTTTGATTTCGGCGTTCTTTTCCGCAAGCGAAACGGCGTTGGCCGCTTCCTCGCGGGCGGCAATGTCGCGCCTCGAAAAGCAGGGCAACCGCGATGCCGGCATCGTCAACCGGCTCATGGGAACCCGCGAGCGGCTCTTGGGCGCAATCCTGTTTGCTAACAATTTCACCAACATTGCCGCGTCGACTTTGGCGACAGGGCTGCTGCTCGCTTATTTCGGCCATGTCGGCGTCATCTACGCGACCGTCGCGATGACGCTGGTGATTTTTATCCTGGCCGAAGTCTTGCCGAAGACTGCGGCGTTCAACAGCCCGGACCGGATCGCGCTCGCGGTGGCGAGCCCAGTCGAGCGGACGGTGCGTTTATTTTCTCCGCTTCTGCGCATCGTTGAATGGCTGGTGCGTTTGATTTTGCGCGCCGTCGGCATGCCTGTCGGCAGAATCCAATCGATCTTGTCGCCGAGCGAGGAACTGCGTGGCGCAGTGGATCTGATGCATCGCGCCGGCGTGGTGGAAAAGCTCGACCGTGACATGATGGGCGGGGTCCTTGATCTGCGCGAGCTCACCGTCTCGGACGTCATGATCCATCGCACAAAAATGGTGATGCTCGATGCCGACGAACCCACACGCGAATTGGTCGACGCCGTGTTGGCCGCAGGCGTGACACGCATCCCGCTGTGGCGCAATTCGTCCGAGAACGTCATCGGTGTACTCAACGCTAAGGAGCTGTGGCGCACCTTGCACGCCGCCGGCGGCGATCTCGGTAAGATCGATATTGCGAGTTTGGCAAAACCGCCATGGTTCGTGCCCGACACCACGCCGGTCGCTGAGCAGCTCAAAGCGTTCCGTCACCGCAAGACGCCGTTTGCGCTTGTGGTCGACGAATATGGCGAACTCGAAGGCCTGGTCACGCTCGAAGACATCATCGAAGAGATCGTCGGCGATATCACTGACGAGCACGACATTGCCGTGCCAGGCGTTCGCCCGCTACCGGACGGTTCGGTTAATGTCGACGGCAGCGTGCCGATTCGCGATCTCAACCGAGCGATGGACTGGAATATCCCTGACGATGAAGCAACGACAATTGCGGGCATTGTCATTCACGAAGCCCGTTCGATCCCGGAACCTGGACAGAGCTTTACCTTTCACGGCTTCCGATTCCAGGTTCTGCGGAGAACGCGCAATCGCATCACCGCACTGCGAGTGGCTCCCCTCACGCGCAAACTGACGGCAAGGGCCAGCTGAATGACGACACCAGCTATCGATCCCGGCGTTCGTATCGGCCATGTTCACCTCAAGGTCGCCGACATCGATCGCGCGCTCGCCTTCTATTGCGGCGTGCTCGGCTTTCAACTGACGCAGCGCCGCGGGCCGCAGGCGGCTTTTATTTCCGCCGGCGGTTACCATCATCACATCGGGCTCAATACCTGGGAGAGCCGCGGCGGCAAGCCGCCGGCGGCGGGCACCACAGGGCTTTATCATCTGGCTGTGCTCTATCCGACTCGCGCGGCGCTCGCCGATGCGTTGCGGCGGCTGATTGCAGTCAATATTCCGCTCGAGGGCGCCTCCGATCACGGCGTGAGCGAAGCACTTTATTTGCGCGATCCTGATGACAACGGTGTCGAGCTTTACTGGGATCGGCCGCGCGAACAATGGCCGCGCACCGCTGATGGCGAGCTCGCCATGTTCACGGCGCCGCTGGATCTGATCGCGCTGCTTAGGGAAGCGGAATTGGCGCCGCAGGCCGCTACGGTGGCGGATCGATAAATCAGCCGCCTTCTTCAGGCGCGGCCGCATGAATGGCGAGCGCATGGACGCGGCTTTCGAGTTCGTTCGCCAGCGCTGCGTTGATCATGCGGTGGCGTTCGAGTCGGCTCTTTCCGCGGAACGCCTTCGCTACGATATAGAGACGAAAGTGCGTCTCGCCGCCCGGCCGGTGGCCGGCATGTCCCGCGTGCAAATGGGATTCGTCCTCGACGTGAAGACTCTCGGGCGCGAAAGCCGCAATGAGCTTGGTCGTTATGATGTCCTGCATTCCCATCGCTAGGCCTCGTGCCGGCTATGATGCCGGTTTCGCAACAATAAAATATTAGGAGTACGGCCGCGACGCGCCGATTTGCCTACTGTCAAGTCTTGAACCTCGACGCCATACGCCCGCATAATCTGATGATGGGATCCCATTCGCCACTGTTCGATCGGATTCGGGTCAAACCCGAACACGACCGCCGCTTGAGTGCGGAGCTTCCCGCCTGCCAGTGGCCGGGCTGTGCTGTAGCGGCAACTCACCGCGCACCGAAGGGGCGGTTGCGTGCCAGTGAGTATTGGCAGTTCTGTCTCGAACATGTTCGTGAATATAATAATTCATACAATTTCTTCGCCGGCATGAGCGAGGAGGCGATTTCCAAATACCAGAAGGAAGCGCTGACGGGGCACCGCCCGACCTGGAAAATGGGCTCGCTCGGTGGCAAACGCACCCGCGGCGCGGCAAAGGGCTTTCGCACTGCGGGCTGGGCGGCTGACGATCCGTTCTCGTTGCGCGGTGAATGGGGGCTTAAGCGCGGTCATGCGCGCACCGCGCCTGAGGGGCGCAAGATTTTCAATGCACAGCGCCGCGCGCTTGATGTTCTTGGTCTTGAAGCCGACGCCAAACGCGCCGATATCAAGTCTAAGTTCAAGACCTTGGTCAAACGGCATCATCCCGACGCCAACGGCGGTGATCGGGGGTCGGAAGCGCGGCTGCGGGAGATCATTCAAGCCTATAATTACTTGAAATCGGCCGGTTTCTGCTGACTTTCCGCTGATCTTGCCGCCGATCTTGGGTGGCTTCCGCCGCCTCGGAACTTTCTGCTAGATGTAGCCCCGCCGCCGACCGCCGATGCGCCGATTCGCGCCTCGGATTTAGCTTTTCGCTCCCGAGCGACCTCACGGAGGAGCAATGACGCTCGCAACTGATACGGCCACTGAATCCGGCTTACCGGACATGAAGGTTTCGGTCCGACAAGTGTTCGGAATCGACAGCGATTTGGAAGTGCCGGCCTATTCCGAGCCGGACGAGCATGTTCCGGAACTCGACCCGGACTATCGCTTCGATCGGCCGACCACGCTCGCGATCCTGGCCGGTTTCGCGCGCAACCGCCGCGTCATTGTCACCGGCTATCACGGCACCGGGAAGTCGACGCATATCGAGCAGGTTGCCGCACGCCTCAATTGGCCCTGCGTGCGTGTTAATCTCGACAGCCATATCAGCCGCGTCGATCTCATTGGTAAAGATGCGATCGTCATTCGCGAGGGCATGCAGGTCACCGAATTCCGCGACGGCATTTTGCCGTGGGCGCTGCAAAACAATGTGGCTTTGTGTTTCGACGAATACGATGCCGGGCGGCCGGACGTCATGTTCGTCATTCAACGCGTGCTGGAATCGTCAGGCCGCTTGACGCTGCTCGACCAGAATAAGGTGATCAAGCCGCATCCGTCGTTTCGACTGTTCGCGACCGCCAACACAGTCGGGCTCGGCGACACGTCCGGTCTCTATCACGGTACGCAGCAGATCAACCAGGGCCAGATGGACCGCTGGTCGATCGTCACCACGCTCAATTATTTGCCGCACGACAATGAAGTCGAAATCGTGCTGGCCAAGGCCAAGCACTACCGCACAGCGGAAGGCCGCGACATCGTCTCGAAAATGGTGCGAGTCGCGGATCTGACGCGCAACGCGTTCATGAACGGCGACATCTCGACGGTGATGAGTCCGCGCACCGTCATCATTTGGGCCGAGAACGCTGAAATCTTCAACGATATCGGCTTTGCCTTCCGGCTTACCTTCGTCAACAAATGCGACGAGCTGGAGCGGCCGCTGGTGGCCGAATTCTATCAGCGTTGCTTCGGGCAGGAATTGCCGGAATCAGCTGTGAACGTGGCATTGAGCTAAAAAGCACCTCTCCCCCAAACGGGGAGAGTGAAAAGAGCATGTCGTCCAACATCAAACCGAAAGGCGCGGCAAAGGAAGCTCCGACCGAGCCTTTCAAGCGCGCCGTCGGTATTTGCCTGCGCTCTATTGCCGGCAAGGGCGACCTGGAAATCAGCTTTGCCTCCGAACGTCCCGGCCTCGTCGGCGGCAAAGCGCGTCTGCCGGAACCGCCGCGGCGGCTGAACGAGCGTGAAGCCGCAATCGTTCGCGGCCACGCCGATGCCATTGCCTTGCGTCTTGCCTGCCATGATCCGGCGATGCATCGAAAGCTGGCGCCAGGCGGCCAACAGGCGCGCGCCGTATTCGAAGCGATCGAGCAGGCCCGGGTCGAAGCGATCGGGGCACGGCGTATGGGCGGCGTCGCGAAAAATCTTACCGCCATGCTTGATGACCGTTTTCACCGCGGCAAATTCGATGAAATTACCGATCGCGCCGACGCCCCGATTGAGGATGCGTTGGCGATGATGGTGCGCGAGCGGCTGACCGGGCAGTCGCCACCGCCGACCGCGCGCCGGCTTGTTGATTTATGGCGGACGGTAATCGAGGAGCGCGCTGGCCGTGATCTCGACCGGCTCGAACGCGTGCTCACCGATCAGCGCCGCTTCGGCGACGTCGTGCATGATCTGCTCGATTGTTTGGACATGGGCGAGGATCGTTCCAGCGAAACCGACGAGGACGAAGGCGAAGAAGGCGACGACCAGAATCAGAAGGACGAGACCGGGCAAGACGGCGAAGCGTCGGACTCCGCCGAAACCGAGCAGGTAACGGCCGAGGCCGAAGCATCGGCCGATGAGTTGCCCGACAGCGCCTCGGAGGCGGTCGATGCGCCGGCGGCCGAGATGGCCGACGATGCCGAGATGGGCGATTCAGAGAGCGCCGCCGAGCCATGGCGACCGCGTCATCCGCGAAACGAGCCTCGTGGGCCCGATTACCGACCGTTTACTGCGCGGTTTGATGAAACGGTCGGCGCCGAGGAATTGTGCGAACCCGAAGAGCTCGACCGCTTGCGCGGCTATCTCGACAAGCAGCTTTCACATTTGCAGGGCGTGGTCGCTCGCCTTGCCAATCGATTGCAACGGCTGTTGCTCGCGCAACAAAATCGTGCCTGGGAGTTCGACCTGGAAGAAGGGTTGCTCGATCCGGCGCGCTTGTCACGCGTGATTGTCGATCCGCTGCATCCGCTGTCGTTCAAGCGCGAGAAGGACACCGATTTCAAGGACACCGTCGTCACGCTGCTATTGGACAATTCCGGCTCCATGCGTGGCCGGCCGATCACGGTCGCCGCAACCTGCGCCGATATTCTGGCGCGTACGCTGGAGCGCTGCGGGGTCAAAGTCGAAATACTCGGCTTCACCACCCGCGCCTGGAAAGGCGGTCAGTCGCGCGAAGCGTGGCTCGCTGCGGGCAAACCAGCCACTCCGGGACGGCTCAATGATTTGCGCCACATAGTCTACAAGGCGGCCGATGCGCCGTGGCGGCGCTCGCGCAAGAATCTCGGGCTGATGATGCGCGAGGGCTTGCTCAAGGAGAACATCGACGGCGAGGCGCTCGATTGGGCACATAAGCGGCTCCTCGCGCGGCCGGAGACGCGAAAAATTCTCATGATGATTTCGGACGGTGCACCGGTCGACGATTCAACACTGTCGGTCAATCCCGGCAATTACCTCGAACGCCATCTGCGCTGGGTAATCGAAGACATCGAAATCCGCTCGCCCGTTGAATTGATCGCGATCGGCATTGGTCACGACGTGACCCGCTATTATCGGCGCGCGGTCACGATCGTCGATGCGGAGGAACTCGGTGGCGTGATGACCGAGAAGCTCGCTGAATTATTCGAGGAGCATCCGACAGAGCAGTGGGCTCGGCCAACGCGGCGCCGTTTGAGCGCATAGCGCAGCCCGATGCCGCCGCTGTGCGTAGCGAACAAAGCACTTAAGCGGTTGCCTGGCGCTTTTTGACGACTTGGCGTTTAAGCTCGAGCACCCGCGGCGACAAATCGGCATCCTTCGCGGCAAGCAGAAAGGCGTCGAGTCCGCCGCGATGATCGACTGATTTCAGCGCATTTGCAGAAACGCGCAGCCGGACCGAACGCCCAAGCGCGTCCGAGATCAGTGTGACGTTGAGCAGGTTAGGGAGAAAACGCCGCTTGGTTTTGCGGTTGGAATGGCTGACTCGGTTTCCAATCTGGCGCGTCTTTCCGGTCAGTTCGCATCGCCATGCCATGGCTGAATATCCTTAAAGCCAAATTCTGTCCGCCCCGCGCGCTGGGCGCTGCCTATCGGACGATCTGGGAATCGCGGGGACCTATAGTGGCGCCACTCTTGGGGGTCAAGCGACCCGACAATTGAGCATGGTGTTGAGGCGTAGCCACAGCTTGGCGAAAACGCCGTCGCAACGGGCCAAAACCACAGAAACGTCGTATTCCCGAATGAGACAGTGGGCCCGTTCCAGGTTCACTTAAGTGTCCGCTTAATGCCCGCGATTGAGGGATCCCTGCGCCCCCTTGTGCCGCCGCAACCGCGCATTCGTTCTGCGGGCGCCGCCGCAGCCGCGGCGTTTTTAGTCGGTATTTTCGGCGCGGTCCCCGCAGCGACGGCCGGTGACGGCGGGCATCAAACCGGCGCCCTGACCCGGCTCGAAGCCGAATATGTCGCCAGCATCGCCGGTATCCCGATCGGTCGCGGCAATTGGATCATCGAATTGTCGGATGATTCCTATTCGGCGGCAGCGAGCGGCACGACGACCGGCATCATCCGGTTCTTTACCGGCGGGCGTGGCACCGGCATGGCACGTGGCACCATCAGCGCCGGCCAGCCCAATCCGACCAATTATGGGGCGACGCTGAGCTATGATCGCAAGATCGATGACGTGCGGATGACGCTCGCCGCCGGCAATGTCACCGATTACGAGGTCGAGCCGCCCTTGCCGCCCATTCCCAATCGCATACCGGTCACCGACGCTGACCGCCGCGGCGTGCTCGATCCAATGACCTCCATGCTCAACCGCGTCAGCGGCAGCGGTGATCCGGTCGCGCCGGAAGCGTGCAACCGCAAAGTGGCGGTCTTCGACGGCCGCGTTCGCTACGATCTGCACAGCGAATTTAAGCGCATGGAAACCGTCAGGGCCGACCGCGGTTATGAGGGGCCGGCGGTCGTTTGCGCCGTCTATTTCACGCCTATTGCGGGCTATGTGCCCGATCGGCCGGCGATCAAATATCTCGTTACGCTGCGCGAAGCCGAAGTCTGGCTGGCGCCGATCGCCGGCACGCGCGTAGTGGTCCCATTCCGCTTCTCAATGCCGACGCCGCTTGGAGTAGGATTGTTGCGTGCGACCGACTTCGTTTCGTTTGTCCAACCCTCCGCGCAAGCGCATCCGATCGCCAAGACGCAATGAAATCCCGCAATGAAATCCCGCAATGAAATCCCGCAATGAAATCCCGCAATGAAAAATTCACGGTGAAAGCTCCCGCGGCGATTTACGGCGGGCGGTTTGTTTCCCCGTTATCCACAGCATATCGGCCCTTGACTCTGCTCGAAATCGTGATTGCGAACCAAGCGTCCATTCTGTGGCCGAGACAAGCCGCCACGGTGCTCGATTCCACTCCATTTGGTATGCAATCTGCTCGATGCCGCCATATATCGCAGTGAACGAAGTCGAACGCTGGCGAGGTCGCCGATTCGGCCGCGATTCGTTCCAGACTCGTTCCACACGTTAAGCACAGAGCTTTCCAGAGCCGGGTTGTGATAGACAAGCACCCGTCTTCGTTGCGTGATACCGCCTCAGCCGGACTTTCAATGCCGATTACGTTCTCGTCTAGCGTCGACCGCGAGCTTCGCGCTCGCGGCTCAGGCGTAACTGCCGTCCTGGGTCCGACCAATACCGGCAAGACGCATCTCGCTATCGAGCGAATGCTTGCGCATTCCTCGGGCATCATTGGGCTGCCGCTGCGGCTCCTGGCCCGCGAGGTCTATAACAGCGCGGTCGAGCGGGTCGGCGCCGACGCGGTGGCGCTCGTCACCGGCGAAGAGAAAATCAAACCGGCAAATCCACGCTTCTGGGTCGCCACGGTCGAGGCGATGCCGCGCGAACTTGACGTTGCCTTCCTTGCCATCGACGAAATCCAATTGGCCGCCGATTTCGAGCGTGGCCATGTGTTCACCGATCGGATGCTGCACCGGCGTGGACGCGAAGAAACGCTCGTGCTCGGCGCTGCCACCATGCGGCCGATGGTCGAGCGCTTGTTGCCCGGCGCCAGCATTGTCAGCCGGCCGCGATTGTCGCGGCTCACTTTCTCCGGCGAAAAAAAACTGACGCGCTTGCCGCGTCGTTCCGCCATTGTCGCGTTCTCGGGCGAGGAGGTTTACGCGATCGCGGAATTGATCCGCCGCCAGCGCGGCGGAGCAGCGGTCGTGCTTGGCGCCTTGTCGCCGCGCACGCGCAACGCGCAGGTCGAGCTCTATCAATCCGGCCAAGTGGATTATTTGGTGGCGACCGACGCCATCGGCATGGGATTAAATCTCGACGTCGATCACGTTGCATTCGCATCCGATCGCAAATTCGACGGTTATCAATTTCGTCAGCTCAATCCGGCGGAACTCGCGCAGATCGCCGGCCGTGCCGGACGCGCGATCCGTGACGGCACGTTCGGCACCAGCGGACGCTGCCCGCCATTCGAGACCGAACTAGTCCAGGCGCTGGAATCGCACACATTCGAGCCGGTCAAGCTTGTGCAATGGCGCAATTCGGACCTCGATTTTTCATCGGTTGGCGCGCTGCAGGCGACGCTTGCCGCGGCGCCGAGCGAAACTGCGCTGGCGCGCGCGCCCGTCGCCGAAGACATTTTGGTGCTCGATCATGCTGCGCGCGATGACGATGTCCGTGCGCTGACGCGCACGCGCGCCGATGTCGAGCGACTGTGGGACGTCTGTCAATTGCCTGATTACCGCAAGATCGCGCCCGCCAATCACGCCGAACTGGTTGTGACGCTGTACGGCTTCCTGCAACGCGACGGCGCAATTAAGACCGACTGGTTCGCGCATCAGGTCGCTTTGGCGGATCGCACCGACGGCGACATCGACACACTGTCCACGCGGATTGCGCACATCCGCACCTGGACATTTGCGGCGAACCGTCCGGATTGGCTCACCGACCCGGAGCATTGGCAGGGTGTGACGCGCGCGGTTGAAGACCGGTTGTCGGATGCCTTGCATGAGCGTCTGACCGAGCGCTTTGTCGATCGCCGCACCAGTGTCTTGATGCGCCGGCTGCGCGAAAACGCCACACTCGAACCCGACTTCAACAAGACCGGCGACGTGGTCGTCGAAGGCCATGTGATCGGGCGGCTTGACGGCTTTGTCTTTGTCGCCGATGCCACCTCGGGCGGCTCGGAAGCCAAGGCGCTGCAAAATGCAGCGCAAAAAGCGCTCGTTGGCGAGATTGCCGCGCGCGCCGCACGTTTGGCGGAAGCGCCGGACGAACAATTCGTGCTCGCTGCGGACGGCACGCTGCGCTGGGTCGGCGCCGCGGTCGGCAAACTTTACGCCAGCGAAGAGGTGTTGCGGCCGCGCATCCGCATCATCGCCGATGAACATCTCACCGGAGCGCCGCGCGAAGCTGTCGAAGCGCGGCTCGACGCTTGGCTCAAAGCCCACATACAGAGACTGCTTGGCCCACTCTTGGAGCTTGCGGCAGCAGGTGACGTCACCGGCATCGCCCGCGGCGTCGCCTTTCAATTGGTCGAGGCGCTCGGCGTTCTCGAGCGGACGCGCATCGCCGAGGAGGTAAAAGCCCTCGACCAGCCAGCGCGCGCCGGCCTGCGCAAATTCGGCGTACGTTTCGGCGCCTATCACATTTATCTGCCGGCGCTTTTGAAACCCGCGCCGCGCAAGCTTGCGACGCAGCTTTGGTCGCTCAAACGCGACGGCACCGACAGCAAGGTGCTGGAGGACCTGCTGCATCTTGCGGGCAGCGGTCGCACGTCCATCCCGGCCGATCCGGCGATCGATCCGGCACTCTACCGCACCGCCGGCTATTGCGCCTGCGGCACGCGCGCAGTACGGGTCGACATCCTGGAACGGCTCGCTGATCTCATTCGCCCGTCGCTGGCCTGGCGGGAAGGCGCGCCGGGCGCGCGGCCGGCAGGCGCTTTCGGCGGCGTCTTTACTGTGGTCAATGCCATGACCTCACTGATCGGAGCATCGGGTGAAGACTTTGCTTCGATCCTGCGCTCGCTCGGTTATCGCATGGAGCGGCGCCCGAAGCCGCCAGAGACGCAACCCGAGCCACCAGCGTTGAATGAAACGCCGGCATTGATCGAAACCTTTGCGTCGAGCGAAACGGCCGCGTCGGTGGAGTCAGCCCATACGCCGCCTGCCGCCGATCTGCCGGTAACCGAGCAAGCCGCGCCGGCATCCGGTGCTGCCGAATCGAGCGTCCACCACGCAGCTGAGATCGAACCGCCGGCCATGCCAGTCGTGGAAGAGACTGCCGGGCCCGACCGCGGCGAGGTGCCGCCTGCGACTGAGGAGATGATCGAAGTGTGGCGTCCTGGTCGCGCCGGAGATCGTCACCGCGGCCGCGCGCGTGCGCGAGCAAGAGCAAAACCGGTCCGTGCCGAACCCGCGGCCGCGACTTCCACCCTTTCGGCCGAATCCGGTGCC